>Ga0315548_1000003_pt1 | contig 159978 bp, 158 predicted proteins | sample SalMarSW160110MG_2_FD_202540 | JGI IMG/M metagenome (GOLD analysis project Ga0315548, IMG submission 202540) | Salt marsh sediment microbial communities from the Plum Island Ecosystem LTER, Massachusetts, United States - Salt Marsh Sediment SW1601-110 ... | reverse complement strand
TCGCCTCTTTACATCTCTTAAAACCCCTAAGAGAGAGTGTTAGAGGCATAGCCTCTGAGGGTGGGAGGGTGGGAAGTAAGACAAATTTTAAAAATGGGGTGGGGAAAGCTAGCCCTTGATAAGCCCCTTGAGCTTTGCGGCTATGCCTTCCAGCGGCACAATCTGAGACTCTTTCTCCGAGCGTCTCTTGATTTCGGCGCTGTTCTTCTCTAAAGTTCTGGGGCTGACGGTGACCCGGAATGGTATCCCCAGAAGGTCGGCGTCGTTGAACTTCACCCCCGGCGACTCGTTGCGGTCGTCAAAGAGCACCTCAAAGCCCTGAGCCTCCAAATCTTTATAGAGCTTCTCGGCGGCGGCGGCCACCTCAGTGTTTTCCGGGCGCAGTGAGCAGAGGTAGATGTGATAGGGGGCAATGGACAGAGGCCAGATAATGCCCTTATCGTCGTGATTAATTTCTATCGCCGCCGCCAGCAGCCGGTCGAGGCCGATACCGTAGCAGCCCATTACAATTGGCCGTGACGCGCCCTCGGCGTCAATAAAGAGGGCGCCCAGCTTCTGGCTTAAGAAGGTGCCCAGCTTGAAGACATGCCCCACCTCGATGCCATGGGTGGATGACAGTTTGCCACCGCACTTGGGGCACTCGTCTCCAGCGTGGGCCTGGGCGATGTCGGCCACCAGGTCAACCTTAAAGTCCCGGGGGTAGTTGACGTTCTTGAGGTGGGTCTCAGCTTTATTGGCACCGGCGACAAAGTTCGTCCCCGAAGCGATAGAGTCATCGGCGATAATCTTAAAGCCCTTGAGGCCGACGGGTGAGGCCGCCCCGGCCGCGATACCGGCCTGGATGACCTCGTCCTCGGTGGCCAAGCGGAGGTCGGTGCCGCCCAGGGCGTTCTTTAGCTTGACCTCGTTTACCCCGATGTCCCCCCTGATGACGACAAAGACCATCCTGCCGTCGGCGATATAGAAAACCGCCTTGAGGGTGTGGCTTGCCGGTATCTTGAAGAAAGCCGCCACCTCCTCGATAGAGCCGGCGCCGGGTGTGGCCACCTCCTCTTTAGGCAGAGGTTCCCCACCCTCTATCTTGCCCTTGACGCTCTGTGCCTTCTCCACATTGGCGGCGTAGCCGCACTTCTGGCAGTAGATAACCTCGTCCTCGCCGTCCTCGGCGACCACCATGAACTCGTGGGAGTCCTTGCCGCCTATGGCGCCGCTGTCGGCTTCGACCAGCAGGCCGGGCAGGCCGCAGCGGGTGTAGATATTCTGGTAGGCCTGGAGCATCCTTTTATAGCTCTTGTCCAGCCCCTCTTCATCGATGTCGAAGCTGTAGAGGTCTTTCATGGAGAACTCGCGGACTCTTATCAGCCCGCCGCGGGGGCGGGGCTCGTCGCGGAACTTGGTCTGGATCTGGTATAAAAGCAGGGGCAGGTCCCGGTAGCTCTGGACGTTGCGGCTGGTCAGAAGGGTGATAACCTCCTCATGGGTGGGGCCCAGCACCAGCCGGCGCTCGCGGCGGTCGGTGAGGGTGAAAAGCCCTTTGCCAAAGGCCTTGTCCCGGCCTGTTTCCTGCCACAGCTCCAGAGGCTGGAGGACGGGCATCATCAGCTCCTGCCCGCCGGCTTTGTCCATCTCGTCGCGGATGATGCCGACTATTTTCTGGAACACCCTCCAGCCCAGCGGCAGGTAGGAGTAGACGCCGGCAGCCACCTGGTGAATCATCCCCGCCCTCAGCAGCAGCCGGTGGCTGGCTGTCTCCGCCTCGGCGGGCGTTTCTTTTTGTGTCTTACCGAACAGTTTTGATATACGCATTTTTTAGAGGTTTTATGTATTAAATCATATCGGGCGGGTTTATGCCAGTGGGTTAGAGGTTTTCCACCTCCCCCATCAGCGCCTTTATAAAATCCTTCTCCTCTATAGTCCTGATTTTTTTGCCCTTCTTGAACAGGACGGCCCGGCCCTTGCCGCAGGCGATGCCGATATCGGCGTCTTTAGCCTCGCCGGGGCCGTTGACGATGCAGCCCATCACAGCAACTTTTATCGGCTTGTTAATCTTTAACAGCTCTTTTTCCACCGCCCCGGCCAGTTTTATAATATCAACCTCGGCGCGGCCGCAGGAGGGGCAGCTGACCAGCACCGGGCCGTGCTGGCGCAGGTTGAGGCTCTTGAGGATTTCGTAGCCGGCGATGACCTCCTCGCGGGGGTGGGCGGTCAGCGAGACCCGGATGGTATCGCCGATGCCGAGCCAGAGCAGGGTGCTGATGCCCGCCGTGCTGCGGATGATGCCGGTGCGGGGGGGGCCGGCCTCGGTGATGCCGATGTGCAGGGGGTAGGGAATTTTGGGGGCGATTTTCCGGTAGGCCTCGATGGTGGTGGGCACGTCAAAGGCTTTCAGCGAGACCTTAATCAGGTCAAAGTCCAGGCTTTCCAGCAGCCTTACCTGCTCTAAAGCCGTTTCAACCATCTGCCCGGCGATGGAGAGCCTGGGGTTTCTCGGTTTGGGCAGGCTGCCGGCGTTGACCCCAATGCGGATGGGCACCCCCCTTTCTCTGGCGGCGGCGGCCACCTTTTTGACCTTCTCCGGCTCGCCGATATTGCCCGGGTTGAGGCGCAATCCATCAACCCCGGCCTCAAGCGCCATCAGGGCCAGGCGGTAGTCGAAGTGGATATCAGCGATTATTGGTATTTTAACGCCCTTTTTGATGGCCGGTATCGCCCCGGCGGCTTCGCTATCGGGCACGGCCAGCCGCACCAGCTCGCAGCCGCAGTCCTCAAGTTCTTTGATTTGATTGATGGTCGCCCTGATATTGCGGGTATCGGTCTTGGTCATGGACTGGACCACGATGGGGGCGCCGCCGCCGACGGTGACGCTGCCGATTTTAATTGGTTTGGACTTGCGTCTTGGTTTCATAGTATCAGGCTCCCCATATTTTTAACCGGTGTTTTTCTTCCCATACCCGCCCGCCCAAAAGGGTTACACCCTCTTGGCTCTCCTTTAAGCCTCTCTTGCTTCATGGAATTAAGCTCTCCCCGGCGATGATGCGGGCAATGTCCTGGTAGGTAATGGCTATAATGGCGGCTATCAGTATGGCGAAGCCGATGGCGTGCACCAGCCCCTCCGTCCTGGGCGATATTCGCTTGCCCCGGCGAACCCAGCCCAGCAGGACGAAGACAATCCTGCCCCCGTCCAGGGCGGGGAGGGGGAGGATATTAACGATAGCCAGATTAATGCTGATAAAGCCGGTAAACTGCAAAAGAGGGCTTAAGCCCGCCTGGGCCACCTCTCCCGTCAGCTGGGCGATACCCACCGGGCCGGTGACCTGGACCGGGGCCGCCCCGATAAACCACTTCAGTATCTCGTTCTTGAAGATGACAAAGGTCTCGATGCATTGACTGACGCCCTTGGGTATCGCTTCCCAGAAGGGGTCGCTCTGGCGGCTAACCGCCGGGTCGGGCATGCTGACGGTGACGCCCATCGCCCCCTCCCCCGATGGCGGCTTCCACCTGGGTATCAGCCGGACTTCTTCCATAGCGCCGTCGCTGTGCCTGATGGCCAGGCTGACCTCTTTGCCCAGGTTGAGACTGGTATAGAGGCTCAGGTCGTTGATGCTGTTTACCGGCTCATCGTTCAGGCTGAGGATGGTATCTCCGGCTATAATGCCGGCGGCCGCCGCTGGAGAACCGGGGGCCACCTCCGCCGCCACCACATCGCCGGTTACCACGCTGTGGGGGACCATGAAGGCGATGGCGAAGAGCACTATCGGCAGCAGGAGGTTCATTATTGAGCCGGCGGCAAGCACTATCACCCTGGTGCCGGTCCCCTTGCTGGCCAGGCTCCTCTCCACCTTGGGGTCTTCCTCGCCGGCCATCTTGGTGAAGCCGCCCAGCGGTATGGCGTTCAGCGAGTAGAGCGTTTCCCCCCTTTTTACCCCGAAGAGGCGGGGAGGAAATCCCAGGCCGAACTCCTCCACCTTGACCCCGAAGGCCTTGGCGGTGGCGAAGTGCCCCGTTTCGTGGGCCAGGATGAGCAGGGCCAGGATGCCGAGGAAAATCAGTATGGTGATTAGCGCGCTCACCGCTGGCCACCGACCATTTTTTTAACCGTTCCTCTGGTTTGAGCGTCAGCCGCCAGAATATCCTCCAGGGTGGGGTGGGCTATGGATTTATGCTCATTTAGTGCCTGCCCCACCAGGCGGGGGATATCGTTGAATTTAATGCGCTTTGATAGGAACAGCTCCACCGCCGTCTCGTCGGCGGCGCAGAGCACCGCCGGATAAGTTTCCCCTTTTCTCCCCGCCTCTATGGCCAGCTTGAGGCAGGGGAAGCGGTCGAAGTCGGGCGGCTCGAAGCCAAGCTCTTTGATTTTCTCCCAGTCGAGGCGGGGCAGTTCAGGGTTTTCCAGTCGCTCCGGGTAAGACAGGGCGTACTGGATGGGCAGGCGCATATCGGGCTGGCTCAGCTGGGCTTTGACCGAGCCATCATTAAATTCGACCATGGAGTGAATAATGCTCTGGGGGTGGACTAAGACCTGGATATTATCGAAGGGCATATCGAAGAGCCAGCGGGCCTCGATTACCTCCAGCCCCTTGTTCATCAGGGTGGCCGAGTCAATAGTGACCTTTTGCCCCATCCGCCATGATGGGTGCTTGAGAGCCTGCTCCGGGGTTACCTGGGATAGTTGGGTGGGGGAATAGCCGAGGAATGGGCCCCCTGAGGCGGTGAGGATGATTTTACTGGCCTTCTGTTTTTCACCCTGAAGGCACTGGAATACGGCGCTGTGCTCGCTGTCAACGGGGATAATCTGAGCCTTGTTTTGCCTGGCCTCCCCGGTGATAATCCCGCCGGCCATGACCAGCGCTTCCTTGTTGGCCAGGGCGACTCTCTTGCCGGCTTTTATCGCCGCCAGCGTCGGCTTCAGCCCCCATTTCCCCGACGTGGCCACAACCACGATATCCACCTCGGCGCGGCTGGCTATCTCTTCCAGGGATAGAAGCTCGTATTCAGCGCTGGTGAGAGTTTTATCCTGAGAGCAGACAAATCTGGGCTTAAACCGGCTGATTTGCTTCGACAGCAGTTCGGTGTTGTGGCCGGCGGCCAGCCCGATGACGCTAAAGCGGCGGGGCAGGGCGCTGATTACCTCAAGTGTTTGACGGCCTATTGAGCCGGTGGAGCCTAAAATGGCTACCCGTTTTATATCAGCCATATAACGTAATAGTATACTACCACGCCGGCAAAGACAACGCTGTCAATCCGGTCCAGGGCGCCGCCGTGGCCGGGGAGCAGCTTACCTGAGTCCTTGACCCCCATGTTGCGCTTGAGCAGTGACTCGACCAGGTCGCCGAGCTGGCCGAAGACGCTGATAACCAGGCCCAGAATTATGGCCGTCCCGTAGCCGATGGGCAGGCCAAGCGGCCAGGACAGGGTGAAGAGCAGGCTGATGATAATCGCCCCCAGGAATCCGGCTATCGTCCCTTCCCAGGTCTTGCCCGGGCTGATGCTGGGGGCCAGCTTGTGCCGGCCCAGCGCCCGGCCGGCAAAATAGGCGGCGGTGTCCGAGCCGAAGTTGGCCAGCAGCGCCAGGAACACCCAGTTGCGCCCGTCCTCAAGGCCCCTTAAGGCGACCAGGTGGCTGAGCAGCCAGCCGATATAGAGGATTCCGGCCATAGTCCACCCCCAGCCCAGGAAAGCCCCCTCTTTACGAGGGCGCAGCAGCAGCCAGAGCAGGGAGAGCACCACCGACGAGGTCAGCAGCAGGGGTAGGGTGGAGGCGTGGGGGAAGTGGGGGCTGATGATGAAGAGCGCCGTCCAGATTAGGCCGAACCAGATAAGCGGCGCTGCCTTTGCCCCTACTATTTGGTAGAACTCGTAGGCTGCCAGCAGCCCCCAGATAGCCACCAGGACGGTGAACCAGGGGAGGGGGTAAGAAAACCAGACGGCGGCGATTAAGAGGGGAATACCCCACAGCCCGGTGATAACTCTCTTTTTCAGCATATAATTAATCGCTTATCAACCTCACCCCCTTTAATCCCCCTCTCCATTCTTGGAGAGGGGGATTAGATTTTAGAGAGGGGGCTTTGCCCCCTCTCTTACTTTCACTCCCCCCTTCCCTTGTTAAGGGAAGGGGGTCAGGGGGATGGGTTACCATATTCTAATCGGGTTCCCTGAAAAATCAAAGATTTTTTAGGGCGAAAGAGGGATAGGTTAATAAAAATTCCCTTATTATATTATAGCCCGCCGAAGCGCCGCTGCCGCTGGCTGTAGGCGAGCAGGGCCTTATCAACCTCAGGCTCATTAAAGTCAGGCCAGAGGACATCGGTGAAATAATATTCGCTGTAGGCCGCCTGCCAGATTAAGAAGTTGCTGACGCGGAGCTCGCCGCCGGTGCGGATGACCAGGTCAACCTCGGGCATGTCGGCGGTGTAAAGGTAGCCGCTGAACAGCTTTTCATCGATTTTATCCGCCGGGACGCCCTCGGCGATGAGGCGGCGGACGGCATCGACAATCTCGGTGCGCCCACCGTAGCTGAAGGCGAAGCTGAAGTTCAGCCCGGTGTTGTTTCCGGTCAGGTCAACCGCTTTCTTTATGGCTGCCTGCAGCTTCCGGGGGAGCCGCTCAAGCTGCCCCAGGTGGCGGATCCTGATTCCCTGGCGGTGAAGCCTGAGGGTCTCTTCATCTATGCTCTCCTGCAATAGACCGAGCAGGCCGTCAATCTCCTCTTTGGGGCGGTTCCAGTTTTCCGTGGAAAAACCGTAGAGGGTGAGGTATTTCACCTTCAGCCGATTGAAATAGTCAATTACTGAGCGCATGTTCTCCATACCCGCCCGGTGTCCCGCGAGGCGCGGCAGGTTGCGCTGTCTGGCCCAGCGGCCATTGCCGTCCATGATAATAGCCACGTGTTCGGGCAGGCGAGTGATTTTCCCCTTTGGCGAACTGGCTGACATTATGCCACTCATACTAGCTGAATAAATGGGGTAGAGCAAGTCCCCGGCTTGAAGAGCCGGCTAGACCTCCATGAGTTCGGCCTGTTTGTCCCGGGCTATCTGCTCGATATCGGCTACGAAGCCGTCGGTGAGCTTCTGCAGCTGCTCCAGGGCGCGCTTGTGCTCGTCCTGCGATATCTCTTTGTTTTTCTCCAGCTCCTTCAAGCTCCCCATCGCCTCGTGCCTGAGGTTACGTACGGCTATCTTCCTCTCCTCCTCCCTCTTGCGCACTATCCGGGCCAGCTCCTGCCGGCGCTCTTCGCTTAAGGGGGGAACATTGAGCCGGATTAGATTGCCGCTGGTGACCGGATTCAAGCCCAGGTCGGACTTGAGGATGGCCTTCTCTATGCCGGGTATGCTGTTCCGGTCCCAGGGCTGGATGACGATGAGCCTGGCTTCGGGGGCGGAGATGGCGGCAATCTGGTTGAGGGGGGTGGGTACCCCGGCGTAGTCCACCTTGAGGTGTTCCACCAGGGCCGGCGAGGCATGCCCGGTGCGGATGCCGGCCAGCTCTATCTTCAAGCCCTCGGCCGTGGCCTTCATCTTCTCCTCAATATTCCACAGGGCCTGACTGACCATTTTACCTTCCGCTGTTGACCAGGGTGCCTATCTTCTCACCGGCTACCGCCCGCTCCAGGCTCTGGGGGGCGTCGAGGTCAAAGACAATTATGGGCAGCCTGTTTTCCAGACATAGAGATAAGGCGGTGGCGTCCATTACCTCCAGGCGCAGGTTGAGCACCTCGAGGTGGCTGAGCTTGTCGAATTTCTTGGCGCTGGGGTCCTTGAGGGGGTCGGCGCTGTAGATGCCGTCGACGTTGTTCTTGGTCATGAGCAGTACCTCGGCCTCAATCTCGATAGCCCGCAGCGCCGAGGTGGTATCGGTGGTCATGTAGGGGTTGCCGGTGCCCCCGGCGAAGATAACGGCCCGGCCTTTCTCCAGGTGGCGGATGGCCCGGCGCCGGATGTAGGGTTCGGCCACCTCCTGAATGCCTATGGCCGACTGGGTCCGGGTGTCCACACCTTCCTTCTCCAGGGAGTCCTGTAGAGCCAGGGCATTGATTACCGTGGCCAGCATCCCGGCGTAGTCGGCGGTGACCCGGTCCATTCCCTTGGCCTCGGCCCTGGCCCCGCGCCAGATATTGCCGCCGCCAACCACGATGCCCACGCCCACCCCCATGGCTATCACCCGCTTAATCTGCCTGGCCACCCTGGCCACGGTAGCCGGGTCGATGCCGTAAGGGGCGCCGCCACTGAAGGCCTCGCCGCTCAGTTTGAGCAGGACGCGCTTGTATTTGGCAGTCCTTGCCTTGGCCATTACTGTTCGCCCAGTTCGAACCGGCTGAACCGGCCTACTTTGATGTTCTCTCCCGTCCTGGCGATAACATCGGCAATAGTCTCTTTTATTGTCCTGTCCGGCTGCTTGATGTCGGCCTGGAGCATGAGGCAGACGTCCTGGGGTTCCTCCCCGATTTCGGGGGTGTAGTCCTCCTCGGTGATGCACTTTGGGTTCATGGCGGCTATCTGCATGGCCAGGTGGTGGGCCAGCTGCTTGAACTCATCGGTGCGGGCGACGAAGTCGGTCTCGCAGTTAAGCTCGACCATGGCGCCCACCCGGCCGGCGGTGTGGATATAGGCCTCGATTAAGCCCTCAGCCGCCCGGCGCTCCGCCTTTTTGGCCGCCTTGAACAGGCTCTGCTGCTTCAAAATCTCGAGAGCTTTCTCGGCATCTCCTTTGCATTCCATAAGAGCCTGGCGGCACTGCATAATTCCGGCGCCGGACTGGTCTCTCAGCTCCTTGACCATGGCTGCGGTGATTTTCAAGCTTCGGCCTCCTTAGCTTCGTCGTCAGGGGTGAAGATGAGCGGTTCGCCGATTTCCAGGCCCTCCGGCAGCCCGGTACCCTCTCCGGCAGCCATCACCCCGCCGGTCTTGCCCTCGATGACGGCATCGGCGATTTTGCTGCATATCAGCTTGATAGCCCTGATGGCGTCGTCGTTGGCGGGGATGGGGTAGTCGATACCAGCCGGGTTGCAGTTGGTATCAACGATGGCCACCACCGGAATTCCTACCCGTTTGGCTTCGGCCAGGGCAATCTTTTCCTTGGTAGGGTCGACGATAAAGAGGACATCGGGCAGGCTGGTCATCTCCTTGAAGCCGCCCATATTCCGGTTGAGACGCTGGATTTCCTCCCCCAGCTTCATCGCTTCCTTTTTGGGCAGGCGCTCGAAGTCTCCCCTGGATTGCTGGTCTTCCAGGCGGACCAGGTAGTCGATGCGGGCCTGGATGGTGGCGAAATTGGTCAGCACCCCTCCCAGCCAGCGCTGGTTAACGTAGAACATGCCGCAGCGCTGGGCTTCCTGCTCTATTGACTCCTGGGCCTGCTTTTTGGTGCCGACAAAGAGGACGGAGCCGCCCTCGGCGGCTACCTGCTGGATGAACTGGCAGGCCTTATCCAGCATGGCCGTGGTCTGTTCCAGGTCAATGATGTGAATGCCGTTGCGCTTGGTGAAGATGTATTTCTTCATCGCCGGGTGCCAGCGGCTGGTCTGGTGCCCGAAGTGAGCCCCGGCTTCTAAAAGCTCCTTGATAGTAGTGGTATCCGGCAAGCTTTTAACCCCTTTCCTAGTCGTCTAGATTTATAGTCAGTTTAACAGTATAGCATACTGGACGCCTAGCAACAATATACGGCTTTTCTGTCTGCGTTGATAAAAAATTGCCAAAGCCTTATTATATAGGTTAGACGTATGCAGATCAGGAAGAAATACAACAACCTGCAGCCCGAGCTGCTCTATGACGAGGTCAGGGACTTAGTTACAAAGCAGGGAGTTGTTGTCGGTGAGGCCAAGCTGGAGACATATTCCCTGCCCAGTGACTCGTCGTCGTTTATCTCCCGGGGCACATTGACCTTCAACGTTCCGGGTAAGCCGGGCGAGGAGAAAGAGTGCCTCCGGGCTCATATCGTGGGCTCAGCCCGCGGCGAGACCAAGCTGATGCTTGATATCAACGAGCCGCTTTTCCCCAAAGAGAAGCTCTCGGCTCTGCAGGAGGACCTGGAGTTCATCTTCGGCTCCTACGAGGCCAAGTCCCGCTGACGCCTTGATTGTCCTCCTTACTTTTTTAAGTTCCCCTCTTTTTTAGCCGGACTTGGGCTGTGATATAATTTAACTGTGGCTATCAAGACGGTGGCGACCAACCGCAAGGCGTACCATAACTACCATATCGGCGACAGCGTGGAAGCCGGCATCGCCCTTACCGGTACCGAGATAAAATCGGTCAGGGCGGGTAAAGCGAGCCTGGCTGATGCTTACGTAAGGCCTGAGGGCGGGGAGCTGTGGCTGGTGAACGCTCACATCGCCCGCTATGATGCCGGCAGCTATATGAGCCACCAGCCCACCCGGCCCCGGAAGCTGCTGCTGCACCGCAAGCAGATAGACAGCCTGACCAGCAAGGTGCAGGAGAGGGGCTTTACTTTGCTGCCCCTCCGGCTGTATATTAAAGATAGCCTGGCCAAGGTGGAGGTGGCCCTGGGCCGGGGTAAGAGGCTCTACGATAAGCGGGCGGCCATAGCCCGCCATGATACCGAAAGGGAGATTGAGCGGGCGATAAAGAGAAGGATATAGCCCGCCTGGACCTTAACAACTTAAACAGGGGGACGCGTGGATTCGACAGGGGAAGTAGGCTACAGGATTGCAGGCTGAGGTGCCGCTAACCTCATAAAACCGGCGGCAAAAAATAACTGGCGAACCTGAATTCGCTTACGCAGCCTAGTTTAATTTAGGCGGCACGCCCGCCCTACCTGTCCTCAACGGGTCGGGACCGGGCGACGTTGAGTTGAGGTGCCACCGCCCTGACGTTGATAGGGGTGGTGAAAGAGCTATCAACTGGCCTGGCTTTAACTCGGTCAGCTGAGGTGAGTCCGGCGAGATTAAAGCGCTGACTAAGCCTGTAGCATATTCTGGGCAGCTTCTCTTGGACGGGGAGTTCGACTCTCCCCCGTCTCCACCAGCAGTTAACAGCGCTGGCTTTAGTGCCGGCGCTTTTTGATTTGGCTCTCTGGAGTCCTGCCACTGGACAAAGAGGGGCTGGTGTTATAATATATCTCACGCCCGACTTTTAATTAAGTTAGCCGTTACCGGATTTGCAGATGGAGCTCAATTTGACCTCTCCGTCGATAAGAAATGAACTTGATATTGATATAAAGCAGGTGTTGAGCCGCATGGGCTACGGCACCGCCGGTATGCCCTCGGCACGGATTGAGTCCCTGGTCAGGGAGTATGCCGATAACATCTGCCACCTCATTGAGCCTTCATACTCCTATGTCATCCGGGATGTCAATTCGGTGCGGGGGTCACGCGTTTTTATCGAGGGCTCGGTTACCTTCCGCAGCAATGTCATCGCTAAGCTTCTCAGGCAGTGCCCCAAGGTGGCCGTGTTCGTGCTGACCATAGGCGACCGCCTGGGGGAGGTCGTCCGCCAGCTGTCCGGGGAGGGGTTCCTGGTTCAGGCAGCGGTGCTGGATGCCATCGGCTCGGACGCCGCCGAGACCCTGGCCAACGTGGTGCAGGACATTATAAAAAGTGAGGAGGCGGCGGAGGGGCTGGCCATAAGCCGGCGCTTCAGCCCGGGCTACTGCGACTGGAGGATCAGCCAGCAGAAGATGGTCTTCCGGGCGATGGGCGGCGATAGCGCCGGTGTCCGCCTGACCGATGGCTGCCTGATGGTCCCCCAGAAGTCGATATCGGGTATTATCGGCATCGGCCCGGCTGGCAGGGTGGAGAGCTACAACCCCTGCCTGACCTGTAATAAACGTGACTGCACCGGTAGGAGATAGAAACAAGTTGTGCTAATTGAGCCTGGAATGGACGAGGATATAATCGGCTTAATTCGGGAGAATGTTATCCAGGGGAGGGTGAGCCAGGATGACGAAGGCCTGGACGGAGGCATGGTCGGCCAGCCCGGAGTGACCGAGCTTACTGAGCAGGCCCTGGCGGTGGGCATTGATGTCCGGGATATAGTTAATAAAGGGCTGACCGGGGGCATGCAGATGGTGGGGCGGAGGTTTGAGGACAAGGCCTACTTCATACCGGATATGCTGGCTTCAGCGGAGGCGGTGGGGGCGGCTATGAAGCTGCTGGAGCCTCACCTCGCCCACAGCGACATCAAGGCTGAGGGCAAGGTACTTTTTGCCACGGTAAAAGGGGACCTCCACGATATCGGCAAGAGCATAGTGTCGATATTGCTCCGCAGCGTTGGCTACACCGTCAAGGACCTGGGCAACGACGTGGAGCCCCAGAGCATCGTCAACGCGGTCAGGGAAGAGAACCCACAGTTTCTGGGGCTATCAGCGCTGCTGACCAGCACCATGGTCAATATGAGGGACACCATACAGGCGCTTAAGGAGAGTGGCCTCAGGGACAGGGTCAAGATTATCGTCGGCGGGGCGCCGGTTACAGCGCAGTACGCCAAGAGTATCGGTGCCGATGGCTATGGCGCTGACGGTTTTCAGGCGCTGGAAGTAATAAAGTCTCTGACTTCGCCCTAGCCGCTAGTCTACTCTTGTGTTTTTATGCTGTTGCCTTCTCTATATCGCGGAAGAAGGCCGGCCTAAATGGGTCCCACCTGCCTACCAGACGGTCATAGGCCGGCTCGGGGAAGGTCTTCTTGAAGATGCGATAGTAATACAGCTCTTCCACGGAAGACAGAAACGGATTTTCTTCCACCTTATTGAACTCATCAAGCTCGTCCTGGGTTATCTTGCTTTCGGCCTGCGCCCGCATGATATAGGCCACGCCGGAACCCTGGGCAAAGAAACGCTTGGTCTGGTAGATAATGTGGTCGGGCAGGCAGCCCTCAAATGCCTGGCGCACTATCCACTTGCCTATCTGTTCTTCACCGTGAATTTTGTACTGTATCGGTATTTTAAGGCTGAAATCCATTACCTTCGCATCTAGGAACGGCGTGCGGCTTTCGTAAGAATTGGCGGCGTTCAGCCTGTCCAGCCTTTGCAGGGCGGTGTTATGGGCCACGTTAATAAGCGTATCAACGATACTGGCCACTTCCTCCGGGTTGCTGCCTTTCCTGAACTGGCCGTCATACCCTCCGAAAAATTCATCGGCACCTTCGCCGGTAAGCACGACCTTGGTATGGGGACTGACAAAGCGCCCGGCCAGGAAATTGGCGATTGCCCCGTGGACACAGCTCTCTTCATACATTTCCTGATGATGAATGGCCAGGGGTAATATCTCCCTGATTTCCTTTTCGCCGAACATCAGAATATGGTGTTTGACTCCCAGGTACTTGGTAACATCTTTGGCCAGCGGCAGGTCCTGGCCCTCTTCCATGCTGACGGTAAAACACTCGATATCCGGTTTGATTTCATGGGCCATATAGGCTATCAGGCTGCTGTCCAGACCGCCGCTTAAGAGGACGCCGCCCACGGCGTTGTCTTTCATACGCTTCTCGGTGGCTTCCATCAGCAGTTCTTTAACCACCTTTTTAGCCTGCTCGTAATCTTCAAACTCCGGCGTTTCCACAGCTTCCGATGCATATTTTTTAAACCCCTGCTCGCGGCAATAAACGTATCCCGGGGGGAACTCCTTCACATCTTCGGCGATACCCACCAGCGCCTTGGCTTCTGAGGCGAAGAATAGTTTACCGTCGCTGTGGCCGTAATAGAGAGGCTTGATGCCCGCCCAGTCGCGGGCCAGAATCATCTGTCCGCCGTCGGATATGGCGCAGGCGAAGTCCCCCTCTAACCTTCCGGCGAAGCGGACGCCGTATTTTTTATACAGGGCGATTACCGCCTCGGCTTCGGTCATGCCGCTCATTTCCGGGCTATAAACGCGCCCGTCGATGACAGCGGCTACCTTGCCATCGCGGGCATGGTGTGTGCCGTTCGGGCAGCTTCCACCTACGTTAAGCTCCAGACAGCCCAGGGTCACCGGGCTTTGCTGGTTAACCCAGGTCTCATCCGGGCCCCGATATCTGATTTTCTCTAGCATCTGTTTTAGTTCACCGTTATCTTTGCCAATTATTCCTGCGATTCCAGCCATTATCTACCCCTCAGCTACAGCAATTACGGCCATAGCTGCTTTCTTTTACTTTTTTAGTTTCTCTTAGCTAGTTTTGGCCCCTTCAAACCCTCCAGCACCTTGATGGCGTGGAAGCCGTCCAGGCAGTAGGCATCGGCGCCTATCTCCCGGGCGTAGTCGTCGGACACCGCCGCCCCCCCGATGAGGACGCTTACCTCATCCCTTACACCGCTGTCTTCCAGGGCCTCGATGACCACCCCCATCTCGGTCATAGTGGTGGTCAGCAGTGCCGATAGGCCCAGGTAGTCGGGGTTTTCCTTTTTAACAAAGTCGACAATCTTCTCCGCTGGCACATCTATGCCCAGGTCGTGCACCTCGTAGCCCGCCCCCTTGAGCAGGATGGCCACAATATTCTTGCCGATATCGTGGATATCCCCCTTCACCGTGGCGATGGCGAATTTACCCCTGGTTTCAATATTGGCCGCCTCCAGAACCGGCTTGAGAATATCCATGGCCTCGCCGACCGCCTCCGCCGAAGCCAGCATGTCCGGGATAAAGTACTCCTTGCTGGAATATTTCTCCCCCACCACCCGCATCCCGTCAGTTAAAGCACTGATTATCTCCTCCGCAGAGATGTTTTCCTCCAGCACCAGGCGGGTCAGCTCCACCACCCCCGGCGTCCCCGACAGGTCATCATCTATCCCCTCGTCCTGCTGGGTCTTCCTCCCTTGGATAACGTTCTCCTTGAGCTGTTCAATGATATCTTTTTCAGTCATATCTAATTTAATTCCTTTCTCGGTAAACGTTTAACCTGGGCAGCAGCCCGGGAATCTCCTGGAATATCCTGGCGGTGGTCTCCGGGTCTATATGCTCTACCGGCCTAGCCAGAAGCTCATTCATCCTCTGGTGGGCCAGGGCGAAGACGCTGTCACCACCCCCATCCCCCTCGAAGGGGTAGGGCGCCGAGATTTCCCCGCGGCGCAGCACCGGTCGGATATAGCGGATGTAGAGCTTCTGCGGCGTCGACACCACCTCTCTTATCTGCTTCATGGTCTCCTCAAGCTCTTGAGCATCAACCCGCGCCGGTTTGAGGAAGAACTTGAGCATCTGGAAGTGGGCGTCGTCCAGCACCGCCTGGAGCAGGCAGAAGATGGCGTTGCCGTCCAGTAGCCCGTAGGCACAGTGCAGGAACTGGGGCCCGCTTAAGGTAACCACAATATTGGAAAACAACCTCTCTATAGATGACTGCTGCCCCGGTATCTTGGCATCGCAGACCCCGGAGGTGGAGTAGTTGGGTATCCGGTAGAACCGCGCCATCTGGACACAGTCGATGTTGTACTGGCTGGTCTCCACCGAGCCGTAGGAATCGCCCAGGGTGTCCATACGCGCCCTCACCGGCACGCTGCCGTAGAGCAGCGGCGTCCCCTTGTTCACCAGCTGGCCCAGGGTAATGCCGGCCAGGACCTCGGCGTTTATCTGGGCCATAATGCCCGCCTCCTTGATAGGGGCGGTAGTCCCCGCCTGGGGAGAAGAAGAAACAACGATGGGCAGTCCCCTCCGGCAGACCTCGATAAAGGTATCGGTGGTATCCCCGACGAATTGTAGCGGGCTCTTGACCAGGCAGGTGATAAAGGAGATGATGGGGTTCTCCTCTAGCGCCTCTTTCCCCCCGGCTATCAGCTCGGCCATCCTGACCACGTTGTCCAGCTGCTCCAGTTTGGTCAGCCCGGACATAAAGTGCTTGGTGGTGTTGTTCAGCGAGGCGAAGAACTTGTTGACGTCCTTGTTGTCCTCGGTGATGTCCGCGTCCTGGATGTTGACGGTGCGGATGTAGCCGTCCAGCGTCTCCAGGTGCTCGCAGACGTGGGCCGACTGGCAGAGGTCGGCCACCGTGCCGCGTCGGGGGTAAAACTCGGGCACTTTTATCTCAACGCTGCTGTCAGATTTCCTGACGTAGCTGGGAAAACCGACGTCCAGCCAGATATTGGTCTCCGAGCCGGAGATAAAAAAGACCCTGGGCTCGTCACCCTTCATTATCAGGGTATTATCCGGGTTTCTGGCGCCCAGCCTGACCGTCTTGGGGGCGTTATCGAGCGCCTCCGTAACCAGCTTTTCCGGTATCTTTAGCTGCCAGCAGGGGTGGTCGGCACCGGCAATAGCATTAACCCCGGCGCCGTTATCGTTAAATATCTCGGCCGCTTTCTGGCTGAAGCAGAGCAGGCCGGGGTCAACCAGTATCTCTAAAGAGGCCCGGTGGATTTGCTGCAACTGCTCGTCGCTGATTCGCTCATACGGATTAGCGATTAGAATTCCTTCTCTGGGCAATTTACTCCTCCCCTAATATCTCAATCCACGATGCTGTTTATCTCGGACAGTATCCGCTCTCTTACCGCCGCGGGCAGGCGGTATTTAGGCTCGGCGATAAGCCGCCGCGCCTTTTCCCCCGCCTTCTGCCAGATAGCCTTCCCCCCCTTGGCCTCCCACTCCTCGCGGCTGTTCTGGTCGCTCAGAGTGGGTCGGTAGTGCTCACGGCGCATAAAGCGCCGGGTATGCCTGGCGGCGACGAAGTTACCCCCCGGCCCCACCTCCTTGATGAGGTCAAAGGCCAGGGTCTCATCACTGACCCTGATGCCGGAAACCGCCCTCATCACCATTCCCAGTATCTCGTTATCAATAACGAACTTCTCGTAGCAGGCGGTCATAGCGAACTCCATCATCCCGGCGGCGTCGTGGATGAAGTTGGCGCCGGCCAGGGCACAGAGGAGGTTGGTTATCGCCGACTCGTAGCCGCTCTGGGCATCGAGCACCTTGGAATCGGTCATACCGCCGGTAGCGTAGAAGGGGAGGTGGTAAAACTGGGCTATCTGGGCACCGGCGGCGTTGAGCAGCCCCATCTCCACCGAGCCGGCCAGATACTTAAAGTCGCTTAAGTTGGTGTTGGTTGCCACCGAGCCGAAGATAACCGGCGTACCCGGTTTAACTATCTGGGTAAGCATAACCCCCATCAGCGAGTCCGCCGTCTGAATCACCAGGTTGCCGGCCAGCGTTATCGGCGAGGTCGCCCCGCACAGCGGCTCGGCGGGACATACCAGGGGGATGCCCCTCTGGGCAATCTCTATTACCAGGTCACCGTACTGGGCGTCCATCTTCAGGGGGCTTATGCTGCAGGCTATCATGGAGACGAGAGGGCGCTCGGCCAGCTCTTCGGCGGAGCCGGCGATAATCTCGGCCATTTTTATCACCTGCCTTATCCCATCCGGGGTATAGACCCCGCCCATGATATGCTTGGTGGTATTGTCCAGACCGGCAAAAAAGCGGTTGACGTCAACCTGCTCTACGGGGAGCTCATTGGGATAGGTGGGCAGCATAAAGAGGTGGATGTTATCCAGGCGGTTGACCAGCCTGGCGATGCGCTTGAGGTCGGCCAGGGTAGCCGGCCGTTTCTGCCTGGTGGCCGGCTCATAGATATAGAGGGCGGTCCCCCCTGTCCCGGTATAGACCCGGCTGCTGCCGAGGTAGATGTCATGCTTCTCTTCCTGGCCGCAGAGCCTGACCTCCGGCGGCGCCATCCCTATCAGTTTCTTGGCTCTTTCCCGAGGCAGCCGCACCCGCCGCTCCTTTTTATCCACCCAGGCCCCGGCCTGCTCGAAGAGCTCTAGGGCTGCCTCCGAGTTTACCTCAAAACCCACCTCTTCGATTACCCGCATCACCGTCTGGTCTATCCTGGTAATGGAGTCTTCAGTTAGGGGACGGTAACTACCGCTGACTAATCCTTTACGAATCATAACTATATTCTATCTTCACCTCTGCATCAATTTTCAGCCAACTATTAAAAAGGCAAACAAGCAAACATGCATAATGGCTAACTAATGGAAAACTAGGCGTGGTAAGGAAGGCTTAGCGGGTTTAAGGCTTAAAACTGGGGATATACTGGCGCGCCCGCCTTAAATATGTACGGGCACTTCACTCGGAAGTCTGTTTGAGAATAGGAAGGATATCTAAAGTCCGCAACCAGCAGATTACCTGTCTTCCTTGGTAGGTTTTTGCCACGTCCAAACCCCCCAGTTAGATCAGTCGCTTTGTATCTTACACCGTCAGCCCATATTTGTCCAGTGCCGGGTGGCTGGCGGAGCATCCTGCCATATGCTGCCACAGTTATGCATTAGACCATGGCGTTTATGCCCAGGAGCTCACGCCCGATGGTCAGCTTGTGCATTTCGGTGGTGCCGCCGAGGATGGTACTCAACACGGCATCACGGTAGTGGCGCTCCACCGGGAAGTCATCGGTGCAGCCGTAGGCACCGTGAAGCCTGATTGCCTCAGCCGATACCTTTACCGCCAGCTCGGTGGCCAGCCACTTGGCTGAGGACAGCTCTTTTCTATGAGGACGCCCTTTACTCTTAAGCTCAGCGGCATAATAGACCTGCCACCGGACTGCCTCGGTCTCGGCCTGCATTCTGGCTATTACTCCCTGCACCAGCTGAAAGCTGGCTATGGGTTTGCCGAACTGGCAGCGCTCCTTAGCGTATTTGATACAGGCGTCCAGGCAGCTCTGGGCCATGCCGATAGCGCCGGCGGCTATAAACAGGCGTGCCGTGTCAATGCCGGTCAGGCTGTTCTGGATTCCCCGCCCTACCTGGCCAACCAGATTATCTTTGGGCACCCGGCAGTCACTGAACCCCAGATTGGCCAGGTCGCCGGCCCGGTCGCCGACCATCTCAACAGCGGCGCTGGAAAAGCCCAGGGTGCCTTTATCGACAGCAATAAGGGCCAGCCCGCGGGTGCCCTGGCTCCTGTCCGTCTGCACCAGGACCAGGGTAGTATCGGCGATGCCGCCGGCGCTGATGAAGTTCTTGGTGCCGTTGATAACCCATTCATCGCCATCGAGCACGGCCGTAGTCTCGATGGCGGTGGCATCACTGCCGGCATTAGGCTCAACAGTAGCTGTAGCTATAATCAGCTCCCCCCGGCATAGCGGGGGCAGGTATTTCTGCTTCTGCTCCTCGCTGGCGGCATTCATGATTATAGTCCCGGCCAGCACCCCGTGCCCCAGAGAGACCAGGGCTTGAGTCCAGCTGGCCCGGCTGAGCTGCTCCCAGATTATGGCCGACGAGGTGTAATCAAGCCCGGCCCCCCCGTATTCTTGAGGTATCTGGGGTCCTATCAGCCCCAGCGAGCCCATCTTCTTAATAACGTCGTAGTTTACCTGGCGCTGCCGTTCGTAGTCCCTTAGTGTGGGCAGCATCTCCTGCTCGGCAAACTTCCGCGCCATACTCTGGAGCATCACCTGCTCCTCGGTCAGTTCAAAGTTCATTATTTTCTATACCTCCGCTATCAGAGCTATAGCGTCTACAGGGGCATATTACCGTGCCGCTTGGGGGTAATCGCTATTTTCTTACTCTGTATTAGCTTGAGCGACCGGACTAAACAGCGCCTGGTTTCTCTCGGTTCGATAACATCCTGGACATAGGTCGCCTGCGATGCCAGGGCCAGGGTATCGCCGTACAGCTCGCGGTACTCCTTTATCTTCTGAGCTCTAAATTCCTCGGGGTTTTCGGCGCTCTTGATATCCTCGGCATAAAATAGCTCCACCGCCTGTTCAGCGCCCATCGCCCCCACCTCAGCGGTAGGCCAGGCGAAGACGAGGTCGGTGCCGAACCCCGGTAATATTCCCATACCGAGAACGGCCCCCCCATAGGCTTTACGCAGTAGTATGGCTAACTTGGGTACGGTCGCCTCAGATAAAGCATAAAGCACCTTGGCTCCGCGGCGGATTATGCCGGCGTGCTCTTGAGCCTTACCGGGAAGATAGCCAGGGGTATCCACCAGCAGGACTATTGGGATATTGAAGGCGTCGCAGAACCGGATGAACCTGGCCTGCTTGTCAGAACTATCTACACTCATACAGCCAGCACGGACCATCGGCTGGTTGGCCACCATGCCAACGGTATGACCATCCAGCCGGGCAAAGCCGACTATTATCTCACCGGCAAACTCCGGTTTAACCTCGAGGAAGTCGCCGTTATCAACGGTTTCCTTGATGAACCGGTGCATATCATATCCCTTGGTTGGCTGTGACGGCACTATCTCGCCAAGGGCATCGGTAAACCTTTCCGGGTCGTCGCCGGTCTCCCTTCTCGCCGGGAGCTCTCTCCAGTTTGAGGGAAGAAACGATAATAACCTCCTTATCCCCTCCATGCACTCCGGCTCGCTCTTGACCCTGAAATCGGCCACGCCGGTAATCTGGCAGTGGACTTTGGCTCCCCCCAGCTCCTCCATGCTCACCTCTTCACCTATTACCGACTTGATAACCCGGGGACCGGTGATGAACATATGCGATAGCCCGTCCACCATGAAGATGAAGTCGGTCAGCGCCGGGGAGTAGACTGAGCCGCCGGTGCAGTTGCCCAGAATGGCGGTGATTTGAGGTATCGCCCCCGAGCAGCGGGTGTTAATAAAAAATACCACCCCGGCGTGTTTCTCGTCACTCACCCGATACGGGTCGTCGCTGCCGGCCACCTCCGGTCTTATCACCCTGGCTCCCGGGGAATCGTTTAAGCCGATAAGGGGAATGCCCATATCCAGCGCCATCTCGTGTATTTTATATAACTTCCGGCCGTGCATATAGCCCTGAGAGCCGCCAAGCACGGTGGCGTCATGGGCGAAAACGCAGACCCTCCGTCCGTCTATTGTTCCGTGTCCGATGACAATACCATCCCCCGGCGCTCCCACCTTGTATTTCACCAGCAGGTTAAACTCATTGAAGCTGCCCGGGTCAAGAAGGAGGTTTATGCGCTGGCGGGTGGTAAGTTTGCCCTTTTCGCGCTCTCTGGCTATTTTCTCTTCGCCGCCCCCCAGTGCGGCTGTTGCCTTGGCTTCACGAAGCCTTTTAATGTATTCCTCCATTTTCACCCTCCACCAGATTAGGACTCAGCATTTTTGTTTTGAGGCATTTATTCTTTTAGAACTTTCTTCTTTCATCAACCCATGATGGGAACCACTGGTAATACTCAGCTGGATTAGCCTTATTCAGTCCCTCATAGGTGGCTTTGGCAAGCTGAATTCCTCTCCTGCTCCGGTAAAGCTTGGCCAGCTTTTTCTGTTCCAGGGACTCCAGGACCCGGTCCAGTTCCTCATCGTTGGCATCAAAATACCCTTTGAGGTCTTCCCGGCTCATATGCAGGCCCGGGTTAACTCTATAGTCCTCAGCCAGCACTTTGAGCAACTTATCCTCATCAATATGAGGCTCCTTATCTGGCTTTTCATAGGTGGTTATGGGTACCCCTAACTCCTTATGGATTACGCGGCGCGGCATCCTTATGTCCTCCGCCATTTCTCTCAGACCGGCTCTATAGATAACCAGCCTCATCGCCTCCATAGTACCACCCGATATCTCTTCCACCTTGGACACCTCGTATACTTCTCTGGGGACGTAGAATGGTGTGACGCCATCACCACCCATAATCTGGATGGCTTCCCTGGTGGCTTCTACCAGTGTTTCACAGTTAAATGCCTTAGACGCCGCCGCCCCCATGACGATGTCACGCCCCAGGTCAAGGAGATAGGCATTGTAAAAACAGGCCAGTCTTGCCATCCTCAGTCTGATAAACAGGTTGGCTATCTTAAGCTGGTTATTGACTAAAGCAGCGGTAGGCTGGCCAAACTGAATACGTCGCTGAGTATAGGGAACAGCAACCCCTACCACGGCGCGGAGCCAGCCACTAACCTGGGCGGCAAGGAGAGTCCTCTCCAGGTTGACTCCCTCCATCATTACCGGCCACCCTTCCCCCTCGTCACCAATTCGGTTCTCGGCAGGCACGGGCACCTCATTGAGGTTCATTACTCCATTCTGGATATTATCAAAACCCATTATTTCGTTTATTTTCTCCACAGTGAAGCCGGGCATGCCCTTTTCCACAATAAAAGCGGTAAGGTGCTGATGCCGGCGTATAGCTTCCGGGTCATCGCTGGTACGGGCATAGAGCATATGCCTGGTGGCTACCCCGGCGGAGACAATAAATCGTTTCTTGCCGTTGATGAGGTATTTATCGCCATCACGCCGGGCGAAAGTCTCAATAGCGGCGGCATCAGTGCCAGCGAAGGGCTCGGTAATGCAGATGGCACCGAGTTCTCCCCCGGCAATTCTGGGGAAAAACCGTCTCTTCTGCTCTTCAGTCCCGTAGGCCATTATTTGGCCCAGGCCGCCCAGCATATTTCCAGTGAATGCCCGCCCTAAGCCAGGCATCCGGCTAATTTCTTCAACAGCGATACACGCCCCGGTGACACCCAGCCCCAGTCCCCCGTACTCCTTGGGGATCATGGCACCAGCATATCTATTCTTACCTATGGCTCCGAAGATGTCCCAGGGAAACTCCCTCTTCCACTTCGACTCCTCATCCCTAGGTACGGCCTTGTCAACGAACTGCTTGACTTCGTCAGCGAATTTCTTCTGGTCCTCTGTCCACCATGGAAAATATTCCATTCCTACCCCCTTTAAGAGGTTTTGCTATATATGTTTGCCTAAAAAGCCTCTTTTGTCAAATAATATAGGAGTGCTGGTTGTGTTGATTGGTTGGTAGATGCCAAGGGGGTGAAGTTCTGGCGATTAGATGCTGATAAATCCGGGTGGCGACCCCGGCGGGATTTGAACCCGCGATCTCCACCGTGACAGGGTGGCATGTTAGACCGCTACACCACGGGGCCGCTTTCTAGCCAAGTCTATCAGGGGCGTGTTTTTGTGTCAAGCTCTGGGTTTGGGGCCGAGGTATTGTTTGCCCTTCTTTTTGTGTGCTATAATGTCTCACCAAGTTGATAGGGGATAGTATGACAACTCAAGAAGATAAGAAACTGCGTGATTACGAACTGGTGGTGATTATCAGCCCGGAGGTGGCCAGCGAGGCTGCCGATGGCGTAATGGAAGGCGTGAGCCGCTTTATTACCGATGGTGGCGGCACGGTTACCGAGGTTGAGCCATGGGGTAAAAGAAAGTTAGCTTATCCGATAAAGCATTTTATGGAGGGTAGCTATGTGTTGAGCCGTTTCAAAATGCAGCCCAAGTTCACCAAACAGCTGGAAGCAAACCTGCGGATTTCCGAGGACGTGCTGCGGCATTTACTGATTAAGCCTGATTAGGTAGCTGCCGGTTTGTTCTGGCTGCTTTGGCGGGGCAAAAGGAGTTTAGGACGATGTTGACCTTAAACAAAGTGATGATTATTGGAAATGTTGGCACTGACCCCGAAATGCGCTTTACCCCCAATGGCAATCCGGTAACCTCGTTTCGCGTCGCCACTAACTGGGTGTTTACCAACCCCGAAGGTGAGCGTAAGCAGGAGACGGAGTGGTTTACCGTGGTCGCCTGGAATAGGCTGGCCGAAAATTGCAACCAGTTTTTGACCAAGGGACAACGTGTTTACGCCGAGGGCAGGCTGCGCACGCGTGCCTGGGAGGGCCAGGACGGGCAGCGGCGCCAACGGAGCGAAGTGATAGCTAACCGGGTGCTCTTTTTGGATAAGCAGGCGGTGGCGCCCCTCCCTGTCGGGGGGGGTGAGGAGTCCAGTTCCGCCGAACCGGAGCCGGAAGACATTCCATTTCCGGAAGAAAGCTAGAATCTTAGATTAGAAGGGTTTAGGTGATTTAATAGATATGGCTGGACAAAATTCTGCCGAGCCAGAGGGTAAGAGACGGGGTAGGGGAAGGTATATACCCCGGCGCAAACACTGCTCTTTCTGTGCCGATGGTGTGGAGTTGATAGACTTCAAAGAGCCGGCCAAGTTGCGCCGCTATATATCGGATAGGGGTAAGATTGAGCCCCGCCGTAAGACCGGCACCTGCGCCAGGCATCAGCGTGCCCTGGCCGAGGCGATAAAGAGGGCCAGGCACCTGGCTTTACTGCCTTACGTCCCCGAGCATATCCATAAAACGGGGGGCGTTGGCGTACGCGATTAGCCTGATAGCCGGGGAAATCCCGGCCAGTCACCTCTAAATACTCGTTTCCGTGGCTGTTCTTTCCGGCTCCGTTGCATTGACACCCCAGAGATAGCAGAAGTATAATCGTTTTTACTAAAGGAGTTATTGTGCCCAAGAGGACCTATCAACCGAAGAGGATTCCCAGGAAACGTGAGCACGGCTTTCGGGCCCGGATGAGTACCCGGGGCGGGCGGTCTGTCCTGAAAGCCAGGCGGCTTAAGGGACGTCAGCGGCTCATCGTGGTGTGACCATGCGGGGGAGACAGCACCTGACTAGGTCGGAGCAGTACGCCGAGGTTTATGAAAAGGGCGGCTCGTGGACGAATGGTCTGTTGGTGTTGAGGGCGTCGCCTAACGGGCTGGCCTGGTCGCGGTATGGTTTCTCGGTGGGTAAGCGGCTGGGTGGGGCGGTGGCCAGAAACCGGGTAAAACGCCGGCTTCGGGAAATCCTGCGCTCCACTCAATTAAAGCCGGGGTGGGATATTATCTTTATCGCCCGCCCCCCCGCCGCCAGTGCTGGCTTTGCCGGCCTGGGGAAATCAGTCCAGGGTCTTCTGTCCCGGGCCGGGCTGTTAACGAGGGAATATGAAAAGGCTTGCCTTAGAGTTAATTAAGCTTTACCAGTCCACCCTTTCCCGGGTTATGCCGCCCAACTGCCGTTTTACCCCCTCCTGCTCTCAGTACACCTACGAGGCTATCTCCCGGTTCGGCTTGTTCAGGGGGGTGTGGCTGGGGGCCAGGCGGATAGCCCGCTGCCACCCGTTGAACGCTGGCGGCTATGACCCGGTGCCCTCATCCTGGAGGAGCCGGTAGGTGAAGAGCCGAAATAGCCCACCGGCGGGCAAGGTTGTTCTGCTGGTTATTCTGCTTTTGCTGGGGCTGACCTTTGTCGGCTGCACCGGCATCAGGAGCTCCCCCGAGGGCGGCTCCGGGGGAACGGTTGCCGATAGCACCCTGTTTCTGTCCCCGACCTTAACGTCGGCCGGCGGCTTTGGCTGCACTTCGCCAAACGTGAACGGCAAGCTGGTGGCGTTGAGCGCCGAAAACGGCACCCGCTTCTGGGAGTTCACCATGGAGGGCTCAACCTCGGGCGGTGGCTTCGGCTGTGCCTCGGCGTCGTCACCGGCGGCTGTCTATGGCAGTCCGGCGGTGGCCGGGGAGCTGGTCTATGTCGGCGGCTACAGCGGCAAGGTCTATGGCGTTAATATCGCTTCGGGGGCGTCTAGGTGGGTATACCCCCGTGAGGGCAAGCTGGAGCCTATTATCGGCGGGGTGATAGTCGCCCAGGACAGGCTCTATTTCAGCAGTGCCGACGGCGTGGTCTATGCCCTGGATGCCGCCACCGGCGATTTACAGTGGGAGTTTGCCACCGGGGGCAAAATCTGGGCAACCCCGGCGGTCAGCGGCGACAGGCTCTATATCGGCTCCTTTGATAAAAAGGTCTATGCCCTGAGTGCCAGCGACGGCACCGAGCAGTGGCAGTATCAGGCGGAGGGGGCCATTGTCTCAACCCCGCTTGTTTATAATGATACCGTCTATATCGGCTCCTTTGACCGGAATCTTTATGCCCTGGATGCCGCCAGCGGCGACCTGAAGTGGAAGTTCCCGGCGGGGAACTGGTTCTGGACCAAGGCGCTGGCCTACAACGGCACCATATATGCCGGCTGTTTTGACGGCAGGGTCTATGCCCTGGGGGCGGAGGATGGCCAGGAACTGGCGGCTGTTGACCTGGAAAGCCCGGTCTATTCCTGGCCGGTCCTGGTTGACAGTAGGGTTATTTTCGCCACCGAGGAAGGCACCATATACGCTATTGATACCGCCACTAGTCAGGCAACCCTGTTAGCCGATATTGAGGAAACGGTCTACGCCCCGCTTTGCGCTAGCGACGGCGCTATCTATGTTTACAGCCACCAGCAGAACCTTTATGCCCTGAATGCCGCCTCCGGGGCGAATCTGTGGAGTCTGACCATTAAGTGAGGTAAGTTTCGTTGAACCCCTGGGATTTAATCGCCATGCAGCCAATGATAAACACCCTCATTGTGCTGACACATTATCTCTTTAACAACTTCGGGCTGACGATTATCGTGCTGACCCTTATCGTCAACGGCATAATTTTCCCCCTCACCCTGAAGCAGGTTCACGCCTCAAAGGCAATGCAGGACCTCCAGCCCAAGATTGCCGAACTCCAGAAGAAGCATGCTAAGGATAAGGACAAGCTGGCCAGGGAGCAGATGAAGCTCTTTAGGGAGTCGGGGGTAAGCCCGGCCGGGTGCCTGCTGCCACTGGTCATCCAGATGCCCATCTGGATTGCCTTGTATCAGTCGATAATTCGGGTGCTGGCGGTAATCCCGGAGAACCTGGTGGGCCTGTCCCGCTATCTCTATTCCTGGCCGGTGGTGTATTCCACCCTGCCCCTGGAAAATCACTTCCTCTGGCTGAACCTGGCCAGCGGCGACATGATTCTGGCGCTGCTGGTGGGGGGAACGATGTGGGTGCAGCAGAAGATGGTGATGACGCCCGCCGCCGACCCCAGGCAGCAGTCACAGTCCAGTATAATGCTGTGGATGATGCCCATCTTTTTTGCCTACCTGACCCTATCCTTCCCCAGCGGGCTGGCCCTTTTCTGGGTGACCTCAAACATCTTTAGAATCGGTGTGCAGTATTTTATCGGTGGGTGGGGCGGTCTGGTGAAAACCGAACCCGGGAAACCGGCGGGCCGGGATAAAAAGTACAAGGAACGCATCGCCCAGGTAGAGGAGTCCCCTAAGATAGACGAATTCCCTAGGTTAGAGGAATCCCCTGAAGGCGGTGCTGATATCGTTGTGCCCAGTGAGACACAGGAAGAAGGTTCGAGCTATGAAGAGTCTGGAGGTAAGCGCCCCGACCGTGGAGGCGGCTATCCAAAAAGCATTAGAGCAGCTAGGCATAAGCCGAGAAAAGGTGGAAGTCACCGTCGTAAAAGAGGGTAGGTCGGGTATTCTGGGGCTGGGGGCTGAGGAGGCGGTAGTCCGGGTGAGTTCTTTAGCCATGGAACCGGAAGAGATAAGCCAGATAACCGAGGTGGCCAGGGAGGCCCTGGAGGGCCTGCTGAGTCGGCTGGGGGTGGAGGCATCGGTGAACTTAGAGGAAAAACCCCCCTTTGAGCCGGGCACCGAGGCCTCTGAGGTTATCACCATTAATGTTACCGGCGACGACCTGGGTATCCTGATTGGGCGGCGGGGGCAGACCCTGGCGGCTCTGCAGCATATGGTCAGGCTTATGGTGGCCCACCGGATGAAGGCCCGCGTCCCCATCGTTATTGATGTGGAAGGTTATAAGCAGCGCCGCTACGAGGCGCTGCGGGCTTTAGCCCAGCGGATGGCGGAGCAGGTGAGGGAGAGGAAAAGGCCCTTCGCCCTGGAGCCGATGCCGGCCTATGAGCGGCGTATTATTCACCTGACTCTGGCTGAAGACCCCGACGTCACCACCGAGAGCACCGGCGTGGGCGAGGTCCGTAAGGTGGTTATTATGCCCAGGCCGGGTTAGCCTATAATACGGGAAATAGCCTGGAAAAGGAGGAAAGGAATGGCCAGGAAAGAGGCCCCCAAGACTGACTGGGCGGGACTTAGCCGGGAGATGGACTGTCTGCTTCGCCTGAAGGCAAGCCCGGTTGCCTACAAGCGGCTGGAGAAGGCGGCGGAACTGGCTGAGATACCGGAGCTGGTGCGGCTTGACCGCCGGGCTTCCTTTTGCCAGGTGCCGGCTATGGTCCGGACCATCGGCATGACGATAGGGGCGACCAGGGAAAACTTCGGTGACCGCTGTGCCCGAATCAACGGCCTGGCGCCGACCACCGAGAAGCAGGTCGCCTGGGAGGTGGAGGGTTTTGCCAACACCTGGTTCGCCAACGCGGAAGAGGCCAGAAAGCAGATGGCGGCCTATCCCCTGGTCCCACCCGGAGAGGCCATCGTGCTTGCCCCGCTGGCGGCCGGTAAGTTTGACCCCGATGTTATCTTAATCTACGGCAACCCGGCCCAGATGATGCTGCTGATGAACGGCCTCCAGTTCAAGGACTACCAGCGCTTTCAGTTTTTCTTCATCGGTGAGGGCTCCTGTGCCGATGGCGTGGCCCAGTGTTACACCACCGGCAAGCCGGCCCTGACCATCCCCTGCATGGGGGAGAGGGCCTTCGGCGCCGTTACCGAGGACGAGATGGTGATGGCGCTGCCGCCGGCGATGATGGCCAAGGCGGTCGGAGGTTTGCAGTCGCTTAAGGGGAGGGGAATCGGCTACCCTATTAAGTATCTGGGGCCTATGTGCGACCCTTCGCCGGTGCTGACGATGCTCTATCCCGAGTGGTGGGAGCGCCGCTAAAGCCGGATATAACCGCCTGCCCGTGGTGTCGGCTAACTAGCAAGGTTAACCTTGTGGGTTACTGTTGAGCGTGGTTTCTTAATATAATGGAGTTTTTATATGTTCCACCTGGTAGATAGCAGGACGAGCTTTCCACAGCTTGAGGAGAAGATATTCGGCCTGTGGAGAGACAAAAAAGTTTTTGAGCGGAGTGTCGAGGCCCGGCGGGGGGGTGAGCGCTTCGTCCTTTATGAAGGGCCGCCGACGGCTAACGGCAGTCCCGGGATACACCATGTGCTGGCCCGGGTGTTCAAGGACGTCATCCCCCGCTACAAGACGATGAAGGGCTGCTATGCCCCGCGCATCGCCGGCTGGGATACCCACGGGCTGCCGGTGGAGCTCGAGGTGGAGAAGGCGCTTGGCCTTTCCAGCAAGAGGGACATCGAGGAGTTCGGCATCGACAAATTCAACGCCCGCTGCCGGGAGAGCGTCTTCAGCTACCTCAAGGAGTGGGAGGCGATCACCGAGCGCATCGCCTTCTGGGTTGACCTGGAGCATGCCTACGTCACCATGAACAACGACTATATCGAGACCGTCTGGTGGGCGATAAAGGGGATGTGGGACAAAGGTCTGGTCTATCAGGGCTATAAGGTTACCCCCCACTGCCCCCGCTGCGGCACCTCGCTCTCCTCCCACGAGGTCGCTTTGGGTTATAAGGATGATACCGAAGACCCCTCGGTTTACATAAAGTTTAGGGTTGTTAGAGGATTACCGAGTGGTTTGTCTAAAGATAAGCCGGCCTACTTGCTGGCCTGGACGACCACCCCCTGGACGCTGCCGGGCAATACCGCCTTGGCAGTGGCGGCTGATGCCGAGTACTCTGTGTTGGAGGGTGAAAAGGACTATCTTATTCTGGCATCGGCCCTGGTGGGGGCGGTGGGGCTTGAGGGCTATAAGGTGGTCAAAAAAATAGCGGGCAGCCGGCTGGTGGGTGTCGGGTATGAGCCCCTGTTCAACCCCCACCAGTTCGGGGTGGAGCGCCGGAGCATGGGCTCGGAGCTCAAAGTCCAGCAAGCGGTTAAAGAATTGACCTACCCGGTTATTGCTACCGATTTCGTCTCTATGGACGAGGGGACGGGCATCGTCCACATGGCCCCGGCCTACGGCGAGGTTGACTATGAGGCCGGGATAGAGTATAACCTTGACTTCGTCCACACCGTGGACTTGCAGGGGAATATTATTGGTACTTTACCAGGCGCCGGTAAGTTCGTCAAAGACGCCGATAAGGATATACTTGACGACCTCAAGTCAAGGGGGCTGCTCTTCCGCCAGGAGAAGATTCGTCATACCTACCCCTTCTGCTGGCGCTGCGATACCCCCCTCCTCTACTACGCCAAGCAGACCTGGTACATCCGCACCACGGCGGTCAAGGAAGAGCTTATCGCCCGCAACGACGAGATTAACTGGTACCCGGAGCACATCAAGTACGGGCGCTTCGGCGACTGGCTGGAGAACAACGTTGACTGGGCCTTCTCCAGGGAGAGGTACTGGGGGACGCCGCTGCCGGTCTGGCAGTGCCCGTCCTGCGGCAGCTACGAGTGTGTCGGCGGCATAAGGGAGCTGGAGAAAAAGCCGGGCTTTTCCGGGTTTAAAGAGCCTTTAGATTTGCACCGCCCCTTTGTTGACAGGCTGACCTTTGCCTGCCCCCAGTGTCAGGGAGAGATGCGGAGGGTGCCCGAGGTAATCGACTGCTGGTTCGACTCCGGGGCCATGCCAATCGCCCAGCACCACTACCCCTTTGAGAATGAGACCTTGTTAGAGGACGGGCGCTTCCCCGCTGACTATATCAGCGAGGCGGTTGACCAGACCCGTGGCTGGTTCTACAGCCTGCACGCCATATCCACCCTGCTCTTTAACCGTCGCTGCTTTAACAACGTCATCTGCCTGGGGCACGTCCTCGACGCCAAGGGGGAGAAGATGAGCAAGGCCAGGGGGAACGTGGTCGAGCCCTGGGCGGTAATCAACAAATACGGTGCCGACGCCCTGCGCTGGTATTTCTTGACCAGCACGGCGGCAGGCAACGTCTATCGCTTCGATGAGGCGATGGTGGCCGAGGTGAGCCGCCGCTTTTTATCCACTTTGTGGAACGTCTATTCTTTCTTCGTCACCTACGCCAACATCGACCGCTTTATCCCCGCCGGAGACAAAGCTAAGGTAGAGCTATCGGAGCTTGACCGCTGGATTATCTCCGAGCTTAACCAGCTTATCGCTGAGGTCGATAAGGGGCTTGACGGCTACAACCCCACCGAGGCGGGCAGGAGGCTAGAGGGCTTCGTTGACGACCTTTCCAACTGGTACGTGCGCCGCAGCCGGCGGCGCTTCTGGAAGAGCGAGAGCGACGCCGATAAGCTGGCCGCCTACACCACGCTGTATGAATGTCTGGTGACGCTGTCCAGGCTGATGGCGCCGCTGACTCCCTTCCTGGCTGAAGAAATCTACCAGAACCTGGTCTGTTCCGTCTTTAGTGAGGCCCCCGACAGCGTGCACCTGGCCGATTTCCCGGTGGCCGACGAGAGCAGGATTGATAAGCAATTGATTAATGAAGTTCGTGCCGTTATAGAGCTGGTGAGTAAAGTCAGAGCGTTACGAAATGAAAAAGGTATGAAAGTGCGTCAGCCTATTAGTAAGATGGTATTGGATATTAAGGCAGAGTGGATTAAAAGAGCTATTAGTCGATTTGCCTCTGAGATTAAGGAGGAAGTCAATATCAAAGAGATTGAATTTACTGATGACATTAGCAAGTATGATAGCAGACGCTACGCTTTTAGTACTTGGGGCACTTCATCTACTGGTATTGATACTCAGCTTACGCGGGAACTTGAGATGGAGGGAATGGCCCGGGAGGTCGTGCGCAGGTTACAGACCATGCGCCGCTCCGCCGGCTTTGATATCGCCGACCATATTGTCACCTACTACCAGGGCGATGATTACATAAGGCGGGTAATGGCCGACTTTGCCGACTATATCAGGCAGGAGACACTCTCCCAAAAGCTGGTTGAGGGGGTTCCCCAAGAAGGCGTTTTCAAGGAAGGCCACAAACTGAGCGGCCATGAGCTGTCGCTGGGGGTTAAGCGGCTTTAGCTTAAGCGGGCGGACTCTCCGCCAGGGTGAGGTGGGTGGTGCTCTGGCTGTCGCCCCGCCAGAAGGTTATCTCCACCTCCTGGCCTATTTGATAAGAGTAGAGCACTCTCAGCAAATCACTGACGTCGGCTATATCCTGGTCATCGAATTTAACGATTACATCACCGGCCTGAAGCCCGGCCTGCTCCGCCGGCCCGCCGGCCACCACTCCCCTTATCAAAGCCCCATGGTCCACGCTCAGGCTGTAGAAGGCGGCCACCGTCTGGTCCACTGTCAGCAGGTTCTGTACCCCCAGAAAGGGGCGGACCACGTAGCCCTGTTGCACCAGCTGCTCAACAATCGGCGTGGCCGTGTTGCTGCTTATGGCGTAGCCCATCCCCTCCACCCCCACCTGGGCAATCTTGACGCTGGTGATGCCGATTACCTCACCGGCCATGTTCACCAGCGGCCCGCCGCTGTTGCCCGGGTTGATGGCGGCGTCGGTCTGGATGAGGTCGTCCTGGGTCTGTCCCGCCGATACGGTTAGGGAGACGCCGGTGGCGCTGACGATGCCGGCGGTGGCGCTTATCCCCATGCCCAGCGAGTTGCCGATGGCCACCACCCAGTCACCGACCAGCAGCGTGTCTGAGTTACCCACCCTGGCCGCCGGCAGGTTACTGGCGTTGACCTTGACTATAGCCAGGTCGCTCAGTGCGTCGGTGCGCACCGTTGCGGCGGTGAAGGTACGGCCGTCAACCAGGGTCACGGTGACGCTGTCGGCATTCTCCACCACGTGGTTGTTGGTCACGATAAGCCCGTCTTCATCTATAATCCACCCCGAGCCAGCCGCCTCCTGGGTAAAGGGGCGGTTGAAAATGTCGTAGCTGGTGTACTCGGTATTAATGGCCACCACCGATGGCTTGACCAGGGCCACCACATCGGTGATAGAGGGGAACACCTGGGTCTCGCCGTCCGTTGATGGCGGCGTCCAGCCCGGTTCGATGGGGTTGGCGGTGGGGGCCGTCGGCGGACTGGTGGGGGTGCTGGGGGCTGCCGGCAGCAGCGGGCAGCCGCTGGCCACCAGCAGGAAGACGATTATGACCAGCCAGGCCAACAAGTATTTCAGCTTTAGTCTTTTCATTGGTCTGCTCACTTTACCTTTAGTAATAAAGATAGTGCCCAAATGTTAAGGTTTTATGAAAAACCGGGAGACTTTGGCATTTCCCACTATAATAGCCGTCAGGCATAACGAAGTCATAAAACGGAGGGGGGAAAAGTTACAAAATCATGACATTATTAGCCACCCCTCTCAATTATTCTAGCACGGCGGTATAATTCGGGTAAAGGGTTCGGTCGCTATTTTGCTTTGCAAAGCTGGCCAAATCCTGCTACACTACTGGTTAATTCTTAAAATGCCGTTTTTGACTCCAGCATTGTCTTAACGATTGAATTGCGAGGAAGCCGGATGAACCTGAGGCTGATGTTAGCCGAAGCCGTGAAAGGCTACGGGGAAAAAACGGCTGTTTCTATGGGCGGTAGCCGTCTATCCTACGCTGAGCTGGATGAGGCCTCGAACCGGATGGCCAATACCTTGATTGGGGTGGGGGTGGGCAAGGGTGACCGGGTGGCCATGCTGCTGTCCAACAGCCCTGAGTTCGTCACCACCTATTTCGGCGCGGTCAAGATTGGCGCTGTCGCCGTCCCTCTGGATACCAAGTACAAGCCGGCTGAATTAGCCTCGCTGTTTGCTGATTGCCGGCCCAAAGTCCTGGTGGCGGAGGGCCAGTTTTTAGAGCACATTGCTTCGTCGCTGGCGGAGTTTAGGTCCATCGCCCGGGTTATCGAGGTGGACTCCGGGGGCGGGGGGCAGTTCCTGAGCTACGAGCAGGTTATGGCCGCCAGCCCGGAGCCGGTGGCGGTGGCGGTGGCCGACGAGGATACCGCTCATATTGCCTATACCTCCGGGCCCAGCTTCAGCCCCAGGGGGGTGATGATGTCCCACGGGGCTCTGGCCAGGGAGGCGGTCATATCCGGTGACGGCTTTAAGCAGACCGATAGGGATATCGCCGTGCTCTTCGCCCTGCCCATGCACCATGCCTTTGGCCTGGTGGTAATACTATTGACCGCCGTCGCCAGGGGCAGCACCGTGGTGATAGTACCCGGTCTATCTATAAGTAACCTTATGGAGATTATCGAGAAGGAGAAGGCGACCATCTTCATGGCGGTGCCCTTTGTCCATGCTTTAATAGTTAACGCTATCGAGACGGGGGGGATAAAGTGTGACCTGAGTTCTATCCGCCTCTGGGGTACCGCCGGGGCGGCCATGCCGGCTCATATCGCCCAGAAAATCCGGCGCTATCTTGGCTTCAGTCCCGTTGATTTCTGGGGCATGACCGAATCGGCGGCTCAAGTTAGCTGCCAGCCGGTTGACGGCCGGGGAAAGCCGGGCTCGGTGGGCAAGGCCTTACCCGGCTGGCAGCTCAAGATAGTCGGTGATGACGGGCGGGAATTGCCGCCGAACCAGCCCGGTGAGATAATCGTCCGGGGGCCGATAATGAAGGGCTACTATAATGACCCTGAGGCCACCGCCGAAATAATCAAGAATGGCTGGCTTTTCACCGGCGACATCGGCCGGGTTGATGAGGAGGGCTGGCTTTTCCTTTCGGCGGGGCGGAAGAAGGACATTATTATCGCCAAGGGGCAGAATATCTACCCCAGCGATATTGAGCACGTGCTGGCCAGCCATCCCAAGGTGGCCGAGGTGGGGGTGGTGGGCGTTCGTGATGACCTGCGGGGGGAGATACCCCGGGCTATCATCAGGCTGAAGCCGGGTGAGGTGGCTACCGAGCCGGAGATTAAAAAGTTTTGCCTGGAGCGCCTGGCTAACTATAAGGTACCCAGGGAGGTTGTTTTCACCGGTTCTTCACCTTGGGAGAAGCGATATTGAAGAGAAGGGTAGTTGTCACCGGAATGGGCGCCATCACCCCGCTGGGGGTGGGGGTGGAGGCAAGCTGGCGGTCTTTGTGCCAGGGAAAATCGGGGGTGGGGGCGATTACCAGCTTCGATGCCAGCCGCTTCCGCACCAGGGTTGCCGCTGAGGTAAAGGGGTTTAACCCGCTGGATTTCATTGAGCGGAAGCTGGTCAGGCGCGGTGACCGCTTCATCCATTTTGCCCTGGCCAGCGCCCGGATGGCGCTGGAGGACTCCGGGCTGGTCATTAATGCCAGTAACAGTGAGCGGGTTGGGGTCTCGGTAGGGACGGCCATGGGTGGGATAGAGAGCATCGAGAAGAACCACGAGCTGCTGATTAGGGGTTCCCGCCAGCAGATCTCCCCCTTCTTCGTGCCCAGTTTCCTGTGCAACATGGCCACCGGGCAGGTGGCTATCAAGTTCGGGGCCAGGGGGGCTAACATGTGTTCGGTGACCGCCTGCGCCTCGGGGACGCATGCCATCGGCGATGCCTGCCGGGCCATCCAGTGGGGGGAGGTTGATGCCATGATTGCCGGCGGGGCCGAGGCGGCCATCCGGCCCCTGGTCTTTGCCGGGCTGGAGCCGGTGAAGGTGATGACGGCCCGGAACGACCAGCCGGAGAGGGCCAGCCGCCCCTTCGATAAGGAGCGCGACGGCTTCGTTATCGGGGAGGGGGCGGGGGTGGTCATCCTGGAGGAGCTTGAGTTTGCTTTAAGCCGGGGGGCCAGGATTTACGGCGAGGTGCTGGGCTACGGCTTTAACAGCGACGCCTATCACATCACCGCCCCTGACCCCGAAGGTATAGGGGCGGCCAGCTGTATGAGGCTGGCGCTTGATGACGCCGGTATTTCTGCCGATAAGATTGATTATATTAACGCCCACGGCACCTCAACCGTGCTCAACGACCTCTCCGAGACGCGGGCGATAAAGAGCGTCTTCGGTGAGCGGGGCTACCGTATACCCATTAGCAGCAATAAGTCGATGCTGGGGCATATGTGGGCCGGGGCCGGGGTGACCGAGGCGATATTCAGCCTGCTGACGATTAATCAGGGTATAATTCCGCCCACCATCAACCTTGAGAATCCAGACCCGGAGTGTGACCTTGACTACGTGCCCAATACCGCCAGAAAGGCCGAGGTAAAGATAGCCCTCTCCAACTCCTTCGGCTTCGGCAGCACCAACGCCACCCTCATCCTGGGCAGGTTCTCCGCCTAATCCCCCCTTTTAGATGTAGTCTTTTTCCCATACCCACCCACCCAAAAAGGCTTCGCCTCTTTACATCTCTTAACCCCCCCTGTGGAGGAGACATCCCCTTATCCCCCCACCCCCAAGAGGAGAATGATAGAAGTATCACTTCTATAGGGTGGGAGGGTGGGAAGCAAAACCAACGAAAGCAGGGGGTGGAGTTATTCAGGGGCTGAGATGAATACACCCTATTGCCAAAAAGCTATATTGTGTGCTATATATTACCTAGCTTAACTAGGTATAGTGATTGCTGAAAAGCCTTGGCATGAGACTAGCGGTGAATATGGGTGAATGTATTTGACCTATTGCCAACAACGGTGCTATATGCTATTGTGCATAGTAGCGCTAGGTGTTTTGATAAGCGAGGTATTTATATGATAAAAAAGAACGAGCTAATCAAAGGTAATACCGATGCCCTGCTCCTCTGCGTGATAGCCCGGCAGCCGATGTACGGCTACCAGATTATCAAGGAGCTGGATAGCCGGAGCCAGGGCTACTTTAAGTTTAAAGAGGGCACTCTTTACCCCGCCCTTCATCGCCTGGAGAAGGGGGGCCTGGCCCGCGGCGAGTGGCGGACGCTGCCCAACGGGCGGCAGAGAAGGTACTACCACATCACCGAAAAGGGGCTGAATGTCCTGGTAGCCAAGAGAGGCCAGTGGCTGGACTATCTGACGGCTATGAACCGGATTATTCAGCCGGTGCCCGAATAGTTTAAGGCGGGTGAAATGCTGACCGTTCTCAGTCACTATCTGGATAGCGTGAAAGAGAACCTGAGGCTTGACCATTCCTCGCAGAGAGAGGTCATCCAGGAGCTAGAGGCGCATATTGAGGACGAGGTTCAGGATTTACGGGAGTCGGGGCTATCGGAGGAGGAGGCGGCCAGCACCTGTTTGACTCTGCTGGGCTCGGCCAAGATGGTCGCCCGTCAGATTTACGAGGCCCACAGCCAGGGCAGCTGGACTCAGGCGTTGCTGGCGGCCACCCCCCACCTGCTTTTCGCCCTCTTATTTGTCCTTAACTGGTGGCAGGGTGTCGGCTGGCTTTTGGGGATGCTGGCGCTGGTCCTGGTTATGGCCGTCTATGGCTGGTGGCGGGGTAAGCCGGCCTGGCTCTTCCCCTGGCTGGGTTACTCTCTGGTGCCGGTGGTGGCGGCGGCCCTGCTGCTGCTTTATCTGCCCAGGAGCTGGTCCTGGGTGGCCATCCTCTTTTATCTCCCCCTGGCGCTGTGGCTGTTATACGCTATCACCGTTCAGACAATAAAGAGGGACTGGTTGTACACCTCGCTGATGCTGTTACCGGTGCCCACTATCGTCGGCTGGTTCTTGGCCATCGAGCCGATTAATCAGCTCCCCGAAGACTGGCTTCAGCGCATGCAGGATTTTGCCCCCTGGATCGGGTTGACCTTCCTCGCCCTGGGGGTAACGGTGGCGACATTCATTCGGCTGAGAAAGCGCTGGTTAAGGGTGTCGGTGCTGGTGGTATCGGGGCTGATAACCCTGACCATGGTCGCCTATTATACTGAGGGCAGGCTCAGTATAACCGCCTTTCTAATTCTAATGGTGGTAATGCTGCTGGTCCTGCTCAGCCCGTCGCTGGTGGAACGAACCGTGCGACATTCCGGGCGCTAGTCAGGGATTTTCTGCTATCCGGACAGGGAGGCTATAATTGCCGAAGGTGGCCGTCGTTACCGATAGCGTTGCCTGTCTCCCCAGGGAGCTGGTGGAGCAGTACGGCATTAAAATCGTGCCGGTTAATTTTTACTTCGAGGATAAGCTCTACCGGGACTGGGTGGACATAACCCCATCTGAGGCCTACCAGCTTTTCTTAAAGGACCCCACCGCTTTCAAGACCTCCGGTATCAACCCGGCCGATTGCCTGGAAACCTACCGCCAGGTAGCTAATGACGCTAACGGCATCATCTGTGTTACCATCTCCGCCAGGCTCAGCATGGTCTATAGCTCGGCCCTTAAGGCTAAAGAGCTGGCCGGGGATGAGCTTCTCCAGGCCTCTCTCAAGGTGCTGGACTCCAGGACGGCTACCGCCGCTGAGGGTTTTGTCGCCCTGGCGGCAGCGCGGGTGGCCGAGGCGGGGGGGAGCCTGGCCGAGGTGGTCAGGGCGGCTGAGGAGGTAAGGGGCAAGGTCTACGTGGTGGCGCTTATGGACACCATCCGCTATGTCTACCGCTCCGGGCGCATACCCAAGATAGCCGCCGTGGCCGGCTCTTTGCTCAGTATCAAGCCGGTGCTGACCATTGCCTCAGGGGCGGTGCGCTTTAGGGGGGCTGTTAGAAACCGGGAGCACGGCGTGGAGCGGGTGCTTAAGATAACCAGGGACAGGGTAGGGCAGAAGCCGGTCCACATGGCGGTGATGCATGCCTACGCCCCGGATGACGCTGAGAAGCTGAAAGAGCGGGTTTCCGCTGAGTTTAACTGCGTTGAACTCTGGATTACCGAGTTCAGCCCGGTGATGGGCTATGCCTGTGGCACCGGCACCCTGGGGCTGGCTTTTTACCCTGAAGATTAAAGGGGGCATTTAGGTGGCGGTTAAGGTGGCTATTGTTGCCGATAGTATCGCCTGCCTCACCAAAGAGCAGGTGGAGCAGTACGGCATTACCATTGCCCCCATCCCCGTCTCCTTCCAGGGCAAGATATACCGGGACTGGGTGGACATAACCCCCTCCCAGGCCTATGAGCTTTTCTTAAAGGACCCGGAGTCTTTCAAGACGGCCGGCGCCTCGCCCGGTATTTTTATCGAAGCCTACCGCCAGGCGAGTAAGCGGGCTAAAGATATCCTCTGCATTACCCTGTCGGTCAAGCTCAGCGGTGCCTGTGAAGCGGCCAAGCAGGCGATAGAGGAAATCAAGAGTGAGCTGCCTCAGCTATCGGTAGCGGTGGTGGACTCCAAGACGGTCACCGCCTCCGAGGCCCTGATTGCCCTGGCCGCCGCCCGGGCGGCTGAGGTGGGTGGGAGCCTGGCCGAGGTGGTCAAGGTGGCTGAAGAGATGAGGGAGCGGGTTACCTTCCTCGCCCTTTTAGATACCGTCCGTCATGTTTACCGCACCGGGCGCATACCCAAGATAGCCGCCATAGCCGGGTCTATGCTTAATATTAAGCCGATACTTACTAGCTCTGGGGGGATTATTCGTTTTGTCACCGCGGCCAGGAGCCGGGAGCGCGGCATAGATAAGATGCTTAACATAATGAGGAGCCGGGTGGGGCAGGCCCGGGTCCATGTGGCGGTGATGCATGCCTATGCCCCGGAAGAAGCCGAGAAGCTAAAAGAGAGGGTCGCCGCTGAATTCAACTGCGCCGAGCTCTGGATTACCGAGTTCAGCCCGGTGATGGGCTACGCCACCGGCACCGGCACCCTGGGGCTGGCTTTTTATCCCGAAAGCTAGAGGGAATAACTGGTTTATGGCGGATAAGGTAGCCATTGTTAGTGATAGCCTGTGTTGTCTCCCCAGGGAAGTGGTGGAGCAGTACAATATCAGCATTGTCCCGGCTAACGTGTACTTTAAGGACAGGGTGTATAAAGACTGGGTGGATATAACCCCCTCCCAGGCCTACGAGCTTTTCCTGAAGGACCCTGAGGGCTGGACTACATCGCCAGCCCCGCCTGAGGACTGGCTCGAAACCTACCGCCAGCTGAGCAAGCAAACCAAGAGCATTCTCTGCATTACTATTTCCTCTAAGCTCAGCGCGATGTATAATGTAGCCCGCCAGGCTAAGGAGCGAGTCGAGGCTGAGATTGCCGGGATAGCTATTGAGGTATTGGACTCCCGTCTGGCCGTCACCGCCGAAGGTCTGGTTGTCTTAGTCGCCGCCCGGGCGGCCGAGGCAGGCCAGAGCCTGGCTGAGGTGGTTAAAGCCGCCGAAGAGATGATAGAGAGGGTGGACTTTATTTTCCTTTTAGACACGGTGCGCTATATCTACCGCACCGGGCGTATACCCAAGATAGCGGCCCTGGCCGGGTCGGTACTCAATATCAGGCCGCTGCTGACTACTTCCTCAGGGGTGGTGCGTTTTCTGGGCGCGGCCAGGAGCCGGGAGCGCGGCATAGATAAGATGCTCCAGATAATGAGGGGCCGGGTGGGGCAGGCCCGGGTCCACGTGGCGGTGACCCACGCCTATGCCCTGGATGAGGCCGAGAAGCTTAGAGAGCGGGTATCATCAGAGTTCAACTGCGCCGAGCTCTGGATTAGCGAGTTCAGTCCCATACTGGGCTATGCCACCGGCACCGGCACCCTGGGACTGGCCTTTTATAAGGAGGACTAAATGGTTAACGGCATTATCGCGGTGGTTCTGGGCTATCTGCTCGGCTCCATCCCCACGGCCTATATCGTCACCCGTCTGGCCAAGGGGGAGGACGTTCGCCGGCTGGGTGGGGGTAACGTCGGCGGGCTGAATGTCTACCGGGAGGTGGGTATGACGGCGGCGGCGGTGGTGGCTGTCGTTGACCTGGCTAAGGGGGCCGCCGCCGTGGCCATAGCCTTCTGGCTTTTGAACGTCTCCCTGCCCTTCGTCCTGGCGGCGGCGGTAGCCGCCGTGGTCGGCCATAACTGGATGCTCTTCCTCAAGTTCAGCGGGGGCAAGGGGATGGGGGCGGCCATAGGCGGCCTGTTTGTCCTGCTGCCCCTCTACGGCTATCCGCTGGGGCTGGCCTTCTTCTTCGCCGTAGTCCTCATCCTCTTTGTCATCACCCGCAACGTCGCCCTGTCCATGGGGGTGGGGCTGCTGTCGCTGCCCTTCATCGCCTGGCTGGGCATGAAATCGGCGCCCTTTGTCATCTACAGCGTCGTCCTCGGCCTGATAATACTGGCCAAGTTTATACCCACCGCTGTTGCCGCTGCCACCAGGAACCGGAACGTCAAGGGCTTTATCTTTGACCGCGGCCAGAGGGGCAAAAGGCAGTAAAATGTCTAGTCAAAACAGGGCAAACATTCTATAATGGGGTTGTGGAGGACAGCAGGCTTCTTTCTGATGTGCAGCGGCTGACGGAGAGCCTGGGGGAGCTGCCCGAGGCGGTGACTGAGCCTGCTTTTATCGCCGTCAGCGGCCTGCCCGGGACGGGAAAGTCTTACTTCTGCCACAAGCTGGCCGAGAGACTCCCCCTGGTCATTCTGGAGAGCGACGCCCTGCGCCGGGTGCTTTTCCCGCAGCCGGGCTACCGCCCCGAGGAGAGCGCCCGCCTCTTCCGGGCGCTGTACCTCCTCATTGAACGCCTGCTCAAGCGGGGGATTTCGCTGGCCCTGGATGCGACCAATCTATCGGAGCGGTTTCGGGAGCGGCTCTATAACATCGCCGACCGGCTGGGGGTCAGGCTGGTTCTGGTGCGGGTGGAGGCGCCGCCTGAGGTGGTCTATGAGCGGCTTAAAGTAAGGCAGAAGGCGGCCAGCCCCGAGAATAAATCGGACGCTGACTGGGCAGTCTACCAGAAAATGAAACAATCGGTTGAGAAGATGCACCGCAACCACTACGCGGTGGACACCTCCCGGGATATCACCCCGGTGGTGGAAAAGGTGGTTCGTCAGGCGGGACGCTAAAATAGAGACGGGGGTTATAGAAAATGAAAGAAGATTTCAAGAAACTAAAGAGTCTGCTGGAGAAATTGTCCAATGCCCACGGCATCTCTGGCTACGAGGGGGACGTCAGGGAGGTTATCCAGAAAGAGATAAAGCCCTGCGTTGACCAGGTCAGGATTGACAGCTTCGGCAATTTAATCGCCATCAAAAAGGGCAAATCGCCCTCGGTGATGCTGGCCGCCCATATGGACGAGATAGGCCTGCTGGTCAAATATATCGATGACGAGGGCTTCATCCGCTTTGCCAAGGTGGGCGGCTGGTTTGACCAGACGCTACTCAACCAGCGGGTGCTGCTGCACACCAGAAAGGGGACGCTGGCCGGGGTCATCGGCTCCAAGCCGGTGCATGTGATGGAGGAGGATGAGAAGAAGAAGACGATAGAGGCCAAGGACATGTTCATTGATGTCGGCGCTTCGTCGAAGGACGAGGCTGTTTCGCTGGGTATTGAGCCCGGGGTGCCCGTCTCCCTGGACCGGAGGCTGGTGGCGCTGGCTGGCGACCGGGTCACCGGCAAGGCCTTTGACGACCGCGCCGGCGGCGCCGTGCTGGCTATCGCCCTGCAGAGAATGGCCGGGCTTGACCTAAAGCCGACGGTAATGGCCGTCTTCACCGTTCAGGAGGAGGTGGGCCTGAAGGGGGCCAAGACCTCGGCCTTCGGCCTGAACCCTGATGTCGGCCTGGCCATCGATACCTGCATACCGGGGGACCACCCCGGCATCAAGAAGACCGACTCCGCCATCCAGATTGGCCAGGGGCCAGCGATTACGGTGATGGACGCCGGCGGGCGGGGGGTGATTACCCACCCCAGGGTGCTGGAGTGGCTCCGTGAGACGGCCAAAGCCAGAGGTATTCCCTACCAGATGGACGTCACCGAGAGGGGCACCACCGATGCCACCGCCATCAGCCTGACCCGTGAAGGCATCCCCTCCGGCGTTATCAGCATCGCCACCAGGTACATCCACACGCCGGTGGAGCTTCTGAGCCTTAAGGACCTTGAAAAAAGCGCCGAGCTGGTGGTGGAGGCGGTTAAATCGGCGGCTAGTTACTTCTAAGAGGCTTAACCATGAAGATTAAATATTTAGGCCATTCCGCCTTTGCTATCACCGCCAACAGCGGGGTTAAGATAGTCACCGACCCATATGCTACCAGCCCCAGCCTGACCTACGGCCAGATAACCGAGTCGGCGGATGTTGTTACCATAAGCCATAAGCACTTTGACCATAACAATGCGGCCGCGGTGAGGGGTAACCCCGAGGTGGTCAGCCGGGCGGGAAGGTCGGTGGTCAGGGGGGTAGAGATTAAGGGGGTGGCCAGCGCTCATGACGACAGCGGGGGGAAGGTGCGGGGCGGCAACATTATCTTCTGCTTTGAGCTGGACGGGGTGGCTGTCTGTCACCTCGGTGACCTGGGGCACCGGCTCGATGACCGGCAGCTGAAGGAGATAGGCCGCGTCGATGTACTGCTCATCCCGGTGGGGGGCAACTTCACCATTGATGCTAAAGCCGCCACCGGGGTCTGTAATCAGCTAAAGCCCAAGGTGGCTATCCCCATGCACTATAAGACGGAGAAGGGCATCCCCGGCATTTCCGGGGTGGAGGGATTCTTAAGCGGCAAGGCTAACGTCAGCCGGCCCGATTCCAGCCAGGCCGAGTTCAAGCCGGGGGAACTGCCCGCCACCAGCCAGATTATAGTGCTCAAACCGGCGTTGTAGCTTCAGGCAGTTGACTTATGGTGGTATAATAAAATATGGGTGAGGCTAGAGGGGATTGATAGGCGTACCTTGGATATAACCTGTATTGTTCTTGCCGGCGGCAAGGGCTTGCGTTTGGGTCGGGACAAGATTCAGGAAACGGTTGGCGCCGATAGCTTGCTCCAGCGGGTGTTATTTCAGCTTACCCCTTTTAACGGCGATATCATCATCGTTACCGCTGGCAACAGGCACCTTCCCCAGCTTAACGGCTATCAGGGGGCCAGAATAGTAACCGATATCTACCCCGGTAAGGGTGTCCTGGGCGGTATCTATACCGGGCTGGCTAAGTCTAGCTCGCCTTATAACCTGGTGGTTGCCGGCGATATGCCCTTCCTGAGCCAGGCCCTGCTGCGTTATATGGTGGGGCTTTCGGCTGGCTTTGACCTGGTGGTCCCCCGCCTGGGTAGGCTGGTGGAGCCGCTCCACGCCGTTTATGCCCGGAACTGCCTGCCCCATATAGAAAGGCTGCTAAAGGGAGGGGTTCTGGAGGTCAGGGCACTGTTTGAGCTGGTTAGGGTCAGGTATGTGGAGGCTGGCGAGATTGACCGCTTCGACCCTGAGCACCTAAGCATTTTTAATGTTAATACCGAGGCCGACCTGGAGAAAGCGCGCCGGATAGCTATGAGGTATGTAAAGCGATGATAAGCGTTGACCAGGCCCTGGAGAAGGTTCTGGAGCATATAGCCGTCCTTGAGGCCGAGGAGAGGCCTATTTTAGACTGTCTGGGGCAGGTTCTGGCCGAGGATGTGTTCTCGGCCATCAACATCCCCCCGCTGGACAATTCGGCCATGGACGGCTATGCCGTCAGGTCGGCCGATACCGGCGGTGCCAGCCCCAAATCGCCCCGCCTCCTGCGCGTTATCGAGACCGTGGCCGCCGGGGAGGTGGCCCGCTCCAGGGTGGAGCCGGGGACGGCGGTCCGGATTATGACCGGGGCGCCGATACCCGAGGGCGCCGATGGCGTGGTTAGGTTCGAGGATACCGATGAGTCGGAGCGCGGGGGGAATCCCGCTGAGATAGGCGTCCTGATTGAGGTTAAGCCCGGCGCCGAGGTCCGGCGGGCGGGAGAAGACATCGCCGCCGGGTCGCTGGTGTTAACTAAGGGGACGGCGCTGCGGGCATCGGAAATCGGGGTGCTGGCTTCCCTGGGTCTGCCCAAAGTAAAGGTTATCCGCCGTCCGGTGGTGGCTATTCTGGCCACCGGCGATGAGATAATGGAGATTACCAGGCCGTTAAATAAGGGCAAGCTATATAACAGCAACAGCTACAGCCTGGCGGCCCTGGTCAAGCGCTACGGCGCCGTGCCCAAGATGCTGGGCATAGCCCTGGATAACGAGGACTCGCTTTTGTCCAAGCTACGTCGTGGATTTGAGGCCGATATGGTGCTGACCTCCGGCGGCGTCTCGCTGGGCGATTACGACGTGGTCAGGGAGGTCCTGGCCAAGCAAGGCGAGATTGTCTTCTGGCGGGTGCGGGAGAAGCCGGGGAAACCGCTGGTCTTCGGTCTGCTTAAGGGGTGGGGTGGGGCTAAAGACATACCCTTCTTCGGCCTGGCCGGCAACCCGGTCAGCGCCATGGTCAACTTTGAGCTTTTCGTCCGCCCGGCCATTCTCAGGATGATGGGTCGGCAGAACCTGAATAAACCAACGGTGACGGCGGTGGTGGAGGACGCCATTGAGAATACTGACGGGCGCCGTGTCTTCACCAGAGTGATGGTGGCCAAGCGGGGCGGCGGCTACGTTGCCCGGCTTACTGGCCCCCAGGGCTCGGGGATTCTGACCTCGATGGCGCTGGCTAACGGGCTGGCCATCATCCCCGAGGATAAGCCCGGGGTGAAGCCGGGGGATGAGGTCGAGGTGATGATGCTGGACTGGGGTGAAGACGTTGAGTAGCCGGTCTCGGAGGCAGGCTTGATATTCGATGCTTCGGGGTTCGTCTTTGAGCCGCCCTCGGTGCTGTCCCGGGCACGGCGGGTATTGATTGCCCCCAGCGCCGCCTACCCGGTACCCTATCCGGTGACCACCAGCCGGGAGATGCTCTCGGCGGTAATAGAGGGCATCCGGCGCATCAGCGATGCTGATATTCTGCTCCTGGCCGGCACGCCGGGAGGGGAGCCGATACTTCCGGTTTACCAGGCGCTGGGCTACGATTTCCCCCGGGTGCTGACCCTGGACGTGCAGGACTGCGTCTGGGTGGAGGTGGATAACCCCCTGCCCAAGCCCCTGATGGTGCCCACCTTCTGGGTGCCCAACGTTATCCTTTCCTGCGACTACCTGATAACGGCGGCGCCTCTAAAGGTGGTCAGGGGTGGGGCGAGTTTAAGCATAATGAACCTGCTTTCGGTGCTGCCCAGCACCAAGTACGGTAAAGGGACGAGGGGCTGGAAGTCTTTATACAGCCTCGGCATCGACAAGGTTATCGCCGACCTCTACTTTACCCTGCCCTTTGACCTGGGGATAATCGAGGCCCGCCAGAAGTTCACTGCCCAGGATGACCCTACCTGGGGGGAGGCTGAGGACTGCGGCAAGGTTTTCGTCGGTGAGCCCTATGAGGTGGATACCGAGGCGGTAAGGGAGCTGGGGCTTAAGTCCGGTTACCTTGATTTGATTAAGGAAGCCAGAGTGGGACTGGAAAGCTAGGTATAGAGCATGGCTGATGACCCGAACCCGGCCGGCTGGTCTATTGACCTGGACTGGCTGGAGCAGAACAATCGCTCGTTTTCGGTCCTGGCCCGGGGCTGTCTCTGTCCCAAGTGCCGCCAGCGGCTGGAGAAAGGCAAGCCGCCGTTTTCACCGGCCGACATCATCGCTAATATCAGGGACTGCTGTTCCAAAACCCCCGAATTCTCTATCGGCAGGCTACCGGTGCTGGAGAGGGTATTCCGGATTTTCCTGGCTAACGGTAACCGGCCCCTGGGTCTGGAGGAGCTGGGCAAGCGGCTGGCGGAGCGGTGGGGTGATACCCCTCAGCACGCCTCGCCTGAGATTCTATCTCAACTGCTGAGGAACGAGCGTTACTACGGCTTGAGGCGGGTCGGCTAATACCTTACTCTGAACCCGGAGTAACCGCCGCTGTATTCTGACCAGCTGACTACCACCCTTTCCACCCTGGCCGCCGGCGGCCCCAGCTTAAGCTGACTTAGTAGCTTTTCCAGCTGTTTCCTTTCCCCCTCGGCGACGACCTCCACTGACTCCCCACCGGGCAGGTTGCGCACGTAGCCGGTTAAGCTTAGCTCTGCCGCCTTTCGGGAGACAAAGGCGCGGAAGAAGACACCCTGGACATAGCCGTGTACCGTCGCCTGAAGAGAGGCTAAATCGCTATCAGCCATCGCCTTACCCCGGGGCAGACCTTAAGCGGGCAGGCCGCTATCTTTCCTCCTCTTCCTCTTTCCGCTTTTTCCCCTTTTTGACTACCTCCACCGTCACCGCAGGCGGCAGGATGGTGGTAGCGGCTATCTTCTTGGCGTCCTTTTTCTGTTTCTTCGGCTCTCGGTGCCGGTAGTCTCGGCCTCCCATAGTAGCACCTCTGTGTAGCTTAGTAACCGGCGGTCCGGCTGATTAAAGTTTAGCAAAGAGGGGTTATGCTGTAAAGTCGGCGGGAAGCTGCTCCAGGGCGGAGCGGGCGGCGGCTTCTTCGGCTGATTTTTTGCTCTTGCCCGACCCTCTTCCCAGGACGGCATCGCCCAGCCTTACCTCAACGGTGAAGCTCCGGTCGTGGTCCGGCCCGGTTGCCTCGATAACCTGGTAGCTGGGCGTTTGCTGGTGTCTGGCCTGGATAAGCTCCTGCAGCTGTGATTTATAATCGGGCTCTATCCCCTGGCTGATTACCTTGCTCAGCTCTTTAGCTACCAGCCTGAGGATAAAGTCCCTGGCTATATGAAAGCCCTGGTCGAGGAAGATAGCGGCTATGACCGCCTCCATAGCCCCGGCCAGGTTGGCCGGTTTCCCCCTTCCCCCGCTCGCTTCCTCCCCCCGGCCCAGGTAGAGGTGGCCGCCCAGGTTGATGGCCTTGGCCAGGCGGGCCAGGGCATCCCCTCGCACCAGAAGAGAGCGGAGTGCGGTCATCTCCCCTTCAGTGGACCGGGGAAGGCGCTGATACAGCTCCTGGGCGATGACCAGGCCCAGGACGGCGTCGCCCAGAAACTCCAGCCTTTCGTTGGAGGTGGCGGCCGGGTTCTCGTTGACGTAGGAGCTGTGGACCAGGGCCTGTTCCAGAAGTGAGGGGTTGTTGAACGAGATGCCCAGGGTCTTTTGCAGCGCGGCTAAAGTCACAGCTGGCTCCTTCTCGTAGTTCAGCATAAAGGCTTAAGTGTGCGGTGTCAACTGTTCTTGTATTGCCCTCAAATCTAGCCCTATGTTATAATCTAGCCGTGCTGGGGAATCGTCTAGTGGTAGGACGGCGGACTCTGGATCCGTAAGGGAAGGTTCGAATCCTTCTTCCCCAGCCAACCTTCTGGTGGCGCATTCGTCTAGGGGTTTAGGACACCTCCCTCTCAAGGAGGAGATCACCGGTTCGAATCCGGTATGCGCTACCATTTTCTATCCAGGTAGTCCTGGCTGGTTATCCTCTACCTGAGGCTCTGACATTAGCCATGGGGAGTAAGGCGGAGTTGCGCTAAAAATAGTGGAGTGGGATAATGATAGAGGGTAGCTAAACCTGGATGAGCTTTATATCGTCCGTGTCATCGCTAGCGGCTAAAGACGCTTTAGAATATAGAATTCGACTTTTTGGATTGCTAACAGCAGGCTTTTCTAATAAACTGTCGTTGCAGTAGTTTTATGGGGGTCATTATGTATAGAGGCGGCTATGCAGGCAAGATACTGAGGATAAATTTAACCAACCGGTCTACCAAAGAGGAGCCCGTCTCTGAAGAACTGGCCAAGAATTATCTTGGTGGTGCCGGTTTTGCCATAAAATACTTATACGATGAGCTGAAACCGGGAACTCCCCCGCTGAGTAAAGAGAACAAGCTAATCTTGGCCGTCGGCCCGCTGACAGCCACGGGTGCCCCTTGTAGCAGCCGAATGGCGGTAGTGGCTAAGTCACCGCTGACAAATGCCGTAGGGATGGCTCTTGCCGGAGGTCATTTCCCGGCCGAGATGAAAAGGGCCGGCTATGACATGATAATCATTGAAGGCAGGGCAGAGAAACCCACCTACATAGCCATCAAGGACGGCGAAGTACGCTTCAGGTCTGCTGAAAAGCTGAAAGGCATGATGACTACCGACACCCAGCTTTTTATTAAGGAGGAACTCGGAGACCATAACTACCGGGTTGCCTGCATCGGCCCGGCTGGGGAGAGGCTTGTCCCCTTAGCTTGTATTGTCAACGAGCGCCGGGCGGCGGGCAGAAAGGGGCTGGGGGCGGTGATGGGCTCCAAGAACCTGAAAGCTATTGCCATACGCGGGCACCAGAGGCCGGCCATAGCTGACGCCGCCAAGTTCAAAAAGGCGCGTCAGGCTATGAACAAGGCTATGAGAGATAGCGAAGTGCTTTACCCCCATTTCGCCAAGAACGGTACACCCATGATCATTGATGACATGACCAAAATGGGAATCTATTCGACCAAGAACTGGCAGGCTACGGGCGAGGTCGATTTGGTAAAAGAGCAGGGCCGCGATGCCCAACATAAAATGATAATTACCAAGTCACACTGCGCTGACTGCCCGGTGGGCTGTACTCAGGTCAAACTGGTCAATGAGGGCCCCTATGCCGGTTACCTCAGTGAAGGGCCTGAATTCGAGACGACCTATGCGCTGGGAAGCACCGCCGGCATAGGCTATCTGCCCGCCATCATTGCCGCCGACCGGCTCTGTGACGAGTATGGTATAGATACCATGTCGGCCGGTGTCACCATCGGCTTTGCCATGGAGCTCTACGAAAGGGGTATACTGACCAAGAAGGATACCGGCGGATTAGACCTCAGGTTCGGTAACCATCAGGCAATGATTGAGATGCTGCGGCGTATAGCTTATCAGGAGGGGCTGGGGGCACTGCTGGGTCAGGGCACCAAAAAGGTGGCCGAGAAAATAGGCAGAGGCTCAGGGGATTATGCCATGAATATCAAGGGACTGGAGCTGCCGGCCTATGATGTCAGGGGGGCCAAGGCACACGGTCTGAATTACGCTACCTCCTATACCGGGGCCGACCATAACCGGGGCTATGCCTTCCAGGAAATCTTCGATAACCCCAATCCTGAGAAAGTAGACAGATTTGCCATTAAGGGGAAGGGCAGGCTGACCAAATGGAACCAGGATGTCCGCTGTGTAACCTGTGACTGCGCCACCATGTGCGCTTTTATCCTCGATATGGCTGTGTCCGACATCGCCTGTCAAAACACGGCCGACTTAGTGAACGCCGCTACCGGGATGCGTCTCACTGCGGATGAAGTCCAGCAAATCGGGGAAAGGATAAACAATGTGGCCCGGTTGTTCAACGGCAGAGAGGGGTTCAGCCGGAAGGACGACACCTTCCCCAAACGCATCATGACCGAAGCTATTAAGGCGGGAGATTCGGCTGGCCAGCTTATCAGCCAGGCCGACCTTGATGCCATGCTCGATGAGTACTACCAGGTGCGCGGCTGGGATAAGAACGGCAACCCGACGGCGGCTAAACTAAAAGAGCTGGGACTTAAAAGATAAACGGGCGCCGGCAGGCAAATCACCAGGCCTATAAAAAGCCTAAAGCTGGCGCTTGAAGGAAAAAACTAGGAGGTATTTAGATGGCGAATAAGAAGAAGGCGGTAATCGTTGGCGGGGGAGTGAGCAAATTTGGGGTAAGGCAGGCAACCTTATTCGATATGGTTCAGGAGGCAGCCAGAGCCTGCGCTGATGACATTCCGGCACTGAAGCCCAAAGATATAGATGGTCTCCTCTTTTGTTCGACAAAGGTAGGGAGGCATTCCAACGCCCTTAACACAGCGCCCCTTATAGCTCACCGATTGGGATTAAAACCAACCTCAATTTGTACCAGGCTGGATACCCTTTGCGCTGGCTCCAACACGGGGATTATTCTGGCTAAGGGGCTGGTAGAAAGTGGTATTTCTGAGATAGTTCTGGTGACAGGCGCTGAGAAGAGTTATCTGCCCCAGAGATGGGAAACAAACTATACCGAATTGGCGGTCAATGACCATGACTGGGACTCGGCCATGGGGTTGGGCGTACCCCCGCCCTTTTTTGCCATGATTGCCAAGATGCATATGAAGCGCTACGGGACGACCAAGGAGCAGATGGCCCATGTCTCGGTAGCCAACTATAACTATGGCTCGACCAATCCCAAGGCGCACTTTTACCCCAAGACGCTCACTATGGAAGAGGCGCTGGGTGCCCGGCTAATCGCCGACCCCTTCGGTCTTTTTGACTGCTGTCCTCTCACTGATGGCGCCTCGGCGGTTATCATTGCCTCGGAGGAGAGGGCCAGGGAGCTATCCGACCGGCCGCTGGTCTATATCCGCGGCACCGGGCAGCACGCCACCCACAGCATGTCGGCCGGTTGGCCCGGTGAGACCCTGGCCGAGTGGCCTCATTTGAAGCGGGCGGCTGAGGTAGCCTACAAGAATGCCCAGGTCGGTCCCAAGGATATAGATGTAGCTCAGGTCCATGATTGCTTCAGCATATCTGAGATTATAGAGGTCGAGGAGCTCGGTTTCTGCAAGAAGGGAGAGGGCGGTGCTTATGTAGCCTCAGGTGCCCTCAATATGGGTGGTAAACGTCCCATAAATACCGATGGCGGTCTTATCAGCTGCGGACACCCCTTCGGTGCCTCCGGCGCCCGCCAGTCCCTCGAGCTGTGCAAGCAGCTACAGGGGAGGGCTATAAATCAGGTGAAGAATCCTAAGTTTGCCCTGGCCCATAATCTGAGCGGTGCCTGTGCCCAGCACACCGTGGTCATCTACGGGACGGAACCAGTTGAATAGACCGTAATCAGGATAAGGAGAAAGAAGATGGCAGATTTACAAGAGGCAAAAATAGTAGGCACTCCGGCTCTGGATGGCAGATATATTACCGAAATGGATATGTGGCCGCTGGAATGCCAGGAATTTAATCGGCTCTACCAGTTTTACGATAATCTCAGAGAGGGAAGGTTTACCACCACCAAGTGTAAAAAGTGCGGGCATATTGCCTTCCCGCCGGGGGTTATCTGCCCGAAATGCTGGTCGGAAGAGCTGGAGTGGGTAGACCTGCCCCGGAAGGGCAGGGTGGTCACCTTTACCGAGACCCAGGCCGGCGCTCCCATCGGCTTTCCCCCGCCGCTAATAATGGCCTGGCTCAACTTCGGCGAGGGCAGCCCGCTCAGGCACCTGCTGGTGCGCATCGTGAACTGCGCCGAGGGCGAGCTAAAAGAGGGTGACGAGGTCAGGCTGGTGGTCTTTGAGGTTCCGTCGCACCCAATAGAGGTTAAGCGGGAGACCGAGGTGCGCGACCGGGTCTATTATGCCTTTGAGCCGGTGAAGTAAGCGGCTTTAAGCTTAGGAGGTATCGATGAAACCGGAGGAGCAGTACTGGAATCCAGTCCTGGAAACATTGCCTCGCGAGCAGCTTCAGCAGTTCCAGCTAGCGAAGTTTAAGAAAATCTTAAAGTGGGCTTATGAGAATTCGCCGTTCTACCAGCGCCTTTATAAAGATGCTGGCCTTGAGCCCGGCGATATCAAAACCCTCGATGACATAAGAAAAGTACCCAAGACGGAAAAGTCAATGTTGAGGGAGGCGCAGGGAGTTGACCCCTACCCCTACGGCACTATCCTTTCGGTGCCCCTGGAGCAGGTGACCGAATACCGCCAGACCAGCGGCACCACCGGGCAGCCCGTCTATCACCCCGAGACCTGGCAGGACTGGGAGTGGTCGGCCGAGTCCTGGGCTTACGCCCTCTATGCTTACGGCTATCGCGACTACGACCGGGTGTTTTTGCCCTTCGGCTACAGCATAAATATAGCCTTCTGGGCGGGCCATTATGCCGCCGAGAAGATAGGCTGCGAGGTCGTCCCCGGCGGCGTGCTCGATACCGAGGCCAGGATACTGAAGATGAAGGAGGTAAGGGCCACCGCCTTTATGGCCACGCCGACCTATATTTTAGGCATGGCTGATACCGCCAGAAAGCTGGGACTGGACCCGGCCAAGGACTTATATATCAAGAAGATAACGGCCGCCGGCGAGCCGGGGGCCTGTGTCCCGGCCACCAAAAAACGTATGGAGGAGGCCTGGGGGGCCAAGGTTTATGACCAGGTCGGCGCCACCGAGATAGGGCACTGGGGCTTTGAGTGCCAGGCCCAGGCCGGGCTGCATGTTCTGGAGGCCTTCCATCTGGTTGAGATAGAGGATATTGAGACCGGCGCCGCTATCACCGGGCCGGGCAAGAAGGGCAGCATGGTGATTACCACCTTTGACCGTTTTGCCCATCCCTGCATCCGGTTTGACTCCAAGGATATCATTGAGTGGAGCCCGATAGAACGATGTGAGTGCGGGCGGACCTTCCGGCTGCTTAAAGGGGGCGTTGTCGGCCGCGCTGACGACATCACCAAGGTGAAGGGGGTGCTCCTGGCGCCGACGGCTATCGAGGAGGTGGTGAGGAGCATTTCCGAGCTGGGTGACGAATATGAAGTCACCGTCACCAAGAAGGGCGATATTGACGATATAACCCTGAAGGTGGAGACAGTCCCCGATTTTAAGGGTGACGTTAGGGCTGTTGAGCAGAAGCTGGTCCAGCAGCTGAGACTTAAGACCGGCCTCAGGTACAATCTGGAGTTCCACGACTACGGCACCCTGCCCCGCTATGCCGTCAAGGCCAAGCGGTTTAAAGACCTGAGGCACAAGGAGCAGGCAGGTGGTTAAAGAATATAAAATTGGGGATATGGCGGAGAAGATACGGCTGTTGAAACAGACGGCGATTGAGCTAAAGCGTATCTCCGGGGGGATTCAGGCGGTGGACCGCAATGTTGACCGCATCCTGGCCAGCGTCAAGATGCTGGAAATCAACATCAGCGACCTGGCCGATATCGGCAATAATAGTTGACTTAGCGCTTTTACTGCGATAAAGTTTTCTCTAGCTTAAGGCAAGGAGGGCTAGATGACAGCGGTATATGGGGTAACGCGGTTCGAGTTTGACGAGGAGAACGACCTTAAGAACTATACGGTGTGGCTGGCCGATGTCGGCCACGGCACGCCGCCCTGGCGGCCCCTTTTCTTTATCGAGAGCTGGGGGAGGTGGGCCTACCGCGCCGTCCAGCGGGGTGCCGAGCGACTCTGTCTGCCCACCACCAGGGGCTGGGATGTAAGGTTCATCGATGGTTACCCCTACCCCACCGTGATTGAGACCTCGGAGGAGGAGGCCAGGCAGCGCCAGCCTGTGTTCCGGGAGAGGATAAGGCCCTATATCGAGGACTTCGACGCTGAATGGGAAAAGCGCAAGGCTGACCTGATGAAAGCCTATAAAGAGCTCAGGAAAAAGTACGGCCTGAAGAAGTATGAGGATATCAAGAAGCTGGCCAACATCGACCTCCTTGAATGCTTTGACGACTATATGCAGGTGGACCGGCTCCAGTGGGATATACACATGGAGCTGATGATGCCGGCGTTTTACCTCTTCGGCCTGTTTGACCAGATGTGCCGGGAGTTGCTCGGCTTCGGCCATACCGACCCTATTTTTGCCAGGTTAATGGCCGGCTTCGATAGCACGCTATTCCAGTTCAATAAAGAGATATGGCGGCTCGGCGACCGGGCCGCTGAGCTGGGGCTTGCCGAGCTTTTCCGCACCACCAAGGATGACCGGGCGCTGCTGGCCAAGCTGGCCAAGAGCAGCGACGGCAGGAAGTGGCTTAAGGAGTACCAGGACTTTCTGGAGGTCCACGGCTGGCGGAACGAGCGCATGCTGGACTGGGCGACCCCGAACTGGCTGGAGGAGCCGCGCCTGGGCATACCCCTGATAAAGGTGGCCATAACCACCAAAGGGGCCTACACCATGGACCAGCGGCGGGAGCGGGCCATCAGGGAGAGGGGGGAGGCGGAAAAGGAGGTCCTGGCCAGGGTGCCATCTGAGCAGAGGGGTTGGTTTGAGGCCCTGATGAAGGCTGCCCAGAAAGCGGGCGCCTGGAGCGAGGACCATACCTACTACTGCGAGCTCTACGGCCACGGCATGGGGCGGTGGATAACCAGGGAGATCGGGCGGCGCTTTGCCGAGGCCGGTGTTATCAACGACCCCGAGGACATCTACTTCGTGCTGGCTGACGAGATAGAGAAGGCGATGATACCGATGGGGAAGGTCAAGCTGCACCGCTACGTCAACCGGCGCAAGCGGGAATGGAAGAAATACCTTAAGCTCTCTCCCAAGCCCTTCTACGGAAATATTGATAATGTGCAGGAAATGTTGAAAAAAGACGCTACGATATCTGTCTCCACCTCGGCGCCCATCGTCAGGGAGGAGCTGAAGGCCGACCTATACGGTGCCGCCTCGGCCCCGGGGATGGTGGAGGGGGTTGCCCGCATCATAATGACCGAGGACAGGCTGGCTGACCTCAAGCCGGGGGAGATTCTGGTGGCACCGGGGACCAGCGCCCCCTGGACCCCGGCCTTTGAGATAATCGAGGGCCTCATCACCGACGGCGGCGGCGCTCTGTGTCACGCTGTAATCGTGGCCCGTGAGTATGGTATTCCGGCGGTCACCGGCTGTGTTGAGGCCACCAAGAAGATTAAGACCGGTGACCGGGTAAAGGTTGACGGCGACCTCGGCGTGGTCTATATAGTTCCGGGAAAATAACCGGTTTAATCAGGAGGAGCTGTGGCGAGCCAGGCTGGTAACCAGGTGACGGTTCAGGCTGAGCCAGAACCTTTAGAGATAGACCTCTCCAAGACGGCGGTCATCGTGGTTGATATGCAGAACACCTTTGTGCACCGGGGTGGCATTTTTGACCTGGCTGGCTGGGACATCTCGGCGGCCCGGAAAATCATCAGGCCCTGCCGGGAGATAGTTAAGGCGGCGCGGGAAAAGGGGATTAAGGTCATATACACGCAGATGGGTTACAGCCCTGACCTTTCCGATAGCGGCGGTCAAAATTCCCCCCTCTGGCAGAAATCGCGAGGGTTACCCCTGCTCCGCCAGCGCCCTGAACTAAAAGATAAGCTCTATATTTACGGCACTTGGGGGGCTGACATCATTGAGGATCTGAAACCACAGCCGGGTGATATCGTTATTCGGAAGCAAAAGCATGACGGCTTTATCGGCACCAACCTGGATATCGTTTTAAGGACATACAGCCTTAAATACCTGGTATTCACCGGGACTGCCACTAACATCTGCGTCGAGTCCACCCTCAGGCACGCCTTCTTCCTGGAATACTTCCCCGTCCTGGTGGCTGATGCGGTAAGTCAGTTGGGCCCCGGCACCACCCAGGAAGCCACCATTTTCAACGTCCGGACTATTTTCGGCTGGGTGACGACCTCGGAAAATCTTCTGAACGCTATCAGGCTGGCCGAGAAGCCCTGGTAAGAGGTGAACTGTGTCCAAGCGCTGGGTAATCTGGTTTGAGGAGTTAGGCCGGGAGGACAACGACCTGGTGGGCAAGAAGTGCGCCAACCTGGGTGAGATGACCGGGATGGGGCTTAGGGTCCCCCCCGGTTTTGCCCTCTCTGTGGAAGCCTACCGCGATTTTATGGATACGACCGGGGCGGTTGAGGAAATACGTAAATACCTGGATAAGGCCCAGCCCAAGGACATAAAGCAGTTTACCCAGTCCAGCGCCGAGATACGCCAGATTGTGCAGTCCAAGGCCATGCCCGGGGAGATGGAAAAGACGATAGTCTCACACTACCGGGAGCTCTGCCGGAGGTGCGCCGCCGAGGTGGCCGTCTCAACGCGCTCGGCCGGTCCGGCCAGCCACCCCGGCCAGTACGAGACCTATCTTAACGTAATCGGGAATTCAGACCTGGTGGATAAAATCAAGAAGGTCTGGGCCAGCACCTTTAACCCCCGTTCCCTGGCTTTTCGCAGCCGGAAGAAAATGCCGCTGGAGAGTGACCCTATCGGCGTGGCCGTGCTCAGAATGGTCAACGCCCGGGCCGCCGGCGTTATCTTTACCGCCGACCCCAATACCGGCGATACCAGCCGGATGATAGTTGAGGCCAACTGGGGGCTGGGGGAGAGCGTGGTCAGCGGCGAGTCCACCCCCGATGTCTATATCCTGGGCAAGACAGGCCTGGAGATAGTAGAAAAGAAGCTGGGGCCGAAGTGCCGCTACGTGACCTTCAGAGAGGTGGGGGTGGCTGAGGAGGAACTGCCTCCGGAAAAGACCGGCCAGTTCTGTTTGAGCGATGATGAGGCCAGGGAGATAGGCAGGCTGGGCAGGGTGCTGGAGGAGCATTTCGGCAAACCCCAGGACGCGGAGTGGGCGGTGGAAGAGGGTATCCCGCTGCCGGAGAGCATCATCCTGCTGCAGACCCGGCCCGAGGTCATCGCCAAGACCAAGCCTCCCGTTGACAAGATTGTTGACCTGATGCTGGACCGCATCTCAAAGGGGGTGAGTTTTGAAGGGGGCAAGATGTGACCGCCCTTAAGGGTGCTTGTCAATTGCCTCCCTTAAGCCCCTTACCAGCCCCGCCAGCGAGCTGAAATCTTTATCATTTTCCATAAGCTGGATAATCCGGCTGCCGACAATCACGCCGTCGGCCATGCCAGCTATCTGCCCGGCCTGATCAGGCGTGGAGATGCCAAAGCCGACGCAGAGGGGCTGGCTGGCTATCTTTCTTACCCTGGCCACAAATGCTTTCAAGTCCGCCGGCAGCCTTTCCCTGGCCCCGGTGACGCCGGTTACCGAGACCAGGTAGATAAAGCCCCGCGACCTCTCTGCCGCCAGCCTGATTCTTTCCCCGGTGCTGGTCGGGGCCAGCAGGTAGATGAGGTCGAGCCCCTGCCGCTGGCTGACAGCCTCCAGCTCCGAGCCTTCGTCGGGGGGGAGGTCGGGGATAATCAGCCCGGAAACGCCGGAGGCGGCACTGGCGGCGCAGAACTTCTCCAGCCCATACTTTAACACTGGATTATAGTAGGTCATAAATACCAGCGGTATATTGACTTTATGGCTCAGCCGCCCGGCTATCTCCAGGCAGAGCTTGGGGGTGACGCCGTTCTGTAGGGCATGGAAGCTTGACTTCTGGATGGTGACCCCGTCGGCCAGTGGGTCGGAGAAGGGTATTCCCAATTCTATAATGTCACAGCCGCTGTCGGCCAGCAGGGGCACTGCCTTTAGAGTAGCCTCAACAGTGGGGTAGCCTGTGGTGACATAGGCGATGAGGGCCTTATGGCCCGGCGGGCTGAAGGCGGCAGCAATCTGGCTCATAGCTCTACCCCCAGCGCCCGGGCGGCGATATCCATGTCCTTATCGCCGCGCCCGGATAGATTGACCACCATAATCTGCTCTCTCTCCAGCGAAGCGGCTGTCTTGGCCGCGTAGAATATGGCGTGGGCCGGCTCCAGGGCGGGGATAATGCCCTCGGTCTTGGAGAGCAATTGAAAGCCATCCAGGGCCTCATCATCGGTGACCGCCACGTAGCTGGCGCGCCGGCTGTCCTTGAGGTAGCTGTGCTCGGGGCCGACCCCGGGGTAGTCCAGCCCGGCCGAGATGCTGTGCGTCTCTCTAATCTGGCCGTCTTTGGTCTGAAGGACATAAGATTTTGTCCCGTGGAGCACGCCGATGGTTCCCGCCATCAGCGGGGCGGCGTGCTGGCCGGTTTTGAGTCCCCGCCCCGCCGCCTCCACCCCGATGAGCCTGACCTCCTTATCGTTCAGGAAGGGGTAGAAGATGCCGATGGCGTTGCTGCCGCCGCCGACGCAGGCGATGATATAGTCGGGGAGGCGGCCATATCTGTCTAAAATCTGCTCTCTGGTCTCCCGGCCGATGACCGACTGGAAGTCCCGCACCATCATCGGGTAGGGGTACGGGCCGACCACCGAGCCCAGCAGGTAGTGGGTATCTGGGTTGGTCACCCAGTCCCGAATGGCCTCATTGATGGCGTCTTTTAGAGTGCGGCTGCCGCTGGACACCACCCTGACCTCGGCCCCCATCAGCCTCATCCGGAAGACGTTGAGTGACTGGCGGCGCACGTCCTCCTCACCCATATAGACGATACACTCCAGCCCCAGCATGGCGCAGACGGCGGCGGCAGCCACCCCGTGCTGGCCGGCGCCGGTCTCGGCGATGATTCTCCTCTTGCCCATTCTCCGGGCCAGCAGCCCCTGCCCTAAAGCGTTATTAATCTTATGGGCGCCGGTGTGGGCCAGGTCTTCCCGTTTGAGGAAGATGCGGGCGCCGCCGCAGTGCTCGGTCAGCCTCTCAGCGAAGTAGAGTGGCGTCGGCCTACCCGAATAGTCATGGGAAAGTGCCTCAAACTCGCTCCAGAAGGCCCTGTCGGCTTTAGCTTCTTTATAGGCTTTTGTTAGTTCGTCCAGGACCGGCATCAGGGTCTCGGGGACGAACTTCCCCCCGTAGTCCCCGAAGTAGCCCTTCTCGTCGGGTAGCTTCATCGGCTCTTCTCCTGTGATTTAATATAGGCCTGAAAGTTATGCTTCATCTCGTTGATATGGTCGCCGCCGAACTTCTCCATCATCGCCTCGGCCAGAGCAAAAGCCAGCATCGCCTCCGAGATGACACCGGCCCTGGGGACGGCGCAGACATCCGACCTCTCCACGATGGCTTGCGCCGGCTGGCGGGTGGCGATGTCTATCGTTTCCTTCGGCCTGCCCAGTGTTGATAGCGGTTTGTGATAGACGCGGCAGATAATGTCCTGGCCGTTGCTCATGCCGCCCTCTATCCCCCCCATATTGTTGCTCCGGCGGGCAAAGTGGCCTTCTTTATAGATAATCCCATCCTGGAGCTCGGAGCCAAACGCAGCCGCCCCGGCGATGGCGTTGCCGAGCTCCACCGCCTTCACCGAGGGGATGCTCATCAGGGCCTGGGCGATTCTGCCGTCGAGGCGGCGGTCGTAGTGCATAACGCTGCCCAGCCCCACCGGCACACCGGTGGCGATAACCTCGACCACCCCGCCCAGGGTGTCTTTCTTGGCTTTAGCCTCGGCTATCGCCTCTTTCATTTTCTCTGACGTTACCCGGTCAATACATCTTATATCGGGGTCTTTGTCAAAGACTTTAGCTACTTCTTCAAAATCGGAGTAGGGGCGGGTTAGCTTTACCGTTCCTATCTGGACGGTGTGGCTGGCCAGCCTGATGCCGAACTCAAGAAGCAGCTGCCTTAAGACCGCCCCCGCCATAACCCGGCCCACCGTCTCCCTGGCGCTGGCCCTCTCCGAGATATTCCTGATGTCGTCCTGGCCGTATTTCAGGGCACCGGACAGGTCGGCGTGGCCGGGGCGGGGGCGGGTAACTCTGGCCACCGGTTTTTCGGTCTCCTCTACGCTCATCTCATCCGGCCAGTTGGCGAAGTCCAGGTTCCTGACGATAAGAGCCATCGGGCTGCCCAGGGTTTTTCCGTAGCGGACGCCGGAGAGGATGCCCACTCTGTCCTCCTCGATTGCTCCCCTCCCCCCGCGGCCATAATCGGAGTGTCTTCGTTTCAGGTCGTGGTCAATATCCCCGGCGCGTACTTTGATACCGGCGGGCATTCCCTCGATAATGGTAACGCAGGCCGGGCCGTGTGATTCACCGGCGGTCAAGATTCGTAACATTTCCCCCTCCTTCCAGAGCCTGAGCCAGGGCGGACTCCATAGCTTTTAGCGGGCCTTTAAGCCCGGTAAAGAGCTCAAATTGTTTTGCTGCCTGGTAGAGAAACATCCTGTCGCCATAGACAACGGCGCGGCCCCTCTCCCTGGCTTCAGCCAGCAGCCTGGTCTCTCTGGGATTATAAACGATATCAAAGACGGTGAGCCTGTTATGAAGAAGCTCTCCGGGTATGATTGACCGGTCTGTTTCGGGCGGCATCCCCACCGGGGTGGCGTTTATCAGTATATCCGCCGAGGCGATTTCGGCCAGTTTCAGGCCGCCGTAACCCTCGGCGCCGACCTTTTGGGCCAGTTCTCTGGCTTTAGCCCCGGTCCGGTTTAAGACCACCAGCTTTACCCCCCTGGCTTTAAGCCCGAAGGCGATGGCTAGGGCGGCGCCGCCGGCGCCGACCAGAACCGCCTTTTTCCCCTCAAGCGTGGTCACTTCCTCCAGCGCCTTTATGGCGCCGTCGCCGTCGGTGTTATAGCCGGTCAGGACACCGTCGTCGTTGACGATGGTATTAACGGCGCCGATTCTCTCGGCCAGCGGGTCGAGCCTGTCGAGGTATTTCATGGCGCTGGTCTTGTGGGGAATGGTAACGCTGGCCCCCCTGATATCCAGCCCCCTTAGGCCCTCTACCGCCTGCCTTATGTCGCTGACCCGGAAGGAGACATAGGCGTAGTTGATGCCCAGCGCCTGGTAGCCGGCATTATGGACCAGCGGGGAGAGCGAGTGTTCCACCGGGTCGCCGATAAGGCAGCAGATTCTGGTATCGGCGTTAATCAAGGCTAACCCCCTGCATCTTTAATAGATTTATGATGGCTTCAGCCACCTCTTCCGGCGTTTTGTCTTCGGTGTTAATGGCTAGGTTGGCGGCCTGCTGGTAGAGCATTTTCCTCTCTTTGAAGGTTACTTCCATGTCCTCACGCTGGTGTCTGCCCCCGGCCAGTGGCGGTCTTTGGCTGTCCTCTCCAGTGCGCTTGACCAGCGTATCAATCCCGGCCTGCAGCCAGACCAGCACCCCCTTTTTCTTAAGTCTGGCGATGTTTTTCTCCCTGGTCACCACCCCGCCCCCGCTGGCGTTGATGATGTTATCCAGTTTGGCTAGCTGGTCGGTTACCTCCTCCTCTATATCCCTGAATTTATCCCAGCCGTATTTTGCCACAATCTCAGGGATGGTCAGCCCCGCTTTGCGGGTGATTAGCTCGTCCATCTCAATAAGCTCTCTGCCCAGCCTTTGAGCTAAAATCCTGCCCACCGTTGTTTTCCCTGAGCCCCTCAGGCCAATCAGGACGATGTTCATGATAGCTCCTCGATTTTGGCCCCCAACCCCGCCAGGTCGTTGAAGAAGCGGGGGTAGGACTTGCTCACCGCCTCGGCGCCGCTAATTATTGAGCTGCCATTGGCAGAGAGGACGGCGATAGATAAACTCATCGCCAGGCGGTGGTCGTTATGGGCTTCGACCTCAGCCCCCCTGGGCTTGCCGCCGTAGATTAGTATTGTGTCATCGGTCACCTCGGCTTTAATGCCCATTTTGGCCAGTTCGGCGGCGGTATCGGCGAGGCGGTCGCTCTCCTTGAACTTCAGGTGGCCGATGCCGGTCATCTCGGTCTTGCCTTTAGCGTAGGCGGCTATTACTGCCACCGTCGGCACCAGGTCGGGGTAATCGCCCATGTTTATGGTAACGCCTTTAAGCTCGTCGCGGCGCGAGACCGTCACTGTCTCTTCCGGCTGTTCAACAGAACCCCCCATCGCTGACAGGATGTTCAAGAGATATTTATCGCCCTGCGCCGAGTCGGCTTTTAGATTTTTTACCGTTACCGGCCCGCCGCCGATGGCGCCGGCGGCTAAGAAATAAGCGGCTGAGGAGTAGTCCCCCTCTATCCGGTAGCGCCTGGCCTGATACCTCTGGCCGCCCTTGACCAGGAACTCTTTGTAGTCGTGGTTTACCGCCTCAATGCCGAAGGCCTGCATGACATCAAGGGTTATATCTAGGTATGGCCTGGAGCGGAGACCGCTTACCTTGATGGTAAGGCCGCCTTCGATATAGGGGGCGATCATGAGCAGGGCGCTTATGTGCTGTGAGCTTATCTGCCCCGAAACAGTGACCTCCCCCCTGCTGAGCTTCCCCCCCCGGATTTCGATAGGCGGGCAGCCGTTGTTGGCCAGCGAGCGGGCACTGGCCCCCAAACTCTCTAAGGCCGAAAGCAGGTCGCCTACCGGGCGCTGGCGCAGCCGGCTATCGCCGTCAAGGACGATCTTGGCTGTTGCTAAAGCCGCCAGGGGGGCAATCATTCGGATAGTGCTGCCCGAGTTGCCGGCAAAAATCTGCTCTCTGCCGGGAGTAATATTAATTTTGCCGCCGGTGCCGTTGATTTTCAGGCCGTTGTTCCCAAGTTCGATAGCGGCGCCCAGTGAGCGGCAGGCGTCAATGGTGTAGAGGGTGTCCGCCGACAGCAGGGGGCCTTCTATGATGCTCTCCCCCGCCGCCAGCGAGGCCGCTATCACCGCCCGGTGGGTGTAGCTCTTGGAGGGCGGCGCCAAGACCTCTCCTGTTACCACTGACGGGGTTATCCTTAGTTTCACTTCTTCTCCTGGCTCCTGATGTGCTCGGCCAGGGCCTCCAGCCCGACTAGATAGCTCTCTGTTTTCAGGCCGCTAATTTGCTTAATTACTATATCTGAAATAACCGATATTTTACGCCATTCTTCTCTGGCGTTAATATCGGAAAGGTGCACCTCGACCACGGGTAGCCCGCAATCGGCCAGGGCGTCGTGGAGGGAGTAGCCGTAGTGGGTCAGGGCGCCGGGGTTGATCAGGATGCCGTCGGCGGTGCCGGCCTTCTCCTGGATAAAGTCGATAATAGCCCCCTCGTGGTTGGACTGGAAGAAGCTGAGCTGGCAGCCCAGCGCCCGGCCCTTCTCGGCAAGCTTATGCTCTATGGCTGCCAGGGTGTCGCTGCCGTAGTGCTCCCTGTCCCTTCTGCCCAGCATGTTTAAATTTGGGCCGTTGATGACCAGTATTCTCATCGGCATATCTCCATAAGGACTTTTCTGACCACATCCTCCGCCACCGGCTGGTTGACCACCCCTTGACCGATGCCGTTGAGCAGCACCCAGCCAGTGGCACCAAAGGTTGTTTTCTTGTCGAAGCGGATGGTTTCCATCAAATCGTCCAGACTTATTCCCTGACAGTAAATAGGCAGGCCGAACTTTGATAGCAGGCCTTCGATTTTGGTGATATTGCTCCGCTCGAGCCGGCCCAACCCGGCGCTTATCCTGGCGGCGGCCATCATGCCGATAGCCACCGCCTGGCCGTGGCTAAGCTTTCGTAAATTGGTGGCGGCTTCCAGGGCGTGGCCGACGGTGTGGCCGAAATTCAGTATCGCCCGCTTACCCGTCCGCTCCGTCTCGTCCAACTCTACGATACCGGCTTTCAGGCGGCAGCAGCGCCTGACGATATCCTTCAGCTCCGCCGTGGTGAATTCGTTTTCCTTCTTCTGGTCAAGAAGCTGGAACAGCCCCCCGTCCATGGCCAGGCCGTACTTTATCACCTCGGCCAGGCCGTTCCTCATCTCGGCGGGGGGTAAAGACTTCAAGAGGGCGACATCGCCGATGACCGCCCTGGGCTGGTAGAAGCTGCCGACCATGTTCTTCTTGCCGCCGAAGTTGACCCCCACCTTGCCGCCGATACTGCTGTCCACCTGGGCGAGGAGGGTGGTGGGCAGCTGGATATAGTCAATGCCGCGGAGGTGGCTGGCGGCGATAAAGCCGACGGCATCGCCGACCACCCCTCCCCCCAGGGCGCAGATGAGACCCCTGCGGTCTATATTGTTCTCCAGCAGGAATTTATAGCCCCGCTCCGCCGTCTTCAGCGACTTGGCCCTCTCCCCGGCGGGCAGGGTGAGCAGGGAGACCTTCTTGGCCGCTGCCCCCAGCGCTTTAATTACCATCTGCCCGTAGAGCTTCTGGACGTTGGTATCGGTGAGCAGGGCGATACCGGAATAGGGGCTGAAGTCAAAATACTGCTCAAGCTGGTTTATAATGCCGTCGCCGATAATGAGCGGGCAGCGCCTGACCGTCTCCAGTTTAATAATATATTCCGCCGTGTTTTCCTTCTGGCTTTTCACCTGATTAGACCCTTTAGTTCCTTCATCAGCTCGCCGAACTGCTCCGGGTATAGCGACTGCATCCCGTCGGAGAGGGCGTGGGGCGGGTCGTGGTGCACCTCCACCAGCAGGCCGTCGGCGCCGACGGCGATAGCCCCTTTGGACAGGGGGATAACGTAGTCGCGTTTGCCGGCGGCGTGGCTGGGGTCAACGATGATGGGCAGCGGGCTGGACTCCTTGATTGATGGTATGGCGCTTAAGTCCAGGGTGTTGCGGGTGTTATCGGAGAAGGTGCGTATCCCCCGCTCACAGAGGATAACCTGGTTATTCCCCTCTGAGCTGATATACTCCGCCGACATCAGCAGTTCTTCGATAGTTGCGGCAAAGCTGCGCTTGAGCAGTACCGGCTTTGAGGCGTGGCCGGCCCGGCGCAGCAGGGAGTAGTTCTGCATGTTCCTGGCGCCAATCTGGATGATATCGGCGTATTTTTCCACCAGTTCCAGGTTATCGTGGTCGGTGGCCTCGGTTACGATGAGCAGGCCGGTCTCCTGGCGTACCTTGGCCAGTATCTTAAGCCCCTCTTCGCCCAACCCCTGGAAGCTGTAGGGCGATGTCCTGGGTTTGAAGGCACCGCCGCGGAAGACCTGGGCGCCATGTTTTTTCACCAGGTTGGCGATGGTCAGCGCCTGCTCCTCGCTCTCCACGGCACAGGGCCCGGCCATTATAACCGGCCTGCCCCCGCCAATCTGAATATCGCCAACGGTTATAACCCTTGCCTCCGGGTGAGTCTCCCGGCTGACCAGCTTATAGGGCTTGGTTACCCGGATGGTCTCCTTTACCCCCTCCATGACCAGAAGACGGGCGTCGTCAACCGGCCCCTGGTTGCCGACGATGCAGACCGCCGTGCGCTGGGCGCCGGGCATGGGCACGCCGCGGTAGCCCATGCTCTCTATCTCGCTGATGACGGCCTGCACCTGGGCCTCGGTAGCATCGTTCTTCATTACCACCAGCATCTTTCCGTTCCTCCTTTGGCCGGATAGTCCATAGCTTCAGTCCGTCGACCTGACGGCCTGGATAAAAGCATTGATTTTTTTCACGTCTTTAACCCCTTTGCTCTCCACCCCGCTGGAGACGTCAACCCCCCACGGCCTTAGCTTGGCCACCACCTCGGCCACGTTTTGGGGTTTTAGCCCGCCGGCGATAATGACCGGGAACCTTTCTACCGCCCTGCGGGTTATCCCCCAGGCGAAGGCTCTGCCGGTTCCGCCGTACCTGTCCTCGGCGAAGGTATCCAGCAGGTAGATAGGGGAACGGTCACCCAGCTCCTTTTGCCACTCTTCCAGATGGGCCATTAGCTTCTCCTCATCCCACTCGGGCATTATACGTATTGTCTTTATTAGTGGTTTTTCTATTTCCCGGCAGTAGTCCCAGCCCTCGTCGCCGCTGAGCTGCACCCAGTCCAGCCCGCAGAAAATAGCCACCGCATTTACCGTGGTTGCGGGCATATTAACGAATACCCCGACCACCGGTAAATAGTGTTCTTTGGCCGCCGCCGCTATCTCCCGCGCTTTCTCATAGGTGACCCGCCGGGGGCTGGGAGCAAAAACCACCCCGATAAGGTCGGCTCCGGCTTCTATCGCCGCCTGGGCGTAAGCCACCCCGGTGATGCCGCAGATCTTAATCTTGGTCAAAGTAACTCCTTTATCTTGGCGGCCACGTCATCGGCGCTAACCAGCACCTCGCCGACCAGCATGGCATTGACCTTCCATTCCTTCAACTTCCGCACCTCATCCTGCCCCCTGATGCCGCTCTCGCTGACCACGAGCCTGCCCCGGGGGATGACAGGGCGGAGCTGCCCGGTGACGTTTATGTCCACCTTCATGGTATCTAGGTCACGGTTGTTGATGCCGATTATCCTGATATCATGTGCCAGCGCCCTCTTGAGCTCGTTCCGGTTGTGCACCTCGACCAGGCACTGCATGCCCAGGACGTGGCTCAGAGAGAGCAGTTCCCCGAGCGCGTTATCATCCAGTATAGCCACAATCAGGAGCACGGCGTCGGCTCCCCAGGCGCACGATTCGAATATCTGGTAGGGCTTCAGGATAAAGTCCTTCCTCAGCAGCGGGATACGGGGCAGAGCGCGCTTGATGGATTCAAGGTCTTCCCGGCTTCCCCCGAAATAGCCAGACTCGGTGAGCACCGATACTGCCGCCGCCCCGCCCTTGGCGTAGCTTCTGGCCAGCTTGACCGCGTCTAGGTCAGCCCGTATCACCCCTCTGGAGGGCGAGGCCCGCTTGACCTCGGCAATCAGACGGAGGCTGTCACCGCTGATGGCCGCCGCCAGGTCCAGGGGCGCCGGCCTCTCCATAATGGCCGCCCTCAGCTTGGGCAGGGGGAAGGCCTTCTGCCTCCGCTCTACCTCTTTTAATTTTTCGGCAACAATTTTATCCAGAAACATGCTCTTACCTATAACTTTGACTCAGTTTGATTAGCCTCTGAAGCTTTTCCAGCGCCCGCCCGCTGTCTATCGCCTCCCGGGCTGCTTCGGCGCTTTCCTTGAGGGCGGGCAGCCCGGAGCTGTTTTTACTGCGGTGGCTGACGGCGATGCCGGCGGCGGCGTTCATAATCACGGCGTCCCTTCTCGGCCCCTTTTCCCCCTCCAGCACCGCCCGCAGTATGGCGGCGTTCTCCTGGGGGGTGCCTCCCGCCAGCGTATTTACTCCGGCCACTGCCAGCCCGAAGTCCTCCGGCGATATTTGATAATCAGTAATCTTATCTTTCTGTAATTCCCAGACCCGTGACTGGCCGGCGGTTGAGATTTCGTCCATTCCGTTTAAGTTATAGACCACCAGGGCATGCCTTGAACCCAGGCGCTGCAGCACCCGGGCCATCTTAACGCCGAGCTCCTGGCTGGCTACACCCAGGACAATAGACTCGGCCAGCGCCGGGTTGGTCAGCGGGCCGAGGATATTGAATATGGTTCTTATGCCCAGCTCGCGGCGGGGGGCGGCGGCGAACTTCATCGCCGGGTGGAAGAGGGGGGCGAACATGAAGCCGATGCCCACCTTTTCCAGGCAGTCCTTTACCTGGCTGGCATTAAGCTCTATTTTCACCCCCAGCGCCTCCAGGACATCGGCGCTGCCGCACTGGCTGGTCATGGCCCGGTTGTTATGCTTGGCTACCTTTATCCCGGCGCCAGCGGCGACCAAGGCGGCGGCGGTGGAGATATTAAAGCTGCGGGAGTTATCGCCCCCGGTGCCGACGATATCAATCACCGGCTCATCTATTTTCACCCGGACTGACTTGGCCCTCATGACGCTGGCCAGCCCGGCAATCTCGTCGGCGGTCTCCCCTTTTATTCTCAGGGCGGTGACAAAAGCGCCGAACTGGGCGGGCGTTACCTGCTCCGTGGTCATCTCCTCCATGACCTCAGCCGCCTGCTCCATAGTGAGGGAATGCCCGTCTACTAACAAGGCAATAGCTTCCTTTATCATTTTTCTACCTCACCCTTGCTATTCAATTTTAGGAAATTCCTCAATATATCCTTGCCGTTCTGGGTCATAAAAGATTCGGGGTGGAACTGTACCCCCTCCACCGGATATTGGCGGTAGCGCAGCCCCATAATGGTGTTGTCCTCCGTCCAGGCGGTTACCTCTAAACAATCCGGCAGATTTTCGCGGGCGACCATCAGGGAGTGGTAGCGGATGGCGGGGAAGGGGTTGGGCAGGCCGTGAAAAACGCCGCTATTATTGTGATATATCGGGGAAGACTTGCCGTGCATAATTACTTTAGCCGGGCCGACGGTGCCCCCGTAGCTGTAGCCGAGGCACTGGTGGCCTAGGCAGACGCCGAGTATGGGCAGCCTTTCTCCGAAGTGCTTGATGACGTCGTTGGAGATGCCGGCGTTTAAGGGGGTGGAGGGGCCGGGCGAGATTACGATGTGCTCCGGGTTCATCCTTTCAATCTCGTCCAGGGTTATCTTGTCGTTGCGTACCACCAGCACCTCCTCCCCCAGCTCGCTCAGGTACTGGAAGAGGTTGTAGGTGAAGCTGTCGTAGTTATCAATCAGCAGCAGCATGGCTCGTCTCCGTAGTCTCGGCCTGCTCGATGGCCTTGAGTAAGGCCCTGGCCTTGTTCATGGTCTCTTCATATTCCCGTGACGGTACGCTGTCATAGACGATGCCGGCGCCGGCCTGGACATGGGCGGTGCCGTTTCTGGTGACGATGGTCCTGATGGTGATGGCGGTGTCCATGCCGCCGGAGAAGCTGAAATAGCCCACGCAGCCGGCGTAGGGGCCCCTCCGGTCCGGCTCAAGCTCGGCGATGGCCTCCATAGCCCTGATTTTGGGCGCCCCGGAGACGGTGCCGGCGGGGAAACAGGCGCGCAGGGCGTCGAAGGGGGTGAGTTCGGGGCGCAATTTGCCTTCCACATTGGTGACCAGGTGCATGACGTGAGAATAACGTTCAACATCCATAAGCTCGCTGACTTTTACCGTCCCCGGCCGGCTCACCCGCCCGATGTCATTGCGCCCCAGGTCAACCAGCATGATGTGCTCGGCGCGCTCCTTCTCGTCAGAGCGGAGTTCCTTTTCCAGACGTTTGTCCTCGTCCGGCGTCTTGCCCCGCGGCCTTGTTCCGGCCAACGGGCGGGTGGTCACCGTGCCGCCAGCCGCCCTGACCAGAATCTCCGGCGACGAGCCGATGAGCTGGAAATCTTTAAAGTCCAGGAAGAACATATAGGGCGAGGGGTTGATGTCCCGCAGCGCCCGGTAGATGTCCAGGGGGTGGGCGGTGGTGGGGCGGCTCAGGCGCTGGGAGAGCACAATCTGGATGGCCTCTCCCTCGGTGATATATCTTTTTGCCTTCTCGACATTGGCCTCGAACTCTGCCCTGGTAAGATTTGAAGAAACTTGGGCTGGTCTATCTGATTTCAGGGACCGGGGATAGTTTAAAGGCTGCCCCAGCCTTTTCACCAGCTCGTCTATTTTCTCCACTGCTTTCCGGTAGGCGCTGTCGGCGTCGCCGTCAGGGCGGGCGCAGCTTACGACTTTGATTTTGTTATTGGCGTGGTCGAAGATGAGCAGGCTGTCAGACAGCAGGAAGACCGATTCCGGCAGGTTCAGGGGGTCGGATTCCGGCGAGGGCAGCTCTTCAAAGCGCCGCACCATTTCGTAGGCAAGATAGCCGACGGCGCCGCCGCAGAAGTCAGGCAGCCCGCCCACCGGCGCCAGCCGGTGCTTTTTCATCTCCCCGGCGATGAGGCGCAGCGGGTCGGCCTTATCCCCCTCTCTGGTGCTGATTACCCTGTAGGGCTCGGTGCCGATAAAGCTGTATCGCGCCGCCTTCTGGCCGCCCTCGACGCTCTCCAGCAGGAAGCCGTAATCGCCGCGCTTCACCTTCAAGCAGGCCGAGACCGGCGTCTCGGCACCGGCGGCAACCTCACGGTAGACGGGCACCAGGTAGCCCTGTTTCTTAAGCTCTCTATATTCTTCCAGTGTCGGCTGGTACATCATAGTTTCTCCCCTAAAAAAATAACCCCTCGCCTTAGGGGCGAGAGGTTAATCCTTCGCGGTGCCACCCTAGTTGATTGCCTTTTAAAGCAACCATCTCTTTTCAGGTACAGCCTCAAGCAATACCCTGGGCTTAGCTAACGGTGCCCTTCCGTCAAAGCCTACTCGGCAGTGCCTTTCGGTTTGCAGCTCCCGAGTCCATTCAGCCCCGGCGCTGGCGCCGGCTTCCACCTAACCCGGCTCTCTGTAGCCCCGCTCTGGAGCCTACTAGTCTCGTTCTCAGCCTTTATGCTATATTCAGTTTGGAGTAAGTATACATAATTACTCTTTTTTTGTCAAGTGGGCCTGGTTAGCGGCGATGGACAGTGGTCAAAACACTGGCCAGACCGGTCACGCTTGACTTTTATCCCTTTCGTTTTTATAATATTCCAGTTGACCAGCGTCAGAACTATCGCCCGAGTGGCGCAATGGCAGCGCAACCGACTTGTAATCGGTAGGTTAGCGGGTTCGACTCCCCTCTCGGGCTGTGATTTACTGGCGATGTGGGGAGGGGTGCCGGAGTGGTTAATCGGAGCAGACTGTAAATCTGCCGCCTGAAATGGCTACGCAGGTTCGAATCCTGCCCCCTCCACCGTAGCGTAAAAAAGAGAAATATGTTATCTTGGTCATAGTGCCCACATAGCTCAGTCGGTAGAGCACCATCTTGGTAAGATGGGGGTCACCAGTTCGAATCTGGTTGTGGGCTTAAATAAAGGGGGTTAAAAATGGCAAAAAAGAAATTCGAGAGGACCAAGCCCCATTGCAATGTGGGCACTATCGGTCATGTTGACCACGGCAAGACGACCCTGACCTCGGCGATTACCCTGGTGTTATCCAAGGTGGGCATGGCTGAATACCGCGAGTTTGGCTCTATTGATAATGCGCCGGAGGAAAAGGCAAGGGGACTGACCATCGCCATTGCCCATATCGAGTATGAGACTGAGAAACGCCATTACGCGCATATCGATTGCCCGGGACATGCCGATTACATTAAGAATATGATAACCGGCGCTGCCCAGATGGACGGCGCCATCCTGGTGGTGGCCGCCGATGACGGGGTTATGCCTCAGACCAGGGAGCACCTCCTGCTGGCGCACCAGGTGGAAGTACCGTATATAGTGGTTGCCCTGAATAAAATAGACCTGGTGGATGACCCCGAGCTGCTGGAGGTGACCGAGCTGGAGCTGAGAGAGGAGCTGCTGCCCAAATACGGATTCCCCGGCAGTGAGGTTCCCATAATCAGAGTAAGTGCCCTGAAGGTTCTGGAGTGCGGCTGTGGCAAGCGGGACTGCCAGTGGTGCGGCGCTGTCTGGCAGTTGCTGGATGCCGTCGATAGCTATATTCCGACGCCGGTGCGGCCTAAAGACCAGCCCTTCCTGATGCCGGTGGAGGACGTCTTCAGCATTAAGGGGCGAGGTACCGTGCCCACCGGAAGAGTGGAGCGGGGCGTGATTAAGGCCGGAGACGAGATTGAGATAGTCGGCCTGCACCATGAGCCCCACAAGACGGTGGCTACCAGCCTGGAGATGTTCCACAAGACCCTGGACTATGCCGAGCCGGGGGATGCCGTCGGCATTCTGCTGCGGGGTATAGACCGTGACGAGATAGAGCGGGGTCAGGTTTTGGCCGCCCCTGGTAGTATCAAGCCCCATACCTACGCCGAGGCCCAGGTATATGTTTTGAGCAAGGAGGAGGGAGGCAGGCATACCCCCTTCTTTAACGGCTATAAGCCCCAGTTCTATATCAGGACTACCGACGTTACCGGGACTATCGAGCTGCCGGAAGGGGTGGAGATGGTCATGCCCGGCGATAATATCACCATGAAGATAAAGCTTATCTATCCGGTAGCTATGGAGCAGGGCCTGCGCTTTGCTATCAGGGAAGGGGGTAGAACGGTAGGTGCCGGTACCATCGCCAGCATTATCGAGTAAAAATGGCCAAAAAGGGTGAAGCGAGAAATATTATCTATCTTGCCTGCACCGTGTGCAGGGAGAGAACATATACTACCAGTAAGAACCGGCACAACGACTCCCAGCGGTTGGAGCTCAGGAAGTATTGCCCCCGCTGTCGCACCCATACCCTCCACCGGGAGGCAAAATAGTGGGCGGCAACTAGGGGACAGGTGAGGCTCTTTCATGACCCATCGCACTACTACCAAGCGTTCCAGGTTTAGCATCTTTGCCGAAATCATCGCCGAGCTGAAGAAGGTGGTCTGGCTCACTAGGCGAGAGGCGACCTATTTGACCTTTATGGTCTTAATTGTGGCCATTATCGTGGGCCTGATTCTGGGGGGTTTTGACTATGGCTTTAGCAACCTGGTCGACAAGTTGTTCCTGGGCGGGTAGAAGCTAATCTTGGCTTTCCGGGAATTTTTATTCAGATGAGGTTATCGGTGGCAGGGAATCAGAAAAGTTGGTTTGTCGTCCATACCTACTCCGGGTATGAAGAGCGAGTTAAGAAGAACCTTGAGCAGCGCATCAAGTACATGGACAGCGGGGAAGAAATCTCCCAGGTAATCATACCTACCGAGGTGGAGATTGAGGTCAAGGAAGGGCAGCGGCGCAACGTTAATAAGAAGATACTGCCCGGCTATATCCTGGTCCAGATGGAGATGAGCGACCAGAGCTGGAATATAGTACGCAATACCCCGGGTGTCACCGGCTTTGTCGGCAGCGGCAATAAGCCGACCCCTCTTGAGGAGGGGGAGGTCAACCAAATCTTGAAACAGATGGAGGCGGAGGCACCCCGGGTCAGGGTCGGTTTCCGCAAGGGGCAGAGCGTGCGGGTGACCAGCGGCCCCTTTATTGACTTTGTCGGGGTGGTGGATGAAATCAGCGTGGACAAGGGCAAGGTAAAGGTGCTCCTTTCCCTCTTCGGGCGGGAGACACCGGTTGAGCTCGACTTTTTGCAGGTGGAGAAGCTTTAATGGCCAAGAAGATTGCCGCCGTAATTAAACTGCAGATTCAGGCGGGGAAGGCTAACCCGGCGCCGCCGGTAGGCCCGGCCCTGGGACAGCACGGGCTTAACATCATGGCCTTCTGCAAGGAGTACAACGAGCGCACCGCCAGCCAGGAGGGCTCTATCATACCGGTGGAGATAACCGTATTCGAGGACCGCTCCTTCACCTTCATCACCAAAACGCCGCCGGCTACCGATTTGCTCAAGAAAGCATCCGGCCTGGAGAAGGGCTCAACCAGCGCCGGCCACGAAAAGGCGGGCAGGATAACCCGGGCCCAGCTCAGGGAGATAGCCCAGCTCAAGGCCAAGGACCTGAACGCCAACAGCATTGAGGGGGCGGAGCGAATTATCGAAGGCACCGCCCGAAGTATGGGAATTGAGGTGGAGTGACTTTGGCCAAGCACGGTAAGAAATATAACGAGGCATTAGCCCTGGTGGACAGGACCAGGCTCTATGAGCCCGCCGAGGCCATCGAACTGGCCAAGAAGGCGGCTTTTACCAAGTTCGATGAGACGGTTGAGCTCCACCTGCGGATGGGGGTTGACCCCCGCGACGCCACCCAGCAGGTGCGCGGGGTGGCCCTGCTGCCCCACGGTCTGGGCAAGAAGGTGCGGGTGCTGGTCTTTGCCCAGGGTGAGGCGGCCAGGAACGCCGAGAGCGCCGGCGCCGACTATGTCGGCGGTGACGACCTGGCTAAGAAGATTGAGGGGGGATGGCTGGAATTTGATGTCACCATCGCCACCCCGGATATGATGGGCAGGGTAGGCAAACTGGGGAAAATACTGGGGAGGCGGGGACTGATGCCCAACCCCAAGTCGGGGACGGTGGTGGCTGGTGAAGACCTGCCCCGGGCCATCAACGAGGCCCGCCAGGGGCGGGTGGAGTTCAAGCTGGACCGGACGGCTATCATTCACGTGGCTCTGGGCAAGGTCAGCTTTGAGGCGGATAAGCTGCTGGAAAACCTCACCGCCGTTATCGAGGCGGTATCCCGGGCCAAGCCGGCCGGGGCCAAGGGACAGTATATCAAGACGGCCACTTTAACCACCACCATGGGGCCGGGCTTTAAGCTCGACCTTAAACCAACCCTGTCGCTAACCTCCGGTTAATAAAAATCTAGACTAAAAAGGGGACATTCATATGGAAGATGTTGCCATTGTCGGTGCCGGACAGAGCGCCTTCAGCCGTAGCTGCGGCGAGTCTATCCGGGAGCTAAGTTTTGAAGCCTACAAGGAGGCGATGGAGGGGCTGGATATCACCGGTGATAATATCGACGCTTCGGTTATCTGCTCGGCGCCTGAATACGATAAACAGCGCTCGCCGTCGGGCTTAATTTCGGAGTATCTGGAGCTGACCCCCAAGCCCACCTTCTATATCGAGACGGTCTGTTCCTCGAGCAGCACCGGCCTGAGGGTGGCCTGGTCGATGATAAAGGCCGGGCTGCACCGGGTGGTGGCGGTAATCGGTTTCCAGAAGATGTCCGAGCTCTCCTCCCGGGACGCTGCCGAGAGGATGGGGCGGGGGGGAGATATAATCTGGGAGTCGCCCTTCGGCATCACCATGCCCGCCGGCTACGCCATGTACGCCCGGGCCCATATGGACAGGTACGGCACCACCGAGGAGCAGATGGCTAAAGTTCGGGTGAAGAACTCCCACTACGGGGCAGCCAACCCCAAGGCTAACTACCGCAAGGAGCTGAGCCTGGAGGATATCATGAACTCGGATATGATAACCAGCCCCCTGAAGAAGTTTGACTGCTGCGCCAACGCCGACGGCTCCTCCTGCATCATCCTGGCCAGGGGCGATGTGGCTAAAGGCATCACCAAAAAGCCTATCTGGGTTATCGGGCTGGGGGCGGCCACCGATACTATGACCATGGCCGGCCGGCAGTCGCTTACCGGGCTGCGCTGCGCCCAGGAGGCGGCCAAGCAGGCCTACAAGATGGCCGGCATTAAACCCCAGGATGTTGACGTGGCCGAGGTCCACGACTGCTTTACCATCTCCGAGATTCTGGCCTACGAAGACCTGGGCTTCGCCAAGCCCGGTGAGGGGACGGGGCTGATTGAGGCTAAACAGACCTACGCCGGCGGCAAAATACCGGTAAACGTTGACGGCGGCCTGCTGTCCAAGGGACACCCCATAGGCGCTACCGGCGGCTCGCAGATTCGGACTATTGTCCGCCAGTTGCGGGGGGAGGCCACCGAGGTCCAGGTGAAGGATGCTGAGATAGGTCTGGTGCATAACATCGGCGGCATCGGGCAGTACGGCAACGTAACCATCTTGAGGAGGTAGTTAATGGGCTTTGAGAATTTTGGCACGGTTAGCTTTACTTCAGAGGCCAAGGTGACCGATTTTATCACCCAGCTGGAGGCGGGCAGGGTAATGGCTACCCGGTGCCGGAAGTGCGGCGGCAGCTACTTTCCGCCCAAGGCGGACTGCCCGAGGTGCCTCTCCGGCGATGTAGAGTGGTTCGAGGTTAAGAGCCAGGGTAAGCTCTTGAGCTATACCGTGGTCAACTACGGCCCCACCGGTTTCGAGAGTGACGCTCCCTATATCCTGGCTCTGGCCAGGTTCGACGAGGGCATCCAGATACTGGCCCGCTTGAGCCGGGATATCGCTGAGAAGGATATCAAGATTGGCATGAGTTTGATGGTAAAGCCGGTAAAATCGGCTGATGACAGGATTGCCTACCAATTTATCAGAGCCTAGCAAGGAGGACAATCATGGTTGGTATTACCTCATACGGCGCTTACGTACCCCTCTACCGGCTGAGCCGGGAAGCGGTAGCTAGAGGCGCCCGGGGCGAGAAGGCGATATGTAACTTCGATGAGGACAGCATCACCATGGCGGCGGCGGCGGCTATCGACTGCCTGACCGGCCTTGACCGGGAGAAGGTGGACGGGCTCTATATGGCCACCACCACCTCCCCCTACAAGGAGAAGTCGGCGGCGACTATCGTGGCCATGGCCGCCGACCTTAAGCCGGAAATCCTTATCGCCGACTTCGCCCATTCCCTGCGGGCGGGGACCTCGGCCCTCCGGTCGGCTATTGACGCGGTCAAGGCCGGCTCGGCCAAAAAGGTGCTGGTTACGGCGGCTGACTGTCGTCTGGGGCTTCCCGGTTCGGTCTATGAGCAGAACTTCGGCGATGGCGCCGGTGCCCTCCTTATCGGGGACACTAACGTTATCGCTACCATCGAAGACAGCTATTCGGTCTATAACGAGATAACGGACGTCTGGCGGTCTGACGGCGATACCTTTATCCGCTCCTGGGAGGACCGCTTTACCACCACCCACGGCTACGCGGCGGCGGTAAGTGCGGCGGTTTCGGGGCTGCTAAAGAAGACCAGCCTTAAACCGGAAGATTTCGCCAAAGTAGTTTTCTATACCCCGGACGCCCGCCGCAGCGCCGATGTGGCCAAGGGACTGGGTTTTGATCCCAAGACCCAGCTCCAGGACCCCTTCTTTAATAACATGGGCAATACCGGCGCCGCCTTCCCCCTGATGCTGCTGGCGGCAGCATTGGAGGAGGCCAAGGCCGGCGACCGCATACTGCTGGCCAGCTATGGCAACGGCAGTGATGCCTTCGTCCTGCAGGTGACCGACCAGATAGCCAAAATCAAGGCCCGGCGGGGGATGAAGGGGCATCTGGAATCAAAGAAGGTGGTTGACGATTACCGCCAGTACCTTATCTGGCGGGGGATACTGCCGATAGAGCCGCGCAAGGAGACGGTGGCCTTTATCTCCGCCCCGGCCCTGTGGCGGGAGCGTGACGCCAACCTGCGCTTCCGCGGGGTCAAGTGCAAGGTCTGCGGCACCATCCAGTTCCCCCCGCAGCGGGTCTGCACCAAGTGCCATAGCAAAGACCAGTTCGAGCCCTACCGGCTGTCGGACAAGAAGGCCAAGATATTCACCTTCTCTATGGACTATATCACCTACCCGGTGCTGGAGCGCCCGGTGGTCAACGTCACCATTGATTTTGAGGGCGGGGGCAGGGCGCTGCTGTATCTGACCGACCGCGAGGTGGAGCAGGTCAAGTGCGGCCTGCCGGTGGAGATGAGCTTCAGGAAGCTGATGGTCAGGGACGGTATTCACAACTACTACTGGAAGGCGATACCCGCAAGGGCATAATCGATAGAATAAAGGGGAGGTAACCCTATGGAAGGCATTAAAGATAAAGTGGCCATAGTGGGCATGGGCTGTACCCAGTTCGGCGAGCTGTGGGATAAGGGCCATAAGGACCTGCTGGTGGACGCCTGTTACGAGGCCTTTGAGGATGCCGGTATCGAGCCCAAGGACATCCAGATGGCCTGGTACGGCAGCCGTGAGACCGGCTTTACCGGCACCCAGCTGGCCAATGCCATAAAGCTGGAGTATATCCCGGTCAGCCGGGTGGAGAACTTCTGCGCCGGGGGCACCGATACCTTCCGCAACGCCTGCTATGCCGTGGCCAGCGGAGTCTGCGAGATCGCCCTGGCGGTGGGGGTGGAAAAGTGCAAAGACCACTATGGCGGCTTCTGCATGGACATTCTGGACCCCTTTGACCGCAGCATGGTGGAGTGGGAGCTGCCGCCGGCCAGCCAGTTCGCCCTGCTGGCCACCAGATATATGCACCACTACGGCTGGAAGTACGAGGACTTCAAGCGGATACTCTCCATGATTGACGTCAAGAACCATCACAACGGAACCATGTCCCCCAAGGCCCAGTTCCATCGGGAGATAACCATAGAGCAGGCCATGAATGCCCCCATGATTTCCTACCCGCTGGGGCTGTACGATGCCTGCGGGGTGAGCGATGGCTCGGCGGCGGCCATTATCACCACCCCTGAGATTGCCAAAAAGATGAGAAAAGACTACGTCCTGGTAAAGGCTTTGGCCCTGACCAATGGTGCCGGCCAGGCGGTAATGCAGCCGGAGTATAATTTCATCTCCATCCCGGAGACGGCAACCGCCGCCGAGCACGCCTACAAAGAGGCGGCTATAACCGACCCCCGCCATGAGATAGACGTGGCCATAGTCCATGACTGCTTTTCCATCACCGAGCTGATGACCTATGAGGACCTGCAGTTCAGCCCCAGGGGTAAGGCCCCGGAGGATGTCGAGGCCGGCACCTTTACCCTGGAGGGAGAGCTGCCGGTTAATACCGATGGGGGTCTGAAATGCTTCGGCCATCCCCTTTCCGCCAGCGGGCTGAGGATGATTTATGAAGTCTACAAGCAGCTACAGGGCAAGGCCGGCCCCAGGCAGCTGAAGAAGGCGGACATGGGTTTAACCCATAATGTGGGGGGTATCTGCGGCTTCTTTAACTGTACCGTGGCTTTGTTCGGGAGCCCATAATCTGTTATAATATAAAAAATTAGATATTCCGGTGACAGCGGGTGCCGTTAAGGCTTAATAGACTGCCTGCCGAGGAGATAAAGGGCTTAGGTTAAGGTCCTTGTGCGGCAGGCGCAGGGGCCTGCTTTTTTAGGCGAATATCTGGAAGCATTAACCGGGGGTTAAGAGAGATGCCTAGAGAAAAGAAAACGGAGATTATCGAAAGCCTGCGGGGGCTGTTTTCCAGGTGCAGCGTTGCCGTTCTGACCGATTACCGTGGTCAATCGGCTAACCAGATGACCGAGCTGCGCCGCCGGCTCGGGGAGGTGGGGATTGACTTTAAGGTGGTCAAGAACACGCTGGCCCGGTTCGCCGCCCAGAGGTCGGGGAGGGAGGAGCTTTCCGGTTTCTTCGAGGGCCCGGTGGCGATTGCTTTTGGCTACGGCGATATCACCGGGCCAGCCAAAGCTTTGGCCAGTTATATTGAAGAATCGAAAGCCGGCATGACCATCAAGGGGGGCTTTCTAGCTGACCGGCTGCTTACCAGTGAGGAGGTAACCACCCTTTCCACCCTACCATCGAAAGAGGTGTTACTAGCCAGGGTTGTGGGTGGGGTGCAAGGTCCTATCTCGGCCCTGGTCGGCCAGCTGGCCGCCCCGATGGCGGGGCTTATAGCTGGACTACAGGCGAGAATTCAACAACTGGAGGGAGGATAAGATGCCACAAGAGGAAGCCAAGGGCAAAAAAACAGCCAACAAGCCCGAAGCTAAGGCTGAGGTAGAGGAAGCTAAAGCTAAGCCTGAAGCTAAGGCTGAGGTAAAAGAGCCTGAACCTAAAGATGAGGTCAAGGAACCCGAACCTAAAGATGAGGTCAAGGAACCCGTCGCCAAGCCTGAGGTAAAAGAGCCTGAGGCCAAGCCTGAGGCCAAGGAAACAAAAGCCAAGACCGGGGCGAAGAGCTCAGCCACCGTTGACCAGATAATGACCACTATCAAAAAGATGACGGTGCTTGAGCTGTCAGAGCTGGTCAAGGCGCTGCAGGAGGAGTTCGGCGTCAGCGCTCCGGTGGCGGTAGCGGCACCGGCAGCGGCTGCAGCTGAGGCGGCTCCGGCGGCGGCTGAGGAGAAGACGGAGTTTGCCGTTATTCTCAAGGAAGTCGGGGCTAACAAAATCAGCGTCATCAGAGCGGTGAGGGAAGTGACCACCCTGGGGCTTAAGGAGGCCAAGGACTTCGTGGAGAGCGCCCCTCAGACGGTAAAAGAAGGGATTAACAAGGAAGAAGCGGCTAACATAAAACAGAAGCTGGAAGCGGCCGGGGCTACTGTAGAGATTAAATAAAGCTAAGGGGTTCAAAGTCATGCCTCTAAGCGATAATATTATACTGATGGTGGTGGGTGGCATTTTCGTCGCCCTGGGCATATTCCTGATTCTCTGGGGCAAGGGTGAAGAGAAGGGTTACTACGGTTCTCTGGCTGGCCGTCACGACGCCAGGGAGTTTCTGGAGCACTGGCCGCAGCGTCCCAGGGTTGGGGCGGGGAAGATAGGCGGCTGGATATCTCTGTCGGTTGGCCTGGTTCTGGTGGTGGTGGGCGGCGCCCTCTGGCTCTGGGGTTAAAGATAACCCGGCAATTTGCCCGGCGGCGTGACGTGCGTATGCCCGGCGTCCTCAGATTACGAGACCTGCCTTGAGGTCCCTCTCCCCGCGGACTGGCCGCCCTTGCTGTAGTCACATATTGAGGGACTATCTTCCGAGCCTGATTTTTTGTTTAAGAGTATTTCGGATGTGAGCATTTTAAATAGCCAAACTAACGGAGCCAATTCCCGATGGTATGTGCTTATCTTGGCGGCACTGACCTTCACCTTTACCATTGCCATGCAGCAGATCTGCATGTCGGTGCTTTTCAAGGAGATATCGGAGAAGCTCGGCCTGAACCTGGTAGAAATAGGTGTCGTCTGGGGTATGCCCGCCTTTTCCGGTCTGTTTATCGTCTTCGTCGGCGGGCTGCTGTCTGACCGATACGGGGCAGGACGTGTCATCGCTATCGCCTGTCTCGTGGCGGGGATAGCCGGTGCCCTGAGGGGCACTGCCGGGGACTTTACCAGCCTGGTGTTGTTCACCTTCATCATGGGTCTGGCAATCTGGGTTATACCGGGCAGTGTCTTTAAGACCAACGCCGCCTGGTTTTCGGGGAGACCGCTGGTGATTGCCAATGGCGTGGTCTCAGCCGGTATGGGATTGGGGTTTACCGTGGGGTCACTGATCAGCGCCACCATACTATCGCCGCTGCTGGGCGGCTGGCAGAACGTGGTGTTCCTCTACGGCGGCATTTCAATCGTAATCGGCCTGATCTGGCTTTTCACGGTGAGGGAGTTTGCCGGGGCAGCCGGTTCGGTAAGCGGAGTGCCACTGCGCCAGTCGGTAGCGCGCGTATTTCCTATCAAATCTCTCTGGTTTATCGGCCTGACCCTGTTAGGTTTTTCGGGCTGTGTTCTAGGGGTAATCGGCTACGTGCCTACCTATCTTCGTGATATGGGCTGGACGGTGGCCAGCGCTGACGGCACGCTGGCTGCCTTTAATGCGATAAGCACCTTGGGCGCCATTCCGCTGGCTATGTTATCCGATAGAATCGGTCTGAGAAAAGCACTCCTTTTCCCGATACTGGTAGTCACCACTACCTGTGCGGCCCTGCTGCCGGTGGCTAGTGACACCATGGTATGGGTGCTGATGATATTGATGGGCACATCCCGTGACGGGTTTATGGCCATCTGCCTCACCATGAGCACCGAAACGAAGGGGATTGGAGTCGTCTATGCCGCCACCGCCATGGGGCTGGCGCAGACTGTTATGAATGTCGGTTCGCTTATTTCTCCTCCCTTGGGTAACAGCCTGGCCGATATCAGTCCGGGCTGCCCCTTCTTCCTCTGGGCGGCTTTCGGGCTGTTGGGTTTAATTGCTTTTATCTTCGTCAGGGAAACGGGGTGGAGGTGGAGAGAGCTAAAACGGTGAGGTTATCTTCCGTACTTTAGTTTGGCGTATAGAAGCATGGCGGCAAGAGCGGCCCCGATGGCGTTCCAGATAATGACCGGCAGGAGTCCGAGGGAGAGCCCGTAAACCAGCCAGGCGATGAGTCCCAGCAGGAGCAAGGTGGTAAAGAGCAGGCTTATCTCCCGGGCGCTTCTGAGTTTGAAGACGCGGATTATCTGTGGGATCATACTGCAGGTTACCAGCAGACCGGCGAGGAGACCCAGCGACTCTATTAAAGACAAGGTTGCCACCTCCTGTTGATGATTATACCAGGCTTCTCGGCCGGTACTGGATGGCTTCGGCGATGTGGTGGGCCTTGATGACGTTGGCGCCCTCCAGGTCGGCCAGGGTGCGGCCTATCTTGAGGATGCGGTGGAAGGCGCGGGCGGAGAGATAAAGCTGCTTCATGGCCGTCTTGAGCAGGCCCTGGGCTGGTTCCTCGGTTGAGCAAAACTCCCTGACCTCGGTGGGGGTCATCTCGGCGTTGCTGGCGATAACCGTCCCGTTGAAGCGCTGGCGCTGTATCGAGCGGGCGGCCTCAACCCTCTTCTGGACCCTGCCCGACTTTTCCCCCAGCCTGTCGTCGGCCAGCTTATCGTAGTCAATATGGGGCACCTCGACGAAAATATCAACCCGGTCAATAAACGGGCCGCTGATGCGCTTCTGGTAGCGGGCAACCAGGCCGGGTGAGCAGGTGCACGCCTTGAAAGGGTCGCCGTAGTAGCCGCAGGGGCAGGGGTTCATCGCTCCCACCAGCATAAAGTTGGCCGGGAAGGTAACGCTCCCCTGGGCCCGGCTGATGGTGATTACCCGGTCCTCCAGGGGCTGGCGCAGGACTTCAAGTACGGAGTGGCCGAACTCGGGAAGCTCATCGAGGAAGAGCACCCCCCGGTGGCTCAGGCTTATCTCGCCCGGCTTGGGCCAATGCCCGCCGCCCACTAGCCCGGCGTGGGAGATGGTGTAGTGGGGGGAGCGGAAGGGGCGCTCCCTGAGCAGCGGGGTATTGGCCGGCAGCAGGCCGCTGACGCTGTATATCTTGGTGACCTCCAGGGCTTCGGTGCTGGTCATCGGCGGCAGCAGCGAGGGTAGTGAGCGCGCCAGCAGCGTCTTGCCGCTGCCCGGCGGCCCCATCATGATTATATTATGCCCGCCCGCCGCCGCCACCTCCAGGGCCCGCTTGACGTGCTCCTGTCCCTTGATGTAGGCCAGGTCGGTGGGGGGTGGGGTGGGTGGGGTATATTCCCCGGCTGGCCCGGCCTTGTATTCCGGGGCGGCTATCTCCCCGCGAAAATAGCTGACCAGCTGGGGCAGGGAGGCAAAGGGGAGGATTCTGGTGCCGTCTATCAGCGATGCCTCCTGGGCGTCAATTTCGGGCACGATAACGGTGGCCAGTTTTTCCTGGCGGGCCAGGGCCACCATGGGCAGGATGCCGTTGGTATGGCGCAGGACGCCGTCCAGGGCTAGCTCGCCGAGGAGGACGGTCTGGGAGACATCGGCTGATAGCTGCTCCGAGCTGAGCAGTATGCCGACGGCGATGGGAAGGTCGTAGGCCGGGCCGGCCTTTTTAAGGTTGGCCGGGGCCAGATTGACCACGATGCGCTTGGTGGGAAAATTACAGCCGGAGTTGCGGATGGCGGCCCGCACACGCTCCTTGGCTTCCTGGACGGCGGCATCGGGCAGCCCCACTATGGTGAATGAGGGCAGGCCGGGGGAGATATCCACCTCGACCTCAACAACAGATCCCTCCAGCCCGACGACGGCGCAGGTGGTTACTTTAGCTAGCATCGGCTTCTTTAAAAGCTATATTACAGCGCAGCCTGCTGGGTGTCAATGAAGGTGAGTGTTGACAAACCTTATCCCTATATGATAAATTAGATGCGATATGTTAAGTCAGGCTGTCTCTTGGAGTTTATTTACCAGCTTCACCTTTACAGGGCGCACCCGGTGCGCTTGGGGGGCAGCTTACTATAAAATTTAAGACTATCTAAAATATAAAGAAATCGGAAAGAGACCCTCCCAGGCGGAGGGTTTTTTGTTTGTTAAGAACAGTAATTGGAAGGAGGGAGTAATATGGCTGGACCTTTAGACGGGGTTAAGGTGGTGGAGCTGACCATGTTCCAGCAGGGGCCGGTCTGCGGCACCAAGCTAGGGGACATGGGCGCTGACGTGATTAAGGTGGAGCCTCCCAACGGAGACCCGGCCCGGGGCTTTATGCGAATCATCGGCACCATGGTTGGCTTGAAGGGGCGGAACTATTACTTTGAGAACCACAACCGCAACAAGAGGAGCATCGTCCTGGACCTTAAAACGGAGAAGGGGATGGAGATATTCCTGAAGCTGATTGACGGCGCTGACGTCTTCGTCACCAACCTGAGTATCGAGGCGCCAATAAAGATGGGCATCGGCCCCGATGAGCTGCTTAAACGGAATCCAAGGCTTATCTACGCCCAGGCTTCGGGCTGGGGGAGAAAGGGCCCGGATGCTAACGCGCTTTCTTTTGACTATACCGGCATCGGGCGCTCGGGGCTGATGATGTCCTGCGGGGAGCGGGGCAGCCCTCCCGCCCAGATACTTCCTGGCCTCGGTGACGAGCTGGGGGGGATGGTCTGCGCCTGGAGCGTGTGCGCCGCCCTCTACGCCCGGGAGAGGACGGGTAAGGGGCAGCTGGTTGATACCTCGCTGATGGGCAGCATAACCTGTATGCTGAGTCTGGTCTTGTCCGCCCCGGCTATCCTGGGCCAGGAGTTCCCCAGGGAGAATCGGAAGGCCGCCGGAAATCCAATCTATAACCACTACCGGGCCAAGGATGACAAGTGGTTTATCCTGGCCCACCTCCAGCCGGACCGCTACTGGCCCAATGTCTGCCGGGCTATGGGTATGCCCGAGCTGGAAAAAGACCCCAGGTTCGACAGTATAGAGACCAGAGGGGCCAATGCCGAAGAGCTTATCGCCATTATGGACAAGCAGTTTCTGACCAGGATCAGGGGCGAGTGGTTTAAACGTTTTAAGGAGGAGGGTATAATCTACACCCCGATTCAATCGCCCAGGGAGGTGGTCAATGACCCCCAGGCCCTGGCCAATGACTACGTTAGCTGGTTTGACCACCCGGTGCTGGGCCGGACCAAGATGGTCGGCTTTCCCTGGGATTTCAGCCAGACCCCGGCTTCGATAAGGCGGGAAGCCCCTGAATTTGGCCAGCACACCGAGGAGGTTTTGCTTGAGATGGGTTACAGCTGGGATGATATTAGTAAGATGAGGGATGAAAAGGCCATACCCTGAGGTTTCTATAGGAGTGAGGTTTGACAATAGTATCTTTCTGTGTTAAGATTAGGTTTGTCTGAATCTGGATGAGAATAAGATGTTAAATATTGCCTTCCAAGACTATTATTATGCCTATTATTTCGCACCGCAAAGGTGTGCTTGGGAGGCTTATGGCTTGGATGCAGGATAGTTAAGACCTAAAGAATAAACTAGGAAAGCAAAAGGAACCCTCCCAAGCGGGAGGGTTCTTCGTTTTTAGGAATATGACCATCACCGGACAGGTTGTTAAATAAAGTGAAAGGAGAATGAACATGCCTGGACCTTTAGATGGAGTTAAAGTGGTCGAGCTGGGGCAGTTCCAGCAGGGGCCGGTGGCTGGGATGAGGCTGGGTGACCTGGGTGCCGATGTGATTAAGGTGGAGCCTCCGACCGGAGACCCGGGGAGGGGTATGCTTAAGGTTGTCGAAGCGGACGGTGACCTGAACGGAAACGGCCGGAACTACTACTTTGAGGGGCACAACCGCAACAAGAGGAGCATCACCCTGGACCTGAAAAAGGAGAAGGGGCTTGAGGCCTTCTTTAAGCTGATTAAGTGGGCCGACGTCTTCGTCAATAACCTGAGCATAAACGCCCCGGACAGGATGGGCATCGGCTACGAGCGCCTGCGGGAAATAAACCCGCGGCTTATCTATGCCCATACCTCGGGCTGGGGCAGGAACGGCCCCTATGCTGATGCCCTTTCCTTCGACTATACTGGCATAGCCAGGTGCGGCGCCATGATGATCTGCGGCGAGCGGGACGCTCCCCCCCAGCCCATTATCCCCGGCACCGGCGATGAGTGTGGTGCGCTTATGTGCGGCTTTGCCGTGTGCGCTGCCCTCTATGCCAGGGAGAAGACGGGCAAGGGGCAGCGGATTGATACCTCACTGATGGGCGGCCTGATTGCCATGCAGCGCCTTGTCCTCTCGGCGCCGGCCTTTCTGGGGCAGGAGTACTGCCGGTGGATAAGGTCTAAGGCGGGTAACGCCATGTACAACCATTACCAGTGTAAGGACGACAAATGGATTGTGGTTGCCCACCTCCAGCCGGACCGGTACTGGCCCAATGTCTGCAAGGCTCTGGGTCTGGAGGAGCTGGAGCATGACCCCAGGTTCAATAGTATCGAGGCCAGGAAGGCTAATGCCGAAGAGCTGGTGTCCATCTTTGATAAGACCTTTATTACCAGGACCAGGGACGAGTGGATGGAGATCTTTGAGCGGGAAAAGGTAATCTGCGCCCCGATTCAGACGCCGCTTGAGGTGGTCAATGACCCCCAGACCCTGGCCAACGAGTACGTTATCGAGGTTGACCACCCGGTGTGGGGCAAGACCAGGCAGGTGGGTTTCCCCTGGGTGTTCAGCGAGACCAAGGCCTCGGTAAGGCGGCTGGCCCCGGAGCTGGGCGAGCACACCGAGGAGATACTGCTGGAGATGGGCTACAGCCGGGATGATATAATTGAGCTAAAGCAGGATTGTGTAATATAATAGCGAGACCTGTAGAAAGGAGTAACGTTATGCCAGAAGAGGTTGCCGGCGGGCTGGCGGCGGCAGATAAATACTACCGGGACTACGGCTCCAGGGCCAGAGAGTTGAAGAAGGGCGGCGCTAAGATAATAGGCTACCTTTGCGCCTTTACTCCGGTGGAGATTATCACTGCCGCCGGCCTGGTGCCCTTCCGGATAAAGGGGGACGTCAACGAGCCTATTACTAAGGCCGATACTGAGATGGAGACCATTGTCTGCCCTCTGGTCCGGAGCTGCTTTGATGTTTCGCTCAAAGGGAAATATGAGTTCCTTGACGGCATCGTCATCCCCCATGCCTGTGACAGCATCTCCCGGACCTACGATGTCTGGAAGTATACCCTTAACCTCCCCTACTCCCATTTTATCGATATGCCCCACGGCACCGGTGAGCCGTCGCTCGACTTCTATAAGTCGCTGCTGGGTACCTTCAGGACGAGCCTGGGCAAGTTTACCGGCAGGGAGATTTCTGACCAGGACTTGAAGGAAGCAGTCGGACTCTACAATCAGAACCGGGCCAAGGTCAGGGAGCTGTACCAGTTGAGGAAGGCCTCGCCGCCCCTGATATCGGGCGCCGAGGTCACCAAGTTGCTGGTAGCGGCGGTGAGCCTGCCGGTGGCGGAGGCTACCCGGCTCATTGACAGCGTTATCAAAGAAGTTAAACAGAGGCAGGCGGCCCCGGCCAAAACGGCCCGGATAATGGTGGTCGGCGCCGAGGTTGATGATATTGCCTTTCTCGACCTCATCGAGGACAGCGGGGCCTGGGTGGTGGCCGACGACCTTTGCCCCGGGGCCAGGGAGTTCTTTGCCGATGTGGCGGTCACCGCTAACCCGGTTGACGGCATCGCCGAGCGGTACCTGAGGAAGATAAAGTGCGGCCGTACCTTCCGGGAGAAGGAGGGGAGCTATGACGACTATCTCGAGGAGAGGTTCGGGCATATCGGGCGTTTTATTAAAGAATTTAAGGTGGACGGGGTGGTGCTCTATATCTACAAGTACTGTGACCCCTACGGCTTTGATGTACCGGCGATGAAGAGCTACATTGAATCGGCGGGGGCGCCGGTGCTCTATCTTGAGGACGAGTATTCCATGTCCACCATCGGCAGGCTCAGGACCAGAATCCAAGCCTTCCTGGAATTAATTGCAAAATAGCGTTAGAAGGAGAACGGCGATGACCGAGGAGAAGAAACCGGAGGAGAAAAAGAAGAGGAAGACAGCTACTGAGGCAGCTGGCAAAATCGGCCCTATGGTTAAGGCAGCCTTAGCGGAAAACCTGCGGGCCAAAGAGGAAGGCAAGCCAATAGCTTACTCCTTCATCTATAGCGGTTACGATGAAATCATCCGGGCGATGGATATAGTCCCCGCTTGGACGGAGAACTATGCCGGCATATGCGGCGTTAAGCGTGATGCCCAGAGATTCCTGGAGAGGGCGGAGGGGGAGAACTTCTCCCGTTCCCTTTGCACCTACGCCCTCTGCGGTCTGGGCTTTGATAGCTGGCGTGAGGAGCTGGGGGAGATGCCCCCCGATCCCCCCTGGGGGGGTCAGGCCCGGCCCACGGTGATGCTGGGTAGCGGCCAGGTTATCTGCGACCCCAGGTACAAGTGGTACCAGGCGGCGCAGCACTATATGCCCGACGTGCCGGTCTATGTCGGCGGGCTGCCCTATCCGCCCTATGAGGAAGACTATGACTACCGCGAGGTTCAGGACTACTATGTTAAATATATAGTCGAGGAGCTGCGGGGCCTGGTTGAGTTTCTGGAGAAGCATACTAACCGGAAGATGGACTGGGAGCGGTTGAGCCAGGTGGTTGACATCAGCGACCGGACCTGGAACATGATCTCCGAGGCCTATGATTTGCGCAAGGCGGTTCCCTGCCCGATGGGCACCGGCGACGCCATGAACACCATGGTGCCGATGACCTTTATGATGGGGACTCAGGAGGGCCTAGACTTCTTTAAGGACCTGTATGACGAGCTGAAGCGCAAGATAGCCAACAGGGAAGGCATAATTCCCGACGAGAAATACCGGCTGCTGTGGGGTGGGGGGCTGCCCTCGTGGTTTGCCCTGACCGATTTTAACTACTTCAACAGCAAGGGGGCGGTATTTCCGGCTGAGGTCACCTACCGGCTGGTGGAGCCGGTCTATAATCTGGACTTGCCCAGGGTAAGTGACCCCCTGGAGCACCTGGCCTGGCGGTGGGTGAGATACTGGACCTACCGCCATGACAGAGCCAGAAAACGCCCGGGCTCTACCCCCGATGTTGAGCGCCTTATTGAGTATATCGAGGATTATAAAATAGACGGGGTGGTGATGCACGAGGCCTTCTCCTGCCGGAGCTGGCACCCCGGCCTCATCTGGCAGCTGAACCAGCTTAAACGGGTCTACCGGGATATACCCTCGCTGGTTCTGGAGAGCGATATCGTTGATATCAGCTCCTATAACGAGGCTGACACCAGGGCCAGGATAGACGCCTTCATTGATACCCTGGAGGCGGTCAAGAGCCGGTGAAAGGCCAGTATTTCGCCGGGGTTGACATCGGTTCCACCATGACCAAGGTGGTGATCATGGATGAGGCAACCCTGGCCTCGGTCATCGGGCCCACCGGCCCCGAGCACCGCAAGCTGGCCAACCGGGTAATGGAGGAGGCGCTGGGCAGGGCAAAGCTTGCCTTCGACGAGATAACCTACGTGGTGGCCACCGGCTACGGGCGCATCAACGTCCCCTTCGCCGACAGGCAGATAACCGAGATATCCTGCCACGCCCGCGGGATTGCCCACCTGCTGCCCGAGGTAAGGACGGTGATTGACATCGGCGGCCAGGACAGCAAGGGAATCAAGCTCAGAGATGGTCGGGCGGTTGACTTCGTCATGAACGACAAGTGCGCCGCCGGCACCGGCCGCTTTCTGGAGGTGGCGGCGGAGAGCCTCGGCGTCAGCCTGGAGGAGATGGGGAGGTTATCGCTGGAGGCTGAGAACAGGGTCGAGATAAGCAGCACCTGCACCGTTTTTGCCGCCCAGGAGGTGGTGGCCAAGCTCTCCGAGGGGGCGGCGCTGGCCGATATTATCGCCGGCCTGCACGAGGCGATTGCCACCCGGATATACGGGATGGTAAGGCGCCTGAAGATAGAGAGGGAGGTGGCATTGACCGGCGGCGGGGCCAAGAATATCGGCCTGGTCAAGGCTTTAGAGGCCAGACTGGGCTTCCCGGCGCTGCTGCCCCCGGAGCCGCTGCTTACCGGCGCTATCGGGGCTGCCCTGCTGGGCAGGGATATAGTCAAGGAGGCGGAGGAGAAGGGGGAGAAATTGAAAATAAGCCCGCGCCGCCTGACCGAGGCGACTCTGTTTACATAAAGAGAGTTTAAGAGGGGCGAAGCCCCTCTTAAGAAAAAATCTTCCCCTTTCTAAGGGGAAGGGGATAAAGGGGATAGGGTTCTATAGTAATGATATATGTTGCCGGGATTGATATCGGCTCCGCCTTCTCCAAGTCAGTAATAATGGCGGAGAATAAAATTATCGCCCACCGGGTAAAGCCATCGGGGGGGAACTATAAGCTTACTGCCGAGCAGGTAATGGAGGAGGCTTTGGCCGAGGCCAAGCTAACTCTAAAAGATATAGCCTGTACCGTAGCCACCGGCTATGGCGCGGCCAATGTCTCCTTTGCCCAGCGGACGGCCTCCGATATATCCTGCCTGGCGCGGGGGGTGCATTATCTATATCCTGATGCCCGCACTGCCATTGATATCGGCGGGCAGTTCACCAGGGTGCTTAAGTTAGACGGGCGGGGGAGGGCCATCTCCTTCCTGCTCAGCGAGAAGTGCGCCGCCGGCAGCGGGCGATTTCTGCAGGTGATTGCCCGGGTGCTTCAGATTGACCTGGAAGATATTGGGGAGCTATCTCTTAGATCGAAGAAAAGGGTTGACTTCAGCACCGGCTGTGCCGTCTTCGCCGAATCGGAGGCGGTGTCCCGCATCGGCGAGGGGGCGGCCAAAGAAGATATTCTGGCCGGTCTGCATCGGACTCTGGCCGCTAAAATTCAGGCCATGGTGTCCCGGCTCGGTATTGAGCCTGGTTGCGCCGTGGTGGGGGGCGGGGCCAAGGATATCGGGCTGGTCAGGAGCATAGAGGCGGGGCTGGATGGCAGGCTCCTGGTTCCCGACGAGCCGCAGATTGTGGCCGCCCTGGGGGCGGCCCTGCTGGCCGGGGAAAAAGTCTCTAAGGGGGACTGATATGATTGATAAGAAAATCATAACCGAGTTACGCAAGATTGTGGGCGAGGACGCCGTTTTGACATCAAAGGAGGACCTCAACGCCTACTCCTATGATGGCACCACTACCTGGGCCCATGCCCCCGACGTGGTGGTGCTGCCGACCACCGCCGAGCAGGTCTCCCGCATCCTGAAGCTGGCCGACGAGCACAGGGTCCCGGTCACCCCCAGGGGGGCCGGCACCAACGTCAGCGGCGGCTCTATTCCCATAAAGGGGGGCATCGTCCTCTGCACCACCCGGATGGATAAAATACTGGATATAAACAAGACCAACCTGACGGCCACCGTTGAGCCTGGCGTGGTGCTCCAGGACTTCAATCTGGCCCTGGCCAAGCAGGGGCTGTTCTACCCCCCCGACCCCCAGAGCTTCCTGGGCTGCACCATAGGCGGCACCGTGGCTGAGAACGCTGGCGGCCCCTACTGCGTCAAGTACGGGGTGACCAAGCAGTATGTCCTGGGGCTGGAGGTGGTTCTGGCCAACGGCTATATTATGAAGCTGGGTGGGGTGACGGTGAAGAACCGCACCGGCTATGAATTGATGATGCTGTTCACTGGCTCCGAGGGGACGCTGGGGGTAATCACCAAGATAACCTTGAGGCTGCTGCCGATGCCCCCGGCCAACCAGACGGTGATGGCCGTCTTTGACGATATAGCCGCCGGCGGGCAGGCGGTATCCGATATCATGGCCAGCGGGGTGGTGCCGGCCAAGATTGAGTTCGTCGATAATTTTATTCTGCGGCGCATCGAGGAGATGACCCCGATGGGTCTGCCGGTGGAGGCCAAGGCGCTGCTGCTGATTCAGGCTGACGGCTCGCCGGCGGCGGTGGAGGCGGATTCAAAGCAGATTGTTGATATCCTGAAGAAGAGCGGGGCCAAGGAGGTCAGGGTGGCCAAGGACGCGGCTGAAGCGGCGATGTACTGGAAGATGAGGAGCGCCGGCTTCGCCGCTACCTTCGGCGCCGCCCACACCGTCATGGCCGAGGACGTGGCCGTGCCCCGGGACCGGCTGGCCGAGTTCATCCACAGGCTGGAGGAGATATCGGAGCGGACCGGGTTCTTCATCAGCTACCTGGGCCACGCCGGCGACGGCAACCTCCACCCCTCTATATTCACCGATATCAGGAATAAGGAGGAGTTCGCCAGGGCCCAGCAGGCGATGGAGGAGATATTCGAAGCGGCGCTCTCAGTGGGCGGCGTCCTCTCCGGGGAACACGGCATTGGACTGGAGAAACAGCGCTTCCTCAAGCGGGCGATGGACCCGGTGGCCCTTAACCTGATGATAAAGATAAAGGGAATCCTGGACCCCAACCATATCCTCAACCCGGGCAAGATATGGGAAGAGGAAAGGGTTTAATATGGCCAAGACCGAGCCGGATAGATACCAGCAGATAAAGAGGTTCGAGAGTGACCTGGGCCAGTGCATGAAGTGTGGCTTCTGTACCTTCTGGTGTCCGGTATATCAGGAGGAGCGGCTAGAGCCTTCGGTTGCCCGGGGCAAGAATATGATGATAAGAGGGTTGCTGGCTGGTGAGCTGGACTATACCAAGGAGTATGCTGACCGTCTGAATAAGTGCACCCTCTGCATGGCCTGCACTACCAACTGTCCGGCCAAGGCCAACATTCCCAACGTCATCGTCGCCGCCAGGGCGGACGTGGTCAAGAACCGGGGCTTGAAGTTCCCCTATAACATCGTCTACCGCTGGCTGCTGCCCCGCCGGACACTCTTCGGCGGTGTTGTCCGCTTCGCCTCCTGGCTCCAGGGCATCTTTATGCCCAAAACCGAGGGCACTATCCGGCATTTATCTATGTTCCTCTCGGCGCTGGGTAAGGGGAGGAATATACCCCAGATTGCCCCCAGATTCTTAAGGCAGATGGTGCCGGTGGTCAATAAGCCGCCCGACGGCGTTAAGACGGTGATGACGGTGGGCTATTTCACCGGCTGTATGACCGACTTCGTTTTCCCCGAGCTGGGCAAGCATATAATCGACTTCCTGACCCGGAATGGGGTGGAGGTGGTAGTTCCCCAGGAGCAGGGCTGCTGCGGGGCACCGGTATTCCTGGGGGCAGGAGATTTTGACACCGGGCGAAAGATGGCTGATAGCAACGTTAAGGCCTTTGAGAACCTGGACTACATTATCTCCGACTGCGCCACCTGCACCTCGGCGCTGAAGGACTACCCCAAATTTCTGGCCGATAGCCCGGAGAGAGAAGAAGCCTATAAAAGGTTTGCCGGTAAGATACTGGATATCTCCCAGTTCCTGGTTGACGTGCTGAAACTGCCGGCGTCGGCCTATAAAGCTTCGGCTCAAGCTAAAGGGAAGAAGGTCACCTGGCACGACCCCTGCCACCTCAGCCGGCATTTGGGGATAACCAGCCAGCCCAGGCAGGTGATAAAATCTATACCAGATGTAGAGTACATCGAGATGCCCGACGCCGACCGGTGCTGCGGCATGGCCGGGACGTTCAGCCTTTACTACTACGACCTATCAAAGCAGATTGCTGACAGGAAGGTGGCGGCGATTAAGTCCACCGGGGCTGATATCGTTGTCAGTAGCTGCCCCGGCTGTGAGATTCAGCTTATTGACAGCCTGCTGCGGAACAGGGTGCCGGTGAAGGTGATGCATATCATGGAGCTGCTGGCCTAAAAGGCTATCGTAAGCTCTGAGGAGAGGCTGGTTGCTAAAACTGGCCTCTTTTTTATTTAAGCGCTTGGCCTAATCGAGAACTCGTGCTTTAAACTTGTTGCGCATGGGGGCAAATGGTAAAATTTAATAGGGAAGGCAATAAGAATGCCGTTAGACAGTATCGTCGTTAAAGGGGCTCGAGAGCACAACCTCAAGAATATAGACGTGGTGATACCCCGCGACAAGCTGGTGGTTATCACCGGCGTCTCCGGCTCGGGGAAGAGCTCGCTGGCCTTCGATACTATATATGCCGAGGGGCAGCGCCGCTACGTCGAGTCGCTATCGGCGTACGCCCGCCAGTTTCTGGGCAGGATGGAGAAGCCCGAGGTTGACTATATCGAGGGCCTGAGCCCGGCTATCTCCATCGACCAGAAGGGCCCCAGCCGGAACCCGCGCTCCACAGTGGGCACGGTCACCGAGGCCTATGACTACCTGAGGCTGCTTTTCGCCCGCGTCGGCCACCCTCACTGCCCCCGGTGCGGGCGGGAGATAACGGCCCAGACGGTGCAGCAGATTGTCGACGCTATCCAGAATATAGCGGCGGGCAGCCGCATTATGATTCTGGCGCCGCTGGTCAGAGACCGCAAGGGTGAGTACCAGACCGTCTTTGACGACCTGCGCAAGGCGGGCTACGTAAGGGTCAGGGTTGACGGCGAGCTCCACGACCTCTCCGATGAGTTCCAGCTGGATAAATACAAGAAGCACTCCATCGAGGCGGTGGTGGATAGACTGGTGACGGGGCAGCTGGAGGACAAGAGCCGCATCGCCGACTCGGTGGAGACCGCCCTCAAGTTGGGGGCTGGGGTGGTGCTGGTGGCTATAGACGGCGGCGAGGAACTATTGTTCTCGGAGCACTTCGCCTGCGTCCACTGCGGCATCAGCCTGGGGGAGATTGCCCCCCGCACCTTCAGCTTTAACTCGCCCCACGGCGCCTGCCGGGAGTGCACCGGGCTGGGAGTAAAGCTGGAGATAGACCCGGAGCTGGTGCTGAACAAGGAGCTTTCTATAATGGAGGGGGCCATCCGCCCCTGGCAGTTCCATAGCTGGTACTTCTACCGGCTGGAGCCGATGGCCCGGGCCCAGGGTATTTCACTGAATAAGCCCCTCAAGGACTTAACCCCGGAGCAGCTCAACCTCCTCCTCTACGGGGAGGGGGGCGAGGTTAAATACTACCGCAACCGCTTCGGTAAGCTCAGGCGCTACGATGACGGCTTTGAGGGCATTATCCCGACCATGGAAAGGCACTACCGGGAGACGGAGTCGGAGAACTCGCGGGCAAACATCGAACGCTACATGGTGGTTCGCCCCTGCCCCGTCTGCGGGGGTAAGCGCCTGAAGCCGGAGTCGCTGGCGGTGACCATCGGCGCTAAGAACATCGTCGAGGTCAGCGCCATGTCGGTCATCCAGGCGATGGACTGGGTGGCCGCTATCGGCGGCGACGGCAGGAAGGCGGTGCTCAGTAAGCGGGAGAAGCTCATAGCCCACCAGATTATCAAGGAGATTCAGTCCCGCTTGGGCTTCCTTAAAGATGTCGGCCTGGACTACCTCACCCTCGACCGCTCCTCGGCGACCCTGGCCGGCGGCGAGGCCCAGCGCATCCGGCTGGCCACCCAGATTGGCAGCGGGCTGATGGGGGTGCTCTATATCTGCGACGAGCCGACCATAGGCCTTCACCCCGCCGACGACTTCCGCCTGATTGAGACCCTGAAACGCTTGAGAGACCTGGGCAATACCATACTGGTGGTCGAGCACGACGAGGCCATGATGAGGGCGGCCGACCATATCATTGATATGGGGCCGGGGGCGGGGGAGCACGGCGGCTGGATTGTGGCCACCGGCACTATAGACGATATCATGAACTGCCCCGAGTCGAAGACCGGGCAGTACCTGAGCGGCGCCAAGAAGATTCCCCTACCTCCTTTGCGCCGCCCCGGCAACGGCGAAGAGATAGTCATCAAGGGGGCCAGGGAGAACAACCTTAAAAATATCAATGTCCACATTCCACTGGGCAAGTTCGTCGGCGTCACCGGCGTCTCCGGCTCGGGCAAGAGCACCCTGATTGACGATATTTTACATAAAAGGCTGGCCCAGCTCTTCTATCGCTCGCGGGAGAGGGCAGGCGACTGTGACGCTATCACCGGAACCGAGCACATTGATAAGGTGGTCAACATCGACCAGTCCCCCATCGGGCGCACCCCCCGCAGCAACCCGGCCACCTATACCGGCACCTTCACCCCCATCCGCGAGCTCTTCGCCACCGTCCCCGAAGCCAGGATGAGGGGCTATAAGCCGGGGCGGTTTTCCTTTAACGTCAAGGGCGGGCGTTGCGAGGCCTGCCGCGGGGAGGGCTTCATCCAGATTGAGATGCAGTTCCTGCCCGACGTTACCGTCCCCTGCGAGGTCTGCCAGGGCAAGCGCTATGACCGCGAGGCCCTGGAGATAAGGTTTAAGGGTAAGAACATCGCCGAGGTGCTGGACATGACGGTGGAGCAGGCTCTTGCCTTTTTTGGCCACTTCCCCAGGGTCAAGAACAAGCTGGCGACGCTGCGGGACGTGGGTCTGGGCTATATCCGCCTCGGCCAGCCGGCGCCGACCCTCTCCGGCGGCGAGGCGCAGCGGGTGAAGCTGGCCACCGAGCTATCGAAGAGGTCTACGGGCAGGACGCTCTATATCCTCGACGAGCCGACCACCGGCCTTGCCTTCGATGATGTGGCCGCCCTGCTGAGGGTGCTGCAGCGCCTGGTTGACGCCGGCAATACCGTGGTGGTCATCGAGCACCACCTGGACGTCATCAAGAACGCTGACCATATCATTGACCTGGGGCCGGGGGCGGGCGACCGGGGGGGCTATATCGTCGCCACCGGAACGCCGGAGGAGATTGCCCGGGTGAAGTCTTCGGCCACCGGCCAGTATTTAAGCCGGGTGTTGCCTAAGGGTAAGGATATGGAGTATGCTTTGAGCGGTGAACCCCCGGCACTAAAGGAGGCGAGGTGACCCGAGAGGAAGCCCTGGACTCAATCAAGGCCAACATCGAGAACAAGAACACCATAAAGCATATGCTGGCTACCGAGGCGATTATGAGGGCTCTGGCCCGCCGCTTCGGCGAGGACGAGGAGGAGTGGGGGCTTACCGGGCTGGTGCACGATATCGACATGGAGCTCACCGAGGGGGATATGAGCACCCACAGCAAGCTGGGGGCTGACCTGGCCCGGGAGCTGGGCGCCAGCGAGGCGATGGCCCACGCCGTCCTATGCCATAATCAGGCCCATGGCATTCCTGTCGAGACTAAACTGGATAAAGCCCTCTTTTGCGCCGACCCGCTGACCGGCCTGATTGTCGCCGCCGCCCTAGTGCGCCCCGATAAAAAGCTGGCCGGGGTTGAGGTGAAGTCGCTACAGAAAAAGTTCAGGGAAAAGAGCTTTGCCGCCGGGGCGGGCCGGGAGCAGATTGCCGGCTGCGCCGACCTGGGTATTGAGCTTGACCAGTTTATCGAGCTGGGGCTAACGGCGATGAAGGCGATTGCCCCCAGCCTGGGGCTTTAAATCAGTTCACTTCAATCGTTGAGCCTTCGGCGGTCTTGATTACGTCAATGCGGGTGGGGAAGGCGTCTCTCATCTCCTCCATGTGGGTGATGACCAGTATCTTTTCGAAGTCGTCCTGAATCGAGTTTATCGCCTCTTTGACCTTTTCGATGCCGATGATGTCCTGGGTGCCGAAGCCTTCGTCGATGATGAGGGTGGGGAGGGGTGCTCCCGCCCTTCTGGCCAGCAGCTTGGAGAGGGCGATGCGGACGGCGAAGTTGATGCGGAAGGCCTCGCCGCCGGAGAACATCTCGTAGTTGCGCGTCCCCAGCTCGTCGGCAATCTTGATATCCAGCGTCTCCTGAACTTCTCCCTTCTTGGTCTCCCGCTGGGTCTCAATCGTGACGTGCATCCGGTTATCGGTCATCCTGCCCAGCAGGCGGTTGGCTTCGGCCTCAATCTCGGGGAGGGCCATCTCGATGAGCAAAGCCTGTATCCCCTTCTTGCCGAAGGCCTGGGCCAGCTCCCGGTAGATTTTCTCCTCTTTTGAGGCCTGGCTCACCAGCTTGACCGTTTCCTTCTGCTTGGCCTCAAGCTCGGTGCAGCGCTCCAGTTTTGCCCTTGCCTGCCAGGCCGTCTCCTGGGCCTGCTTCTGCCGGGCAGCCAGCGCCTGGTGTTCGGCCTCTGCCTGGCTTAAATCGGCGGTCAGTTGGGGGAGGGCTTCCAGCGCTTTGCTTAATTCCTGGCTCTTTTCCTGGTCGGCCTCCAGCCTCTGCTTTAGCTCCCGGCTGGCCTCCTCGGCCTTTTGGGCCGACTCCTTCTCCTGGCTCAAGAGCCGGTCGGCTTCTTCTAGCTTCCGCTTGGGGCTTTCGTATTGCTCAAACTCGGTGAGGCGCTGGCGTACCTGCTCGTGCTGCTCCGAGCCGTAGTCAAGCCTGGCGGTTTCCTGCTCGACCCGGGCCAGGGCCTCCTGCTCGCTGGCGGCGAAGTCCTTGCCGGCCAGGCGCTGTTCGATTTCATTAAGGCTCTCCCTAGCCTGAGCTAGCTGGCTTTCCACCGCCTGGGCCTGGCTGATGCCCTGCTTTAAGAGGCTTACCTGGCCCTGCAGCGAGGCTTTTTCCTGATTCAGCCTGGCTTCCAGGGGGGCTATCTCGCCCTCCAGTGCCTCAAGCTCTGCTTTCTGGCTGGCCAGTTCGGCCTGGCTTGACTTCAATGATTCAGCCTTACTATCTTTATCTTTAGTGTATTTGGCCTCAATCCGTTCTAGGCCTTCGGCGCCCACCTCAGTCTCGCAGAGGGGACAGGTAGCCCCCTCCTGATGGGAGAGCAAGTCAAGCTTCTCCTCTATCTCCTTTATCTCTTTTTCCAGGCGGCTCTGGCCGGACTCCAGGTAGTTCAGCTGCCGGCGCAGCTCTTGAGCAGCCTGCTTTTTCCGGCCTAGCTCCGCTTCCTGTCCGGCCAGCTTGTTTAGCCCGGCTTCCGCCTGCTGAAGCTCATTTTTAAGCTGGGGCAGCCTGGCCGACTCAGCCTCCAGCTCGCCGATTTTGCTCTGGGCCAGCTTGTGCTCGGTGATTAATTCGGCCTGCGCCCTCTCGATAGCCATCTCCAGCTGGCTTTTTCTCTCCCCCAGCTTGACCAGCAGCCCCAGCTTCTGGTTCAGCTCCTCGTTCTGCTGGCGGGCTTCGGCCAGCCGGGCATAGCCCTCTTCTATATCCGGGCGCCGGGCGATAAGCTCCTCGTATCCTTCGATGCGTGCCCGGTGCTCTTTAACCTCCTGGTCACGGCGCTCCAATTCCCTCCGGGTGGCGGCTATATGCTCCTCAAGCTGGGCCAGCTGTGACTTCTTGTTTTCCAGCGTCTCTTTTTGCTGCCTCAGGCTATTCAAGCTGGTCTGGTGCTCCTGGAGCGCCTTTTCGGCTTCGGCCAGCCCCTCCTCCGCCGCTACCACCTCAGCCTCATAGACTGGCTTTTTAGCCAGCTCACTGGTAATCTCCTCAATAGCGCGGTCAAGCCGCTCCTTTTCCATCTCATGCTGTCTGGCGCGGTCTTTAGCCGCCTCCTCAAGCTGGTCATAGACGGAAAGCCCCAGGATATTGCCCAGCACCTCCTTGCGTTTGTTCGGGGGCTGGTTGGTGAACTCGTCGGCGTGGCCCTGCCGCAGGTAAGCGCTGTTGATGAAGGTGTCATAGTCCATGTGGAGGATATCCTTGATTTTTTGTTCTGTCTCGCGCATGTTATTGCCTGAGATTGACCGGAAGCCGCCGTCACTGGCTATCTGGAAATCGAGGATGGTCTTTCCCGAGCCTGCCCGCCTTTTGGGCCGGGAGTGCTTGCGGATGATGCGGTAGGCCTGCTCGCCTACGGCGAAGTCGAACTCCACCTCCGTCTCGCTCTGCCCCTGGTAGATGAGGTCGTCGTCGCTCTTGGCCCTTGTCTTGCCCCAGAGCGCCCAGGTCATGGCGTCGATAAGGGCCGACTTGCCGTTGCCGTTATCGCCGGCGATACAGGCGGTGTGGATGCCGTTGAAATAGAGCGGGGGCACCTTGTCCCGGTAGGGCATGAAGTTGCGCAGAGCCAGCCTGATGGGGATCATTTGGGCTTATTTTAGCATAAATAACGTACGTTGTACTTCCCACCCAGCCCGCCCTGTAGAAGTTATACTTCTATCAATTTCTTATTGGGGGTGGGGTTTAAGAGATGCAAAGAGGCGAAGCCTTTTGGGGTGGGTGGGTATGGGAAGAAAAGCCCCCGTTTTATACTATTTTTTGGGTTTATCCTTTCTGGTGTACTGGCTGCCGACTACTATTGTAAAGTGGAAGATAGGCCGGTCGACACGCCTCAGTATCAGGGGGCAGTGTTTCATCCCGGCCGGGACAAAGATAAGGCAGCTTCTGGTGAGAATATGTTTTTCATCCTCCAGCCAGATTTCTACTTCTCCGCCCAAATCATAGGGGTCATCGGCGTTGTTGCCGTAAAAGCCGATAATCTCGTCGGAGTCATGCACATGGGGCTCGTTTTCGGTGGTGGTTGAGGCTTTCACAAACCAGGAGGTGTTCATGTGAAAGGCCCCCTCGACCACATTACTGTCCATCCACAGGATTCGTTTGGCATAGGTGGCGTAAAATTCGGCGATTTTTTGTTTGGACTCGGGGACTTTAAGCTCGGTGACGATATATTTACCGTACTTTGATTCTGCCATCCGGTATAACCTCCTCAAGGCTTTTTTGCTCTGGACGCCTAGTATTATAACACCTTTTTGGGCTTGGCTTAAATCGGCTTGACGCTTAATGCTCTACCCCCTTAGAATGGGGTTATCATGTTTGAAGTCCTGACCGATAAACTAAGCGCCGTCTTCCGCCGGCTGGGCAGCCGGGGTAAGCTCACCGAGAAGGATATAGACGAAGCCCTGCGCCAGGTGCGCCTGGCCCTGCTGGAGGCCGATGTCAACTTTAAGGTGGTCAAGGAGTTTACCGCCCGGGTGAGGGAGCGCTCGCTGGGGGCGCAGGTAATGGAGAGCCTTTCTCCTGCCCAGCAGATGGTCAAAATCGTCAACGAGGAGCTGGTGAGGATACTGGGGGAGGGGGAGAGCCGCCTGGAGGCCTCGGCCCATTCGCCTTCGGTGATAATGCTGGCCGGTTTGCAGGGCTCGGGCAAGACCACCACCGCCGCCAAGCTGGCCCTGAATCTGAAGCACGCCGGGCAGAAGCCGCTTCTGGTCGCCGCCGATAACCGCCGTCCCGCGGCCATAGAGCAGCTGGTGACGCTGGGCGGGCAGCTTGATATTCCCGTCTACCACGAGACGGTTAAATCGAAAAGTATAGATGTCTGTGCCCACGCCCTTAAAAAAGCCAGGGAGCTCGGGGCCAGCTGGGTCATCGCCGATACCGCCGGGCGGATGCACATTGACGAGGCGCTGATGGCCGAGCTTGCCGAGGTCAAGAAGGAGCTGAAGCCGGCTGAAGTTCTGCTGGTGGTGGACGCCATGACCGGGCAGGACGCGGTGCGGATGGCCGACGAGTTCAACTCCCGGCTGGGCCTGACCGGCCTCATTCTGACCAAGATGGACGGGGACGCCCGGGGTGGGGCGGCACTTTCCATCAGACTGGTGAGCGGGGTGCCGATAAAGTTCATCGGCATCGGCGAGAAGGTGGGCGACCTTGAGCCTTTCTACCCCGACCGGCTGGCTTCGCGCATCCTGGGCATGGGCGATGTGCTGACCTTCATCGAGAAGGCGGAGAAGACCTTCGACCAGAAGCGGGTCAAAGAGCTGGAGAAGAAGGTCAAGACCGCCAGCTTTACCCTGGAGGACTTTCTTGACCAGCTCGGCGAGATACAGAAGATGGGGCCGGTAGCCCAGCTGGTGGAGATGCTGCCCGGAGCGTCGCAGCTGGCCAGGCAGATGCCGGCCGGTATGGAGGAGAAGCAGCTTAAAAAGGTGGAGGCGATGATACGCTCGATGACGCCGGAGGAAAGGCAGAACCCCAACATTATTGACGGCAGCCGCCGGCGCCGCATCGCCAAAGGGAGCGGGGTGATGACCCAGGAGGTCAACCAGCTCCTGAACCAGTTCCGGCAGATGCAGAAGCTGATGAAGCTGGGGGCGAAGGGCAAGCTGCCCCAGAATTTAAAGGGGATTTTCGGGTAGGCCGTAGTAGCTTCAGGGCGTGGGATAGAGAGACAAATAGGAGTACTGCTGAGGAAGTGCAACAGTTGTCACTATCAGAAACCACAAGCCGATTGCCGTGCTCAAGAAGGCAACAACAGACCGCTCCTTACTCTTTATCATACTGATGAGACCCATTACCAAGGCAGCTCCTGCTATGACCGCGACGACGATAATTATAGCAAAATCAAGAACCGGATTGTATCCCGGCTCAGACGGTTCAACAGGAATCAAGACCAGGCGCGATGCGAAAAACAGAATACAAGCTACAGCCAATCCAACTGACCATGTACCTAAAGGCGTCTTAGGCAAGATAGTAACTCCCGTGCTCTTATCATAGGCGTCAGTAGAGTACATGTCAACAGCTTTCTTTTGGCATTGGCTCGTGAGCTATGCTCTCAATCCCTCGCTTTTTGGGTGGGGGGATAAGGGGGAGGTCTAGCCCGATTTTTAGAGTACGTTGTACTTCCCACCCAGCCCGCCCTATAGAAGTGATACTTCTAACAATTTTTTCACGTGGTGATGGAGAAAACGGGTTGGGGATTTTAATATTTCTCCCTCCGTTGAGGGGTGGGGTTTAAGAGATGAAAAGAGGTGAAAGCCTTTTGGGCGGGTGGGTATGGGAAAAATAACGTGAGGGTGGGGGATTATTCCAAGTAGTCCTTTAGCCGGCGGCTGCGGCTGGGGTGCCTTAATTTTCGCAGGGCTTTAGCCTCAATCTGGCGGATTCTCTCCCGGGTGACGTTAAACTCCTTGCCCACCTCCTCCAGGGTGCGGCTCCGGCCGTCCTCGAGGCCGAAGCGGAGCTGGAGCACCCTCTGTTCGCGGGGGCTTAAGCTGGAGAGAACCGAGTCTATCTGCTCCTTAAGTAGCTGGCGGGAGGCGGCGTCGGCGGGGGGCAGGGCATTGCGGTCCTCGATAAAGTCGCCCAGGTGGCTGTCCTCCTCCTCGCCCATCGGCGATTCCAGCGAAACCGGCAGCTGTGACACCTTGACTATCTCCCCCACCTTCTCCGGGGGCATCTCCATCTCCTTGCCGATTTCCTTGGCGGTGGGCTCCCGGCCGTACTCCTGCGCCAGGCGGCGGCTCACCCGCAGCAGCTTATTGATGGTCTCCACCATATGCACCGGGATACGGATGGTCCGGGCCTGGTCGGCGATGGAGCGGGTAATGGCCTGGCGAATCCACCAGGTGGCGTAGGTGCTGAACTTATAGCCCTTGCGGTAGTCGAACTTCTCCACCGCCCGGATGAGGCCGATGTTGCCCTCCTGGATGAGGTCGAGCAGGGACATGCCCCGCCCGATATGCTTCTTGGCCACGCTGACCACCAGACGCAGGTTGGCCTCGATGAGGTGGTTCGAAGACATCTCGGCTTCAAACTCGATATTATCCAGGTAGGCCTGGAGCTGTGTCTCGTAGGCCTGAATGTCACTGACGAAGCCGGGGTCGTTGACCAGGTTCTCTATGCCCGCCGCTGAGACCTTCTCCCCCAGGGCATCCAGGATTTCCTGCGGCAGCAGGTTGATATTCAGCGACAGCTCGGTGAGAAAGAGCTCGGTTTCGGCGATTGATTTCTGCGAGTGGTGGGCCACCGACAGTATCAGGTTGGGGCTTATCTCGCTGTCAATGCTGTCCCGCAGCTTATTGTTATAGATTTTTTCAAGGAAGCTGGCCTCGGACGGAAGCTCAAGGTGCTCCTGTAGCAGGTTGATAACCGAGGAAGCCTGGGCCAGCTCGTGGAGTATGGCCAGTATTATCTCGGTGGCTGTTGGCTCTGAACCGTATTTTCCCCGGTAGTCCTGTTTAATCTGTTTGATGCGCCGCCCCTCCTCCATCTTTCGGGCCAGCTCCTTTTCCTCGGCAGCGGTGAGCAGGGAGACCCGCCCGATTTCGTGAAGGTACATACGCACCGGGTCATCGACTACCTCCTGCTCCCCCATCTGTTCCAGCGGCATCTCCAGTTCCAGGTCCGGCGCCGACTCGGGCTTTTCAATCTCGAGGTGCCTTATCTCGCGCCAGGGCGCATCTTCCTCGCCGTTATCTCCATCTTCCTCGTCCTCGGAGTCGGCGAAGGCGTTGGGCAGGCCGGTTGGCTCTTCGGGATCGGCATCCAGACGCTCATCGTTGGGCGTTTTTTCTTCGTCGCTATGCTCTTTTGAAGCCATTGCCTCTACCCCCTTTGCTCCAGCCGCCGCCGGCTTTTTACCAACTCAGCCAGCTGTCTATTAACCTCTATTCCCAGCTCCTCGAGCTTGGCCAGCTCGGCGGAGGTGCCCCCTGATTGAGCTTCTAAATCTAATACTACTTCCCGTTTGTTCTGCAGACTGCGCAGGAATATTTCTCGCAGATCAAGAACAGAGTGGGCGTATTTCTGCTCTAAATTGTTGCTCAGGAGCTTCCTGGTGGCCAGGTGGTCAAGGTGCTCATGGATGGCCGGCTCTAGTCTCTCTTTTATCTCTTCTATTTTATCACTCTGCCGCCAGGCGATAAAGATTTCCCGGTTTTCGCTGTTTTCAAAGTACTCCTCTTTGAGCCCTTCCTCCCGGCGCTTTAGCTCCGGGTGCTGGAGTAATAATGCCAGGCAGTACTCCTCTTTGGGGCTGGACAGAGTCGGGCGCACCGGCTCTGTTTCCGGCGCTCTGCCCCGGCCTCTGACCTGACTGGACTTAACTCTGGCCAGGTCGGCTTCAAGGTCTCTTTCGGTTACCCTGAGCAGGCCGGCCAGCTTCTGTAAATAATGGGCCTTGCGCACGTTGTCCCTTATCTCGCCGATGATGGGCAGCAGCCTGTCCCGGGCGGAAGCCTTGCCCCTGGCGGTGTTAAGGTCGAGGCCGGCGGTGGCCCTGCTGAAGGTGTAGTCAACGATGGGCACCGCCTTTTCCACCAGCTTTTGCCAGTTCTTTTTATCCTCTTTGATAACGTCGTCGGGGTCTTTGCCAGGTGGCATAATGATGACCCTGACCTCGGCATCGAGGGTGTTTTCGTAGCCGACCGCCCTCAGGGTGGCCTCCTCGCCGGCGGCATCGGCATCCAGGGCTAAAATCAGGTTGCGGGTAAGCCTCTTCAGGATATTGACCTGCCTTTCGGTTACCGCCGTGCCCATCGAGGCGACCACGTTGTTGAAGCCGTTCTGGTGGGCGGTGATGACGTCCATGTAGCCCTCGACGATGATGGCCGCCTCCTGCTCCCTGATGGCGTCCCTGGCCAGGTTGATGCCGTAGAGGGTGCCGCTCTTATCGAAGAGGGGGGTCTGCGGTGAATTGATATACTTGGGCAGTGAGTCGTCCAGCGCCCGCCCGCCGAAGCCGGTGACGCGCCCCCGGACATCGAGTATGGGGAACATCAGCTTGTTGCGGAACCTGTCGTGGCTCTGGCCACCTTCGGCCTCGATGATTAGGCCGGCGGTGAGCATTTCTTTTTCGGCGTAGTCTCTCTCGGTAAGATATTTTTTGAGAGCATCCCAGCTGTTGGCACTGCAGCCGAGCTGGAAGTCCTTTATCGTCTTTTCGGTAAAGCCTCTTTTAGCGATATAGCCCTGCGCCCTTTTGCCCGCCGGCGAATTAATCAGCAGGTTGTGGAAGTACTGTGCCGCCGCCTGGTTGACATTATAGAGCCGCTGCTTCTCTTCGCTCTCCGCCCCCGGCTCGAACCTTGACGGGATAACCACCCCCGCCTTCTGGGCGAGCTGCCTTAAGGCCTCGCCGAAGTCTATGTTCTGCTTTTTCATGATGAAGGAGAAGACGTCGCCGCCGTTGTTGCAGCCGAAGCAGTGCCAGCTCTGCTGCTCCGGGTAGACGTAGAAAGAGGGGTGTTTTTCGCCGTGGAAGGGGCAGAGCCCTTTGAAGGTTCGGCCGGCCTTGGTCAGGGTGATGTCCCGGCCGATGACCTCGACGATGTCTATTCTCTGTTTTACTTCGTCAACAGCGCCCATACTACTCTATTATACTATATGCTGCCTTTTCTTGAAGGGTTTTTAAAAGTCGTTTTTCGTCCCATCCCACCCCGTTTTTAGCGATTGTTTATCTTCCCATACCCACCCGCCCAAAAGGCTCCGCCTCTTATACTCTCTTTGCCCCCCGCCCGAAAGAGGCTCCGCCTCTCTCACTTTCTTTGGGGGGTAAAGCCTACCTTGAAGGGTGGCAGGGCGGGAATAGATAAATCTAGGGGGGAGGGGGGACTTCGTAGCCACCGAAGAGGGGGAGAGTCCTGGCCTGGGGTGGTTTTTTGGCCCTTGGCTTTCTCCTGGGCGGCGGCTCCGCCTTGTGGGATGGAAAAAGCTCCTCGGCCATTCTGGTGGCGTACTGGTCGGTCATTCCGGCGATATAGTCAACCACCCTCCGCTCCAGCTCGTCGCTGTAGAAGCGGTACTCCGCCGGCATTTTATCGGCATTCTCCTTAAAGTACTTATACAGGGAGCGGATTATCTCCCTGGCCTTCTCCGACTCCCCCTGTGCCGAGCGTACATTGTAGACCCGCTCGAAGAGGAAGTCGCGCAGGGCATTGGTCGCACTGAGGACCTCCGGGCTCATGGTTATCGACGGCCTTTCCCTGGTGTCGTTCATCGAGGGATAGCAGCGCTCGATGATGTCAACCACCATGCTGTTGATGCGCAGGGAGCGGGTGTTGCCCAGCACGGTGATGGCGGCCAGGGGCAGGTCGCCCTCGGACAGCATGCCCGCCCTGATGGCATCGTCAATATCATGGTTGATGTAGGCGATTGAGTCCGAAATACGGACCACCTCGCCCTCCAGGGTGCCGGCCTCCCCGCCCCTGATGCTCTCCCTCTCCTTGGAGTGGTGTAAGATACCGTCCCTCACCTCCCAGGTAAGGTTAAGCCCGTGGCCGTCGTTCTCCAGCAGGTCGACCACCCGCAGGCTCTGCTCGTTGTGGCGGAAGCCCTTGTGGTAGAGCTCGTTTAGGACGTCCTCGCCGACGTGGCCGAAGGGGGTGTGCCCCAGGTCATGGCCCAGGGCGATGGCCTCGGTCAGGTCTTCATTGAGGTTCAACGCCCTTGAGATGGTGCGGGCTATCTGGGCCACCTCCAGGGTGTGGGTGAGCCGGGTTACGTAGTGGTCACCAAGGGGGGCGATAAAGACCTGGGTCTTGTGCTTCAAGCGGCGGAAGGCCTTGCTGTGGATAATGCGGTCACGGTCACGCTGGAAGGCGGTGCGCACCGGGCAGGGCTCCTCCGGTCTCTGCCTGCCCCGGGAGTTTCGGCTCTTGGCGGCATGCGGGGATAGGCTTTCCTCCCGTTCTTCGGCTAGCTGTCGGATATTGAGCCGACCAATCATTTTTCTTTTAGCTTGGCTTCTGCCCTGGCAATTATCTCTCTGGTGGTGCCGATCATATCCGGGCTGATCGAGACCGAGGTTATCCCCCACTTTACCAGCTTTTCGGTAAGCTCGGGGTAGACCGAGGGCGCCTGCCCGCAGATAGATGAGGTGACCCCCATCTTCTTGGCTACCTTGATTGCCCTCTCCAAAGCCACCAGCACCGCTTGGTCGCGCTCGTCGAAGGTGCCGGCCAGCTTTTCGCTGTCCCGGTCTATGCCCAGAATGAGCTGGGTCAAATCGTTGGAGCCGATGGATATGCCGTCGATGCCGACCTCTAAGAACTTCTCCAGAATCAAGACGTTGGAGGGCACCTCGACCATCATCCACAGCTTAAAGTCTTTAGAACGCTTGAGTCCCTCGGCCTCCATTATTTTTTTGGTCCCGGCCAGCTCGCCGACCGTCCTGACGAAGGGAATCATCACCCACAGGTTCTTGTGCTCTTTTCTGACCCTCTTTATGGCCTCCAGCTCTAGTTTGAACACCTCGATGTCGGTGATATAGCGCGAAGCCCCCCGGTAGCCAATCATGGGGTTTTCCTCTACTGGCTCGTAGTCCTGGCCGCCGGTAAGCTCCCGGTATTCGTTGGTCTTGAAATCGTTGGTGCGGTAGACCACGGGGCGGGGGTCGAAGGCCTGGGCGAAGAGATTGATGCCGTGGTAGAGCTTTTCCACGAACTCGCGCCCTCGTTTATGCTTAATCATGTACTGGGGGTGCTCGCCAATCTGGGCTACGATGAACTCGGCCCTGAGCAGGCCCACGCCGTCCACATTGTGGGCGGCCACCTTTTCCGCCAGCTCGGGCTGGGCCAGGTTTACATAGACCCTGGTCCTGGTCCTGACCGCTTCCCGGAGCATCTCGGAGACGGCGGTGGTCTTTATCCTTCGGGTCACCTTGCCTTCATAGACCTTGCCGTGCGAGCCGTCCACGGTGACTACCTGCCCGTTGGTGAGTTTTGTGGTTGCCTCCCCGGTGCCGACCACGCAGGGGATGCCCAGCTCCCGGCTGACGATGGCGGCGTGGGCGGTCCGGCCGCCGCGGTCGGTGACGATGGCCACCGCCCGCTTCATCGCCGGGACAAAGTCCGGGGTGGTCATCTCCGCCACCAGTATATCGCCATCGTGCACCTTATCTATCTGGGAGGTATCTTTTATTATCTTGGCCGGGCCGGAGGCTATACCCGGGCTGGCCTTATCGCCGGTGAGCAGCACCGGGGCTTTAATCTCCTCTTCTTCTTCGGTGGGCTCCTTGATGGTGGTTACCGGCCTGGTCTGGACAATATAGATTTGCTCGTTTTCCTTGGCCCACTCGATGTCCTGGGGGAACTGGTACCACTCCTCAAGCTGTTTGCCCAGCTTGGCTATCTGGACTATCTCCTCATCGGTTACCTTTTGTCTGGCCTGCTCTGCCTCCGGGATTTCTACCCAGATATTGGTCTCTTCGCCAGTGACTTTGGGGTTCCTGACCAGCTGCCGCTCCTGCCGGGCCAGTTTCTTGCTGATTATTTTAGCCTCTTTTTTATCGATGATGTAAAGGTCGGGGGTTACCTCCCCGGAGACGATAGCCTCGCCCAGGCCGTAGACCGCCTCGATGATAATATGGTCGCTGGCGCTGGTGACCGGCTCTATGGTAAACATTACCCCCGACGCCTCTGACTGCACCATCTTTTCCACCGGCACGGCGATGCCCACCTTGAAGTGGTCGAAGCCCTGCTGATGGCGGTAGAAGATGGCCCTCGGTTCAAAGAGAGAGGCCCAGCAGCCTAGGACGGCAGCGATTACCTCCTTCTTCCCCTCCATGTTGAGGAAGGTGCGCTGCTGGCCGGCGAAAGAGGCTTCGGGCAGGTCCTCGGCGGTGGCCGAGGAACGCACCGCCACCAGCCCGCCGCCCATCTCGGTATAGGCCTGGCTGATTGCCCTGGCTGTTTCCGTGGGCATGGGGGTATCGCTGATTAGCTGTTTGATCTGGCCGGCAATCTGGTGGAGTTGGTTGCTGTTGTCCGGGTTTAGCGGCTTTAGCAGTCGGCTGATTTTATCGGTGAGGCCTGTTTTTTTCAGAAAGTCAAAATAGGCTTGGGCGGTGACGATAAATCCGGGGGGGACCGGTATCTTGGCCCTGGTCATCTCGCCGAGGTTGGCCCCTTTGCCGCCGGCGGTGGCTACATCCTTTTTGGTAACCTCGTTGAACCAGACGATGGCTTTCTGGCCTGGCTGCATGCTATTTCCTCCTTGTAGTTATCTTTTAAGCGGGGTCGGGAATATAAACGGGGTTTTTTAATGCATTGGCTTAAGGGCTAAACGGGGCTTCTCCTTTGCCTTGATGGTTTAATTATAACATAATGGGGTGTCTTGTCTAAAGACTGGGGTGACCTTTTCTTTATTGACAGTGTGGGTGTTCTGGAGTAAAATTTATCTTGCTGGGGTGAAGCAGAGGAGGTAGTTCCATGATAGAGATGACGATTGATAGCATTCGGGTGAGCTTGATGAACTACCAGCGGGTGGTCATTCTAAAGGAGAAAGATGCCGACCGCTACCTGCCTATCTGGATTGGCCCCGCCGAAGCCGACGCCATCGCTGTAAAGCTCCAGGACGTTACCGTGCCCAGACCGCTTACCCATGACCTGCTGCGCTCGGTCATTGACTCTCTGGGGGCTACCATCAACTCTATCATCGTCAGCGAGCTTAAAAACGACACCTTTTACGCCAAGATTATCCTCAATGTGGATGGGGGGCAGATGGAGGTTGACTCCCGCCCCAGTGACGCCCTGGCCCTGGCGGTGAGGGCGGGGGTGCCTATCTATGCCGAGGAAACGGTTCTGGACAGGGCCGGCATCCTGCTGGACAAGGAGACGGGCAAGCCTATTCCCCAGTCGGGGGAGGGTGAGGCTGGCAGTATTATGGAGGTAAGCGAAGAAGAGCTGGGCAGGATGTCCGCCTTCCGCGACTTCATTGACACCCTTGACCTGGACGACTTTGACAAGCGCAAGTCTTAAAAGCAGCTTTACGATAAAAGGGAGCCCCGAGCCGAAAGCTCTGGGGCTTTTTCTTAGCCGGCAGAGGTTGACCGGCAGAGGCAGATTTGGTATGCTGGTCACGGCATGGGCAGATGGGGAGTGGCCTTAAGGTTCATCGGGGTGGGGTGGTTTGTCGCTATATCAATCCTGTTGGGTGTGTGGGGTGGTCTCTGGCTGGATGCTAAACTCGGTACTGCGCCTGTTATGGTGATAGTGGGCTTATTTTTGGGTCTGGCGGTTGCTTTTTACGGTGTTTATCGGATGTTGTTACCCCTCATGCGTAACAAGCGGGACAGGGAGGGCAGCTAGTGCCTGAGAAGAAGGGCTGTCTGGGTTGCTCCTTCCCTCTGATAATCGGTCTGGCGGTTGTTTTCCTGGCCCTGCTGGTTATCGGCATTGCCGCTGGCCCTCTGGGCAAGAGCATCTTTGGCGACCTGGGCTTACCCTCCTGGCTCTCCGTCCCCCAGCCCGAGCTTAAACTTCCCGCGGAAACAGTCTTTCACCTGTTTGGCTTTCCCATTACCAACAGCATCGTCGCCGCCTGGATTACCATTGTCTTCCTGGTGGTGTTCTCCTATTTTGTTACCCGCCGCATGAAGCTGGTCCCGGGCCGGCTTCAGGCTATTTTTGAGTTCCTGGTGGGCTGGCTCCACGACCTCTGCACCAGCGTTGCCGGCGAAGAGAACGGGCGCCGCTTCTTCCCGGTGGTGGCCACCATCTTTCTCTTTGTCGCCTTTAACGCCTGGCTGGCCCTGCTGGTGCCGGGCTTCGGCTCGATAACCATCCATACCGCCGAGGGCGAGGCGCACCTGCTAAGAGCCGCCAATACCGATATCAATATGCCCCTGGCGCTGGCGCTGACCTCTTTCGCCTTTTTCTGGTACTTCGGATTCAAGGCCCTGGGCATCCGCTTTATGAAGAATTTTGTTAATTTCGATGAGTTGAATAAGGGATTCCGCCAGCTTTTCAAAGGCAAGTTCATGGACGGCCTGATGGGGATTGTCACCGGAGCGATGACCCTCTTTGCCGGAGCGCTGGAGTTTTTAAGCGTGTGTATCCGGGTTGTCAGCCTTACCTTCCGTCTCTTCGGCAACATGACCGCCGGTGAAATCCTGGTCTTTGTCATGCTTTTCCTTATCAGTATGCTGTCCATCCTGGTGCTGCCGCTCTACGGTCTTGAGCTGCTTATCGGCTTCATACAGGCGATAATATTCGGTGGCCTTACCCTTATTTTCCTTACCGTGGCGGTGCAGTCACACGGGGAAGAGGCTCACTAACGTGGGGCTAAATATACTAAAATATGAAGGAGGTTAGGTATGGATCCTGCAACAATGAAGATGCTGGCGATAGGGATAGGGGTGGGGCTGGGTATGCTGGGGCCGGCCCTGGCGCTGGGGCTTATCGGCTTCTCCGCCCTGCAGGGCATCGCCCGTAACCCCGAGGCGAGGGGGCCGATTCTGACCAACATGATCCTGGTGGCCGGCCTGGCCGAGGCTATCGGTATCTACGTCCTGATTGTGGCTATTCTGCTGGTATTCGTTGTCTAGAAAACTTTTTAGGAGGAAGCTATGGGACAGGAAGGTTTACCCCTGGCTATAGGTATTATCATCGGGGCCGCCATACTCGGGGTTTTAATCCTGGGCGGAATGGTGGTGGCGGCGGTCCTGGCTTTATAGACGGAAAAGGGGTTTTTAAGAATGGAAGGTATTGGAAGTCTGGGCCTGAACGTGTCAACCCTGCTGGCGCAGGTTATCAACGTGGCCATCCTTTTCGGCCTGCTCTACCTGGTGGCCTATAAGCCGATTATGCGCATGATGGACGAGCGCTCCCGCAAGATTAAGGAGAGCATGGACAACACCGAGTATATCAGGCAGCAGGCGGAGCGCGCCGAGGAGGAGGCGGCCAAGCGCATCGAGGTGGCGGCTAAAGAGGGGCAGGAGGCCATCGCCCGGGCGGTGCGCACCGGGGAAGAGGTCAGGCAGGAGGCGCAGCAGAAGGCCAGAGGTGAGGCCGAGACCATTATTGCCCGGGCCCGGCTTGAGATTCAGCGGGAACGGGACGAGGCCATCGAACAGCTGCGCCGGGAGTTCGCCGATATAACCATCGAGGCGGCGGGCAAGGTCATTGACCGTACCCTGGACAAGAAGGCCCACCAGGATATCATTGATAAGGTGCTTAAAGAAAGCACCACCCTGAAGAAGGGCTAAATAATTTTTAGGAGATAGCGTGGCCAGAAGGTTTTATGCCCGGCGCTACGCCCAGGCGGTGTTTAACATTGCCCGGGAGAAAAAAGAATTAGATAAGTGGCAGTCCGACCTGAAGCAGGTTGCCGCTTTGAGCAGCGACGCCACCGTTACGGCGTTTATGGAGAACCCCAGGGTGCCCTTTGAGGCTAAGGCCAAATTACTGGCCGGGCAGCTGGGCGGTATCAATCCCTTAGCGCTGAACCTGGTCTATCTGCTGGTGAGCCGGGGCAGGCTGGGCATGCTCGGTGCTATCGCCGATGAGTACCAGCTCTTGCTGGACGGCTATCGCGGCATAGAGCGGGCCGAGGTTACCACCGCCATTGCCCTTGACGATAAAGACATCGCCGGGCTTGAGGAGCGGCTGGGGGCGATGGTGGGCAAGAAGGTGGTGGTGGAAGCCAGGGTTGACAGCGGCCTTATCGGGGGGATGGTGGCCCGGGTGGGGGGTAAATTACTTGACGGCAGCACTATCAATAAGCTCATGGCGATGAGGAAGGCGCTGGCGGGGGGCTAGAGACGAACAGGCAGTTAAGGAGGTGGCTTAAGTGACATCCAGAGGTCAGGATATCGTTTCCGTTATCAAACAGCAGATTGAGCAGTTCGGCACCGAGCTGACCATGGTCGACGTCGGCACCGTGATTGAGATCGGCGACGGCATCGCCCGCATTCACGGGCTGGCCGCGGCCAAGTACAACGAGCTGCTTGAGTTCCCCAACGAGGTAATGGGCATCGCCCTAAACCTGGAGGAAGACAGCGTGGCCGCCGTTGTCCTCGGCGACTACACCGGCATCAAAGAGGGGGACGAGGTCAAGTGCACCGGGAGAATCGCCGAGGTGCCGGTGGGCGACGCCCTTATCGGCCGGGTGGTCGATTCGCTGGGGAAGCCCCTGGACGGCAAGGGCCCGATTAAGACCGATAAGACTCGCCCCCTGGAGAGGGTGGCCCCCAATGTCACCAAGCGCCAGTCGGTGGATACCCCGGTGCAGACCGGCATCAAGGCGGTGGACAGCATGTTCCCCATCGGGCGGGGACAGAGAGAGCTAATTATCGGCGACCGCTCTACCGGCAAGACGGCTATCGCCCTCGACGCCATCATCAACCAGAAGGGCGGCGATTTGCTCTGCATCTATGTCGCCATCGGCCAGAAGACCTCCAGAGTGGCCCGGGTGGTGAACACACTGGAGAACTACGGGGCTATGGAGCATGCCATCGTGGTGGTGGCCAACGCCGCCGACTCTGTTGCCATGCAGTACCTGGCCCCCTACGCTGGCTGCGCTATCGGCGAGGAGTTCATGGAGGCGGGCAAGGACGTGCTCATTGTCTATGACGACCTCTCCAAGCACGCCTGGTCCTACCGCCAGCTTTCCCTGCTGCTGCGCCGCCCCCCGGGGCGGGAGGCCTACCCCGGAGATGTATTTTACCTGCACAGCCGTTTGCTGGAGAGGGCAGCCAAATACTCCCAGGAGTTCGGGGGCGGCTCCATGACCGCCCTGCCTATTATCGAGACGCAGGCCGGGGACGTTTCCGCCTATATCCCGACTAACGTTATCTCAATTACCGATGGCCAGCTATATTTAGAGACCGACCTCTTTAACGCCGGCATTAGGCCGGCGCTGAACGTGGGGCTTTCGGTATCCCGCGTGGGCAGCGCCGCCCAAACCAAGGCCATGAAGCAGGTGGCCAGCCGTCTGAAGCTGGATATGGGCCAGTACCGCGAGGTGGCCGCCTTCGCCCAGTTCGGCACCGCCGAGCTGGATAAGGCCACCCGGGCCCAGCTTGAGCGTGGCCAGCGCATCACCGAGGTCCTGAAGCAGGCCCAGTACGTGCCGGTGCCGATGGAGAAACAGGTCATGATTCTCTACGCCGCTATCAACGGCTACCTGGACGACGTGCCGGTGGATAAAATCACCGCCTTTGAGAGCAACTTCCACCGCTTTATGGAGGCCAACCACCCCAAGATAGGCGAGCAGATTGCCAGGGACAAAGAGCTAAAGCCCGATACCGAGGAGAAGCTGAAAACAGCCATCGCCGAATTTAAGAAGGATATGGCTTTGTAAAAATTGGCTAATATCAGATTAATAAAACGCCGAATAAAAGGCATCCAGTCCACCGCCAAGATTACCCGCGCCATGGAGATGATTGCCACCTCCAAGATGCGGAAGGCCCAGGAGCGGGGGCTGGCCGGGCGTCCCTACGCCGAGAAGATTATGCAGGTGATGGCCGACCTGGCGGCGCTGCGGCGGGAGGGGGAGGAGATGCACCCCCTATTACAGAGCCGCCCGGTAGAGAAAATCGGCCTGCTGCACATCACCCCCGACCGCGGCCTGTGCGGTGGGCTTAACACCAACCTGAACCGCCGGACCACCGGATTTATCCTGGAGCAGGAGGTACCGGTGAGCCTGGTGGTGGTGGGGCGCAAGGGGCGGGACTTTATGCGGCGCTACCGGCGGGAAATCCGCGCCGAGTTCACCAGCCTCGGCGACCGCCCCGGCTGGCTGGATACCCTGCCCATATCCCGCATCATCATCGATGACTACACCAGCGGTGAGATAGACCGGGTCTACATAGTCTATCCCCAGTTTATCTCCACCATGGTGCAGAAGCCGGTTGTCCAGCAGATACTGCCGGTAGAGCCGGCGGAGATACCTACCGCCCAGAATGTTGACTATATCTATGAGCCCGGCCCGGCTGAAGTTCTGGGCCAGCTCTTACCCAGGTTTGTCGAGATGCAGGTATATCACGCTATTCTGGAATCTATCGCCAGCGAGCAGTCCGCCCGGATGGTGGCCATGCGTAACGCTACCGAAAGTGCTCAAGAGCTTATCGAAGAGCTTACTCTGATGTATAATAAAGCACGTCAGGAAATGATAACCAAGGAGCTGCTGGATATTACTGGCGGGGCGGCGGCCCTAGCCTGATTAAGGAGGTTTTAAAATGCCTATCAGTAGCAAAGATTTCGACAAGAGCGACCGTAAGTCCGACCTTATATTGATGGACTTCCTTCGCTCCCATCCCCTTGAGGCTTACAGCCTCGACGAGCTGGCCAAGGCGATGGCAGCCCAGGGCCGGAAACTGAGCAAGGAAGAGCTGGGCAATATGCTGACGCTGATGGAGTACGGGCGGAAGATAACATCGAGGAAAATAGGCGGAGTGACCTATTACCGCTACCGCCAGTTCTCCGGTTACGGTCCCCCGGCAGGAGCTAAATAGGGAGGTCATTATGGCCAAGGGAAAAATAGCCCAGGTAATCGGCACGGTGGTTGATATCGAGTTCCCCCCCGACGCCCTGCCCGCTCTGTTTAACGCTGTCGAGATTACCGCCGACAGTGGCAAGATTATGCTCGAGGTCCAGGAGCACGTCGGCAATAACTGGGTCAGGTGCCTGGCGCTATCGCCCACCGACGGGCTGCAGCGGGGGATGGAGGCGGTAGACACCGGCAAGGCGCTGGCGGTGCCGGTGGGTAATGCTACCCTGGGCCGTCTCTTTAACATCCTGGGGGAGCCCCTGGACGAGCTGGGGGAGGTCAAGGCCAAGGAGTACTGGCCGGTGCACCGCCCGCCTCCTTCACTGGAGGAGCAGGAGACCAGCACCCAGGTGCTGGAGACGGGGCTTAAGGTTATTGACCTGATTGCCCCCTTTACCAGGGGTGGTAAGGTCGGCGCCTACGGCGGCGCCGGTGTGGGCAAGACGGTCATCATCCAGGAGCTTATCCGCAATATCGCCACCGAGCACGGCGGCTTCTCCGTCTTCACCGGCATCGGCGAGCGCTCCCGCGAGGGCAACGACCTCTGGAACGAGATGAAGGCCTCCGGCGTCATCGACAAGACGGTGATGGTCTTCGGCCAGATGAACGAGCCGCCCGGGGTGAGGTTGCGGGTGGGGCTGACCGGGCTGACCATGGCCGAGTACTTCCGCGACGAAGAAGGGCAGGACGTGCTTCTCTTTATCGACAATATCTACCGCTATACCCTGGCCGGCATGGAGGTATCGGCGCTTTTGGGGCGGATGCCCTCGGCGGTGGGCTACCAGCCGACGCTGGCTACTGAAGTCGGCGAGCTGGAGGAGAGGATTACCTCGACCAAGAAGGGCTCCATCACCTCCTTCCAGGCTATCTACGTCCCCGCTGACGACTACACCGACCCCGGCGTGGCCACTACCTTTGGCCACCTTGATGCCATCATCGCCCTGGAGAGGTCTATCGCCGAGCAGGGCCTGTACCCGGCGGTTGACCCGCTGACCTCGACCTCCCGAATTCTCGACCCGGCCGTGGTCGGCGAGGAGCACTACAGCGTGGCCCGCGGGGTGCAGGGGGTATTGCAGCGATACAAGGATTTGCAGGATATCATCGCCATACTGGGCATCGAGGAGCTGAGCGACGAGGACAAGCTGACCGTGGCCAGGGCCAGGAGAATTCAGCGATTTCTGTCCCAGCCCATGTTCGTCACCGAGGTCTTTACCGGGCGGAAGGGCAAGTACGTGCCGGTGGCGGAAACGGTGCGCGGCTTTAAGGAGATTCTGGAAGGCAAGCACGATGAGCTGCCGGAGCAGGCCTTCTATATGGTGGGCCCTATTGAGGAGGCGGCCGAGGCGGCCAGGAGCTTGCAGGCCGAGGCTTAAAACAAATGGCGACAACCAGGCTGGATATTGTTACCGCGGAGCGGGTAGTTTTCTCCGAGGACGTGGATATGGTCATCGCTCCCGGCATCGAGGGTCAGCTGGGAATCCTGCCCCACCACTCCCCTTTGATGACCGCTCTTGTGCCCGGTGAACTGCTGGTGAGGAAGGGTGGGCAGGAGCTTCCCCTGGCCATTACCGGTGGCTTTATCGAGGTGCGCCCCGACCGGATTATAATCCTGGCTGACGCCGCCGAGAGGGTCGAGGAGATTGACGTGGCTAGGGCCGAAGAGGCCAAGCGCCGCGCCGAAGAGAGGCTTAAAGAGCATGCTCCCGGGGTGGACCTGTTGCGGGCGGAGGCAGCCTTGCGCCGCTCTCTGGCCCGCCTTGAGATTGCCGCCCGGCGAAAAAGGCGCAGCAGAACCCAGCCTCCACCGGGCTAAAGTAAATGGGTTAGCGGACGCAGATTAGCGGGGGAAAATCGTTTTGGTTTGCCTTGATTTCCGCGGGGGTCGGGAGACTAAAGTCTCCGGCGATTGATTACCGTTAGACGAGCTTTAAAGGTTAGAGAATCTCCAGGGTAGCCCTGGTGCCGGCTTTGGCCGCTTTCACCCTTATCAGGGTGCGCATGGCCTGGGCGACACGGCCCTGACGGCCAATAATTCTCCCCTTATCCTCCTCGGCGACCTGTAGCTTGAGTATGGTGCCCTGCTCATCGGTCTCCTCGGTGATGGTAACCTCATCGGGTACGTTCACGATGGATTTGGCGATGAATTCGACTAGTTCCTTCATACCTTTTACTTCTTTCGGGCCTTCTTGTGTCTCCGGGGCCTCCTGTTCTTCCGGGTTTTCTTGGTCTTTCATGATGGCTCCTCGCTTGTTTCGGTGCTTGGTTTGGCTGGTTCCTCGCTAGTCGCGGGTTCTGCTTCGGTGGCTGTTTTCGGCTCCTCCTTGCTTGCTTTAGGTTTTTTAGTGGCGCTGGCTTTCGGTTTTTCAGCCAGAGCAGCCTCTGGTTCTTCCTTGCTGGTTTCAGGTGCTTCGGTCACTTCAGCCTTGGGCTCCTCGGCGGCTTCGGCCTTGGGTGCTTCGACAGCTTCAGCCTTGGGTTTTTCGGCGGCGGCCTTGGCTTTCTTCTTTTTGCCAGCCTTGGGCGCGCCGGCCTTCATCTTCTCTTTCCTTGAGGCGGGCTCTTCGATAATGCCGGCCTTGGCCAGCAGCCGGGCGGCGGTATCGGTCGGCTGGGCGCCCTGCTTAATCCAGCCCAGAGCCTTTTCCTGGTCAATAACTATCGTTTCCGGGTCGGTGAGGGGGTTGTAGTGACCAATAGCGGCGATGAAGGCTCCATCACGGGGGGCTCTGGAATCGGCTACCACTATGCGGTAGCTGGGGGTCTTTTTGGCTCCGATGCGGCGTAGTCTTATTTTTACCAATTTATTCTATTTTCTCCACAGGGTATTATGCGGTATAACGGCTTGCTTGTCAATGGTGGTGTGGTTGTCATCGGCTTGTCCAGTCGCTATAATCGGACTATGAAGGTAAAAAGTCTGCACGGCTGGCAGGTCAGCGCTGCCCAGGCCTTTGATATACAGCTAAAACTGGCATCTGAAGTATCCAGGACCAGCCAGCTGGCCAGCCCCCGCTTTATCGCCGGGGTGGATATATCGGTTGACCGGGTGCGGGGGGTGGCCAGGGGGGCGGTGGTGGTCTTGAGCTACCCCGAACTTAAGGTAGTCGAGACCCAGGTGGTGACTGGTAAAGCCGATTTCCCCTATGTCCCCGGCCTGCTATCATTTAGAGAAGCGCCGCTGACCCTGGCCGCCTTTGAGCGGCTGGAGACTGCCCCTGACCTTGTCCTCTTCGACGGGCAGGGCATCGCCCACCCAAGGCGTCTGGGGCTGGCGGCGCATCTGGGGCTTTTTCTGGATACGCCCGCCATAGGCTGCGCCAAGTCGCGGCTATGCGGCCACCATGATACGCCCGGCCTGGAGCCGGGCAGCTATGCCGAACTGGTGGACGGGGATGAAATTATCGGCGCTGTCCTGCGGACTAAAGCGAGGACAAATCCGGTCTATGTATCAATCGGTCATAAGATTGACCTGGAGAGCGCTATCTACTGGGTGATGCGGTGCTGCCGGGGCTATCGTTTACCGGAGCCAACCCGGCTGGCCCACCTGGCGGCGGGAGGAAAGCTGGGGGGCAAAGAAGCCCTGGTTCCGGCGGCAGACCAAGGGAGGCTTTTTAGCTAGATGCAGGAGTTAAGGGAAAAGTTAAAGGATTTGCAGTCCAGAGTCTCTATGGCCATGGTGCATCTTTGACGTAGCCAGTAGAGAAAAGGAGATTGCACGGCTAGAGAGGCAGTCGGCTGAGCCCGATTTCTGGCAGGAGCCGGAAAGGGCGCAAGGCGTAATGCGCCAGCTGGCCGAGCAGAAGAGGGTGGTGGAGCGCTGGCGGGAGATGGAGGTGAAGGTGGCCGAGGTCGCCGAGCTTATTTCTCTAGGGGACGAATCATTACAGGCGGATATCGAGGCCGAGGTGGAGAAGCTGGCTTCTCAGCTCGACGGGATGGAGCTTGAGGCGGCCTTCGGCGGTGAGTATGACGCCAGGAACGCAATTTTGTCGATACACGCCGGGGCGGGGGGGACCGAGTCGCAGGACTGGGCGCAGATGCTGATGAGGATGTACCTGCGCTGGGCGGAACGGCGCCATTATCAGGCCGAGGTGCTCGACCTTTCCCCGGGGGAGGAGGCGGGGGTAAAGAGCGTGGTCATCGGGGTTAAGGGTGATTACGCCAACGGCTATCTGAAATCGGAGCACGGCGTTCACCGTCTGGTGAGGCTTTCCCCGTTTGACGCCGACCACGCCCGGCATACCTCTTTCGCCCTGGTGGAGGTGATGCCCGAGGCCGAAGCCGGTGTTGACGTAAGGATAGAGCCGGAGGATTTGAAGGTTGAGACCTTCCGTTCCAGCGGGCCGGGGGGACAGCACATGCAGAAGACGAGCAGCGCGGTGAGGCTCACTCACCTGCCCACCGGCCTGACGGTCTCCTGCCAGAGCGAGCGCTCCCAGCACCAGAACAAGGAAATCGCCTTAAAGATACTCCTCTCCCGCCTTTTGGAGCTGGAGCTGGAAAAGAGGGCGGAAGAGAGGGCTAAGCTTAAAGGCAAGCGTATTTCCGCCGGCTGGGGCAACCAGATTAGGAGCTATGTCCTCCACCCCTACAAGATGGTCAAGGACCACCGGACTGAATACCAGACCAGCGATGCCGACGCCGTCCTCGACGGCGAGCTTGACGGCTTTATCACCGCCTATTTGAGGTCTATAGTAGGGGAGGAGGAGTAAAAGAGGGAATTGCCCGGTTTTTAAAGTAAGTATTATTTCCCACCCACCCGCCCTCAAAGGCTGCACCTTTAAAATCTTTTGAACGTAGGGGCAGGATTAAAGAGTCTTATAGGGGCGAAGCCACTGTAGGGTGGGTCAGGGTGGGAAGATAGAGAACTGTTAAAAGTGGGGAGGGGGAAAGAAGAATGATTAAGAAGATTGGTATATTAGCCCTGGCGGTCTTGCTACTATTGACCGTGTTAAGCCCGGCTCTGGTGCAGGCCCAGGGCGGGCTGGCGGTAACCTCAAGCTCGGCGGAGGCCGTCTTCCCCCAACAGCTCAAATTTAGCCTATCCGCCACTAGCAATGTTGATATCACCGATATCCGCCTCTGCTATACCACCAACCGGGAAGGCTTCGCCGATGTTACCAGCGAGGCCTACGTCGAGTTTACCCCCGCTGCCAGCATTGACGTAAGCTGGTCACTGGATATGGTCAAGATTGGCGGGCTGCCGCCCGGCTCCGTCGTGGAGTACTGGTGGAAACTGGGGGACGGTAGCGGTGACCGGGTGGAAACGGCCCCGGAGCAGGTGCAGTTTGACGACACCCGCTACGACTGGCGCAGCCTCACCGAGGGCAGGCTGACCCTTTACTGGTACAGCGGTAATGACGCCTTCGCCCAAGAATTGATGGCAACCGCCCAGGGAGCCATGGCCAGGCTGGCCGATGACACCGGCGCCGAGCTGGAGAGACAGGCCAGGCTCTATGTCTACGCTAACTCCAGCGACCTGCAGGGGTCGATGATCTATCCCCAGGAGTGGACGGGCGGGGTGGCCTTTACCCGCTACAGCACCATGGCTATCGGTATAGCGCCGGCTGATATCGACTGGGGCAAGAGGGCCATCGCCCACGAGCTGACCCATCTGGTTATCCACCAGATAACCCTCAACCCCTATAATGACCTGCCTACCTGGCTGGACGAAGGCCTGGCCGTGCGCAGCGAGGGGCTGCTCGACCCGACCTATAGCAGCTATCTGGCTAGCGCCATCGCCACCGGCAGCCTTATCTCGGTGCAGAGCCTGGCCAGCCCCTTCTCCGCTTTCTCTAATGAGGCCGTCCTATCCTATGCCGAGAGCTACAGCCTGGTCGATTTTCTCATCGCCAGCTACGGGCAGGAAGAGATGTCACAGCTGCTATCCGTTTTCCGGCAGGGCAGCGGCTACGACGAGGCGTTGGAGGAGGTCTACGGCTTTGATATGGACGGCCTGGATAGCTTATGGCGGGAATACGTCACCGATAAATACCAGGCGGCGGTGGGAGCTTGAACAGAGAGAAGAAATCGTTTACCATCCGTGACCTGCCTCTGGCCGAGCGGCCCCGGGAGAGGCTGCAGAAGTTTGGCGCCGAGGCATTATCCGCCCAGGAAATACTGGCGGTACTGCTGGGGCGGGGGGTTTCCGGCGAATCGGTGATGGTCACTGGCCAGAGGCTGCTGGCCCGCTTCGGCGGCCTCAAGGGAATCGCCGAAGCCTCGGTGGAGGAGCTCTCCGGGGTCAGGGGAATCGGTCTGGCCAAGGCGGCCCAGATCAAGGCTGCCTTTGAGCTTTCCAGCCGGCTGGGCGGCTATGCCGAAGCCAAGGGCAGGCCGGTGCTGGAGACGCCGGAGGCGGTGGCCGGCCTGGTCGGGGGGAGGCTGGGGGGCAAGAAGAAGGAGCATTTCCTGGCGCTGCTGCTGGATACCAGGAACCAGCTGATAAAGCTGGCTGAAATCTCGGTGGGCAGCCTTGATGCCAGCATCGTCCACCCCAGGGAGGTATATAAGGAGGCGATAGCGGCCAGCGCCGCCTCGGTCATCTTTGTCCATAACCACCCCTCGGGCGACCCCACCGCCTCGGAGGATGACATAAAGCTGACCAGGGGGCTGGTCGAGGCGGGGGCGATTCTGGGTATAGAGGTCCTGGACCACATCATCATCGGTGATAAAAAATACCTCAGCCTGAAGCGTGAAGGACTGTTTTAGTCTGGTTATGCAGGAAGGCACGTAACTCAGCCGAACGATGCAAAATCTTAAGGAGGCAAACAGTGGGCAAAAAGGAGTTGATTTTATCGGAGAAACTGGCCCCGATGAGGAGGGGAATGACCTATTCTCATGCCATTAAGGTGGGCAATACCATTTATGTTTCCGGGCAGGTAGCCAGGGACAAGGACTACCGGATATGCCACAAGCGCGATTTTCTCGGTCAGATTGATATGGTGTTTCAGAATATGAAGGACGTGCTGGAGGTGGCCGGGGCTACCATGCAGGATGTGGTCAAATTAAACTTCTTCTGCCGGCATCTCTGGGACCTGCGGCTGATGGGGCCTGCCTTTGAGAAATACTTTGGCGACCATGTGCCAACGATGACAGCTGTTGAGATTGTCCAGCTGTGGCATCCTCACCTCTTAGTCGAGTGTGAAGCCGTGGCTGTTGTCGGTGAGGACCAGATAATCATCGATGGCAAGGAAATCAAGGGCAAAAAGTACGGTAAGCCGTATAAAGTGCCCGGTGAGAAATTTAGGTTTGATTCTGACTGAGCGCAGCTGAGTTTAAGCCGGTTTTTCTAGCTGGCGCTGGTTTCCCCGGCTTTGCCCCAGGCGATATCAACCAGCTTGATGGCCATGGTCTTGGCGGCCCTCTCGCCGGCCTCGCTTAAGGGGAAGGTGTGGATAATATATTCGTTGCCCTTGGCGGAGCGGAAAATGACGGCCCAGTCCCGCGCCCGTTTTATCGCCGCCCACCGCCCCGGCGCCGAATCCCCGGGCGGCGTCTCTCCCGCCACCCATTCGTAGCCATGCCCGGGTTTACCCAGGCCCAGCTCTTGTGCCGTCTTGACCTGTTCCATGTCTAATGCTACTTTGGTACTACCTCAGTTACCCCTATTGTACTACTAATAATCACAGCGTTTCATTACACTTTTGGGGTAATTTTTTGTCACGATTTTGACTAATCTCTTTGCCTATTTTCGCTACAGCGTGCTATTATTAACGAGAATAGACAGGGGGAAGCGTTGTATTACTTCGCCTACGGCTCTAATCTGAGCCAGAAGCAGATGAAGGAGCGCTGCCCGATGGCCAGGCCGGTCTCGGCGGTTACCCTGCACCACTACCGGCTGGTCTTCAGCGGCTGGTCACGCAAATGGCGGGGCGGGGTGGCCACCATCCAGCACTTCCGGGGGGAGAAGGTGGCGGGGGCTATCTATGAGCTTGCCGAGGAGGATATGAAGCGGCTGGACAGATACGAGGACTGCCCCGCCAGCTACAGCCGGCTCAAGGTGGGGGTGAACAACGATTTCGGTGAGTTGATAGAGGCGGTGACCTATATCAGGGCCCGGCGCGCCGAAGAGGCGCCGCCTTCCAAAGAGTACCTATCGGTTATCCAGCAGGGCTACCGGGACTGGGGGATTATCTAAAATGAAAAGAGCACTATATATAGTTCTGGCGCTGGTATTATTAAGCAGCCTGCTGGCTGGCGGCTGCCCGAATGGCGGGGTGACGCCCCCCGCTGGTGAAGGCGTCCTTAACCTCTACGGCATTGACCCCTATACCCTGGACCCGGCCGTCTCCGGCGAGATGACCTCCCACGTCTATCTGATGCAAATATTCAGCGGGCTGCTGCGCCTCGGTGACAAACTGGAGCCGGCGCCGGATATCGCCGAGAGGTGGGAGGTAAGCAATAACGGCCGGACCTATACCTTCTACCTGCGGCAGGACGTTAAGTTTCAGGACGGCAGGCCGGTCACTGCCGCCGACTTCAAGTATTCCTGGGAGCGGGCCTGCGCCCCCCAGACCGGCTCGGCAACGGCGGCCACATATTTGGGCGATATCGTCGGGGTGAGGGAGGTGCTGGCCGGGCAGGCCACCGAAATCAGCGGGGTAAAGGTTATTGACGATTACACCCTTGAGGTAACTATAGATGCCCCCAAGTCCTATTTCCTGGCCAAGCTGACCTACCCCACCGCCTTCGTCGTTGATAAGGCCAATGCGGGGGGAGGCGGGGGGTGGTGGCGCTCTCCCAACGGCACCGGCCCCTTCAAGCTCGGGCAGTGGCAGCAGGGCCAGCAGCTGGTGCTGGAGAGGAACGAGCTTTACTACGGCGAAATGGCCAGGGTAGACCAGATCGTCTTCAAGCTCTGGAGCGGCATCCCCATCAACATGTACGAGACCGGCGATATTGACGTTACCAGCGTTGGCGCCGACTATATCGAGAAGGTTACCGATGAGGCCGGGCCCTTTTACCAGAACTTAAGCGTCGTCCCCGAGCTGAGCTTCTATTATATCGGCTTTAATGCCGCCGAGCCGCCCTTCGACGACGCCAGTATCCGCCGCGCCTTCTCTATGGCTATTGATAAAGAAAAGATAATTTGGCTGGTCTTCAAGGGCACCATACAGCCGGCCTACGGCATTCTGCCCCCCGGCATGCCCGGCTATAATGAAAATCTGGTCGGTCTGGACTATGACGTGGCGGGGGCCAAGGAGCTTATCGCCCAGTCCAGCTACGGCGATGTGTCCAGCCTGCCGCCCATCACCGTCACCACCCTGGGCTGGGGGGGCACCATCTCCCGCGAGCTGGAGGCGGTCATCTATCAGTGGCGGCAGAACCTGGGGGTGGAGGTAACGGTGAGGCAGCTTGAGCCGGAGCAGTTCCTCTATCACCTGAGTGGTGAGGCCGACGAGATGTTCTACACCGGCTGGATTGCCGACTACCCGCACCCGCAGGATTTCCTGGATATCCTCTTTCACAGCGGTTCCGAGGCTAACTACGGCCACTACAGCAACCCCGAGGTGGATGCCCTGCTGGAGGAGGCGGGGGTGGAGCCGGACAGTGATTCAAGCTTGGGGCTTTACCAGCAGGCCGAGCAGATGCTGGTTGACGATGCCGCCTGTATCCCCCTCGGCTTCGGGCGGAACTATGTCCTGGTCAAGCCCTATGTTAAGGGCTATAGGCTGAATCCCCTCGGTTTTGCCATGCTCAATGAGGTCTCGGTTGAGCCTCATTAGCTATTAAGGGTCAATCTTTTATGAGTCTGGTGGAGCAGCTGGAGCCTGTTTTTAATCCCCGCAGCGTGGCCGTGGTCGGTGCCTCGGCCAGCCCGGAGAAGCTGGGCTTTATGTGCCTGGGCAACCTGATCGAGGCCGGCTTCGGGGGCAAAATCTACCCGGTTAACCCCGCTATCTCGGAGCTTTTCGGGCTTAAAGTGTATCCATCGGTGGCGGCCATCCCCGGGGAGGTGGATTTGGCGGTGGTGGTCATCCCCGCTGAGCTTACCCTGGCCGCTATCGAAGAGTGTGCCGCCAAGGGGGTGAGGGGGGCTATCCTGGTCAGCGGCGGCTTCGGGGAGGTGGGCACCAGCCTCGGCGCCGATTTGCAGGCCAGACTTAAGGCTATAGCCGACGGGAGCGGGATGAAGATTATCGGCCCCAATACCCTGGGCCTGGTCAACCCACGTGCCCGGCTTACCGCCTCCTTTCAGTATACCCTGAGTTTGAGCCGGGCGGGCAACGTGGCCGTGGCCGCCCAGAGCGGCGGCACCACCATATATATCGTGCATGCTCTGACCAATCAGAACGTGGGCATCAGCAAGGCCATCGGGCTGGGCAACCGCTGTAACCTGGACTTTGACGAGCTGGTGAGCTATTTCGGGCAGGACAGAGACACCGAGGTGATTGTTTTATACGTGGAGGGGCTGGATGAACCGGAAAGGCTGTTTGACGCCGCCGGCAGGGTGACTAAAAGTAAACCCATCGTTGTCTATAAGGGGGGGAGGGGGGAGGAGATGAGCCGGGCCACTCTGGCCCACACCGGCGCCCTGGCCGGCGATTACGCTCTCTACGAGAAGGCCTTTAGAGAGGCAGGCATGCTGGCCGTTGACAGCATTACCGATGTCGTCGATACCGCCAAGGCGCTGGCCTACCAGCCCCCGGCGGGGGGCAACCGGGTGGCGGTGTTATCGGTGCAGGCCGGGCCGGCCATAATCATGGCCGACAAGTGCCGCCAGCAGGGACTGGAGCTGGCCCGGTTTTCGGCGGCGACAAAACAGAAACTAAAGAAGCTGGCCTCGCCGCTAAACGCTGTCGATAACCCGGTTGATTTAGCTTGGAAATCGGACGACTTCGACGCCTGCCGCCGGATGCTTGAGCTGGTTTTAAATGATGACGGCGTTGATGCTATAATAGTTGCCGCCGTCTTCTACGCCTCCAACATGGAGCTGATGAGGGCGGTGGTGGATATCGCCGGGGAGGCCAGAAAGCCGATGACAGTCTGTCTTGATTCCCCGCGGGGGGCGGCTCAAGCCGAGATAAACGCCCTGGAGGCCAGCGGCGTGCCCGTTTCCCCCCTCCCCGAGAGGGCGGTCACCGGCCTGGCCGGTCTGGTAAGATACGGGGAGATAGCTAAAAAAGGCGGCGGAGGGGGTGGGATTCGAACCCACGGCTCCGGTTTCCCGGAGCAACGGTTTTCAAGACCGTCTCAATAGGCCACTCTGACACCCCTCCGCGGCTATAGTGTAGTATAGATAGTTGGACTAACAGCGTCAAATAAAGGAGGAGAAATGTCTTTAGAAGGTAAGGTCGCTTTTGTCAGCGGTGCTTCAAAACCGCACGGAATCGGGCGGTCTATCGCCCTGGCCCTGGCCAGGGACGGCGCCGATGTCGCTGTTAGCGGCTTCGGGCACTTTGAGGGGGCGGAGGCGGTGGCCGGGGAGATAAAGAAGCTGGGGCGAAAATCAATCGCCGTCAAGATGGACGTCCGCGATGCCCAGGATGTGCAGAAGGGGCTGGACAAGGTTAAAAGTGAGCTGGGACCGGTCAGCATCCTGGTTAACAACGCCGCCCAGATGGGGCATTTCGTGCCTATCTATAAGACCACCATAGATGAGTTCGATAACGAGGTTAAAATCTGCCTGCACTCCGCTTTTTACTGCATCAGGGCGGTCTGGGCGGATATGTGCGATAACAAGTGGGGGCGGGTTATCAATATCGCCTCGGTGGCTGGCGTTATGGGCGGCTCCGGGCAGGTGGGCTACGGTGTTGCCAAGGCCGGGCTGATTAATCTGGCCAAAACGGTGTCTATCGAGGGCGGTCGGTTCAATATAACCGGCAATGCGGTGATAGTGGGTGTGGCCCACACCGACGCCCCGATGTCTGACGAGGTGCGCGAGAAGCTGAGCCGGCGGATAATGACCCGGCGGCTGGCCGAGCCCGAGGAGATTGCCGACGCCGTGGCCTACCTGGCCTCGGACAAGGCCAAATATATGGTCGGGTCAACCATGAACATGATGGGCGGGCTGGACCTTTTCGTAGTTTAGGGGGCGTCTGTCCCGCCCCCTTTCCCACATTTTTAAAAGTTGTCTCTCGTCCCACCCTGACCCACCCTCAGAGGCTTCGCCTCTAATACTCTTCTTTTTATGGGGTGGAGTGACCCTTCCACTTAAGGGCGGCAGGGCGGGAATAGATAATAAAAGGGGTGGTGGGGCTATGGTGTTAGGGAAGTGGTATGTCTCAGATGGGAGGGACAGAATATGGCAACAGATATAAGTTGGGTTGCGATATTGGGTGCTGTAAGTGGCGTATCATCTCTCTTTATATGGATTGTTAATAGCCTTAGAAAGCCGAAGTTAGTTCTGTCACAGCCTTATGTGAGGAGGTGGTCAATCTCGGAAGGGGATGTTGAACAAACGTGGAATTTCGTCAATTTTGAGGTGACGAGTAAAAGGGGGTTGGCAATTGGGTGTGAGGCAAAAGCTATAGTTATTAAGCATCCGAATAATGTATCCCTTGTTAAAGAATTATTTAAAGAAGGTAGTGGTCTTCATTGGGCGGACATTCCCTATATCAGCCGAAGTACAGGCGCGGACCGTGTAGACATTGGTTCAGCACCACAACGATTGGATGTGGCTTTTACAGTACCAAACAAAAGTAGGCAATCTAATTTGGCTATGCCTATTGCATTAAACACTATGTGGATTACTGGTAGTAGTGTACCACAAGCGATTCTTCCAGAGGGTGAATACATATTTAATATAAAAGTATCTTGCGCAAATGGTAAGGGAGATAGCAAAAAAATTAAACTAATTTCGCCAGACAACTGGCAGAACTTAGAGGCGGAAAAAGTTTAAAAACTGTTTGCAAACCGCAGAAAGTCTATTTTATAAACCTCTCCCCCACGAAGTCCTGCAGCACCTCGGGGACTAATATTGTTCCGTCGGACTGCTGGTAGTTCTCCATAATGGCGATTAAGACCCGGGGCAGGGCCAGTCCCGAGCCGTTCAGGGTATGGACGAACTGGGGCTTTTCCTCCGGGGAGGGGCGAAAGCGGATATTGGCCCGGCGGGCCTGAAAGTCACCGCAGTTGGAGCAGGAGCTTACCTCCAGCCACTCCTCGCAGCCCGGTGCCCACATCTCGATGTCATAGGACTTCTGGGAGGCAAAGCCAAGCTCGCCGGTGCAGAGCTGCTTTATCCGGTAGGGAAGCTCCAGCCTCCGGCAGACATCTTCGGCATCGGCTAAGAGCTTTTCCAGCTCATCGTCGGAGGCATCCGGCGCGGTGAATTTGTAGAGCTCCACCTTATCGAACTGGTGCCCCCGCTTAATGCCGCGGGTATCTTTTCCGGCCGACATCTTCTCCCGGCGGAAGCAGGCGGTGTAGGCGACGTAGTAAACGGGCAGGGTGCCCGGCGGGATAATCTCGTCGCGGTAGAGGTTGGTCAGGGGCACCTCGGCGGTGGGCACGAACCAGAGGTCGTCGGCCTCATCGTGGTAGAGGTTATCGGCGAACTTGGGCAGGTTGCCCGAGCCGACCATGCAATCCCGCTTGACCATAAAGGGCGGGTAAATCTCCTGATAGCCGTGCTCCGAGGTGTGCAGGTCGAGCATGAAGGCGATGATTGCCCGCTGAAGCTTAGCGCCCAGGCCTTTGAGCACATAGAAGCGGGTGCCGGATAGCTTTACCCCCCGCTCAAAGTCGATGATATCCAGCGACTCTCCCAGCTTCCAGTGGGGGGAAGGGGTGAAGCTAAAGCTCTTGGGCTCCCCCCAGGAGCGGGTGATGACGCTGTCGTCCTCGTCGGCGCCGACGGGTGTGGAGGGGTGGGGGATATTGGGCACCTGGAGCAAAAGCTCTTCCAGCTGGCTATCCAGGCTCCTCACCTCGTCTTCAAGCCCCCTTATGATGGCGCGCAGGTCGCGGCCTTCTTCGATGGTCGCCTTGTCTGACTGCCTCTTCTGGGCGGTCTGCTTTTTCTGGTGCCTCAGGCTCTCCAGCTCTAACAGCTTCTGGCGGCGCTCACCGTCAAGCTCCATGATTTCGTCCAGGGGGGCGCTGTCCTGGCGGTCTTCTATCGCCTTGCGCACCAGGTCGGTGTTGTCCCGGATAAATTTAAGGTCAAGCATGGCAATTCTTTCTTTTTTATTTTATTTCCTTATTTTATTTCCTTCCACTTAAGGGTGGCTGGGCGGGAATAGATATAAATCTATTTTACCCCGACTGGGGTATTCCAATCCACCTCGGCGTTTTATTCATATATTCCCGGTAGTCCTTATTATACCTCGCCAGGCAATACCTCTCCTCAAGGCGTGCCTCGGTGCGTATCCAGAAGATGTTGGCCAGGCCCAGCAGGATGAATACCCAGGAGGCGCTGGCGATGCCGGTGCCGATATATATTATTATCATTGACAGGTAAAGGGGGTGCCGCGAGAAAGAATAGGCCCCTTTGGTGGCCGGTTTTTCGGCGGGGGCAGTGGCAAAGTTAACGGTGGCTACCGCCAGTATCACCAGCCCCACAAGAAAGACGGGCAGGCCGGTATAGAACCAGGCCGTCCCCAGCCGGAGGGGCAGAAAGATAGAGTATATTGTAGCCAGCATCCAGAGGGAGTTGCCTATGAAGGAATTAATCTTTTCCCACTTGCTCCGCTTTATACCGGAAGGGAGCGAGCTTCTGGCCCACACTCTCTTGCCCATCAGCATAATCGCCAGCATCTGCAGGATAAAGCTGCTCATAAAAATCCAGGCGTTCCAGACTCCTATTTCAAAGGCCGGTATGAGCGGCATTTTTTCTCCTCATGATTTGGGTATCCCAATCCACCTAGGAGTTCGGTTCAGATATTCGCGGTAGGCATCGCCGTAGAATTTTAAAAGGTGGCGTTCTTCGGCCTCTATCCATAAAAGCGGTATAATCGTAAATACCACGGAAAGCAACAGGAAAACCCAGGAGGCTGTAGCTATACCTACTCCTACGAGTGCCGGGAATATGGAGAGCTGCATTGGATTTCTTGAATAGCGATATATTCCCCCGGTGACGAGCTTTTCGGGCGGCGTTTTGGCAAAAGCGACAAAAACCAGCGCGTATAAAATTAAACCTAATAAATGAACGGGAAGCCCTACATAAAACCATACCGTGCCCAGTTTAATCGGCACGAAGACGGAGTATATAAACATGAGAAGATTGAGTATGTGGAGAGAAAAGAAAGCCGCCTTCTGTGTTTTATTGAACTCATTGACAAAACTGCTCCCCGCCTCCCGGCCCTTGGGTATTATATTGAGAGGCACCAGGAAATAGGGCACCAGCAGCAAAACCATGAAAATCCAGGCGTTCCATACTCCTATCTCGAAGGCTGGTATAAGCGACATTTGTGCTCCTTATGATTTTGGTATCCCGATCCACCTTGGAGTCCTGTCCATATATTCGCGGTAGGCATCGCCGTACTTTTCCAGCAGGAAGCGCTCTTCGGCGGGTACTACAATGCACCACAGGACTATCCAAGCCACGGCCAGTAGCAGCATAACCCAGGAAGCACAGGCTATGCCTATGCCGACGTACAGCAAAAAGCCGCTTAGGTATATGGGGTGTCTTGAAATCCGGTATACTCCTCTGGTAACCGGCTTATCGGTTGGCGTGGCAGCAAAGTTGATACTAACCATTACCGTCATGACCAGTGCCAGCACATAAATAACAAGGCCCGCATATAACCAGGCTGTGCCTATCTTTAGCGGCAGGAAGATAGAGTAGATGACGGCAAGAGGCATTATGACGGCGTGGGTGGAGAGAGCTAATCTGCTGTTGAGTTTACTTAACGGTATGGATTGGGTCGCCCTTCCCGTTCTTTCTTTGGCTTCTTTACCCATCACTAAATCCGGGATAAACATTACGAGAATAAAGAGGGCTTGAAGAATCCAGGCATTCCAGACACCTATTTCAAAGGCGGGTATAAGCGACATTTTTATTTCTCCTTCTCCCTTAGCTGGGGGAAAAGGATAACCTCGCGGATGGCTGGCTGGTTGGTTAGGAGCATCACCAGGCGGTCAATGCCGACGCCCAAGCCCCCGGCGGGGGGCATGCCGTACTCCAGCGCGGTGAGGTAGTCTTCGTCAATTGACCACCTTTCCTCGTCGCCGGCCTGTCTCTCCTTGAGCTGCTCCTCAAAGCGCTCCCTCTGCTCTAGGGGGTCGTTGAGCTCGGTGTAGGCGTTGGCAATCTCCAGTCCCCCGGCGATGGCCTGAAAGCGCTCGACCACCCGCTCTTCGCCTGGTTTATTTTTAGCCAGCGGCGACATGGAGAGAGGGTAGTCAAAGATTATAGTCGGCTGGATGAGCTTCGGCCTGACGAACTCCTTGATAAGCTCGTCAACCAGCTTGGCCCAGTTTTTCTTGGGGTCAACCTCTATCTTAAGCGAGCGCATCTTCTCCCGCAGCCCGTCAGCGGTGGGGTAGGCGACGAAGTCAATGCCGCTGTATTTCTTGACGGCCTGGCGCAGGGTTATCCGTTTCCAGGGCGGCTTAAAGTTTATGGCATCTTCGCCGAACTTAACTTTAGTCGTGCTTAAGACCTCCTGGCTGGCCGATGAAACCATCTCCTCCAGCATGGCCATGACATCGTTGTAGTCGGCGTAGGCCTGGTAGCTTTCCAGCATGGTGAACTCGGGGTGGTGCTCTGTGGAGACGCCCTCGTTGCGGAAGATGCGGCCGAGTTCGTAGACCCTGTCGAAGCCGCCGACCAGCAGCCGCTTGAGGTGGAGCTCCAGGGCGATGCGCAGGTAAAAGTCCTGGTCCAGGGCATTATGGTGGGTGGTGAAAGGGCTGGCCAGGGCCCCGCCGGCGGCTGGCTGCAGCACCGGCGTTTCCACCTCGATGAAGCCCCGCTTGTTTAAAAACTGGCGGATGGCGGCGATAGCCCGGCTGCGCACCAGGAAGACCTCCCTGGCCGGGGCGTTGGCGATGAGGTCAAGGTAGCGCTGGCGGTAGCGCGTGTCCACGTCGGCCAGCCCGTGCCACTTCTCCGGCAGGGGCCGGAGCGACTTGGCCAGCAGGGTGAAGCTCTCGATATCGAGGGTGGGTTCGTTGGTCTTGGTGCGGAAGAGCCGGCCGCTGGCCCCGATGATATCGCCGATATCTAAATCTTGGAAGACCTCCAGGGTTTTTTCATCAAAGTGGTCTTTATAGAAGCAGAGCTGGATTTTGCCCTCGCCGTCGCGCAGGTCGGCGAAGGAGGTCTTGCCCATCTTTCTCATGGCGGTAAGCCTTCCGGCGAGGCTCACTGCCTTCGTCCTGTCCTGGCCCCTTTTCTCCTGCCTTTCCAGCAGTTCCAGGGCCTGCCGGGTGGTATGGCTGCGGTCATAGCTGGAGGGGTAGGGGTCTATGCCCCGCCTGCGGAGCTTTTCAAGCTTTTGTCGGCGCTGTTGGGTGATACGGTCCAATCTGGTTGTCATCAATCTGTCCCCTCAAAGAGTCCAGCCAGGCGGTTGACTTTACCTCTCTCTCCAGGAGGTATCTGAGGTAGTTCCTCATCACCATCTCCAGCTGGTAGGATAGCTCCCGGTCAATTTCCAGCCCGCCTAAAGTGCTGTAGTCGCTATTCTGCAGTAATAGTAGCACTTTTCGGGCTTTTTCGGAAAGGGGGTAGGCCAGCTGGCTCTGGCGGCAGCCGGGGCAGAGCACGCCGCCGGCGCCGGGGGAGAATAGGTTGACGGCCTCCTTTAACGCCGATTTGCAGGCGACGCACTGCTGGAGCTGGGGGCGATAGCCGGCCTTGTCTAAAAGGTGCAGCTCGAAGTAGCGCAGCACCAGCTCGTTATCGCCGCCCTGGCAGAGCTGGTGGAGGGTCTCCACCAGTAGCTGGAAAAGGGGGTAGTCCTCCACGTTGTCGGCGGCGAACTGGTTGATAAGCTCGATGGCGTAGAGGGCATATGAGGTGAGGTCTAGGTCTGTCTTGAGGGGCAGGAAGCTGTTGATGGTCTGGGAGCCGGTTATGGTGTCAATATTGCGCCCGCGCGCCAGCGATAGCTGGCTGTGGGTGAGCAGCTCCAGGTGCCCGGCCATCTTGCTTTTGGGCTTGCGCAGGCTCCTGGCGAAGCCCTGGATTTTGCCCAGGTGGGGGGTATAGAGGGTGAGGATGCTGTCCGCCTCCCCCAGCTTGGTCTTCTTTATTATTACGGCTTCGGTCTGGTAGTTACGTGGTTTGGACATTTTACGTTTTTCTTCCCACCCAGCCCGCCCTCATAGGCTTCGCCTCTAAAACTCTCTTAAGTTTGGGGGTGAAGCCTTCCTTATAAGGGTGGCCGGGCGGGAATAGATTCTAAAATGGGGCGGGGTCAACCCTCCTAGTCGAACCAGCCCTCCTTGCCCAGAATCTCCCCGACCATCGTTGTGGTGGGGGAATCTCCCCTTGCCACCTGTACCGCCACTTTATCGCCGACGGCGCTGGCTACCCTGGCTACCGCCTGGTGGCTAAAGCCGGCGCAGAGGTAGATGGACTGGACTCCGTGGTTTTGCACCATGTCCTTGGCCACCTCGACGGCCTGGTCAAAGTCCAACATCTTAATTACGACCACCGTCAGTTCCAGCTTAGAGGTCTTGATTGTTGCCCGGTGCTTGGCGGGGTCGCCATCGGGCGCCATAACGATAGATGTCACTTTAAACATAGTATTTATTCCTTTCCTTTAAAACTCCTGCCTGCCCTCTATGGCCCGGGTGAGGGTGACATCATCGGCGTATTCCAGCTCGGTGCCGAAGGGCAGCCCCCTGGCCAGGCGGGTGACCCTTATCCCCAGCGGGGAGATGAGCTTGTTCAGGTACATGGCGGTGGTCTCCCCCTCAAGGTTGGGGTTGGTGGCCAGGATAATCTCGGTTACCGAGCCGTCACGCAGGCGGTCCATCAGCTCCTTGACCCTTATATCGTCAGCGCCGACCCCCTCGGTGGGCGAGATAGCGCCGTGGAGGACGTGATAGAGACCGTGGTAGGTCTTGGTGTGCTCCAGCGCCAGGATATCCTGCGGCTGCTCCACGATGCAGATTTCGCCTTTATCCCTCTGTGGGTCGCCGCAGATTAGGCAGGGGTCGGTGTCGGTGATATTGAAACAGACCGAGCACAGCTTGGTCTGCTGCTTCAGCGATAGTATGGCCTCGGCCAGTATCTGGCTCTGCTCCTCCGGCGCCCGCAGCAGGCTGTAGGCCAGGCGCTGGGCGCTCTTGGGGCCGATGCCGGGTAGTTTATTAAGCTCCTGTATTAAACGGGCTATCGCACCCGCGGTGGGTGCACTATCAGAGTTCAACCTCACCCCTCCTCATTTTTTAACTAACCTGTTCCATCCCACCCGGCCCGCCCACAGAGGCTGCGCCTCTAAAACTTGCTTCCCCACCCCCCTTGAGGTGGGGTTTAAGAGATGTAAAAAGGTGGAACCTTTTTGGGCGGGTGGGTATGGGAAGCAAGGCCCTTTTTAAGCGCCCACTATTTCTAAATTCAGGTAAGTCCCGGGATGTTGAGGCCGCCGGTGAGCTTGCCCATGCGCTTGGCGGCCAGCTCCTGGGACTTGGTGAGGGCCTCGTTGACCGCCGCTAGCACCAGGTCCTCCAGCATCTCCACGTCATCCGGATTTATCGCCTCGGGCGATATCTTCACCGAAAGTATCTGCTGCTGGCCGTTGACGGTGACGGTGACGGCACCTCCCCCCGAGGAGGCTTCAATCTCGGCCTCGGCCAGTTCTTTCTGGGCCTTGGCCAGCTTGGCCTGGAGCTCCTGGGCCTGACGTATAAAAGAGCGGTTCATTTCTCCTCCACGCTGGTAACCTGGGCGCCGAACTTTTTGGCCGCCTCCACCAGGTGGTTGTCTTCCGGCTCATAGACGCAGCTCACCTGGCAGGATCGCCCCAGGAAGTTGCTGATGATGGCCCTGGCCACCTGCTGGTTTTCCGCCGTCTCCATCCTGTCCTTGTGGATGGGGTATTTAAAGGCCAGAATTACGGTATCGCCCTGAATCTCCACCGGCTTGACCCCGGCGCTGCGGAGAATGGCGATGGCCGGGCTTCTTTTGACCTCTTCCGGCGCCTGCGCCATGACCTCCCTCCAGTTGAGCCTCAGCCGCTCGATTTCACTGCCCAGTCCCGCCGGTGGGGTGACGGTCTCCCTGGCCCCCGGTTTGGCTGTAGGCCTGGCCGCTGGCCCCGGCGCCGGCTTAGGCTCGGCTGCTGGCTCGGCCTTGGCCGCCGGGGGTTGGGCTGGCGGCACCTTTTTAACCGGCGGGGGAGGCTCTGATTTTGCCTGGGCGGGCGGGCTTTCTTTTTCTTGAGCCGGTAGCTGGATGCAGTCCACCAGCGCCAGCTCCAGGGGCAGGGTGGAGTAGTTATCGAAGCCTAGCTCAAGCTGGCCGAAGAGCTTTATCGCCCTGGATATCTGGGCCAGAGAAGTTTTGGCTGCCAGCTCTTTTAATTCAGCCCTATCTTCGGCGGTGAGGTCCACCGCGTCCTCGGAACCAGTCTTTACCAGCAATAGCTGCCTCAGGTATTCCACCACCTCGCGGTTGAACTGGCGCAGGTCAAGGCCGTCAGCGTTAACGCTGTTTATGGCGGCCACGCCGCCGGCAGCGTCACCGGCCACTATATGCCCCACCAGTTCCCTGGCCCGCTGGTCCCCGGTAATGCCCAGTATGGCCTGCACCTGTTGGAGGCCTATCTCTTGGCCGTAGTAGGTGGTCAGCTGCTCCAACAGGTTTTCGGCATCGCGCAGGCTGCCGGTGGCGCTCTTGGCGATTAGATTCAAGCCCGCCGTTTCCAGCTTGATGCCCTCGGTTTGGCAGATGCGGGCCAGCTTGGAGGTCACGTCCGCCCGTGAGATGCGCCTGAAGTCGAAGCGCTGGCAGCGGGAGAGGATGGTGGCCGGGACCTTGTGGGCTTCGGTGGTGGCCAGGATAAAGACGACATAGGGGGGTGGCTCCTCCAGGGTCTTGAGTAGGGCATTGGAGGCACTGTTACTGAGCATATGGACTTCGTCGATGATATAGACCTTATAACGGGCCTGGTTGGGGGCGTAGTTCACCTTCTCGCGCAGGCTGCGAATATCGTCAACGCCGGTGTTGGAGGCGGCATCGACCTCAATCACGTCCAGGGCCCGGCCCTCGGTTATAGACCGGCACATATCACATTCGTTGCAGGGTTCGCCCTTACCGTTGGTAAGGCAGTTGAGCGCCTTGGCCAGGATGCGCCCGGTGCTGGTCTTGCCCGTCCCCCGCGGGCCGTAGAAAAGATAGGCATGGGAGACTCGCCCGCTGGTGAGGGCATTGGCCAGTGTCTGTGTCACCTGTGCCTGGCCGACTACCTCGGCCAGAGTCTGGGGGCGCCACTTGCGATAAAAGACCTGGGATGTCATCTTCGCTTGCCCCTATTATACCCTAATCCTGCCCTCTTGCCCAAGGGGGTTTGGCCTTAAACAGGCTTGAGTTTTATTTATTGTATAAAAGAAGGCCAGCTTTACCAGTTCGAACCAGTAAAGCTGGCCAGATGAGCTACTATTCTATTTAATCTATAGTAGCGAGGGCAGGTCCTTTGATGCCTCCTCTATCTCCTTGAGTTTGCCCTCGAACTCCTCCCGCCTTCCCTTAAGCTCGTGGATAACGCCGCTGGCCTTGGTGTAGTAGCCCTTGACCTTCTCCACGGCATTAAGCTCCGACAGGAGCAGGGTAACGTCCATCAGGCTTCTCTCCCTGGGGTAATCGCCGTTCCTTATCACCGCCTCCGGGCTGATGGTCCGCAGGTAGTCTCCCAGCTCCTTGACCAGGTCCATGTTCATTTCCTTGGGCGGAGCCGAGACCAGGTAGATGGCCCGGCCGGCATCGGCCGGGTTGCATTTAAGCGAAAGTTCGCTTAAGGCTTCGTCCATAGCCTGGATGCCGCGGTGAGTTTCGGTGCTCTTCTTGATGAAGTTGTTGGACAGGAAGGGGAACCACCTGAAGGTAGGCACCGGTGTCTTGCCGTAGCCGATTACTGTCCATCCGGCCAGGCTCTGAATGATGTCGCCGGCATCAACTATCTTGGCCCCGATGTGCTTGGGTTTCTTCTCCTCACCGGCGCAGAGCAGGTTGTAGAATGGCTCGACGATTAGGGCGTTAATCTTGGTCAGGTTATTCTTTAGTGAGAAGTCCTTCCTGACGTACCTCTGGTTATCAACCAGGAAAACAGCGTCTACCATTGGATAGAGGGACTTGAGACAGGTGGCGGTGTTATAAACGGTTCTCTCTTCGGTCTCCTCTTCGTGGGAGAAGGGGAGAACGGCCATGGCGTAGATGGGCTTGTCCAGGTAGCGCTCTCTTAGCATCTGAGCGACTATTGGCATTGCCCCCGAGCCGGTGCCACCGGCGACGCCGGCGATGAGCAGGAAGGCATCGGTCTCGAAGAAGTGCCGGGCGGTCCTGATGGCGTCAATGACCTTGTCGCTATCCTCTTTGGCTACTTCAGCCCCCAGCTCGTTTATCTTGCCGACACCGTGGCCGCCAGTTCTCCGACCTCCGATGAGGATTCTATGCTGGTAGTCACCGCTTATAATTTGCAGCCCGCTTAAGTCAGCGGCATCGGTGTTAACGGCGAAAGCGCCGGTAATTATCTCAATGCCGCGCTGACCACGTGCCCGCTTGTTCAGGAGGGCAAAGTTATCGGCGAGCCTGCCGCCGCATTGTCCCAGACCTACAACCACTAGTTTCATACTTCACCTCGATGTTAAGAATACTGTCATTGTAACACGTTATTTGGTCTTGTCAACATATTTAATCCAGAGTAGGGAGCCCGTCGCCGGTGTGATGCATTTCTTTCACCTGCTCCTGGGTTTCCTTATCTATTTCCACCTGCTTGTCAAATAGGTCGGTGGCATGGCTGAATAGATTTTCCACCCGCTCTACCCTGGCTAGGCCGGAAGCCAGTAAAGTTAGCGAGACCTCCTTCCCCCTGCGGGGGTAGTCACCCATTCTGACTACTGCTTTAGGGGCCCGCTCTTGCAACAGAGTCGCCACCTCTTCTATGGCGCTCAGGGTAATTACGCCTCTGGGGGCGGTGAGTAAGACCAGAATCCGCCTGGCCTCTTTCAGGTCAATCGATACCGAAAGGTTACCGATGGCTTTGTCCAGGGCGCCAGCTACGGTGCTGTGTGCCCGCGCATCTTCCCGGTAGTGTGACTTGTTAAGGCGGCGGAAGGAGCCAAGGTCAATCTGTCCCCGCCCGATGGAGGTAATGCCGGTCAGGGTCTGTTTGATATCGCCGGCATCCAGCACCTTGCTGCCCAGGTATTTAAGGCTTTTCTCCTCGCCGGCGCAGAAAAGGTCGTAGAAGTTGTTAACGAACTCGAGATTTATCTGGAACAGGTTGCGAGAAAAGGCGTGGTCGCGGCGGGCAAAGCGTTCGTTATCAACCAGAAAAACGGCGTCGGCATATTGATTTACCGTCTTCAGGCAGGTGGCGGTGTTGGTCACGGCGTACGAGGTAAGCCCGTTTTCCTCATAGCCGAAGGGGAGGACTACGACGGCATAGACCGGTTTCTCCATCCTTTCCTTGAGTTTCTTGACCACCCAGCCGATGGAGCCGGAGCCGGTGCCGCCGCCGCCGCTGGCGATGGCCATGATGGCATCGCTTTCGTGAAATTTTTTGGAGTCCAGGATGTTATCGGTGATGACGGAGTGACTTTCCCGGATAATCTTGGCGGCATCTACGTTCATCTTGCCCACGCCGTGGCCGAAGGTTCTCACCCCGCCGATGACAACCCGGTGGTGCCGGTCGGTGGGGATATGCTTGAAGCCGCCCAGGTCGGCCTCGTCGGTGTTGACGGCAAAGGCATCGGTTAGAATTTCAATCCGCCGGCTGAAGATTGATCTGGCGTGACCGTTTAGGGCATAAAACTGGTCGGCAATGTTGCAGCCGCACTGTCCAAAACCTACCACTACTATTTTCATCATCCACCTCGGTAAAAAAATTGGTGCTTTATTTTAGACACGGTTAGCCGATATTGTCAATTCCCACCTAAGTACTGCTTATATACCTTTTATATACCTTTTCCCACCAAGTATTGGGCCAGGTCGGCCAGGCGGCAGCTGTAGCCCCACTCATTATCGTACCAGGCCAGCACCTTGACCATATTGCCGGCGATGACCATGGTGGCCGGGGCGTCAACTATTGAGCTGGCCGGGTTTCCCTTGAAGTCCAGGCTGACCAGCTCCTCCCGGCAGTACTCCAGTATGCCTTTTAAGTCTCCGGAGGCGGCCTTCTCCAGGGCCCGGTTGACATCCTCTACGGTGACCTCTTTATCCAAATCGCAGACCAGGTCAACCACCGAGACGGTGGCCACCGGCACCCGGAAGGCCAGCCCGTGGAGCCTGCCCTTTAGCTCGGGGATGACCTGGGTTACCGCCCGGGCGGCGCCGGTGGTGGTGGGGACAATGTTGATGGCGGCGGAGCGCGCCCGGCGCGGGTCTTTGTGGAAGGTGTCCAGCAGCCTCTGGTCGTTGGTGTAGGCGTGGATGGTGGTCATCAGGCCCTTGCTCAAACCGAAGCTCTGGTGAAGTACTTTAACCACCGGGGCGACGCAGTTGGTGGTGCAGGAGGCGTTGGAGATAACATGGTGCTTTTGGGGGTCGTACTGCTCTTCGTTGACGCCGAGGACGATGGTTATATCCTCGTTTTTGGCTGGCGCCGAGATAAGCACCTTCTTGGCCCCCCCTTTGAGGTGCCCCGCCGCTTTGGTGGCGTCGGTGAACAGCCCGGTTGATTCGATGACGATGTCTATCCCCATATCGCCCCACCTGATACTGGCCGGGTCGCGCTCGGCCAGCACCTTTATTTTTTGGCCGTCAACCATGAGGTGGTCATCGGCGGCCTTCACCTCGCCGGGGTAGGGGCCGTAAGAGCTGTCCCATTTCAGCAGGTGGGCGTTTATCCTGGCGTCAGCCAGGTCGTTGACGGCGGCCACCTCCAGCTGGCCCTTATGGTAGTGGTTGACCGCCCTCAGGGTGAGGCGGCCCACCCGCCCGAAGCCGTTGATGCCGATTCTGGTTGCCATTTCTATACCTCCTCGAAGATTTTATTCCTCCGCCGACTGCGCTGGAGCATATCGAGGAAGGCCTCCACCCTGGTCTTGAGGTGGTGGGACAGCAGAAATTCGTCGTTGCCTTCCAGTGTCAGTACCGGCAGTTTAATGGCGTCTCTAAAGATAATATCGCCGATGCCGCGGTGGCAGAAGGCCTGCACGTAGTGGATGACCCCGTCAATACGGCGCTTTTTAATCTCGGCGGTGATGTCCTTAAGCCTATCATAGATTGAATAGGGATAGGTATAGTTGGCGTACTGCTCGGCCAGTGAATCGCCCGGTCGGGGCATGGCGAACTGGCGCTGAATCTCATTGAAGACCACCCTGGCCTCTTTGTTCTCCAGGTATTTATAGAGGTCCTGCCCGTAGACCGAGGGCACCCCGATGTAGGCTATTCTTAGCCAGTCCGCCGGGTAGGGCGGGCGCTTGAGGCAGTTTGCCACTAATTCTTTTAGCTCCTGCCGGTATTTATTGGGGTCCTGGTTAAAGTCCGAGGCGGCCACCAGCCAGAGGTGGTTCTCCAGGCCGCTGGCCACCCCCTGTTTCCAGGTTAGCTCGTCCAGCTTTAATGCCAGCCGGCGTGGGGGCTTAAGCTCCTCCTTAACCAGCTCGGCGGCGGCCAGGGTGGTTTTCAGGCTCTCTGCCAGCGCCTCCAGAGCATTTTGCATTTTCTGAATATCCGGCCTGTCCGGGTAGGCGAAGGGTATGGTCTTGATTCCCTTAAATTTCAGCACCTCCATCAGCATTATGGTGTTGGAGCAGTCGCCGGTGGTGACGCAGAGGACGGTTTTGATTTTATGCTCCATGCAGGCGCCGTAGATTCCCTTAATCCAGCTGCAGCAGTTCAGCGGGAAGCCGGCCCTCTCGGCGATGGTTATCAGCCTTTCCGGGCTGGGGTCGGCGATAAAGACATTATTGAGGTCAACCGGCTGGTAGCCAGCGGCCAGAAGTATTTCTATGGGCACGGTGGTGGTGATGCCTATTTTTTCCATTTTTCTTGGCTTTGGCCGGGGGAGCGGTAGTACCGGACATCGTCCCGGTTGAACTTCTCCAGCTCTCCTCTGGCCCTCATCGCCTCCAGGTGGGCCAGTGTTTCCAGTATGGCCATCCTCTTGTCCCAGCTGCCCAGCCGGTACCAGCCGACGCCGTTGACGTCGTGGAGCCAGGTTATCTCGGTGGACAGCCCGAAGGCGGTCTTGGCCCCGGAGTTAATGGCGGCCAGAATTTCGGCGTTCCTCAAGCGGTGGTGCAGGGTGATGCCCTCGATTCTCTTTTTAAATTCGGTGAAGGGCTGCTCGTGGCCGGGCAGGACGAGGGCGACCTCCAGTGTTTTGAGCCGTTCTAGCGAATCGAGGTAGGCGCCCAGGGGGTTGGAGCCGGACTGGGGGTGCAGGCCGATGTGGGGGGTGATGGTGGGGAGGATGTGGTCTCCCGAAAACAGTATTTTCCTGTCCGGCTCATACAGGCAGATGTGCCCCGGGGCGTGCCCCGGCGTGGGCAGGACGTTAAAGCTGAAATCGCCGCAGGTGATGACCTCGCCGCCGTAGAGGGTGGTATCGGGCATGGCGGGGGTGACGAACTTCCTCATCGGCAGGGAGGCTTTCTGGAGCTCGGCGAGCTGCTCCGGGGGCACCCCGTTGCGGTGCAGCCACCGGCCCATCTCCTGGATAAGCTCGTCCATATTGACGTACCTGGTCTCGATAAAGTCCTTTTCCAGGTGGTGGAAATAGAGGGTGGCGCCAAAAAGTTGCTTGAGCTTACCAGACTGGCCGTAGTGGTCGGGGTGGGCGTGGGTGACCACTATCTGTGAGATTTCGCTGCCGCTGATGCCGAGCTCGGCCAGCTGCTCTTTCAGGGAATCGAACGACTCGGCGGTGTTCCAGCCGGTGTCAATGAGAAGGTGGCCCTTGTCCCCTTTTACCAGGTAGGTGTTGATATGGCTCAGGGTGGGGACGGGCAGGGGTAAGGGCATACGGTAGATACCAGGTGTGACCTCAATCATATCTCACCTGCGGTTCTAGCGGTCAAAGGCTCCCCGGCCGGCGAAGGTTGCCTCTTCCCCGAGCTCTGCCTCGATGCGGAGCAGGCGGTTGTACTTGGCGGTGCGCTCGGAGCGGCAGGGGGCGCCGGCCTTAATCAGGCCGGTGTTAAGGGCCACCGCCAGGTCGGCGATGGTGGTGTCTTCAGTCTCGCCGGAGCGGTGGCTTACCACCGCCTTCCAGCCGGCCAGCTGCGCCATCTCGACGGCGGCGATAGTCTCGGTAAGGGTGCCAATCTGGTTGGGCTTGATGAGAATGGCGTTGGAGGCCTTGAGCTTGATGCCCCTGCTCAACCGGTTGACGTTGGTAACGTAGAGGTCGTCGCCCACCAGCAGGGCCTTATCGCCCAGCTTTTCGGTGATGAGCTGCCAGCCGGCCCAGTCGTCCTCGGCTATGCCATCCTCGATGCTGATAATAGGGTACTCCGAAACCAATTTGACATAATATTCAACCATCTCCTGGCTGCTGAGCGAGACGCCCTCTTTGGCCAGGACGTATTTCTTGTCTTTATAGAATTCGCTGGAGGCTGGGTCTAAAGCAATGAAGCAGTCCTTGCCCGGCTTATAGCCCGCCTTTTCGATGGCGGCCAGCACCACCTCTACCGCCTCCCGGTTGGAGGGGAGGGAGGGGGCAAAGCCCCCCTCGTCGCCGACGTTGGTATTCAGCCCCTTATCTTTAAGCACCTTTTTAAGCGCCTGATAGACCTCGGCGGCCGTCTGGAGGGCCCGGCTGAAGCTGGCGGCCCCGGCCGGCACCACCATGAACTCCTGAAAATCGGTGGAGCCGGCGGCATGCTTGCCGCCGTTCAGTATATTAAGCATGGGCACGGGCAGGGTATAGCTGCCACCGCCCAGGTAGCGGTAGAGGGGCATGTTGAGGAAATTGGCGGCGGCGTGGGCGGCGGCTAGAGACGCCCCCAATATGGCGTTGGCCCCCAGGCGCGACTTGTTATCGGTGCCGTCAAGCTCGATGAGGTTGTGGTCTATAGTCGCCTGGTCGGTGACCGGAGTATTGATTAGCTCCGAGGCGATAGCCCCGTTGACGTTGGCTACCGCCCTGAGCACGCCCTTGCCCCCGAAGCGGGCCTTATCGCCGTCCCGGAGCTCTACCGCCTCATGTTTGCCGGTGCTGGCCCCGGAGGGCACCGCCGCCCTTCCCGTGGTTCCGTCGGCCAGCTCGACATCGACCTCCAGGGTGGGGTTACCCCTGGAGTCCAGGATTTCCCTGGCGGTGACCTTCTCTATGGTTGACACTCTATTTCTTCCCCTTCCCAGAGGACAGCTCAAGGGCCTTGTCCACCGCCTCGCCGGGGCTCTGCGCCGGTATAATTGAGCTGTCCTCTTTGCCGTTGCGGGAGAGCGACCAGGTATTCAGGCCGATAACCGGGATGCCGGCCTGCAGGGCGTAGCCTATCTCGGAGAGGGTGCCGTAGCTGCCGCCGACGGCGATAACCGCCCGGGCCGACCTGACCACGGCTATGTTGCGGGCATAGCCCAGGCCGGTGGCGATTGGAATCTGGACGTGGGGGTTGGCGGAAAGGCTGTCTTCGCCGGGGAGGATACCGATGGTGGTCCCCCCCTCAGCACCGGCCCCCCGGCAGGCGGCCTCCATGACTCCCCCCAGCCCGCCGCAGACCAGCACCGCCCCCCGCCGGGCCAGCTCCCGGCCGACCTCTTCGGCCAGCCCGGCCTCTTTTCTGGTGCACTGCCCGCCGCCGATGACGGCGATGATTTTCTGCTTGTTCATGGGTATAAGAATTATAGCACCTGAGGCTGAATTATACTACGGGGGAGGGGATTCTTTACCCTGTTTTTAGAAGTCGTTTTTCGTTCCACCCTCCCGCTCTTCAGGGGCTATGCCTCTAAAAATTCTTTTCCCCACCCATTACCTGTTTTGTGGACGTTTTATTTCCCACCCGCCTACCCTCGGGGGCTGCGCTCCCAATCCCTCGTTTTTTGGGGTGGGGGGAAAAGGGGATAGGTTCTCCGGCAAATGGGGTGGGGTCTGGAGATTCTAAAGAGGTAAAACCTTTTTGGGTGGGCGGGTATGGGAAAATGAAACTTAAGTTAGAAAAGGGGTGGGGCTAAAAAATATCTAATTATACCGGTTCATGGCCGTGGTCAGCCCCTCGGTGAGCAGGCAGAGGATGGCCTCGGCTACTTTAGGTATAACTAAAGAGATGGCCTGTTTTTCTTGGGGGGTAAAATCGCTGAGGACGTAGGCGATGATGTCTTCCTCGGTGGGGTTGGGGTTAGCCGGCCGCCCGATGCCCACCCGGAGGCGGGTGAAGTCCCTGGTGCCCAGCTCTGCGATAATAGAGTTAACGCCCTTGTGCCCGCCGGAGCCGCTGCCGGAGCTTATGCGGACTTTAGCCAGGGGCAGGTCGAGGTCGTCGTGGATGACCAGCAGGTCTTTAGGGTTAACCTTGAATTTCCTCATCAGCCGGCTTACCGACTGGCCGCTGTTATTCATAAAGGTATGGGGCCTGGCCAGCACCACCTTACTGCCGGCCACCTCACCCTGCCCAATTCGGGCCAGCCCCTGCTTTTTATCGAGCTTTATCGCTAAAGAGCGGGCAAAATAGCTAAGGCAGCTAAAGCCGATATTGTGGCGGTTAGCGGCGTAAGCCCGCCCCGGATTACCCAGGCCGACAATCAGTTTCATCTTTCTATTGTTGCCCCAGCAAACGGAGGAACTCCTCTTCGTTGATTTGCCTGGTGCCCAGCTCCTGGGCCCGGGTCATCTTATTGCCGCCGGGGTCGGCGCCGACCACCAGGTAGTCTGTTTTCTTGGTAACCTTGTCCTTGGCGGTGCCGCCCAGGTTCTTTACCCTGGCCTCGGCCTCCTGGCGGGAGAAGGCTTCCAGCCGGCCGGTGACGACGAACTCTTTACCGGCCAGCGGCAGCTCTTCCTTTTCTGCCTTTTCTTCCATTTTGACGCCAGCTTCTTTCAAGCGCTGGATAATCTTCTGGTTTTCTTCGGCGTGGAAGAAGGCCAGTATGCTATCGGCAATCTTGGGACCGATGGCTTCGATTTCCATAAGCCCTTCTTTGGAGGCCTTGGCCAGCGCCTCGATGCCGTGAAACCTGTTGGTTAAAATCTCGGCGGTCTCCGAGCCGACGTGGCGTATGCCCAGGGCGAAGATAAGCCTGGCCAGCGGCCTTTCCTTGCTCTTTTCGATGGCGGCCAGAATATTGTCCACGCTCTTTTCCGCCAGCCGCTCTATCTGCAGCAGTTGCTCCCTCTTGTCTTTGAGGTAATACAGGTCGGCCACGTCTTTAACCAGCCCCTCCCTCAGCAACATGGCGCTCTGCGACTCGCCGATGCCCCTGATGTCCATCGCCCCCCTCGAGGCGAAGTGCTCCAGCCTCTCGTGGACCTGGGCGGGACAGGCGGCGTTGGAGCAGTAGTACATGACCTCACCCTCGGGCCGGAACACCTCCGCCCCGCACACCGGGCAGGCCGGGCGCTTCTTCTCCTTATCGTATATCCTGTCCAGCAGGCTGAACTCCTTCTCCTTGCCGCTGCGCTTGCTCTTGATTGGCTCCACCACCTCCGGGATGACCTCCCCCGCCCGCCGGATGACGACGGTATCGCCGATGCGGATGTCCTTGCGCCGGATATCGTCCTCGTTGTGCAGGGCGGCCTGCCTGATGGTTACCCCGCCCACCGCCACCGGCTCCAGGATGGCGTAGGGATTCAGGGTGCCGGTGCGGCCCACGCTGATGCCGATATCTTTAAGCCGGGTGGTGCCCTCGATGGCGGCGAACTTGTAGGCTATAGACCATCTCGGCTCGCGGCCGACGTCGCCCAGCCGCTCCTGTAGGTCGAGCTGGTTTATCTTGGCCACGATGCCGTCGGCTTCGTAGGGCAGGCTGGCGCGCTTTTCTTCCCAGGTGTGGTGAAACTCCTCCACCTGCTCGATGTTTTCAAGGAGCTTATTATTGGGGTTGACCTTAAAGCCGAGGTCTCTAAGGTATTCCATTGTCTCCAAGTGGGTGGGCGGGGTGGCTTTGCCCTCGGCCCAGCCCAGCATGTAGATAAAGATATCCAGCGGGCGCTTGGCGGTGATGTGGGAGTCGAGCTGGCGCACCGAGCCGGCGGCGGCGTTGCGGGGGTTGGCGAAGAGGGGCAGTCCCTCCTCGGCCCGCTCCCGGTTTAGCTTCTCGAAGCCGGCCCTGGGCAGAAAGACCTCCCCCCGCACCTCGAAGCGGGGCGGGGCCTCCGGGGGCACCGAGAGCGGTATGCTGTGGATGGTCCTAAGGTTCTGGGTGATATCCTCGCCGCGTATGCCGTCGCCGCGGGTGGCCCCGGTGGTGAGCTTCCCGTCAGTATAGGTCAGGGCTACCGCCAGGCCGTCAATCTTGTGCTCGCCGACAAGGTCGAACTTCTCCCCGCCGAGAAGCTTGGAGACACGCTTGTACCAGGCGACCAGCTCCTCCCGGGAGAAGGCGTTGGCCAGGGATAACAGGGGGAGGCGGTGTTCCACCACGCCGAAGGCCTCTACCGGCGCCGCCCCCACCCGCTGGGTGGGGGAATCGGGGGTTAAGAACTGGGGATACTTTTCCTCCAGCTTTTGCAGTTCCCGCATTAACCCGTCATACTCGGCGTCGGAGACCTCGGGGCTGTCCAGGACATAGTACCGGTAGTTGTGGTGGTTAATCTCCGCCTTAAGCTTCTCGATTCTCTCTTTGACCTTATCCAGTTCCATATTACTGCTATTATATTATATTTGGCCGGGGCTAACTACTCATCGGGCAGTTCTTTTCTTTCCGTTGATATTTCATAGGGCCAGGAGGCAATGCTGCCGTCCATGAACTTGACGTCCTTGAAGCCGGCGCCGTCCAGTATCCGCTGGGCCTGGTAGGCGCGCACGCTGGTATGGCAGAAGGTGACTATCTCGGCGTCTGGAGGCAGCTTATCCAGCTTCTGCCGCAGCTCCCTGAGCGGTATAAGTTTAGATTGCGGCGCCTCTATGCGGTAGTCCAGCCACTCGCCCGGCGAGCGCACGTCCAGCAGGATAAAGTCGTCCCCGCTTTTAAGCTTGCTCTCTACCTCCACCGGCGATAGGGCTTTGGCCAGGCCCGACCGCTTGTTGCGGATGACGTTGGCGGCATTGTGCAGCGGGTCGAGGGCGCTGTTGTAGGGTGGGGCGTAGGCCAAATCGGTATTGGCCAGTTGGTCAACAGTGGCGCCAAAGGTCAGGGCGGTGGCCAGCACGTCAATGCGTTTGGCGGTTTCGCCCGGCCCCACCACCTGCCCCCCCAGCAGCTTGCCGCTGGCCTTTTCCGCCACCAGCTTGACCAGAATCTCCCGGCCCCTGGGGTAGTAGGTGGCGTGTTCATAGCCCGGGACGAGAGAGGTTACCACGTCGTAGCCGGCTTTCTCCGCCTGCCACTGGCTCAAGCCCACCCGGCCCACGTTATAGTCAAAGACCTTGGCGATAGAGGTGCCCACCACGCCGGGGAAGCTCTCCTCACCGCCGGTGATATTGGTGCCGATGACCCGCCCGTGCTTATTGGCCGTAGAACCCAGCGGCGCCAGTATCTTCTGCCCGGTAACCAGATTGACGTTCTCCACGCAGTCCCCGCCGGCGTAGATGTCCGGGTCGCTGGTCTGGAGGTGCTGGTTAACGGCCACGCCTCCGGTGGCGCCGATGTCAAGGCCGGCATCTTTGGCCAGCCCGCTATTGGGCTTAACTCCAATGGCCAGCAGCGCCAGGTCGGCTTCTAGTTCTGTTTTCTCGGTGATGACCCTGTTTACCTTTCCATTCTTATCACCCTCAAAGCCGACTATCTTCTGCCCCAGCAATAGCTTTACCCCTTTATCCCGCAGGTGTTTTTCCACATAGGCCGCCACCTCAAAGTCAAGCATGGTGGGCAGGGGCCAGTCCAGGGCCTCGACCACACTGACCTCCAGCCCCTGGGAAGCGAAGGCCTCGGCCATCTCCAGACCGATGAGGCCGGCACCGATAATAACCGCCTTCTTTATTCTATGCGGCGAGACTGAGTTGCGGATGGCCTCTGCCTCCCCTATCTTGTAAAGGGTGAAGACACCGCCTAAGTTCCTGCCCTTCAGGTCGGGGGCGGCGGGCAGGCTGCCCGTGGCCAGCACCAGCTTGTCGTATTCGATAGATGAGGTCTGGTTCGTCCCCAAGTTGAGAACCTCAACCCGGTGGCTTTTACGGTCAATGGCTACCGCCCTGGTCTGGGTTAGCACATCCATATTCATTACGTCCCGGAAGAAATCGCAGCCGCGTTGTATTAGGTCCTGCTGGCTGTCAATTACCCCCGAAATGTAATAAGGGAGACCGCAGGTGGCCACCGACAGGTTTTCTTCCTGCTCAACTATGGTTATCTGGGCCTGCTGGTCACAGCGGCGGGCCCTGGCGGCGGCTTTGGGGCCGCAGGCAGTACCACCAATGATGACTATCTTCTTATTCACTTTTACACCTCTTTGTCTTCTAATAGTAAGTATAGCAAAGCTGGTGGCCGGGCAAAAGCTAAACCGCTATAATACATCTTGAGATAATTTTAGAGGTCGTTTTGCATCCCACCCTCCCGCCCTCAGAGGCTTCGCCTCTAAAACTCTCCTAAAGGGGGAAAGTAATATCTCCCCCACTTGAGAGGTGGGGCAAAAAGGGCTTTAGCCCTTTTACATTAAGAGTGGCCAAGTGTGAAAAGATATAAAACGGGGGGTGGCAAGATGAGCTGGATAAAGTGGGTTATCGTATCGCTGGCTATCGTGCTTGTTGTGGGCGCTGGCGGTCTTGTCCTTTACCATGCGGCCTACGCCTGGGGGGATGCCGCCGGCTATGGCCGGGGGTATTCCAGCGGCTGGGAGATTGGCCATAACTCGGGTGAGCAGGCTGGCTACAGTGATGGCTATGCTTCCGGCAAGGAGGAGGGCTACGGGTTGGGCCAGACCGACGGCTACAACGAAGGCTATGACCAGGGTTTGGAAGCCGGCACGGGCCACGGTTATACCTTGAGAGACCCCACTTATAAAGAGGCTGTCAGCTTCTTGAAAAGGGACAAGACCAGCGATAATGAGTACAACGATGATGACTACGGGGTTTATGTCTGCACCCACTTTTCCCGGGATGTTTGCAATAACGCCGAGGCCGAGGGGCTGCGCTGCGCTCTGGTTCATTTGATATATCCCCAGGGCGGGCATGCCATAGTAGCCTTTGACACTGTCGATGAAGGGCTGGTCTGCTTTGATGCCATAACCGATGAGAGGGCTAACCCGGAGGTGGGTAAACACTACTACAAGTGCGTAGTGCCCAGGGAGGGTTACTATTACCTGCCACCTGATTTCGATGACACCATAATGGATATCCTGGTTATCTGGTAGCGGGGTTTTCTTTCCCACCCTCCCGCCCAAGGAGGTTAGACCTCTTTACAATCTTTCTCCCCACCCCGGATGAGTAGAAATTACCCCGCTAGGGGGATAGTTGCTCTTTATCGGAGGGTGGGGGTAAGAGAGTCTTAGAGGCGAAGCCAATGAGGGTGGGTTGGGTGGGAAGAAAAACATGCGTTGTAAAGAAGGGCAAACCTTGTCGCTTTCTGTGTTATAAGTTAAACTAGGTTAGCCTAATCCCGCTATAGAAAGAGGCAACCTTGGCTGAGATCCGTCCCTTCCGGGGAGTGCGCTACAAACAGGAGCTGGCTGGAGAGCTGGCCGACATTATCTGCCCACCCTACGATGTTATCACTCCCCGCCTGCAGCAGGAGCTCTATCACCGCAGCCCCTATAACTTCGTCCGCATAGAGGCCGGGCGGGAGCTGCTGCAGGATACCAGCACCGATAATAAATACACCCGCGCCGCCGCCACCTTAAAGCAGTGGCTGGAAGAAGGGGTGCTTGCCGCAGACCCGGCGCCGGCTATCTACCTCCACGACCACTATTTCAGCTACGCAGGAAGGGAGCTGCGGCGGCGGGCGGTAGTCGCCGGGGTCAGGCTGGAGGAGTGGGACAGGCAGGTGGTCCGCCCCCACGAGGGCACGCTGGCCGGGCACCGGGGCGACCGCTTCAGCCTGCTCTGGGCGCTTGAAACAAATACCAGCCCCATTCTGGCCCTGTTCCAGGACCAGGGAGGTCAGGTGGCCTCGCTGCTGGCGCAGGCCGGGGAGGGCCGGCCGATAATCAACTTTAGCGGTGCCGGCGGCGAGAGGCACCAGCTGCGGGCTATCACTCGGCCCGAGGTGATTAATCAGCTTTCCGGTTACTTTGCCCAATGGCCGCTCTATATCGCCGACGGCCACCACCGCTACGAGAGCGCCCTGGCCTTCCGGCGGGAGAGGCGCGCTGTTTCTTCAGCCTCGGGGGATGAGGCCTATAATTTTGTCATGATGGCGCTGGTGGACTTTGCCGACCCCGGCGTTTTAATCCTGCCGCCGCACCGGCTGGTGGGGGGGATACCGAGGGCCGCTTTGAGCCAGCTACCGGCCAGGCTGGCGTCTTTATTCGACATTGAAGAGCTGCCGCTTGATACCCCCGATGTCTGGGGCAGGGTTGACCGTCTGCTGGCCGCCGGCGAGGAGGTCAGGCTGGCCCTCTTCGGCCTGGCCGAAGACCGCTTTCTGATACTGAAGCTGCGCGACTTTGCCGCCACCAGCCAGATGATGCCCTACTTCCACTCCGAGCTCTATAAGAAGCTGGATGTCAGCGTCCTTGACCATGTAATACTGGAGGAGTTTCTGGGGCTGGGCAGTGGTGGGGAGGGGGCGATAATCGATTTCAGCTACGATGGGCGGGAGGCGGTCAACCGGGTGCTGGAGCAGGAGTACCAGCTGGCCTTTCTGCTGAGGCCGGTCAAGCCGGAGGTAATCAAGGCGGTGGCCGACGCTGACGACCGGATGCCCCGAAAGTCCACCTACTTCTATCCCAAGGCTCCAGCGGGGCTGGTCTTATACCGGCTGGGCTAGCTTACATCTATATCAATGACCCTGGCGAAGCGGCGCTTGCCCGCCCGGACGACGCAGCCGCTTTGTATCTCGATGATATTGCCGATTACCTTCTCGCCGTCAATGCTGACCGCCCCTTGGGCAATCAAACGGTTGGCCTCAGCTCGGCTCTTGGCCTGGCCGGTGGCCACCAGCAGCTTGCTTAAGTCAATGCCGACCTTAACACTGGGGGGGCAGAGCTCTCTGAAAGATAAGCGGCACTCGGCGATTTCCTCCGGTATCTCTTTCCTCTGCACCGTTCTCTCGAAGTGCTCTTCGGCATGGGCGGTGGTTTTGAGGTCATAGAGCTGGGTGATGATTTCACGCGCCAGGCGTTTCTTGAGCGTCATGGGGTTGGCGGTGGCGCTATCCAGTTCCTCTTTGAACTCTTTTAGCTCTGCGTCGTGGACATCGGTCAGAAGCTCAAAGTAGTCCATGAGCAGGCTATCGGGGACGGACATAATCTTGCCGTATATCTGCTCCGGGGCCTCGGCGACGCCGATATAGTTGCCCAGGCTCTTGCTCATCTTCTGGCTGCCGTCGGTGCCCACCAGCAGGGGGACCATAAAGCACTGCTGGGGGGGCTGGCCCATCATGGACTGAAGTTCCCGACCCACCAGGAAGTTGAACTTCTGGTCGGTGCCGCCGAACTCGACGTCGGCCTTGATGGCCACTGAGTCGTAGGCCTGGAGGAGGGGGTAGAGCAGTTCGGTGAGGGCGATGGGTTTCCCGGCGCTATAGCGGGCGCTGAAGTCGTCCCGGGCCAGGAACTGGGCCACGGTGAACCGGCTGGTAAGCTGGATGATATCGCTCAGGTCGAACTTGCCGAACCACTCGCTCTGCCACCTGATTTCGGTCTTCTGCTTATCGACTATCTTGAAGAACTGCTGCATGTAGGTCTCGGCGTTGGCCTTGACCTGCTCGATGGTCAGCATGGGGCGGGTGACCGACATGCCGCTGGGGTCGCCTATCTGGGCGGTCCAGTCGGCCACGATGAGGACAATCTGGTGCCCAAGCTCCTGGAACTGGCGCAGCTTGCGCAGGGCGACCATGTGGCCTAAATGGATATCGGGGAAGCTGGGGTCAAAGCCCTCCTTCAGGCGCAGCTTCTTGCCCGAGCGCAAAAGCTGCCTCATCTCCTCTTCGACGATGATTTCGGCCACCCCCCGTTTAAGCAGGTTATCTATGTCTGTATTGTCCATAGCTTAATTTGTACCTCTGGTTTCTAATATAGCCCTGCCCCGCCTGACGTCCTCGGCTATCTGCTCCTCCAGCTGCTCCGGCGTGTCGAACTTCTTCTCGTCACGGAGGCGCTCGATGAAATCTATGGCCAGCTCCCGCCCGTAGAGGTCACCCTTATAGTCAATGAGGTAGGCCTCGATAAGCCGGGGGCCGCCGCCAAAAGTGGGTCGGTGGCCGATGTTGGTCATGGCGGAGTATATCTGGCCGTTGACGTAAGCCCGGCAGGCATATACGCCGCCGGCGGGGAGGGCCTGCCCCGGGGCTACCTCCAGGTTGGCGGTGGGGAAGCCCAGTTTTTGGCCCCGCTTGTCCCCGCTCACCACCCGTCCCTGAAGCCTGAAGGGGCGTCCCAGCAGCTTCTGCGCTTTTTTCATATCGCCCTGGGCCAGCGCCTGCCTGATGGCGGTGCTGCTGACCACCCCGCCGTCTATGGTCATCGGGGGGACCACGGTCAGGCTGAAGCCCATCTCCTTGCCCAGCCGGCGCAGGGCATCAGTATCGCCTTCCCGGTTTTTGCCTAGGGCGAAGTCGGGCCCGACCACCAGCCCCCTCATTCTGAGGTGTTCTTTTAGCAGATTTAGAAACTGTTCCGGGCTTAATTCGGCTAAATCGGGGGTGAAGGACAGGGGGACAACGATATCGACGCCCTCGTTTTTGAGCAGGGCAATCCTCTGCTCAAGGCCGGTAAGTGACGGCAGCCTGGTCTCGGCTGAGAGCACCTCCTGGGGGTGCCGGTGGAAGGTTATCACCCCGCTTGAATAGCCCTGCTTCCAGGCGAGTTCTTTTAGCCTGGAGATAAGGTGTTTGTGGCCGAGGTGCACCCCGTCAAAGACGCCGATGGTCAGCAGGGTGTCCTTTTCGGGGGAAAACCGGCTTAGCTCTTCCTCTACCGACATAGCTTTTTATACTAGCATACCCCTATATCAGCGTCAATTTTTTAGATAGCGTTTTGCTTCCCATACCCACCCGCCCAAAGAGGTTATACCTCTTTTCAATCTTTCTCCCCCACTCCGTTTTTAACGCTTCTCTTACTTCCCATACCCTCCTGCCCAGAGAGGCACAGCCTCTAAAACTCTCTTTAAGGGGTGTTTAAGAGGGGCTTCGCCCCTCTTCGGAAAAAATCTTCCCCCTCCCTTGTAAGGGAGGGGGATTAAGGGGGTGGGTTGATGAGCAACTAACCTAAGCGGTTGAGGTTAATAAAAAACCTTTTTGTGCTATACTTGGCTCAAAACTGATAATCCCCAGTTAGGAGGTTGATATGGTAACCGCGTCACCAAAGACCTGGAAGGCGACTACCGCCGGCATCCTCAATATCGTTGCCGGAGGCTTTAAACGGCCTGATGGCGATAGGGGTGATTATCGCTATTATTTTCGTTGGCAGCTTAAGCCCGATGATAATGGACTATATTTCTACTGAAGATGCTCCCTTGGTAATGTCCTTAATCGTACCTATACTGGTCTTCGTCCTGGTGGTTTCTGTAATAACCGCGGTATTTCCCATAGTGGGCGGGGTATTCGCCCTGCAGAGGAGGAGGTGGGGCTGGGCGCTGGCCGGCTCGATAATAGCCATATTCAGGACGAATGTCTTGGGGATACTATCCACGATATTCGTTTCCATGGCCAAAGACGAGTTCGAGTAGGGGCTGATTGTCCCTTGCCGGGATTTGAAGTATAATCTGGAGTGCTGCCAGCGTAGCTCAGGGGTAGAGCAGCGGTTTCGTAAACCGCCGGTCGTCAGTTCGAATCTGACCGCTGGCTGTATCTGTTTGTAGCTATTCCGAAGAAGTTTCCGGGGAACTGGTATTCTGAATGTAGGTTACTAGGCGGGTAAAGCGAAAATGAGGGGAAGTATTTGCCTCATCTCCTCTTCCTTGTAGCCATTTGCCTCAAAATTCTCCCTAGATTTTTCTATCAGTTCATCAATGCTTTCACACCGCCAGTATTTCTCCAATTTATTCTCGTATTCCCTACCTCCCATTGCTTCATTTACTAGAGTTGCAATATCTCTTAGGCCAAATGAATACCCCTTTATCTGTGGGTAGAGAGCCGACTGACAGAAAGGACACACATCCACCAAATAATCGGCCCCGGTTTTTTCAGCCTCTTCTACAAGTGTGTGCCCCAACTTCTGGCCGAGTTCAGGATGAGTCATGTTGGCTAATCCCCCACAGCAAAGGGTTTCGCTCCTATTATGTTCCATTTCCACAACCTTCAATCCAGGAATAGCCTCCAGAAGTTTTCTCGGCGATTCAGTATCTTTAAAGCGCCGAGCCAGCACGCAGGAGTCGTGGAGGGTTACTGTTTTTCCCAAAGGTTTGGTAAGTTTTATCTTATCCAAGTTCTCGCTAAGGAACTGGGTGTAGAATTTAAGCTCAAACTCCGTATCATCGTAAAGAAACTCGGGGTAGTACTCCCCAAACTGGCGATAACAGCCGGTACAGTCAAAGATGAGCCTTTTCGGAGAAAAGGCTTCCTTCAGTGCAGCGACTAACTCCCGGCCGACCTTTTCTGAATCCCTAACCCTACCACCCGCAGGACAAAAAGCGGTACCACAACATAGCTCTCCTCCCCCTATAGTAACAAAATCAACTCCTATTTTTTCCAAGATGTCAAGAAAGGCAAATACATTGTGGGGTAATACCTGAGGAGAACATCCCAGAAACACCACATTTTCCGTCTTTTTTGGTTGGGTGGGTGTGTTTGTTAACCATCTTCGCTCGGAGGGTTTTATTTGAATAGCAGCAAGAATTTCATATAGATTAATTCTTTGCTTAGGCAAAACAAAATTGATTACTTCGGGCTGTTTTTTACCTTGCTCAACCAGCTCAATTTTTGTTGCCTCAATCACCCTCATAACATCGATTCCTCGAGGGCAAAAATCGGTACAATATCCACATCCCGCGCAACCGAAAGCCATGGTGTAAACTTCCTCCGAGAAAACCCCGTCTTTTAAGAAATCTATCATCTTTTCCGCGATCTCCACGGGGTCTTTATCCTTTAGCACCGGATTTAGCGGAAACATCCGACAATTGCTCACACATTCCCCACAAACAACACATTCCTCGACGGCTTGATGAATGACATCATCATAAAGTTCCTTGAGTGAGGAGTACTTTCTCTCGGACATGTTCAGCTCCTTTCTGTCAAAATCCCTGCGGTTTCTCCTCGCCGGGCATGACCGGTGAGGATTACCTCTACTGTGGTCAAGACCATCCGGTCGAGGTTTTAAATCTAGGGATTCTGGGATTCCCGGATTAATTCATCTAACATGCTCATCTTCTGTTTAATGAACCCTTCCCTGCCGGCTGCGTATGCCGGGAGAACCCATTTCATCTCCTTTAGGTTCTGCGTTATAATCGGTATCCAGTTATATGGGATAGATATCATTATCCATCCCTCTGGGAACGACTCATGGGCTTTCATGCCAAAGGACAATCCGGTAACCGTGTAATTAATCTTGCCGCTCTGAAACGGATAAACGAAAGCCCAAGCACAGCTCAATACACCTGTTTTCTTGGTTTCCCATATCACGCCGGTCGAATAGGCCATTGCTCTTAGAATGATTTCCGCTTGGCTGGGAGTGGCCATAATAATCAGAACATCCGGCTCGAATGTCAGCTTGTCTAATGTGGACAGAGCGACATAGTTAACAGTACCCCTCGGCATTTTGGGGAGTTCCAGATAGAGCTTGGAGTTATCACGCGGCTCTTTGAAGATTTCAAGTTTTTGCCCTACTTGCCCGCTTTCGGCAAAGGGGGGCATATCTACCATTCCCAATCCTAACGTTCCCAAGCAAGTCTCGTCGTCTTTAGTGAAGTAAAAAGGTGTCCTTCTTTGCTGCTCTTCACCAACCATTTGACAAAAAGACAGCTGTTTGTCTATATGCTCCATTCCTTCTAGTTTATGGTAAAGGAACTTCATACCTACAGGTGGTATCTCAAAATTAAATTTCTCAAATATGGATAAGCTCTTTGGGGTTGCCATCTTTTTCTCCTTTGATCTTTTTTCTTGATTTCAGGGGTGCAGGCTGATAACAAGTTCAAGTATCCCTGTTTGGTTCTATCAAATTATCCCTTTTTCACCCCCTTCCTTCTGGTAAGGCCGCTTGATTTTAATTTTAGCTCCAAATGGCGGAATTATGTCCTCTCCTTTAGCGCCTTTATCACCTTCTCCGGTGTTACCGGCAGCTCCTTGAACCAGATGCCGGTGGCATCGTGGATGGCGCTGACCACCGCCGGCGGGGCGCTGACGATGCTGCCTTCACTGGCCTCCTTGGCGCCGAAGGGGCCATCAGGGTCGTCAGTGACGATGTCAATCAATTTAATACTGGGGACGTCTAGGGCGTGGGGCATCTTGTAGCCCAGAAAGGTGGGGTTGATGGTCCTGCCCCTGTCCATTATGAAGTCTTCGTATAGAGTCTGCCCCAGCCCCTGAACGGCGGCGCCCTCAATCTGGCTTTCCGCCTGTATCGGGCTGAGCAGACGGCCGCAGTCGGAGGCAATGGTGAAATCGGTGGTGGTTATCTGCCCCGTCTCCGTATCCACCCCGACCCGGGCGGTCTGGGCGGTAAAGCTGTAGGAGGTACCGCCGTTGCCGATGCCGTTATTAATGTCCAGAGGCTCTAAGCCGTAGCTGGAATAGCCGGTGCCTATTATCACCGCGCCGGTGCCCGAGTAGCAGGCGATGCGGGCCAGCTTGCTGAAGGGCATCTTCTTCGAGGGGTCTGATTTGAGATAAACCTCACTCAGCCTGATTTCTACATCCTCCGCTTTTGCCTGCCAGTTTTGAGCGGCAACCTCCAGGAGCTGTTTTTTGACCTGGCGGGCCGCTTTCTGGGTGGCCTGCCCGGCCAGGATGGTCACCCGGCTGCCGTAGCTGCCGGGGTCAACCGGGGTATAGGCGCTATCCACCCGCTTGATGGCGACATCCTCCAGCTTGATGCCCAGCTCCTCGGCGGCAATCATACAGAGTACCGTGTCCGAGCCCTGACCGCAGTCGGTAGCCCCGGTGATGAGATTGACCGTGCCGTCCTCGCAGAGCCGGATGATAGCGGCGCAGGCCTGGTGCCCCATCTGTCTGGCCCCGCCGGAATAGGAGGTCCCGGAAAGGCCGACGCCCCAGGATATATTGCCCCCTTTTTTGGGCATCTTGTCCCGGTCTCGCCAGAGCGGGTCTTGGGCGGCCTCTTTAATGGCCTGCTTCAGGCCGCAGGTCTTGAGGGTTACCTTATTTATCGTTTCGTAGATTTCCCCCGGTTTGGGCTGGTCAATGGCGTTTCTCATCCTTATCTCCACCGGGTCTATGCCCAGTTCTTCGGCCAGCATCTCCATCTGGATTTCGGCGGCGAAGCGGGTGTGGGTAACGCCGTGCCCCCGCATGGCCGCCCCGATAGGGTTGTTGGTGAACACCCGGTAGACATCGTACTTGAAGTTGGGCAGGTGGTAGGGTAGGGTGGTCATAAAACCGCCCAGGTACATGGATAGAGGGCCGATGGCGGTATAGCCGCCGCCATCGGCGATGACCCGGTGCTGTATCGCCTTTAACAGCCCGTCTTTACTTACCCCCATCCTGCTGTAGATAACAAAGCTGTGGCGGCGCCGGCTGGTGACCAGCTCTTCCTCCATGCTTTCCACGTATTTGACCGGCCTGCCCGTAATCTTGGAGAGCAGCACCGCGCAGAAATCGCCGGCCAGCGAGTCGTTCTTGGTACCGCCGAAGCCGCCGCCGATGAAGGGCTGGATAACCCTTACCCGGCTTAAAGGGACTTTAAAGCAGGCCGCCAGGTGGCGGTAGTGGAAGTAGGGGCTCTGCTTGGACGCCCAGACGGTGATATAGCCGGTGGGGTCGTAGTAGGCCAGTATCGCCGGCGGCTCCAGATAGCCGTGGGTGGCCCTGGCCGTCCTGAATCTATCTTCGCGGACGAGGTATGATTCGGCGAAGGCCCTGTCCACATCGCCGAAGTCCCAGTGGTACTGCACGCTGATATTATTCTTGACATAATCGTGGACTTGGGGGGCACCGTCCTTCATTGCCTCCTCGGGGTCAAAGACGCCGGGCAGCTCCTCATAGTCTACCTTGATAAGTTCGGCAGCCTCCTCGGCGGTGTCCTCATCAACGGCGGCCACCCCGGCCACCGACTCGGCCATGTAGCATACCTTGTCCACCGCCAGCGGCGGCTCGTCTCTGGTCTTCGGCATCCAGCCCCATGTCCAGCCGCCGAAGTCCTTGCCGGTGATTATGCCCTTGACGCCGGGCAGCTTTTTCGCTTGGCTTGTGTCAATATTGACGATTCGGGCGTGGGGGTAGGGGCTCCTGACCAGCTTACACCAGAGCATATCGGTCAGGGAGTAGTCGGCGGCATATTTGGCCTGCCCGGTGACCTTCTCTTTAGCGTCCACCCGGGGCACCCGCTGGCCGATAACGGAAAACTCGGCCATGCTATTTTGCCTCCATGTTTTTCGCCGCCGCCTTTATTGACTCGATAATCTTGGTGTAGCCGGTGCAGCGGCACAGGTTGCCGGCTATTCCCTGTTTTATCTCTTCTTCGGTGGGGGTGGGGTTCTTATCCAGCAGCGCCTTGGCCGACATTATCATCCCCGGGGTGCAGAAGCCGCACTGCAGGCCGCCGTGGTCAAGAAATGCCTGCTGGATGGGGTGTAGCTTATCGCCTTGAGCTAATCCCTCGATGGTGGTGATTTCTCTGCCGTCGGCCTCGGTGGCCAGCACCAGGCAGGAGTTGACCGCTCTCCCGTCCATGAGCACGGTGCAGGCCCCGCACTCGCCCAGGCCGCAGCCCTCTTTGGTTCCGGTAAGCCCCAGGTCTTCCCGGATGACCTCGAGCAGGGTGCGCCAGGGCGGCACGGAAAGCCGGTAGGACTGGTTGTTTACCGTTAGGTTTAACTCTCTCAACTTCGGCTCCCGATGGCCTGTTTTATCGCCCGCCTGACCAGTACCTCGACCATGTCCCGGCGGTACTCCGCCGAGGCCCGGTGGTCGTCGATGGGCTTGGACTGGCCGGCGGCGGTCCGGGCGGCTTTTTCGATGAGAGCACCGTCCAATTTCTGCCCTTTGAGTAGGGCTTCCGCTTTTTTAGCCCTAATGGGGGTGGGGGCTACCGCCCCCAGGGCGATGCGGATGTCCTTACAGACGCCGTCTTCGGGGGTAACTAACACCGCCACCCCGACGATGGCCAGGTCCATAGCCCGCCTGGGCGTGAGCTTGAGGTATATCCCCTTGCTCTTGGGGGGCATATCGGGTATCTGGATTTCTTGCAAAATCTCATCATCGCCGAGGGCGGTCTGATTGGGGCCGGTGAAAAAGTCCTCAATGTTGGCTGTTCTCTCACCCTTCCCGCTGGCGATTTTAAGCCTTGCCCCAAGGGTGAGCAGCGGCGGCGCTGAGTCCGCCGAGGGGACGGCGTTGCAGATGTTGCCGGCTATGGTTCCCCGGTTGCGTATCTGGGGGGAGGCCATGCTCTGCGCCGCCTGGGCCAGTATGGCGAACTTTTCCCCAATTATGGCCGAGCTCTCCACCGCCCCGATGGTGACCAGGGCACCGATAGTTAGCCCGCCGGCAGCCTGTTTGATCTCGTCCAGGCCGGGAAGGCCCTTAAGGTCAATGACATATTCCGGCGCCCCCATTTCCCGCCTCTTCAGCTTGGGGACTAAATCGGTGCCGCCGGCGATGACCTTTACCCTGCCTTTATACTCGGAGAGCAGGGAGAAGGCTTCGTCGAGGGTGGCGGGGGCTAAATAGTCAAACTTGGGCAGACGCCGGTAGAATGTTGTCATCCTGGGAACTCCGGCTATATAATCGCCCATTTGGGCTTGTTTTGTCAAATCTGGTTGTTGACATAAAGGAGTACTGTGTTAATCCTCGGCAGGTATTCAGATTATTTCTGGGTGAGTTTATAAAAACGCTAGTTCGAATCTGACCGCTGGCTTTCTTTGTTTTCGTAGACCCTTATCCGGCGCAGCTTCAGTATCAGGAAGACCTCTTTACCTACCGCTAAGTCCATGTCTTCGAAGATATGGTGGGATATCCCGGCCAGCAGGTTATTGCCACCTGCCTTGAGCCCTATCCTGACCGTTTCGTCGGTGGGCGTGATGCTGGTGACCAGCGCCTTGAAGCGGTTCACCTCCGGCCCCGGCGGGTGGGTCTCCGAGATGTGGATATCGCTGGGGAGGAGGGCGATGCGGTGGACGGCCTCCCCGTCGTGGGGGACGATTATGGGCAGCCCCCCACAGCCGACCTCCATCACCCCTTTCCCTAAGCTGCGGCAGTAGTCGCAGTCCA
>Ga0315548_1000002_pt1 | contig 175493 bp, 138 predicted proteins | sample SalMarSW160110MG_2_FD_202540 | JGI IMG/M metagenome (GOLD analysis project Ga0315548, IMG submission 202540) | Salt marsh sediment microbial communities from the Plum Island Ecosystem LTER, Massachusetts, United States - Salt Marsh Sediment SW1601-110 ... | reverse complement strand
CGCCTTTTACAAAGTCAATCAAATTTCTAACCATATCGACGCTGAGGTATTCGAGATAATCTGTGCGCAGCTCAAGCATCTCGGCTCCGGCAGCCATAGCCGCTTTGACCTGCCGCTTGGCCGTATCTAAATCCTTCGCTGCTATGGGAACGGCTAATTTCGTCTCCATAATCCAAACATATAGCAGCGAAAAACCCCAAAAGCAAGAGTAAAAACACAAGTATAGCACCCTTAACCCGGGATTTGACCGGGCAAACTGCTTAAAGTCTTGCTTTCATTACGTAAACAGGTTATATTACCCGGCTTGCATATTTGATAAAATTTCAGGTTGCACACTCAACCTGATTTTAGTGTCTTTGATGTTTAATTATAAATAACTTATGGTTTTCGTATAATGTTAGAGCATGAGATTAAAATTCCGGCCTCGCCGGCCGCAGGTTACAGGATAGAAATCGGCACCGGTATCCTTGGCTCATTATGGCCTCGGATAGAAGCCGACTTTGGCAGGTATAACAAATTTGTTATTACCGATGAAAACCTTGTATCCGCTGGCCATTTGGAAAGGCTGCTGGGCCAAAGAGATGTTCCTGCTTTTGTAATAAGCCCGGCCGGTGAGACCTCAAAAAATATAAATACGCTAATTTCGATAATCGAGATGATGGAAAAGGCCTATCTCGGCAGAGATACCCTTGTTGTCGCTCTCGGCGGCGGGACGGTCGGTGACATCGCAGGATTTGCGGCTGCCGTTTTCAAAAGAGGTGTCCCTGTCCTTCAGATACCCACGACCACAGTCGCCCAGGCCGATTCCGCTGTAGGCGGCAAAACCGGGGTCGATTCGGAGCGAAGCAAGAACGCTTTCGGCGCGTTCTGGCACCCGGCGGCTGTGTATATCGATGTCGCAACTTTAACAACGCTGGACGACAGACAATTCAAAGCCGGCCTGGTTGAATCTGTAAAGCACGCACTTATTGCCGACAGCCGGTATTTTGATTTCCTCGAACAAAATCTCAATGCTGTCCTCGATAGGCAGACTGATGTGCTGGAAAAAATAGCTTACTTTAACTGCAAAATAAAGGGCAGCGTTATTGAGACCGACCCGCACGAGCAAAACAAAAGAAGAATTCTAAATTACGGCCATACTATCGGACATGCTGTCGAGGCTGCCAGCGGGTTTGAATTGCTGCACGGCGAAGCAGTCGCTATCGGTATTATCGCAGCCGGCTTAATCGAGATTGAATTGCAATTAGCCCAACAGGACAGACTTGAGAGGGTCCGGCAAATTTTCGAAAAGCTGGATGTTCCGGTAAAATTACCAAAGGATTTAGCCGAAAAAGACCTGATAGACCTTATAAAGCATGACAAAAAGGCAATTAAAAAATGGCCACGGTTCGTGTTGATTAGTGACATAGGTCAGGTTTATTGTCCGGATAGACAATACGCTGTCGAGGTCGCTCCTGAGCTGGTGGAAAAAATATTGAATAAGCTTTAACTTATCGTTACCCTGAGCGCAACAAAGGGTCTCTTTTATGCGAAAATCACAAGATTCTTCGCTTCGCTCATGATGTTGGTGTGTTCAATATTGTAGTTATTTACTGTTTTGGAAACAGTATCTGTCATTCCCCCGGAAGTGGGAATCCAGCTTTTTCGCTCTGGCCCCCTGCTTTGGGTTCCCGCAAGGCGGGGTCCCTCGCAGGGGTGACATCGTCGGTTTTTGTTTTCCGCAAAAGATACTAACTAATCACCAATTAACCAATTAACTAACACCGTCCACCGTCATCTGTCCTTTGTCATTCGACATTCCTTGTTCGATATTGAATATTCCTCCAATAGTTTTTTTTCTTGCCTTTCGAGCAGCTTTTGAGTAGATTTTATAAATAAAGTGAAGGGCGGGCTTGTTTCGTCCATCAAAAGCGAGTTCTCAATGACGAGAATTTGGAGATTTGACAATGATAGGCAAGAAGATAAGACTCGAAAGAATAATCGACCGCAATTCCCGCAGGACGGTAATCATTCCGATGGACCACGGCGTTACGGTCGGCCCTATTGAGGGCCTCGCGGACATGCGCACAGCCATCAGTAACGTCGTGGCCGGCGGCGCAAATGCTATTCTAATGCACAAAGGGGTTGTTCGTGCAGGTCACAGAGGCGCCGGCAAGGACGTCGGACTGATTATTCACCTTTCCGGCGGCACGTCACTAAGTCCCGACCCCAATGCAAAGGAGCTGGTCTGCACTGTTGAAGAGGCAATCAAACTCGGTGCCGACGCCGTTTCTGTCCACATAAATCTTGGTGCCGAGACCGACAAAGAAATGCTGCGCCAGTTGGGCCAGGTCAGCGAGCGATGTATGGTCTGGCAGATGCCGCTCGTTGCGATGATGTACACACGAGGCACGAAAATCAAAGACGAATACGACGTCAATAACGTCAAGCACGCCGCAAGGGTTGGGGCCGAGCTTGGCGCAGATATCGTTAAGGTAGTCTATACCGGCAGCGTTGAAAGTTTCACCGAAGTAGTGCAGGGCTGTCCGGTGCCGGTCGTTATTGCAGGTGGGCCGAAAATGGACAGTGACGAAGACATTTTCAAAATGGTGGACGGTGCGCTAAAGGCCGGCGCTGCCGGCGTATCTATCGGCCGAAACGCTTTCCAGCACAAAGACCCGACTAAAATGGTCCAGGCCCTCAGCAAAATGGTACACGAAGAAGCGAGCGTAGAAGAAGCTGTCGGGGTCCTCAAGTCTTGAGGATTGCTCCCGTTACTCTGATACACCGGTGAAAAAGGCACGAAAGCGTTGGAGGACTGCTGTACTTGGCTCGTTTACAACATCAAATTTTTGAAGGAGGTTGCTATGAATCGCCATCCCACAATTATCGTTTTGGTCGCAGTGTTGGCCGGCGTAATTTTATTGCTCGGCTCTGCACAACCAACAACTGTCTTGTAGTTTTCTGTTTTTCTCTTGACTTTCCCGCTTCAATCGTGTAGATTTGTTATTAGCAGGAAACGATGCGAGACATCTTAGATTTATGCTGCTCAGTAATGGCTTGCGCACAATGCACAGAAAACGAGGTGGAAGACGATTAAAGGAGGAGCTATTATGTGTGGGGTATGAAGCTGTAGTGGAAAACTTTATGCTTCACGGTGAAAATATTTTACATTTCAATTAACAATCAATATTAATTTTATGAATCCCGCCCGTCATCCGCAGGATGCCTTGCGGTGAAGACAGAACGGAGTGAAGCAGGATTATTATGTATAGGAAATTGTCACTTATAGTTGCGGTCGTGTTCACCTTGCTATTGGGTGGAATGACACAGGCGGCTGGGCTTGATATCACGGCACCAGGGGATACCATCCGGGGTGTTCCGAACGATGGAGTAACTGATGGCAGTGGAAACTTCGGCTGGCCTGGTCATGAACACCCTGCCTTGGCGATCGATGATAACACCTCGACGAAGTATCTGCATTTCAAAGGAGAAATTGAAGCCACTGGTTTCCGGGTTACGCCATCAGCCAGCCAGACTATTGTTGTTGGGCTGACTTTCACCACTGCGAATGACGCTGTAGGTCGTGATCCGGTTGCATATGAATTCTATGGTTCTAATGTGAGCATAAATGGGCCGTACACGTTGATTGCAAGTGGCGATATCGTCGATTTCAGCCAAACGTCGCCATGGCCGCGCTTCACAAAGAACGAAACGCCGATTTTCTTTGATAATGATGTGACATACGACCACTACCAGGTTCTATTCACGGCCGTTCGAAGTCCCGCAAGTGCCAATACTATGCAGATATCCGAGGTTGAACTATTGGGGAAGGACCGAACCGCTGCGAATCCTGACCCGTTTGATGGTGCTGTGATTCGGGATACATGGGTAAGTTTGAGTTGGTTGCCTGGAGACTCTTCCTACTCGCACGATGTGTACTTCGGCGAGAACTTCGCAGAAGTTTACCGCAGCACCGGCGGCACCTTCCGGGGAAACCAGCCCTCAAATCATTTTCTTGTGGGCCTGCCCGGATATCCCTATCCGGACGGTCTGGTTCCCGGCACAACTTACTACTGGCGCATTGATGAAGTGGAAGCCGACCGTGTCACCAAGCACCGAGGCGACGTGTGGAGCTTCTTCGTCCTCTCCGGCAAGGCCTATGATCCCTAACCGGGCGACGTGGAGCGGTCCATAGACACGGATGTAACTCTCACATGGGCGGCCGGTAGCGACGCCGAGACGCACACAGTGTACTTCGGCGACGATCCTGACGCCGTGGAAGATGCTGTGGGTGGAATACCTCAGACGTTGAGCCGGTATTACCCCGGCGATCTGGAATTCGACAAGACGTATTGCTGGCGCGTAGATGAGTTCGACGGGGCCGCCACGCACAGAGGCGACGTCTGGAGTTTCACTACCATGCCGGCGGATGAATTCTGGGCTGGGGCTTATTATGTCGATGGAGAAAATCGTCTCGCCAATGACGGCAATCCCGGGACCGAAGCCCAGCCCTTTAAGACGATTGGAAGGGGCGTGCAATCGCTGCAACCGGGCGATACTCTGCTGATAAAGGCCGGGACCTACAGGGAAACGGTGATCTTGTCGAGAAGCGGAACGCAAGCCAAGCCCATAAAGATTCGAGCCTTTCCCGGAGACGAAGGTAAGGTAATAATCAACGCGGCTGAGCCGGTAACATACTGGCACAAGTGCGCCGGCCCCGGCGATTGCGCCGGGAATCCATACTGGAGCCACATCTACTATGCGGACGTGACGGCGCTGGTGCAGTCCCACCCCGATAGTGAATTTGCGATCAGACAGGTCTTTCAGAATGGGGAACTGCTCAAGCGCTCGCGATATCCGGATAGGGGATGGAGCTATCCAACGGGTATTCTGGACCCCAAGAAAACGTTCTCCGACGACTTTCTCTCCAAACCCGATGGGTATTTTGTCGGTTCGGTATGCCATGTGAAGACGGCCGTGTGGCATCTCGACCAAATCCCCATTACGGACTTTTCCCGACGTGCAGTGACCCTGGCGAGGAGCCCCCGGTACGACATATCGACGCGATTCGGGTACTACATCACCAGCGTCGTGGGCGAGATCAACGAGGAGGGGGAATGGGCCTACGACGCCCTTGAGAAGAAACTCTTCCTGTGGCCCAAAGGAGACTTTGCGCAGGGTGTGGAGTTTACGTATCGGGAGTATTGCGTGCGCACGTATGGCGGCACCTCGTGGAACGTCATGCGCGGATTGACCATGCGCAATGCGTACACCTACGGCATCTGGTTGTACCGGGCAAACGATATGACGATTGAGAACAACACCATTGATCACACCTTCACCTTCGGCATCTACCTGCAGAGTACCGGCGGGATCTGTAACAACAACCAGATCCTTAACAACACAGTCAGACATTCCTGTTTTCGCGGCATAAGCGTCGGGGGTGACGCCTCGTATTGCCGCGTCGAGGGCAACTATGTTTACGCCACCGGAGTCGAACACTACGGCGATGATCTGATGCACGGCCCGAGCCACGGCGTGTATATCAGTGGCCCGTTCGCCAAGGTGTACAACAACAGGATTGACCGCACGGGCTACACGGCCTTGTACCTCGATGGGCACACGCTCGGACGCGATGTGTCCCACAACTATATCACCAACGTCGCCCTGGCCCTGTCCGATGGCGGCGGCGTCTATACGGGTGGCTTCTACGACAAACCCGAGAAAGACCATATCCACCACAACATCTTTGAAGATGTGATTGGATGCCTGTCGATGGATCGGAATCATGACAAGGGATTGCCGGTAACCATCGAGAAATACTCCGGCGATTCGTCCGGCATCTACGTGGATGAGCGGGGCAACAACCGAATCATCGAGCACAATACAGTCATCAACTCTCACATGGCGGGCATTTTCTTTCACTGGGCGCCCGGCAACGTCGTGCAGAACAACACCCTATATGGCAACAAGGAGGCCCAGATCTGGTTCAGCGGCCGCAATCAGCCGGGCGAGAAGCTTGTCGATGAGGTCGTTCTCGACAACATTATGTTCGCAACAGATGCACAACAGAAAACGTTTTTCCTTGCGATAAATTATGATGATGTGCATTTCGGCCAGTCCGACAGGAACTACTTCTACAATCCCTATCGCTACTCACATATCTGCGTGAGTCGTTACAACGGCGGAACGGTCCAGGACGATCTGACACTCCAGCGATGGCGTGCTCTGTCCGGCTACGACGCAAACTCCAAAGAATTTAGTTACATGGATCAATTCGAGGATATTACGATGGACCCCCAAAAAGAGTCCCGGATTATTTATAATACGTCTCTCGATGTAATTAGCATTGATTTGGAATCAGATAAATATTGCGATGTGCACGGTAACAAAATTTACGGTAGCGTTAGTTTACAGCCCTTTGAATCAAAAATTCTTATATTCTCCGATTATGAAATCCCGGACCCTCCCCTTGAAGGACATCTCAATAAAGGCCTTAAAATTCGCTAAGATGCACTTCAGCCCCTGCTTTCTCTTTTTCCGTATAGTTGCATTATTTGTAAAACACAGTACCATTATATTTGACATTTATGCAACATCGTATTCTTGAAGGAGTTTATTATGAATCGTCACCCGGCAATTTACGTCTTAATTACAATACTGTCCGTTGCTATCTTGTTCCTTGGCTTGACTCAATTGACAACAGGCCAGGATAATCCGAAACTCATAAAGGCCAAAGACGGCTCCGGCATCATCGGCTATAAGGACACCCCCATTTTGCCCTGGTGCGGCTACCACGTGCACGACCCTGACCGGCCGGCGCCAGAAAAAGTCACCACCGCCCCGCCGGACACAAAGGGAAAAACCGGCATCGCACCATCCGATGCAATCGTCCTCTTCGACGGCACCGGCCTTTCACAATGGAATTATTCAGACTGGAAAATCGAAAAAGGCGAGCTTATCGCCGTCTCCGGCAATCTCACAACAAAGCAGCCCTTCGGCGACTGCCAGTTGCATATCGAATGGATGGCCCCGGACCCGCCGCAGGGCGGCATCTGGGACCGCGGCAATAACGGCGTGACGCTAATGGGCTTATTTGAAATCCAGATTTACGACTCATACACTGAGAGGCTTTACCCCGATGGCCAGGCCGCCGCCGTTTACGGCCAGACACCTCCGATGGTAAACGCCTGCCGCAGACCCGGCCAATGGCAGTCGTATGATATTATCTTTTTTGCCCCCGTCTTCAAATCCGGCAAGCTCGTAAAGCCCGCTTATGTCACCGTCCTGCACAACGGCGTACTTGTCCATCACAACCAGAAAATCTACGGCCCGACCGGTCACCGAATCCTGCCGAGTTACGATAAGCCCATCCCCGAAAAACTGTCCCTTGCCCTCTCGGCCCACAACAATCCCGTACGGTTCCGTAACATCTGGCTGCGACCGCTGTGAGCAGAACTCGACGATAAAGGACTGCATGAACGACCGAGTTGTTGCTCCCACGGCTGCTGCCTCGTTTGACCTTATCAATCAATCGCAGGAAATGTTGTTATACGTAAAGCGCGTACGCGCTTTACGTATGCCACATCTAAACACAACAAAAGGATTCACATAGTTTCGATTAGCTCTTGTGCATGGATTGCACATTTCCCACTTTGGTCCTCCGTCCTTCATCATTCGAAATTCCTTGTTCGATATTGGACATTCCCTGTCCCCCACCCTCTATCATCCTGAACTGTACCTAAATACGACATATAACATACAAAATACTCTTTATGTTTTACTAACTCCGTATCCTCCTCCGCATTTCCTCCGTCTTCTTCTTTAGCTCCGGCCATTTCGTCCAAATCTCTTTGTCACACGATGGAAAATCATCACAATGGGCACAGGTTGGCAGGCCTCTTGCCATTGCGCATTTCTTCGCATCGCAATTAAAAAGTGCATTCTCCGACTTACACCCGTCACAATAAAGCTTTTCCGCATTCATTTTCCACTGCTTTGCCACCTTGGCCCTTAACTCATCATCGTTGTTCTTCGTCGTAATATAGACATCACATTTGTCACACTCTAAGCAGCAATAAGCAACCATAGCGAATTCGTCGGCGGCCAACTTTTCCTTTTCGCCTTCCGAACACCTTGGACAGCATGAAAGACCCGCCTGGCCTAAAGCAAATCCAATCCCCGCGCAGGCACCCAACCTCAGAAAGCCTCTCCTGTTATGTCTGTGACAATCAAAACTTATCTCTGAATATTTCTCGCTTTCCATAATGGATTCCTTTTCTATATAAGTACTGAACAAAACAGCCTGACACAACCAACTATCTCACAAGCTCTTTCTGCTGTCAAGTCCGGCCGGTCTAAAAAGGCCGGTTCCGAACCGGCAAATTTCCTTTCGAGAAATCTTCAAATACATATAATAGGGGGCAACATTCACCATGAAACTGAACAATTAAAAATAAATGGGCAGGTCAGGAAAATGAAAACGCATCGTACTAATCTATTCGTTGTGATGGGCATAGTCCTCGTTGTTGCATCGGCGACTATCGTAACGGCTGCCTCCAATTCCAATAATATGGCCCACGGTGACATCCAAGGCATTTGGATGGCTGCCGCTGAAAAACCGAATACTCCCGCCCCTCCCGTCATATTTCGGATTGCAATAAACGCCGACGGTGTACCAAAGGCCTTCATGGAAAGCCCCGACCAGTTGCACAGGACGCTCATGAACAAAGTCACCTTTGAGAACGGCCGACTCCACATCGACGCAAAATCAATAGGAGGAACTTATGAAGGAAAAATCGAAGCCGATGGTACGACCATCAAGGGCAACTGGAGCCAGGCCGGCCGCTCGTTTCCTCTCATGCTCAAGCGCACGGACGAGCTGCCCCGCCCGAACCGGCCGCAGGAGCCGAAGCGGCCATATCCTTACGATGATGAAGAAGTCGTCTATGAGAACAGCCTGGCCGCTATAAAGCTTGTCGGCACCTTGACCCTGCCCCGCACCCGAGGTCCGTTCCCGGCGGTGCTGCTCATCGGTGGTTCCGGCACCGACGACCGTGACAACGGCTTTTCACATCGGACCTTCCTCGTCCTGGCCGATTACCTGACCCGCCGCGGCATCGCCACCCTTCGCGCCGATAAACGCGGCGTCTGGAAATCGACCGGTGACTTCTACACGGCCACGACTAAGGATTTTGCGAGCGATGCCCTCGCCGGCGTGGCCTACCTCAAGACCCGAAAAGAAATCAATCCCGCGCAAATCGGCATCATCGGCCACAGCGAGGGGGCAATGATAGCACCCATGTTGGCTGCCCAATCCCCCGATATCGCGTTCATCGTGATGATGGCGGGAGCAGGCGTGCCGCTCGATAAGCTCCTGGTAACTCAGAATTGCCTTTATGCTGAAGTGGAGGGAGCCGACGAACAAAAAATCGCCCTTCTGCGCGATTGGTATGAACGTTACTATGCCATCGCAATCAGCGAAAAAGATGATGCCCTCGCCGAGGAGAAAATTAACAAAATGTACGCTGAGCTTAACGATGAGCAGAAACCAATGCTCGACTGGTCCGAAACAAAATTGAATGACGAAATCAAACGCGTGCTCTCGCCCTGGTCGCGGTACCTGCTGGCCTTTGACCCCAAAGTATTTCTGACTAAAGTAAAGTGTCCCGTTCTTGCCATCAACGGCCAGAAGGATTTACAGGTCGCCCCGGACGAGAATCTCCGCGGTATTGAGCAGGCATTGAAAGCCGCAGGAAATCGGCACTACCTCGTCAAAAAACTCCCCGGTCTTAACCACCAGTTTCAGACGGCCGACACCGGAGCCGAATCAGAATACGCCAAAATAAAAGAGACATTCGCTCCCTTTGCCATGAAAACCGTAGCGGACTGGATTCTAAAGCAAACCGGCGAGCCTGCGGATGAAAGATAGACGCACGCCCCTCTCCTCGCCCATATCATTTAGGATGAAAAATCATCGCATTGGACATAGACCCGCAACACTTTGCAATATATGATAGTACTCTGTAACAGCTCAAATTATGAGTGTCATTGCGAGGCCCCCGTCTTGCTTTACAGGAAAACGGGGGTCGTGGCAATCTCTAAGTTTTAAAAAATAGTAAATCTCATCTTATTTGATAGACTAAGAATTCCTAAGGCAATCATTATGGGGAGCCTCTATCAATCAATCTTCTTGCCTGTCGCTTCGCGGGCGCCTCTTTCGGTGATGAACTCGCCCTTGAGGGTCGTTCCATCCAGTTTGCCCTTAAATTCCATCGGGACATCACTGTCCCCGTATCTCATTATGACCTTGAAGCTAACCTGACTTCCATCCACCTTGAGGTCCGTAACGGCTATCTCATTGTCCCTAACGGTGTACGTAGCGGTCATGTCTTCTTTAATCTTCAGTGTGCTTGTACGCGTCCCTCGTGACGACTCCCTCGTGAACTCCCAGGTACCGACAACCGGTGAGGCATCTTCAGCCTTCTTACCGACCACCTCACTAGTACCTCTATCTGAAATAAGCTGACCCTTAAGGCTCTTACCATCTAATTTGCCTTTGAAGTCCATCCTGAAGGTTCTGTCTCCGAAGCCCATCTCGATAGCAAAAGTCACCTGGTTGCCTTCGAGTTTGATGTCCTTCATGGGGATCTCACCGCCGAAGAACTCATACCTGCCGGTCAGGTCTCCATTGATCATCATCATACTCGTACGCGTACCTCTATCGGACGTCGTTGTCAGCTCCCAATTCCCAATAAGTGGTGCTCCTACGCGCTCTCCGGTTGCAGGCATCTCGCCTCGTCGGCTCTTGAATGCCCCTGCTAACTTATGCCCCTTGATTGCACCCTCAAAGCTCGATTCCCATTCGCGCTCACCGAATTTGCTTTTTCGAGTATAGGTGAGCTTTCCATCCTGAAATTTGACATTCGATACTGCGTGCTCTCCGGACTCGGCTTCCCATTTGCCGGCCAGCGTACCGTCTGGATTCTCGGAAATTATCAGCTTGCCGGTGATTTCTCTATCACCAACATTAAACTTCATATTCCACTGACCGAGGGCTGGGCATTTAGGCTTCTTCCTGGCCCCGTTGGCGGCAAACTCCCCGCGGTCGCTTGACATTGTACCCGTAATCTTACCGTCCTTTAAAGTCCCCGCGTACTCCATTATGAACTCCTGGTCGCCAAAGCTGAGTATTCGAGTAAAGGTGAGCTTTCCGTTCTCGAATTTGACATTGGTCAGCTCGCCGGAGCCCCACTTGCCTGTTAGACTGCCGTCCGCCTTCTTGGAGATGGTCATCGTGGCAAAGCTCTCTCGACCGCCGAATTCCATCTTCATTTCCCATTCACCTATAATGTCTTCAGCCGCCCAGACAAACGATGTCTGCATCAACAGCAAAAGACAGGTGAGAATGATGGACTTGCCGATTCTCTTGTGGTTTAACATCTGATTCATAATAGGCCTCCTAAAAAAGTGTTTTAAAATTAGTCGCTGCTCGACTACACGAATTTACCCTCGAATCCAAAATGTTACTGCGGAGCAGCATAAAAAACAATTGTTTTTTCAAAAATATTTGTCTCCATGAGACTTGACAATAAAAGATATTGACAGGGCTGTCATTTTTGAGTTAAATCTTGCAAATGCGGTTATATAATTTTGGACTAAGGACGAATCAAAAATGAAAAAACTATGGGTAAATGTTATTCCATATAACAAAGAAATCGCCATAGCTGCGCTGGAAAGCGGGGCCGAGGCCGTCATTCTCCCTGACGGTCGGAGTGAAACTGTCCGCCGGTTCGGCAAAATCAAAACCGTTGAGAAAAACGGCGACATCAAGCCCGGCATGGAAGTCGAGTTCATAGATATAGCCGGCAAAGAAGACGAAGACAAAGCCGCAGCAGTGCCTGCGGAAAAAATTATTGTCCTTAGAATGCTCGACTGGACGATTATACCGATAGAGAACCTGTTGGCCCGCCGAGGCAAAAATATTATGGTGCAGGTAGAAAATAGCGAACAGGCCAAGCTTATGGTTGAGATACTCGAAAAAGGCGTTGACGGCGTCCTCTTAAATACTACCGATATAAACGAGATAAAAAAATGCGCCGAAATCATTCACGGCGTAAGTGAAAAAATCGCTCTCGTAACAGCCACCATCACAGGCATCAAACAATTAGGTATGGGCGACAGGGCCTGTCTCGATACCTGCACGCAGATGACTTTAGGCGAAGGGATGCTCATCGGCAATACTGCTGCCGGTTTCTTTCTGGTCCATTCCGAATCCATCGATAATCCTTACGTGGCATCTCGGCCGTTCCGCGTCAATGCCGGTGCCGTGCACGCATACACCTTAGCGCCGGGCGGTAAAACGAAATACTTAGCAGACTTAAAGGCCGGTGACGAAGTGCTGCTTGTGGATTTCCAGGGCAAAAGTCAAACCGCTTATCTGGGCAGAAACAAAATAGAAAAAAGGCCTGTCATGCTCATCGAGGCCGATGCCGAAGGTCAGCCGATAAGTCTTGTCTTACAGAACGCCGAGACGATTCGACTCGTCAGCCCGGACGGTAAAGCGATTTCGGTTACAACTTTGAAGACGGGCGATAAAGTCTTAGGCCATATAGAAAAGGCCGGCAGGCACTTCGGTATGCAGGTTGATGAGACACTAATTGAAAAGTAAACCTATGGTGTGGCCGGACGATGTCATCAGTATAATCTTAGCTGCTTTTCTTGGAGCGGCAATAGGTCTGGAGAGAGAGCTTAGTGGCAAGTCTGCCGGGCTCCGGACGAATCTCTTAATATGCCTTGGCGCAGCCCTCTTTACCATAATCTCCAAACGACTGGCCGTCGTGACCGAAGGCTCGACTACAAGGATAGCCGCCCAGATTGTTACCGGCGTAGGCTTTTTAGGTGCCGGTGCCGTCATCCAGGACAGACGTGGTGTACACGGCCTGACCACAGCCGCGACCATTTGGCTTGTTGCAAGTATCGGAATGGCCTGTGGGGCCGGTTTTCACGACTTGGCAGCTATATCAACGCTCATTGTAATTGTCGTCCTCGCGGGCCTCTTAAAGCTCGCAAAGCCGTTGACACGCTATATGGAAAAACACCAAACCAAAAGAACTCTTGACGACCAGGATTATACCGGCGCGGAGCGCAGGCAAGCAGAGCAAAATAAAACCACTTAACAACACGAGGCACTTGCAAACACAAACGTACGGACAATCACCTCAAGTGCTCTATCACTCGCCCCGACCCACCGAATAAAAATATGCTTATCACTCAGTTGGTGTATAACCTAATTTTCCCCACACAGCCTTCTGAACTCTATACAAATCCTGATTGCCCGGATTATTTGATAAATTGCCATTCCGCCCTGTGTCTTGCCAGTAGTCATAATCCATCTTGGCGATCTCTATCGTACGCGGGTCTTTCCACTTCCAGTACTCGCTATGCCCATCTACGAAAGAAAAGTTTGTCCCGTCTCCGTGCCGGGCGGTAATCTGGTCCCACCATCGCTCCTGGTCATACCAAATGGTCCAGCTCGCCGGACTCAATCGGCCCTCATCAAGAAAAACAACTCTCTGGCCCGGCTTGCGAATCTGATTCCTGTTTTTAACTATCTGCCCCTCAGCGCCGGGTATCGCATCATAACCATTCATAGCATCAACTATAGCATACGTCACCACCTCTCCGCGAATACCGGTCGGGCACTTGTAAAGCTTTATGTTCGGGCAGTATTCATATAGCAGTCCCCTCTGGATACCTTCTATTCGCGCTTCTTCTGAGGCGCTCCGGCCCGACCAATATACCCAACATGTGCCGTCTTTGTTGTTGCTTCCGGTGCTTGTATTGCCGTTAACAATCTTGCTGTCGTTATCATCCGCATACATAATCCACGCAAGTGCCATTTGCTTCACGTTGCTAAGACACGCCGCACGTTTGCCCTGCTCTCTGACCCGATTTAGCGCCGGCATCAATATCGCCATCAACACGGCGATGATAGCGATAACTACCAGAAGTTCTATTAACGTAAACCCTCTTTGATGTCTTCCACTTTCCTGGTTAATAATCTCAACTTCTAACGGCCTGAACAGTTTTCGTTCATTCATATTGCGCCTTCCTCTTCTGCCGCGATTACACTCCTCAAAGACGGTTCTCTGCAAATGCTTCCACGGCTCTAATATTAATAAAATCCTGAATTCTTACATAATCATATCATAAAATCGCGTATAGTGCCAGAGTTTTTCCTTGACGTCAAAGTGCCTAATTTGCTATAAATAAAATCATCGGAGTTTGTTTCTTTTCGGCAGGCCGAATTTCTGGAATTTTCAGCTAATTCAGCTTACCTGAAAGCTTAAAAAACGAAATACGCAGTGTCAAGTCAAAACTTTGTATTTCGCGGATAGGATTTTTACATTTCACTTAATTGTTCTTATTGGGCTTTTGAGGGAAGGAGGTAATATCAAGTCATAAAAGCCATCTTGGGCGGCCATAAATAGAATGTCGTGAGCCTGAAAATTATTAGCGGTCATTTTGTTTGAGGTTATTTGAGACCAGGAGTGTTTTGGTATGTGGCCAAAGCACAGTCGTCGTTATCGTAACCTTTTTTACAGGAGGATGTATCATGAAAACTCAAGTAGTTTGGTTGGCAGTAGTTTTGTTGATAGGATTCATAGGAATCGGTTCAAGCTACGCACAGGAAGTCGTGAATCTACTACCCAACGGTGGTTTTGAGACCGGTAATGCAGGGCCATGGAACATCTATGGCGACGTGACATCCGAAGTCGTTACGGGATGTGTGGATGCCGCGGTTCCCGAAGGTCCGATTGAGGGAGACTATTGCCTGCACCTTGTGGTTCCATCGGCAGGGGCCGGCCCTCATGAAAGCGGCATGTCGGACGGAAGCTATATCTTTGAGAAAGGCAAGAAATACACGTTTTCCTGCTTCTTCAAATGCAAATCCGGCACGCTACAGTTTCGTATGAAGCCGGAACATGCCACAGATCCATGGGAAGCCTATGGCGATCAGGTCTTCACTGCCACCGAAAAATGGCAGGAATTCAGCGTAACCACTCCTGTCTTTACTGAGGACGTGACTCCCGCCAGCCCTTCATTCCACCTCGCTTTTGCAGCCGGTGATTTTTGGATAGACGGCATACGACTCTACGAGGGCGACTATGTCCCACCTCTTTTCAAAAGTTTTACAGCCAAAAATCCCAGTCTGGAAGATGGAGCCGTACACGAGGACACATGGGCAAGCCTCTCGTGGGAACCGGGAATATCAGCAGTAACGCATGATGTTTATTTTGGCGACAATTTCGACGATGTGAACAACGGCGCCGAGAGTACTTTCCAGGGTAATCAGGCCGAGGAGTTTTATGTGGTTGGCTTTCCCGGTTTTGCTTATCCGGACGGCCTTACAAATGGAACGACGTATTACTGGCGGATTGACGAGATAAATGAAAATGACCCGAACAGCCCGTGGAAAGGTGATGTCTGGAGCTTTCTGGTTCCACCCAAGAATGCCTATAATCCCGTACCGGCTGACGGCGCCAAATTTATAGACCCGAAAGATTTAGTACTTGAGTGGGATCCTGGTTTCGAGATAAAATTGCACCAGGTGTACTTCGGAGATAATTTTGCCGACGTCGATGCCGGCACAGGCGGCACCGCAAAAGGTCCGATTGGTAATACAAAGTTCAATCCTGGAACACTCGAATTAGACAAGACCTACTATTGGCGCATCGACGAGTTCGATGGCATCGAAACACATAAAGGCAATATCTGGATCTTTACAATAGCAGGGACCGGCGGTGGTGTGCGTGCAGATTACTTTACAGGTATAAATTTCGAGAACCTGGTTTTGAACCGTGTTGATTCTCAAATCGACTTTAACTGGGGCGATCCGGGCAGTCCGGACCCGTCGGTCGGTAATGATAACTTCTCAGTCAGATGGAGTGGTCAGGTAGAAGCGGCTTTTACAGAAACCTATAACTTCTATGCCAGAACCGACGATGGCGTACGCCTATGGGTCGAGGGTCTGCAGCTTATTGATCAGTGGGTTGACCGTTCAGCAACCGAGAACAGAGGAACGATAGACCTTGTTGCAGGACAGATATACAGCGTTGTAATGGAATATTACGAAAATGGAGGCGGCGCCGTGGCAGAACTGCGCTGGTCGAGCCCCCACACTCCAAAGCAAATCATTCCGCAGGCGGCACTATCACTGCCGGTAAAGGCCAGCAGTGCCAATCCGAGGACCGGCTCTGTTGATGTAAAACAAGACACTATTCTTACCTGGGGCCCCGGAGACTTTGCCGAATCACACGATGTCTATTTCGGCACAGATGAAGAAGCAGTACGGAACGCCGATACAAGCTCGCCCGAGTACAAAGGCACGAGGGCCCTTGGTTCTGAGAGTTATGACCCCGGTGTGCTCGAGTGGGGTGCTACTTACTACTGGCGTGTCGATGAAATCAATAACAACAATTCGGAGAGTCCGTGGGTAGGCGGTGTCTGGAGCTTTACGACGGCCAACTTCCTTGTAGTCGATGATTTTGAGGACTACGATATTGGCAACAACGAGATATGGTGGGCATGGAAAGACGGGCTTGGCTATGCCGCGCATGGTACTGAACCTGCCTATGCCGGTAATGGAACCGGCTCGGCTGTAGGCGACGAAACCACAGGTTCTTATTGTGAGGAGACTATCGTTCACGGAGGCGGCAAGTCGATGCCTTTATTCTATGACAACAGCGTCCTCAAGTATTCAGAGGTGGAGAAGACACTGACTTATCCGCGTGACTGGACTGAGAATGGTGTCAGCACACTGACAATTTGGTTCAGGGGCGATTCGGCTAACGCCGCCGAGGTATTGTATGTTGCTCTCAATGGCAGCGCGGTGGTCAATCACGATAATCCAGATGCAGCACAGATAACTACCTGGACCCAATGGAATATCGACCTACAGGCATTTGCTGACCAAGGTGTGAATCTGGCCAATGTCAATACAATGGCCCTTGGTTTCGGCGACAAGAATAATCCGCAGCCCGGTGGTTCAGGTACAATGTACTTCGATGATATTCGGCGGTACCGGCCGATACCATAAGAGCCGGAACCGGCACCTTAACTAAGATTTATGTACAAATTAAGATTGAGTGGTTAACTCCATGAGATAATTCCTTAATATCTCAAGGGGTTAATGTAGCAAATTTGTGGCAATTCGGGGCTTATATCGATTGATTCGATATAAGCCCCCTTATTATTGATAGTTGATTCAACTTTACGTAATCTTATCAAAAAATATTGGGTAATCACGCGTGATTTTCATTGACGGGAAAGTAGCTAATATGGTATAGATATATTAATATAGCTTGTGCCTGAGCAGTCGGGTATCTGCGGTTTCTCGTCATTCTGTGGGCACGATTCTTGTAATTTTACGAATAGAGGAGGAGTTATTATGTATCATGCGGGGCACATAGTTACGGTAAAAAATTTTGTGCTTCTCAGTTGAGTGTTTTTGCATCTCAATTAACAACCCATATTTATTTTTTAAAGGAGGATTATTATGTGTAAGAAGTTAATTTTTCTGATTTATTTTGTTTTGGTGCTATGTCTGGCTCTAACAAACGTGACCAACGCTGCTCAGTCCGGTCTTATCGGCTATTGGCGATTGGATGAAGGAACGGGTACCGCTGTCGGGGACGCGAGCGGCAACGGCAACCATGGTATTCTTGAAGGAGGTGGCAAATGGACGACGGGGAAGTTGGATGGGGGTGTCTATCTTGATGGTGTGGACGACTACATCGAGATTCCTAACCTCATAGGCGAAGCAGGCACCATGGGATTCTGGTTCAAACCCGACTGGGATGGTTCGGACCCGGCAGACTACAGACTTTTCGATGCGAGCCTGGGTGGCATATACTTCTTCGTATCGAAGGGTGCAAACCATGCCGACATCAATCCGGAGGATTTCGGATTCTATTTGGAGGACGCCACTGATGCCGACTACCAGGGTATCGAGATTGACCCGGCCGGCGTTATATTTGCCGATACCTGGATTCATGTCGCTGTGACCTGGGAATTCGGCGGTGGCCCTGCTGTCCTGTATCTTGACGGACAGGAAGTCGCAAGAGCCGATACATTAGGTCCTCTCCCGGTGCTTTATGAAAATCCCCGTTTTGGTCTGCAAACTATCGACTACATTCCATCTGCAAATGGTGCAAAGGGTGTCATCGACGACATTGCCATTTTCGACAGAGCCTTAACAGCCGAAGAGATTCAGACCATTATGTCGGGTCTCGGAGAATATCCATGGGCCTGGGGTCCCGAACCGGATGATAGTACTCTATATTCGGATACATGGATAAGCATTAGCTGGTCGGCGGGGGATTTTGCGGTCTCGCACGATGTGTATCTCGGTGATAATTTTGATGATGTCAACAATGGCGTCGCCGAGACATTCCTGGGTAATCAGGTCGCAACGAACCTTGTTGTCGGCTTTCCTGGTATGCCTTATCCGGATGGCCTTGTTCCAGGAACCACTTACTATTGGCGAATCGATGAGGTCAATGATGCCGAGCCGAACAGCCCATGGAAAGGCCCTGTCTGGAACTTTAGTATTCCACCCAGGACCGCCTACTCCCCAGGCCCGGCTAACGGTGCCGAGCAGGTAGAGCCTGATGTGGAGCTTAGCTGGACGCCGGGCTTCGGTGCTAAATTGCACCATATGTACTTCGGTGATAACTTCGCCGATGTGGACAACGGCACGCCGAATACATACAAAGGCCCTATGGGTTTCTCAAAATATACTCCCGGCGCACTTAAACTGGCTAAGACTTACTACTGGCGTGTCGATGAGTTTGATGCCTTCGAGACGCATAAAGGCCACGTCTGGAGCTTTACTACTGAGGGTGCCGTCGGGAGCCCGAACCCGGCTAATGGAACTGTGGATGTAAAGCAGACACAGATTCTCACCTGGGCACCGGGAGTCTATGGTGCTTCGCATGAGGTATATTTTGGCACAGATAAAGAGGCAGTACGAAATGCCAATACCGGTTCACCGGAGTATAAAGGCTCCGGGGATCTTGGTTCTGAAAGCTATGACCCCGGAAAACTTGAATGGAATACCACTTACTACTGGCGTATTGACGAGGCCAATAACGTCAATCCCGACAGTCCGTGGCCAGGCATCCTATGGAGCTTTACGACAGCCAACTTCCTTATCGTGGACGATTTTGAATCTTACAACGACCTTGACCCTGCCGACCCCGATAGCAACAGGATATTTAATGCGTGGATAGACGGATACGACGACCCGACAAACGGTTCTTTAGTTGGTTATGATAATCCTCCATTTGCCGAGCAAACTATCGTTCACAGCGGCAACCAGTCGATGCCACTTTTCTACGACAACAGTGTTGGTTACTCTGAGGCAACTTTAACGTTGACTTACCCGCGTGACTGGACCGAGAATGGTGTAAACAAGCTGACAATTTGGTTCAGAGGCAATTCGGCTAACGCTGTTGAGACGTTGTATGTTGCCCTCAACGGCAGCGCTGTGGTCAATCACGATAATCCTGATGCAGCACAGATAATTGCCTGGACAGAATGGAATATCGATTTGCAGGTATTTGCAGACCAGGGCGTGAACCTTGCCAACGTCAATACGATTTCCCTTGGTCTTGGTAACAGGAACAATCCGTTGGCTGGCGGTTCGGGTACGATGTACTTCGACGATGTTCGTCTGTATCCACCGCCATCGGCGCCGTAAGCTGGGATTTAGCCGGTAAGTAAAATTGCGCGGCTGATACGAAGCTTTCAAAGTTTGAGATTGACGCGTCCGCCTTTGGCGGACTCGCAATGACAAACAAGAGGACACCGGATTCGTGTTAATTCGGGGCCTATACCGAGTAAATTTGGTATAGGCCCCTTTTACAATAATAAATGATTATGGATTACTACATAGGCGGAACTGCGATATGCCTGTTGGAACTCCGCTCACAACGGATATCCATATTGATTATTGATATTAAACATTGTATGTCGTACTACCCGGGGGCATACAAAGTCGCGCATAAATGAAAATCATCCCCAGCGATGGGGTTTTTTAGATTGAAATCTTCAGGGGATTCGATTATATTTACACCAGCTTATTACAATAGTAATTTGCCTTTTGCTTAATTTCGGTTTCTTTCTCTGTTTTGATTGAGCCGCCGGGTTGGAGATAAATAAGCACAGCTAAGTTTTAGGAGGTAACAAAATGCAATCCTTAAAAAGAAAACACGCCCACTTATGTCCCAAAACAGGTAAATCCCTCGAGTCCAAAATAAAATATCGCTGGTTGACGTGGATATTTCCCATAGCCGGCCTGGTGTCACTGATATGGTTTTTGGTCAGGGTGATACCGAAACCTTCACGGGCGACGTATCCGTGTCAGCGCCTGGCTTTTCCGTTGGCTTCAGGATTTGTGGCCTGGCTTGTAGGTCTGGGTGCATCGGCAATGGCATTTAGAAAAGCCAGGTTCAACTTTGCCCGAAGGCGCTATGTGGTGGCCTTGGTATGTGTCGCCGTAAGTATTGGCGCCTTGTGGATAGCTGTCAGCGCTACCGGCGAGAAGTTGGTCTTGGCTCAGCCTCAACCTGCGAATGAGCCAATAGGAGTTGCCAGGGGCATTTATCCCGGTCGCGTTGTCTGGGTTCACGACCCCGAAGCAACAGATTGGCAAGGACCCGGAGATGGTCACTGGTGGGAAAGTAACCACACGAGCCAGGCACGGGTAAACCAAATGATGTCACGGGCAATACGTGAGCTGACCGGCGCAGCGAGTGACACTGACGCCTGGGACAAACTTTTCAGGCACTTCAACAAAATGCAGGGCAAGGGAAATGCAGCATATAAACCCGGCGAAAAGATATTTATAAAAGTAAACTTTGTCGGCTTCATCCGGACTGTCAGAAGTGTCAATCCTGAAAATTACGATTTGGAACAAGGCATTGATTATATGAACACCTCGCCGCAGATGATTACCGCCCTGCTGCGCCAGCTTGTTGAAACGGTCGGCGTAGAGCAATCTGACATTTCAATCGGCGACAGCCTGGCCCGCTTTGCAAACGAGTACTATAACATTTTACATAAGGAGTTTCCAAACGTCCGCTTTATGGATTGTGAAGGCAAGTTTGGCCGAATCAAGATGAAGCAATCCTCCGCCCCCTTCTACTGGAGTTGTAATCCCCAGGTGTCCGAGCAGGATTACGCACCGGCCAGCTATGCTGAGGCTGATTATTTAATAAACCTGGCAAACCTCAAGGCCCACACAGGCGCCGGCATAACCCTCTGTGCAAAGAACCACTACGGTTCGCTTATCAGAACACCGCCGCAGAAGGGCTATTACGATTTGCATCCGGGTGCCTTTTCCAAGGAGACGGGAATATACAGAAACCTCGTGGACCTGATGGGACATAAGCACGTCGGCGGCAAGACCGTTCTGTATCTAATTGACAGCCTTTACTCCGGAATACATCCCAGAGACAGAGCGCCGCGAAAATGGAGAACTTATCCTTTCAACGGCGACTGGACTTCGAGTCTTTTGGCCTCGCAGGACCCCGTAGCCATCGATTCGGTCGGCTTTGATTTCCTCCACGCTGAATATGAGGAGCATCCACGCAAGGCCGGTGTGGACGACTACCTCCACGAGGCGGCCCTGGCGAACAATCCGCCTTCGGGAACATTCTATGACCCGGACCACCCTGGCAACGTCAAGAGATTACCCAGTCTCGGTGTCCACGAACACTGGAACAATACGAAGGATAAAAAATACTCCCGCAATTTGGGAACCGGCGAAGGTATCGAGCTGATAGCTGTGACATCGGCGGATGCCGCAAAGACAGGCATAATCGCGCCGGGTGCAAAAGTGCAGAAACTTTCCGGCGGCTTTAAATTCACCGAAGGCCCCGCTGCCGACGCCCACGGCAACGTCTTCTTCACCGACCAGCCCAATAACCGGATTCTCAAATGGTCGGTGGACGGCAAGCTGTCAACCTTCCATGAAAGCCCCGGTAGGGCAAACGGCCTTTACTTCGATAAAAAAGGAAATCTGCTCGCCTGTGCAGACCTTAATAACGAATTATGGTCAATTGATATGCAAGGTAACGCCACAGTGCTGGTCAGGGACTACAAGGGCAAGAAGCTTAACGGCCCAAACGACCTCTGGGAGGACCCGAAAGGAGGAATATATTTTACCGACCCCTTATACAAAAGGCCTTACTGGAATAGAGGCCCTATGGAGCAGGACGGCCAGCACGTCTATTATCTTAGTCCCAATCGCGAAAAACTCATCCGCGTAACCAACGACCTCGTCCAGCCCAACGGCATAATCGGCACACCCGATGGCCGGTTGCTTTATGTAGCTGATATTGGCGACAGGAAGACCTATGTTTACAACACCAATGCCGACGGGACATTGTCGAACAAAAAGCTTTTCTGCTCGATGGGCTCTGACGGAATGACCATTGACAACGAGGGAAACATTTACCTGACCGGCAGAGGTGTCACGGTCTTCAATTCAGCCGGTGAGAAAATCGAGCATATACCCATCGACGCCGGCTGGACGGCAAACGTATGCTTCGGCGGCGAAGACAGACATACGCTTTTTATCACTGCTCAGACCTCGCTCTATTCACTGCGCATGCGAGTCAAAGGCGTATATTGAAAATAAGAATTCAACAACATAGAACATCTTTAACCATATTGACAGCATAAACACTGGTTGCTATATTGCTGTCGGTTTAGGTAAACTCAGGCTCATTTCTTACCCACGAGTAAAGGGTATTTAAACGGAGGGACGCTAATGAGCGACCCTGAGCAAAAAAACAATAACCAGCCGAATCAGAAAGAACCTCCTCAGGCGGACGGTTTCAGCAGCTCACTGAAAGGGCCGGGCAGCCACATCGGTCGGTTCCGGATAGAACGGGAGCTGGGCCGCGGGGCCGTCGGAGCGGTTTACCTGGCACACGATACCAAACTCGACCGTCCCGTCGCTATCAAGAGTCTGCCGGCAGAGGTAATGGGCGACCCCCAGGCCAAGTCGCGTTTCGAGCGCGAGGCCCGAGTCTTGGCGTCTTTGAATCACCCGAGCATCGCCGCTATCTATGAAGAATTGGAAGAGGCCGAGGGTATCGGCTACCTTATTCTCGAATACGTCCCCGGCCAGACCTTAGACCAGCAAATAGCGAAAGCCGAGATTAACCTAAAAGAGGCATTAACGATTGCCCTCCAGATAGCCGAGGCGGTCGCCGCAGCACACGAGCATGATGTGATTCACCGCGACCTAAAGCCCGGCAACATAAAGGTAACCCCCGAAGACAAGGTAAAGGTCCTGGACTTTGGCCTGGCCAAGCCAGTCGGCAGTGAAAAGGTTGACCAGCAAGCAACCACTATCACGCAGCCGGGTTGCGTTATTGGAACGCCGGCCTATATGAGCCCCGAGCAGGCCCGTGGTAAGCCGGTCGATAAACGCAGTGACATCTGGTCGTTTGGCTGCGTGCTGTTCGAGATGCTCGCCGGCAGGGCGCCCTTTGAAGGACAGACTGTTTCCGATATGCTGGCCAATGTTCTACAAGCAGAGCCTGAATGGCAGGCGCTGCCCCAGAACACACCGACTAACGTCGGGGTTTTGCTGCGTCGCTGTCTGGAGAAGGACCCGCGTCGCCGCCTTCATGACATCGCGGACGCAGCCATTGAAATAAATGAAACATTAAACCTGCCTTCCATCGCCCCTCCGATGACAACTACATCTCTCGAAATCGCTAATCCGACCGGTTGGAAGAAACTAATAGTGGTGGGTGCGGTCTGTCTATTGCTCGGGATTATTATGGGCGCTATCGCCATCTGGAGTCATTGGCGACCGGGCGCCCCAAAAACCCAGCCGATAAGAAGTTTTGTCATTAGTCCCGAAACGACTCTTGCGATGGAAGCCTTGTGGCACTGTGCCCTGGCCCTGTCGCCCGATAGCAGACGACTAGCTTACGTGGAAACGGGCATCGACGGGAGAAGAAAAATCTACATTCGCGAGATGGACGAATTCAAGGCAAAACCGCTCCCCGGCACGGAAGGCGCGATCAGCCCATTCTTCTCACCCGACGGCCAGTGGGTGGGATACGTCGACCATTTCCAAAGAAAGCTTAAGAAAGTATCTGTTAAGGGCGGTGAGCCTGTCGTCTTGTGCGAGTGCCTTCAATTTCGCGGAGGAAGCTGGGGAGCTGATGACAACATAATTTTCACCCCTGCCGGAGGCACAGCTAAAGGAAGCGGCCTCTGGCGAATTTCCGCATCCGGTGAAGGATTAGAGGAGTTAACGGTCCCGGACTCAGACCAGGGTGAGCTGGGACATTTTTGGCCGCAAATCCTACCGGGCGGTAAGCAGGTGCTTTTTACAAACTTGCAAGGTGGGTTTGATAAGAATCAGATCGAACTATACTCGCTCGAAACGGGTAAAAGACACATTTTGTGCAAAGGTGGAACATGCGCGCGATATGTCTCCAGTGGACACTTGGTTTATGGGCGCAGAGAGACCCTTTATGCCGTACCCTTTGACATCGAGCAGCTCAAAGCAACTGCTTCTCATGTACCGGTCATACCGGATGTTATGACCTCGCTCGTGTTCTGGAGTGCCTCGGCGCAGTTTTCCGTCTCTCGGGATGGTTCGCTCGCCTATATCCCGCTCGTGACGCGCAGCATTGAGCTAAGACCGGTATGGGTCGATAGAAAAGGGAAGGTCGAACCATTACCGGCAGCGACACCTCGCAACTATAAAAATGTCAGGATTTCACCCGACGGGGCGTATGCGGCATTTATTATCGTCGATGGGGATAACTCTGACATTTGGATATACGACTTGATACGCCACACACTAAATCCACTTACGTCCGATGGAGTCAGTGGTAATCCGATTTGGATGCCGGATGGCAAGTTTGTGCTGTTCGGGTCATATGGAAATGGAATACCTCAATTGTTTAAGCAAAGCGTTCCCAGTAGCGGCAAACAAGAGTTGCTCATAACGTCCGAAGAATTTGTAGGAGTTCCAACATCCTGCTCCCCTGATGGCAAGGAGCTGCTGCTTGCCGCATCTGACCCGAAGTATCCGAAGTTGGACGATGACATCTCAGTCTTCTCGTTAGACAGGCAGAATGGAAAGCCTCGTTCCCGGTCGTTCATCCAGAGAAACAATAATCAAAGACATGGTGTATGGTCACCCGACGGCCGGTGGATTGCATACAGTTCCGAAGAGTCCGGCAGCTGGGAGATTTACGTAGAGCCTTATCCAGGCCCGGGTCCAAAAACCATGATTTCGACCGAAGGCGGTTACCAGCCCGTGTGGTCGCGGGACGGTAAAGAGTTATTATATTTTAGTGGTCATGGCAGTCCCAGGATGATAGCTGCAACCATTGAGACCGAGCCGGAGTTCAGAGTCGTCGAGTTTAAGGAATTGTTCGAAGCTATAAACTATCGAAATTATGACATCGCGCCCGATGGGCGGTTCCTGATGATACAGGAATCACAGGAATCCACAACTCTTGGCATCAACGTCGTGCTAAATTGGTCTGAGGAGCTCAAACGCCTCGTGCCGACGGGAAATAACCAATGACGCTTTCACCCGGGATACGTTTTGATTTTTATGAGGATGTTTGACTATTGGAGCGTTTGTAAGGATTCTCAATGAGCAGAGCACTTCTGGAGATTAAATGAGTATTATTGGAGAAAAAATCATGCAGAAAAGAAGGGACAGTCCTAAGGACCCCTTCCGGGGAAACAGCGTCTTGTTGATGATTGTTGTTCTCACAGTTGTGTTATGTCTCGTGGCGGCGAACTTAGCGCTGGGCCAAAGGTCGAGATCGAGAACGAGACGGTCACAACGGGTACGGATGGAACAGGTACAGGTAGCTGGCCCGGATGGGAACGTTAAGTTGACAGTCCTGCCCAACGCCGAGCGTCTGACCTTCACGGTAACGCTGGGGAATACGATTGTGCTCGACACATCCACGGTTGTTATGAATCTGGATGGCTACGATCTCTCAACCGGAGTTGTTTTCGGCAATGTGGAACGCTATGAGCTTAACGAGACCTATCCCTGGCACGGCGCCCACAGCACGGCAGTCAATCAATGCAACGGCGCCCGCATCTCGCTGCAGAACGATTTGTCGTTCATCGACTACGTCCTGGAAATCCACGTCTTCAACGACGGCGCAGCCTTCCGTCACATCATCCCCGGCGATGAAGGCGTTTCTCGCGTGCCGGACGAATACACGACCTTCGTCATCCCGGCCGGTTCCACAGTCTGGTATCACGACCTGGGTGGGCACTACGAAGCCGCATATAAAAAGGATGATATCTCCGAAATTTCGCCCGGTCAATGGGCTGGGCCGCCGCTAACTTTCAAGCTGCCGGGCAGCGCCGGCTACGGCTCCATCACCGAGGCCAACCTCGTCAATTACAGCGGCATGGCATTGGAGGCTGACGGTCGCCGCGGTTTCATTACCGGCCTTGGCCACCGCCACCCGTTGAACTATCCCTATGAGCTGCGCTACGGCCGAGAGGAAGCCAGGCGGCTGGGCAAGCTGGCATCGGTTAGTGGGACGATAACGACCCCCTGGCGCGTCGTAATGGTCGGACGAGACCTGAATACACTGGTAAACAGCACTATTATGCCCAACCTCTGCCCCCCACCTGACCCGAAATACTTTCCCGATGGCATCAAAACTGCATGGGTCAAACCTGGACGGTCAGTATGGCGATACCTTGACGGTGGAGACCGCTCGTTCGAAGGCATGAAGGAGTTTTCCCGAATGGCTGGTCAGTTGGGCTACGAATATCACATCCTTGAGGGTTTCTGGAGCAGATGGAGCGACGAGCAGATCAAGGAAATCGTGGAGTACTCCAGGCAGCAAGGCGTGCGTCTGCTGTTTTGGATACACAGCAACCGGTTGGGCACACCCCAGGAGCGCGAGGAATTTTTCACGAGGTTGCACGGCTTAGGAGTCGCCGGTGCCAAGATCGACTTCCTCGATCACGAGGCTAAGGAAGTCATCGACCATTACGAGAAGCTGCTCAAGAAGGCCGCGGAAAATCAGATGGTGGTCAACTTCCACGGGGCGAACAAGCCGACCGGTCGTGCCCGCACCTGGCCCAATGAAATAGTTCGCGAAGCGGTCCGCGGTATGGAAAGCAGCTCGCTCCGCGAGCGTGCACGACATGAGACGATTCTGCCGTTTACACGTTATCTGGCTGGCCACGCCGACTACACGACGATGCACTTTGGCGAGCGCCGCGGCGACTCAACCTGGACGCACCAGATTGCCAGCCTGGCCATCTTCGCCAGTCCGCTGCTTACGGTTGCCGCGCATCCCCAGTCCGTCCTTGACAATCCGGCGGTGGACGTTATCAAAAGCATACCGGCCGTGTGGGACGAAACCATCGTCTTGCCGGAGTCCGAAATCGGCGAGTTGGCCATCTTCGCAAGGCGCACTGATGAGACGTGGTTCTTAGCCGTAATGTGCGGCCCACAGGCCAAGACGATTCAGGTACCGCTGTCATTCCTTGGTGATGGTCGATATAACGCGTCACTGGTACACGATGATAAGGAAAACGATGCCGCAGTAGTTCTCGAAGACAGGACCGTGCGCCGCGGCGATACGCTCAAAATCGAGATGACCAACGGTGGCGGTTTCGTCGGACGCTTTTCAAAGTAGCTGTCTCTATGCAGTATATAGCAAAAAATATTGGGTGAGTAAGAAGATCTGCTTTATAGATTTGTGCTTTGCACGAGATGGTTGCTCTATATATGTGTTTGGGTTCTGAAAAGCGAGGGCAGATAAAAATGAATAAGAAACGATATTTTCTAACAGTATTATTTTTCATTGGGACTTCGTTCAGTTTCGCAGATGTCCCGGTAACGGTGGAGGTGGTTGAGGTCAACAAGATTTGGGACAAGGCCCCCCACAACGCATTTACCGACCTTGTCTGCTGGGAAGGTAAATTTTATTGCGCTTTCCGCGAAGGCAGAGGCCACGTCTCAACAGACGGGAAAATCCGGATTCTCGAATTGAAGGACGCAAATAGCTGGGACTCGGCGGCCCTTATTGTACTGATAGGCTACGACCTGCGCGATGCTCATCTGTCCGTAACACCGGACGGCCGATTAATGCTGCTCGGCGGTGCCGCCCCGCGCAAAAAGGACAATCAATCCGCCCCTACCGGCGCGTTCGTGAGTTTCTCACAGGATGGCAGACGATGGACTAAGCCAAAAATTGTCGTCCAGCCGGGCCGCTGGTTGTGGTGCGTCACTTGGAACCGGGGAAAAGCATACGGCGTTTCCTACACCGCCGGAAAAGAAGCACCCTATATCGATTTACTCGTCAGTAAAGATGGAATTAACTACAAGCAGTACGTCGCCAGGCTGTTCGAGCAGGGCCGACCTACGGAGGTTACACTGCGTTTTGACACTGACCGGACGTGTTATGCCCTTGTCCGCCGCGACCGTTATGAGACAGAACCAACCAGTGCATTCCTGGGAATAAGCAAACCGGACTACAAGCGGTGGCAATGGAAAGACCTCGGTGCGGAATTCAACAGTTTCGGCGGGCCCAATCTCATCCGCATACCCGGCGGACACTGGATTGCTGCTGGCCGAATGCACCAGGGAGGTGCCCATACCGCCCTGAACTATATCGATGTCAAGAACGGCTCTATGACAAAATTGATAAAACTGCCCAGCGGCGGCGATACGAGTTACCCCGGCTTGGTTTGGTACGAAGGTATGCTTTACGTAAGCTACTACTCCAGCCACGAAGGAAAAACCAGTATTTACCTGGCGAAGGTGAAAATCAAACCAAAAACCGGCAATGCCGAACATTAGGGGGCAGTTGTAATTTTAATGTGATCTTAAGAAAATACCGCATGTCATTTCGACCGAAGCCCCCGTTCTTGCTTTCGCACCTGTGCCTGCGTCACCGACAGGTGCAGGCAAGAAAGCACGGGGCCGTGGCAATCTCTGAGTTGCAGAAATGAGAAATCTTATTGTGAATGAAAGAGCCAATCTCAAAAGTGAAAGGAGCTAAAAATGAACAGGAAATGGTATGCTTTAATTGTGTTGTTGTTTGTAGTAGCGGCAACCAGCAGCAAAGTCGAAGCGGTGAGCGTTGTCGCACCAGGCGCAAAAGTTGAAAAACTCGCGGGCGGCTTTAGCTTTACCGAAGGCCCAGCGGCGGATGCTAAGGGTAATATCTACTTTTCGGATATCCCGAACAATCGAATCCACAAATGGTCGCTGGATGGTAAGCTGTCAACGTTCCGTGAGAACTCAGGCGGGTCCAATGGTCTTTACTTTGACAAAAAGGGAAATCTCTTGGCCTGCGAAGGAGGTGGCCGACGGTTGGTATCAATTGACCCGCAGGGCAATTTAACGATGCTGGCCGACAGGTATCAAAACAAGCGCTTCAACAGCCTCAACGACCTCTGGATTGACCCCAAGGGAGGTATTTACTTTACCGACCCCAGCTACGGCCGCAGAGATGACCTGGAGCAGGATGGCGAGCATGTCTATTATCTCTCAGCCGACCGTAAGAAGCTCATTCGCGTAATCGATGACATGGTCAGGCCGAACGGAGTAATAGGCACCCCCGAGGGCAAGCTGCTCTACGTTGCCGACCACGGCGGGAATAAGACCTTTGTGTACACAATCAATAAGGACGGGACGTTTTCGAACAAAAAGCTCTTCGCTCCTGAAGGTTCAGACGGAATGACCATAGACAACGAGGGTAACATTTACCTGACTGCGAAGGTAGTAGCCGTTTACAATAAAAACGGCGAAAAAATTGAGACCATCAAGGTTCCCGAGGGGCCGGCCAATGTCACCTTCGGTGGGCCGGACAAACAAACACTCTTTATCACTGCACGAACTTCATTGTATTCAATCCGGATGCGAGTTAAAGCCGCCGAGCGGGAACAGACTGTCTCAGAGCTTGGATTTGAACAGGATATTATCCAGACAAGCGCCGGTGCTCTAAAGATTATTTTCATTGGTCACGCAACATTGATGTTCAACTTCAAAGGCAGGGTCATTCATGTGGACCCTGTGAGCAGAGAGGCCGACTATGCCAAGATGCCCAAGGCCGATCTTATTTTAATCACACATGAACATGGAGACCACTTTGACACTAAAGTTATAAAGACTCTTCGAAAAGAGGGAACCGAACTGGTATTGACCAAAGCCTGCGCAGAAAAAGTTGCCGGAGGTATTATCATGCAGAATGGTGATGTACGAACCGTTCAGGGACTGAGAATCGAGGCCGTACCTGCGTACAATATTGTACATAAGCGCTCCAGCGGAGAACCTTTCCATCCCAGGGGTCGGGGTAACGGCTATGTGGTAACTTTTGGCGATAAAAGAGTGTATTTGGCCGGTGATACAGAGAACACACCAGAGATGAAAAGACTAAAGAAAATTGATATCGCATTCTTGCCGATGAATGTCCCCTACACGATGACACCGGAGATGGTCGCCGATGCGGCGAGGGCGTTTGAGCCAAAGATTCTCTACCCATATCACTACGGACAAACGGATCCACAAAAGCTCGTTGACCTGTTGAAAGATTCGAAGGATATTGAAGTTCGTATTCGCAAAATGAGATAACCGGCTGCAATGTAATAGATGCTGGCAATGGCGAACTACTTTCCGTTGCTGACCATGCTGGTAAAAAATATTTGTTTAACCCCAAAACTCGTACTGAGTCCGTCGAAGGTTTGATTGGGTTTGAATTGGGTTTGTTTTTTTGAGATGGAAGGCGGTTCATTTTCATAATCCTTTTGTAGAAAAGTGTTTACGTTCTTTTTGGGTTTTTTGGGAATTGGGTTTGTTTATTCGGAATAAGAAATCATCATTTTTTCTGTAATCCTTTGTAAATACACATTTTGCATCAATTTTACCCTTTCGACAATTGGGTTTGATTGGGTTTGAATTGGGTTTGTTTTCACCAAGTGTCCAATTGGATTTATTTTCATAAGCCGTCTGTAAATAGATACTTACATTCATTTTGGTATCATGGAAATTGGGTTTGTTTTGCATAAAATGGGTTGATTTGTAGAGGGTTCTCGACAGATGTAGAGAGCAGAGGACAGACGACAGAGGACAGATGAGTGATGAATGATGATAAGATACTGTTGCATAACGAGTTATCTGGAAGTTTGAAATCCGAAATCCTAATCCGTTCGACTACGCTCAGGACAGGTCACTAAATCCTAAACAAATCCAAATTACACAAATGTAAATGTTCAAAACCTTGTCTGGCTTGACAGATAATGCTTTTTGGCGTGTATCTTCTGATACGAAAATGTGCGGTTCTCCGCAAAACTGTCGCCTGCTGGCAGTTGGCGTTAGCCTGCTGGCTAACATGTGCGTATTATACCATAAAAGAGGTTAAATTTCAAGACAATTCCTAAAAAATGTCCGAGACAAGGCACTTAATGCTGGATGCGAGACGACGGATGGCGGAAGGACGAAAAAAGGAGAATGTCGAATATCGAAAAGAGAATTTTGAATGATGAAGTGCGGAAGGTAGAGATCGGAAGGCAGAAGGCGGAGTTCCGAAGAAAGTAAGGGGAAAAAAGAGGGCTGGCAGGGTCTCAAGCTGCCAGCCCTTTGGGCAAATGTAATGGTGTGTGGTTATTCCGGGCGTTTTGTCTCTTTCTGAGTCGGTCTTCTGTCTCCGATATACAACCTACTCAACAGGTTCAACCGGTGGAACTTCCTCGAACAAATGCTCAGCAAGGACGATAAGGTCTTGGACATCTACAAATCCGTCGCCCAAAGGTAGCGGGGCAATATCACATAGCGTATTGTTCGTGTGCCAGTTATCGACCATGATGCACATATCAAGAGAGTCTACAATTCCGTCCCCGTTGAAGTCAACGATTGGAATAAAGTTCACCTGCCATATGTCGTTTTTTCCTAATGTACCCCAGGCGCTGGCGACATTGAAGTATAAGGTAGAACCATCGGGTGAGAGCGTCGGGCTATGGAAGTTGCCCGGAGGATTGTCAAAGGGGAGCATCACAGCGGGTCCCCAGTCATCATCTATTGATTTTCGTGTCGTTGCGTAAATACTCGCATAACCTCGGTTAAAAACAAGTGTCAGACCGTCGGTAGAGATACTTGGAAAAGTGTCGTGAGCGCTAGTGTTCACGTTCGGCCCAAGATTAATCGGCGCTGTCCAGGGATCGGCCGTCGTGTCCCGCTTTGCTACCCATATATCCGAGTCACCAAATCCGTCGGGACGGGTGGAGGCAAAGTATAGGGAAAGACCATCGGCCGAGATATCGGGGCTCCAAGCGTCATTCGAGCCGACCGCTAGAGCAGGCTCATCCGAGCCAACCGGTGGGCCAATCTTTACCGGGCTACTCCATGGAGCGTCCTTGGACGGGCGTGTGCACACGCGTAGAATCCAGTCGTCCCAAGACGAGAAATAAAGCTCAAGGCCGTTGGATGATATGCTCGGCTCAACCTCGCATGCTGAACTGTTGACGTTTGGACCAAGATTGAAAGGCTCTTGCCAAGGACTATTGAATGTTTCTCGTTCGGCCATGTATATGTCGCCACTGCCAAATCCACCAGGCCGGCCCCACACTGCAAAGTACAACTGCAATCCATCATGTGAAAAGTCGGAGTTCTGTACATCATAAGCATCATTGATCACCGGCCCAACACTGGTCGGTTCACTCATGATGATGTCTGCTTTCGCAGGGCCACCCCCAAGCACAATAGCGGCCACAAATCCAGCAAACAATAACCTTATTCTGTAACCATTTAACCATTTCATAATAAACCTTCCTTTCTGCCTTTATAGGCAAAATAAAATTAAATAAATTTACAGATGTCGTTCCGATTGAAGTTCCGACTTCGTCATTGCGAGTGGAACGAAGTAATCTAAACCGTAAAAGAGGAGATTGCCACGCTCGTCCCCCGTGCTTTCTTGCGAAAGTAAGAACGGAGGACTCGCTCGCAATGACCGAATGAAAGTTTTTTCATTTGCACCTGCCTTTCCTCCCTTTTGTTCAAGGGACGTAAAATAATTGTTAATAATCGCCAATGGCGAACTTTTTGATGTTGCCAAAGGCTTGTTCACCCGCGCCCCTGCCGCAGGGGCGGGGTTCACCAAAGGTCTCTGTAATCTAATCCAAGAAAAATTTAAGATGCTGCGCGCATTCTTAAAAAAATTTGAAAAAATTATTTTTCGGCGGTCGGTTGAAATGTAAGTACTTGACAATAAATTATTTACTGTCTATGATATTGTGAAAAATGAGCGATAGCGGATTCTCAGGGTGCAAAAGTGGCCGGATACCATGAACAAACGGATATGGGGGGAGCCGGGGAGGTATTTCTCACCACCCACTGGTCGCTGATTGAAGATATAAAATCAAAAAAGGATAAAGATAAGGCCTTGATGAACCTATTGCTCAAAAGGTACTGGAAGCCCGTTTATTGCTACCTGCGTCATAAAGAGTATGACAACGAGCAGGCCAAAGACCTGACGCAGGGCTTTTTTCACGAGGTTGTCCTGAATCGCAATCTGGTCCAGAGGGCGGAGCAGTGCAAAGGACGTTTCCGGTCATTTTTGCTGCATGCGCTCAATCAATATTTAATTAACGTACAAACCGCGGAGGCTGCCAAGAAAAGAGTACCTGCAGAAAAGCTGGTTCAAATTCATACGATTGACCCGGCGGAGGTGCCCCAGGCCATCTCAAATTTGAGCGCAGAGGATGCTTATAACTATGGCTGGCTGTCGGCATTACTCGACCAGATTCTCTCTGAGGTAGAGGCCAAATGTCGTGAGGATGGTATGGAAACCCACTGGAATATCTTCCACGACAGGGTCGTACAATCCATATTAGAAAATGTCGAGCCTCCATCTATGGCCGATATTTGTAAAAAGTACGGCATTGAAGATGAAAAGAAGGCCTCCAATATGAACATCACGGTCAAGAGGCGTTTCCAGGCAGCTTTGAAGCAATATATTCGTAATACTTTGATTTCTGATGCTCAGATAAATGAAGAATTGGAAGAAATTATGCGATTCTTCCCAAAAAGGGCGCAGCATTTCAAATAAATCCTGGATTTAAAGATAGAAGAGATGGTTGTTTTATTATTCGGCTGGTTTTGTATGCCGTGATAAAACACCTGCCGAAGGCGCAATTATATTGCAAATAGCTAATACCAATTACAGTTAAAAATTGCCGAAAGAGTTGCATAGGGTTCCCGCCTTGCGGGGGCCCATATAATACCCAAAAAGAGCCTGGATTCCTGCTTCCGCAGGAATGACAGAGTCAGATAATCGGCAATCAATAAATAGAATTGGTATAATTTGGATTGCTGAACAATGACCAAAAAATCTACATTTGGTAAGGACCCTGAACGCCTAAAACGGCTATTATCCGTTGGTTTTGAAGAGGAAGATGCCGGGAAAGAAGCCGCCACTACAGCTTCCCTGGAGCAATTTATGGAGAAGCCAGGCGGTCGAATTGGCCGCTATAAATTGCTCAATATCTTGGGTGAAGGGGGAATGGGGATTGTTTATTTAGCCGAGCAGAAGCAGCCTATCAGGCGACAGGTGGCTCTTAAAGTCATCAAGCCGGGTATGGATTCTAAGCGTGTTATCGCCCGATTTGAGGCTGAACGCCAGGCTTTAGCTCTTTTAGACCATCCTAACATCGCTCACGTTTATGATGCCGGTACGACGGAGAACGGCCGGCCATATTTTGTGATGGAGTATGTTAAGGGCTTATCAGTTACCGAGCATTGCGACCGCCACAAGCTTACTATAGAAGACCGGCTGAATTTATTTCGGCAAGTCTGTCTTGCAGTCCATCATGCCCATCAGAAAGGAATTATTCACCGGGATATTAAGCCGTCAAATATCTTAGTCTCATTACAGGATGACCAGGAGTTGCCCAAGATTATCGATTTCGGGGTAGCCAAGGCCCTTGCTCAGCCGTTGACAGAGCGAACGCTTGTTACCGAGCAGGGACAGTTGTTTGGCACACCGGAGTATATGAGCCCTGAGCAGGCGGATATGGCCAATGAGGACATCGACACCCGCTCGGACATCTACTCGTTAGGTGTGCTGCTATACGTGCTGCTGACCGGCGTTCTACCGTATGATTCTACAACTTTTCGTGAAGGCGGGATTGAACATATCCGGCAGGTTATCCGCGAGACTGACCCAAAGACGCCGAGCACCCGGCTGACAAAGCTGGGCGAAGAGGCTAAGAAGGTTGCTGAAAGACGCCAGACTGAGGTCGCAATGCTTGCCAAAAAGCTGCATAAGGAACTCGAATGGATTCCACTCAAGGCGATGCGCAAGGAGCGTTCAGAGCGCTATCGCTCGGCCTCTGAACTCGCCGATGATATCGAGAATTACTTAAAGGGCGCCCCACTGCTGGCCGGCCCGGAATCTACAATGTACCTAATCAAAAAGTTCGTGCGTCGAAAAAGAGCTTTGGTAACTGGCATCGCAGCGGTATTGGCTGTGCTCATTGCCGGTATCATTGTCTCAATGCTGTTTGCCCTCCGGGCCCATCGACAGGCGCGAATTTCAGAGGCTGTGAGCAGCTTTTTGCGTAACGACCTTCTTGCTTCGGTCGATCCGGCAAGAGGCAAGGGCCGAGATGTAACCATACGCTCGTTCCTCGACACCGCATCAGAAAACCTCAATGGCAAATTTAAAAATGAGCCACTGGTCGAGGCATCCATCCGGGACACACTTGGCTGGACATACCGGATGCTCGGCGAGTTGAAGGCGGCGGAGCCACACCTGGAACTTGCATTTCAGATACGCCAGGAACACCTCGGCGTCGCGCACCCGGATACGCTAAGTTCGGTGGATCACCTTGCCTGGCTTCGCTCCGGTCAAGGAAGAAACAAAGAGGCGGCAGAATTGCTTGAGGAAGCTATGTCAGCATGTCGGCGTTCACTGGGAGACGATAATGTCATAATGCTGGGCCTTGCCAATGCGCTTGGCTGTGCGTACCTTGACACGGGCCGTTATGGTGATGCCGAGCAGTTATACCGCAAGGGCATTCCGGCCGCGCTGCGGGTGCTTGGCGAGAAGAATGAAGTAAGCCTATTTATGGTGGGCAATCTTGGGCAAACATACGAGCGCCAGGGACGCTACGACGAGGCCGAGCATCAGTTCCTCGAGATGCTGCGGCTGCGTGACGGCTTTTGGGATGATGAGAATGTATGGACTCTGAGATACAAGAGTTTCCTCGCTGGGGTGTACATAAAGCAGAAGCGGTACGATGAGGCCGAACGGCTGTACCTGGAAATACTTCCTATGCAGCGTCGTTTACTCGGTGACGAGCATTGGATGACACTGAGGTCGGTGAACAACGTGATCGAACTGTACGAATCCTGGGGCAAGCCGGAAAAGGCTGAGCAATGGCGGGCAAAATTGCCTGACGCGGAGCCTGCAAAGTAGCAGCAAATAACACCACACGTTCGCCCTTTTAACACTTGCCTTTGGCGGCGGAAAAACGTACAATCCGGGGGACATGAGACTTTGATTATTCAAAAGGAGCTGCTAATAATGGCAAGCAATAGAAGTCATCTTAATCGGCGCGATGTCCTGAAAGGTTTTGGATTAGGGGCCTTGGGCCTTGCTTTTGGTGGAAAGCCTTTTGGCCCAGCCATCGGCTATGCAGCCCCGGGAAGCCCATGGGTCAAAAAGGATGGATTGTTCAGAACCAAACCGGCACCCGCAAAGGTCGCTTTGATAAAAGGCAATGACAGGCGGGATATTGTATATCAAGCGCTGAAGAAAATCGAAGATGAGGTCCTCGCTTCAATCGGTGATAAGAAGAAGATTCTTATCAAACCGAACTTCGTAATCACATCTCGCCAGCTCGCCGCTACTCACGTCGACGCTGTTAGAGGAATCCTCGATTTTCTAAAACCGCACTTCAAACATCAGATTATCGTCGGCGAATCCACAATCTCCAGAGAAGGCACATTTGACGGATTCAAGAATTACGGCTATCTTGCGCTGGAGAAAGAATACAACGTCAAGCTAATTGACCTTAATCACCAGCCCTGGCAGTACCGTTACGTATTCGGCAAAGGTCACCGCCCTACCCCAATTCGGATTATCTCAACGTTCTTGGACCCTGATTTGTACATCATCTCCGCAGCAAAAATGAAGACCCACGACCGCGTTGTAACAACCTTGTCACTGAAAAACGTTCTGCTCGGGGCACCACTCAACGACTACAAGAAGAATGATAAGGGCCTGATGCACGTTGCGTACAATTTCTCCCGCGAGGCGCTCCTGCACTACAACATGTTTCATCTGGCCCAGGAGATTTATCCCGACCTGGGTGTCATTGACGGTTTTGTAGCTATGGAAGGCAACGGACCGACCGGTGGAACTCCCGTAGATACAAGGCTTGCTCTGGCAAGCCTGGACCCCCTCGCAATGGACACCCTCGCAACAAAGCTAATGGGCTTTGACCCAACCCAGATTATGTACCTCTCGGCCTTTGCCGAAGCGGGAATGGGCCAGGGTGACTTTGATAAAATCGAAATCCTCGGAACGCACCCAGAGCAATGCCAGTATCACTTCAAGGCACACAAACGCTTGCTCGAGCCTTACGGACTGTAAAACGCAGTTCAACTACGGCCTTTAAGCAATTGCAGGGCCTCATCCGCAGTGACATTGGCTTGAGTACCAAGGGCAGTGGATGAATCCTGCGATACCTGGCTTGCGATATGAACTGCGGTTTCGATGGCAACCTTCGGCGTAAAAGCGTCTAATTCGACACCCATAGCGCTTTCCAGCTCAGATTCGATGATCGCCGTAGCAGCTTCCACGCGTGCAACCTGTCCATTGAGGTATTGCTTGTATTCATTAAGATTTGTTATCGCCTTTTTGATATTTGACAATGCTGACTTTGGGTCGGTAGTCAAATCAAGTCCTTGAGAATTAAAACTAAAGTCCTTTGCGAAAATATCCACCTTCGAGCCGTCACCGATTGGGATTGATATGCTCTCGCCGGCTGAGGTAAATATCTTGTTGAAGTCATATTCGGTGTTCTTAACTGTTTCGTTTATTTCTTTAGCTAAGCTCTTGAATTCCTTTTGCATTGCTTCTATCTCTACTCGTGAATAATCCGGGCTGGATGCCTTTTTGGCCAATTCTTCCATCTTGGCTAATTTGGCGGCGATGCCATCGACTGCGTTGGCAAATGTCTGAATGATGGAGATAGAAGTGCTGGCCTCTCTGGCGCTTAGGCGAACATCTGCGATGTTGCCGCTGAGCAGCTCTCGAACTGTTGCCACGACGTCGTTATGTTTTGGTGCTCCTGTCGGACTGCTGTTCCCGGTATAAGCCCCGTTAACAACATACGCACCATAACTTACATCTAATACGTTTCTAATTCCGTATTCAAACAGTTTTCTTTCCCCCACATTCATTGTGTTCTCCGCAGTGCCCCCGAAGCTAACTCTTAAATAAAATATAGTAAAAAAGCAGCTATAAGCCAAAAATCCAGTTAAATCCTCTGGTTAAATTCAACGGTTGCTTTAGTAGTATCGTTAGGAATGTTTTTTTCGGACTCTTGTATAAGCCATCACGGCCAAAAGGCGGCCACTGCCACGATTAACCAGATGACAATGCCGAGGGCAAATTTAGTGATTATGCCGAAAAATTCCCCGAGCCCAGCTCCCACAGCATAGCGTAAGGAGTGCTCAGCCTTTGTTCCGCGGGAGAACTCCATTCCCCATACGCACAAACCTGCCCCGGAGCAGGCTCCAAGCAGGGTCCCCAAAAATGGTATAGGTAATAGAAACGTGCCGAGCACGGCACCTGTCACAGCGCCGAAAAGTGCCGCGATTGATCCCGGCCAGCTTGCTCCTGATTTCTTGGCCCCTATCATCCCCGCAGTGAACTCTACAAGTTCGCCAAGAGCTGCCAAGACTGCTATCGCAATCAATGTATAGATGGAGAAGACACTATTGTCCCACTGCCACCAGGCGAACAGGCAGGTGGATATGACAATCAGCCAATTGCCCGGCAGGCCAAACAAAACCAAACCTAACCAGGCTGAGTTGAGAAGAACCAATATAGTTGACCAAAGATAAACCATAGGCTAATTTTAGGTTAAGAATATAAGATAATCAAGTTGTAAACAGATATGATTTGGCTATATGCCCCCATCGCGTATGCTCCGACAACAAGGAACTTAGGCCGGATTTTCCGGCAAGCGATTTTAAGTTCATTTGCAATCCGCCTACGGCGGACAAGATTGGGTTTGAATTGGGTTTGTTTTTTTGGGCCGGAAGGAGGTTTCATTTTCATAATCCTCTATAATATATAAGTTTACGTTCATTTTTGGCATTTTGGAAATTGGGTTTGTTTATTCGGACTGAAAAATCATCATTTTTTCTGTAATCCTTTGTTATAAGTGAGGTTACATTCATTTGGGCTTTTTGGAAATTGGGTTTGTTTGGGTTTGAATTGGGTTTGTTTTTTCCACTTAGCCAAGTGTCCAATTTTTCATATTTACTTTTCATATAAGAGTTTACGTTAATTTGAGCGTCCTTGACATTGGGTTTGTTTTGCATAAAATTAGCTGATTTGTAGAGGATTCTCTACAGATGTAGTGCCTTATAGGCACGTAAATATCTGGTGCCTTATAGGCACGTAAATATAGGGCCTTATAGGCAGATAAGTTAGTGAAAAGTGAGCTAAAGTGCCTAAAGTGAGCTAAAGTTGGATTCTCGATGCTCATGGATTGGTTAATGGGTTAATGGGTAAATGAGTAAATGGGTAAATGAGTAAATGGGTAATTCCCCTAAAGGATTTCCGCCCCAATTAGGAAAAAGGCAAGATTCACTACAAGGTTATTGGCAATACACTAATCCTAAGGATGCTTAATAGCACGATAAAATTTGACTTGGGCGGATTGCCCGATTCGTGCGGTTCTCCGCAAAACTATCACCTGCCAGCGGGTTACGTTAACCTTCTGGCTAACATTTGGGTATTTTAACATTTTTCAAACATAAGTCAACAAAAAAAACGATGATTAAAAAAGAAAATGTATTTTTTTAGAAAAATGCTATATTACAGTAACTTTAGAATTAGTGGCTATTTGCGAGTATTCGGAGATGATTAAATGGCTAAAAACAAGTTAGAACAAATTCCCAAAAAAGGTACGCTTGAAATCAAAGTGGACAAGGCGGTGGTTAAGCACCTGAGCATCGGCCTATACCGCAACTATGCACTCGCCATAAAAGAATTGATCTCTAACGCATACGACGCAGGGGCAACAGAGGTTAAGATAAAACTGGATTTGAAGAAGAAGAGAATCATAATTCGGGATAATGGACGAGGCATGGACTATGATGACTTTGATAAAGAATATCTGTGCATTGGATTGCACAAAGACCCTTCAAGAAAGCCGGACGAATTGGGTCGCTTGCGGATTGGCACTTTCGGGATTGGTTTTCTTGCACCTCTTCCATACTGCAAGAGAATGGTCGTGATTACCAAGAAACGGGGAAGCGATAAGGTTTTTCAGGCAACAATCGAGGCCACAAACTTCTTTAGCAAGGGCAATTGGGACATCAAAAACGAGAAAGTTGATTACGAAATTACAGACAGTGACCTTCCGCGCAAGTCTGGTGAAACAATTGTGATTTTGGAGGATGTGGAGCCACAAATAGCGGAGGATCTTAATAGAAGTCAGAAGAGTGCGAAGGCGAAACTTGATCAACTCGGTGGCTTCGACAAATTCAAATGGACTCTGTCTCAATACTGTCCAATCGACTTTCCACATGAATGGAAGACGTTGAGGAAGTTTTTTAAATATCCTGGTAGGATTTCGATGCGTATATGGCTTGATGGAAAAGAGCTTTTTAGAAATGTGCCTAAGGGATGTGAAATTCTGGAGAAAGATGAGAAGGTCTTTGGAAATATTCACGTCAAATATGCGATTTTGACGCCTTACCATACTGTCAAGCCTGAAGAAGCACGGGGTCTACAGCTAAGGCTCAGGGATGTGGCAATCGGCTTCCCTCAGGATTTTGACGTTACGAAGCTTGGGAGGGTCTTAGGAAAATTGAATCAGCTGTGCGGGGAGGTCCACATTCTCGAAGGACTAGATAATGCTCTGATGATTACGAGGGATTCCTTTAATTATACCGAGTCAGTGGCCGAGTTGTACAAGTACTTCAGAGATATGCTTACAAAGTGGAACAACTGGCTTGCAGACGAAGCGGACGCGACAAAGAAGGTGTATGAAGTACTGCCTCAAGACAAAGCGGACGCAATAGCTGAGACACTAAGAGAAGCAGATGTTGTCAAATTCCCAAAGAAGAGGTTCCGCCTATCCAAGTCTCTAATATCGAGCAGGCGTAAAGGTGAGATCTCCAAACCTTCAAGCCAACTAAAAGAGGCGCTAAAATCCAGACAAGGATTTTCTGTAGTATCTAGTAAGGCCGAGAGGACTAAGGACGAGCCTGCTGTTGAGGTTGATAAGGAGCGAAAATCTATAATCGTTTACGACGAGCACCCTTCTTTTCTTGATTCGATTGAGGTGGAGAAAAAGAAAATACTCGTAAGTTACGACAAATGGGAGGTTTCTGAAACGCCCTACTCGATTTGTAAATACGACAAGAGACATAACAAGGCAGTGTTCAATACAAACCATCCACTCTTCAAATCAAAAGTCAGTGACAAAGTAGTGAAACAGCTATCCCTAGGTATGTTGATATTACTGCAAGGGACCAAGGAAAAAGAGCGAATCGTATCCAGATTCAATCGCTTGCTTGAGGATGTATTCCAGGGGTAGTACACAATGAGCAACAGCACTCGATTGAAAGACGAGATGATTGATAGATTATGGCTCCCGAAAGCTAGGGAGGCTAGTAGCATCATTTATCCTAGGCGGAAGAAACATGCTCGTATGCGCATGCTTACACTGTCGGATGGCCTTGATGTGGATGAGGTGATAAAATTGGAGGAGGCGAATCTGGTTACAAGAGAAGACTCAGTAGCCTGGGTATCTTCAATGAATAAGCGATGGAGGGTCGAAGCAGAGAGTATTGGACTGGTCATTGACGGGCATGTATATGATGCCTCATTTCTCAGGCCGTCTTGCCCGCTGGTGGTCCATATCCCCTTTGATATCCTCAATCTGGATTTTGGCTCCCAAGACACTGACATGAATGAGGGAAGGACGGAAACTGAAATAATAATATTAGAAAAATTCATCCGTCTTCAGCAAGAGAATGACAAACACAAGTTCCTTGTGATCTTCACTGTTCCCATTAACTCCTGCGAGCTGGATTCCGCAAGGATCGTAAGGGAATCTAACGCAATGAGAGTTGATGGCTGGGGCGGACTTAGATCGGACCAGTTCCCACAGCATATTGATGAACAAAGCGAAAAGATGGATTTCATACAGGCTATGACACACAGTGTTGTGGGAAAATATGGATATAGTTGTAGTAACGGCTTCGAAACGTTATTATGTTCCGACTCTAACAGGATTCTGTTTTCCGTTGCAGGAGTGCTAGTGAGGTAGAAAATGGCAAAATTCAATATCGACAGGCTACCGCGGCTGGCGAGAAGTATGTTTGAAAGCCAGTCGAAGTGGGGAGACAAGAACTGGAAAGATACCTTGAAATTTCATGCGCGCGAAATTAATATTCTCCTGGATGACATGAGCATTTTCGATCTCTGGAAGAAAACATTGGGAGACGGATACGGTAAAGTTGGACAGAATTTGCTGCCTGAGATTTATATGGATGTCTATGTGTCAGTACACTTCGCTTGCATGGGTCTGTACAAGCAAAGCCATGTATGTTTGAGGGCCGAACTAGAGAATGCTCTGCGTCTGGTCTACTTTGCAGTGCACCCTGTTGAGTATGGCTGGTGGCGTTCTGGGAAGGATTTCTTCAAGAAAAAGGATGTATGGGCAGAAGATTATCGCTATTTTCGACAACTTGATGAGGTGCAGAAGTTTCAGCAGGCGTGCAAAAATGATGGACACAAAGTAGATGTTTTTGACGCCGTAAGAATTCTTTATGGGAAACTATCTCAATACGTTCATACAGGGCCTACTACTTTTATAACTACACCTGATCGCTTTGCTCCCAAATATAGAAAACCAGAATTCGGGAAGTGGCTAAATGCCTTTAAGGAGACGCAGAAGTGTATAAATCTAATTCTTGTCTTGGGGTTCACCGAAAATTTCAAGAAGTTGACCCTGCCTAAGAAGAAGGGAATCTTGAAAAAAACCGGTGACAAAAAGGTAAAGAAAGGTCTACGTAAATCAATACCAGTAAAATTCGTGGGGGCTATCTGATATGATAATAAAGAGGGAAGATATCCTTAAGAAAGCCCCTACGACCAGATACCAGGGCAGCAAACGTAGCATTTTGCCGTGGATCTACGACAACCTGAAGGATTTGAAATTTAAGACTGTGCTGGATGGTTTTGGTGGAAGCGGTATCGTAAGCTATTTATTCAAGCTTATGGACAAGAAGGTTACATTCAATGACATTTTGGCCTCGAACCATATGGCAGGTATTGCTCTGATCGAGAACGAATCGGTCCAGTTTACCTCGGAGGACTTGGAATTCCTTCTGCACAAAAACGGCTTCAAGTATCCCACCTTCATACAAGACAACTTTAGGGGAATATACTACCTCTCGAAGGAAAATCAGTGGTTAGACATTGTGTCTTATAACATCAAAATGCTGTCGGAGAGATACAAAGGGGATATACTCAGAAAAAAACAGGCTCTCGCTTACTATGCTTTGTTCCAGGCGTGCCTTTGCAAACGACCCTTCAACCTTTTTCATCGACGAAACCTCTACTTGCGAACAGCACGGGTTGATAGGAGTTTCGGAAACCGAACTACATGGAATACAACGTTTCATGAATTTTTCTCAAGGTTTGCGGCTGAAGCCAATAACAGGATTTTTAAAACTAGACGAAAACATGTTGCACTATGCGAAGATATAATGAGAATAAAGAAAAGGTCTTTCGACCTTGTATATTTGGATCCACCATATGCAAGAAAGGCAGAAAAGCATCCGAAGAACTATCACTCTATGTACCATTTCCTTGAAGGGTTGCTGAGTTACGACACCTGGGGCTCACGAATAAGCTGGAAGACCAAGAATCATGCCTTGATACATAAGAAAACGCGGTGGGATACAGATCTGCTTGAAGACAATTTCGATACTCTGTTTCGCAGATTCAGGAAATCAATTATCGTTGTGTCCTATGGTGCTCCTGGCTACCCATCTATCTATACGATTAGGAAGATACTCAAACAATACAAGTCAAATGCCCGTGTTATCCGGCGGCCATATAATTATAAGCTTAGCAATAAGAACGGAGGTCTCTTTGAGGTTCTCTTGATAGGGCGATAACTGCTAAGAAAGCGTATCTCGTGTTGAAGGCAAAGAATAGCGTAATAGGCCGTAAAAGTCAAAGGAAAAAAGAGGAAAAAGAATATCCCTTCGACTGCGCTCAGGGTAAACTCAGAAGCGTATCGTGTATATATGGTTCGGGTTAGGGTGGTTCGCGAACAGCCCCTACGTTCGGGGACAATGATTGAGGGGCAAACAACCCCGTGTTGACAGAAAAATTAGCCCCACCCCTCAGACTTTATAAACCTGTCCTGAGACTGTTGAAGGATTCTTTTGATTTTTGAACTTTGATTCTTGATTTCACTACTGTACTGCCATCGGTTCCAGTGGGCGTAATTATATCTCTGAAAAATCCGTCTCCTCAAAATCTTCCGGCACACCAAGACCGTCTGATAAGCCTACAATACCGTTCTCAGCTCCAATCCCAAGCCAGGACAGTTGTATTCTCCCGTCAAAATACATCTCAATCTGGAATGTATTAGAGCTGTTGCTGCCGTATTCATTAACGTTCTCCCACGTCACAACCATGCGGTCTGCCAATTGTTTCCAACTGACCAGCCCGTCTCCGGCCGGATTGAGGTCGTTGAATAAGCCGGATATGCGCATCGTATCAAAGTGGTCGGACAAACTTTCAGAATAGTCGTTATCTCCTTCGGTAAAGGTTATGTAACCGTTGCTGCCGACATAGAAGCTCGAAAAGCTGCTGCCGAAAATAGACACTGTAGCCTGATTACTTAACTTGACAAGCTCGTAATTGTCATCACCCAGCGCCAGCTCTATACCTCCAGCGGGGTCGGTCGGTAACTGTGTAATCGTTTGTAGATAAGCAATATAGGAAGTACCATCTATAGTAGGCTTGAACATAATTGTGCTGTTCGACAGGTCAAAGGTATCTGTGCCGGAAGAAAACTGCTCGGTAAAGAACTCAGGTGACAGCGACGGCGGTGGATACGCATCTGAGAGGTCTGTCTCCTGAAAATCTTCCGGCAAACCAAGACCTTCTGATAGACCTACAATAGCGTTCTCAACTGAAATCTCAAGCCAGGAAAGCCGTATCCTCCCGTCAAAATACATCTCAACCTGGAATGTATTAGAGTTACTGTCACCGTATTTATGAACGTTCTCCCACGTCACAACCACGCGGTCTGCCAATTGTTTCCAGCTTACCAGCCCGTCTCCGGCCGGATTGAGGTCATGGAATAAGCAGGATATGCGCATCGTATCAAAATGTTCGAACAACGATTCAGAATAGTCCGTATCTCCTTCGGTAAAAGTTATGTAACCGTTGCTGCCGACATAGAAGCTCGAAAAGATACTGCCGAAAATAGAAACTGTTGCCGTGTTACTTAAATTTACAATCTGGTAATTGTCATCGTACATCGCCAGTTCCGTACCTCCGGCAGGGTCGGTTGGTAACTGTGCAATCTCTTTTAGATAAGCACTATAGAGAGTGCCGTCTTTAGTAGGAGTGAACATTATTGATTTGTTCGACAGGTCGAAGCTATCTGTACCGGAGGAAAAATACTCGGTAAAATAATCAAGCGCCCCGCCATCTGCCGGAAATCTATCAATCAGCTCAGCAGCATACTGCAAAATCAAATTTTCATCGTTCGTGTTGACTTCACCATTCCCATCTACGTCAGCGGCCCATATTTGTTGCGGCTCCAAATACAAAAGACCTTCAGCATACCAGGCAGCTAAGGAAGCATCGTCGTATGAGACTTCTCCGTTGCCTGAGACATCACCAAGACGAATAATATAATATGGACTGTTAGATGCATCTACTCGCCCGCGATAGTGTACCGGACCGTCATCTTTCCAGTAATAACCGTAAACGTAGACCTTTCCATATAAGTCTGGCTGAATATCTAATGGCTCTTCATAACATACGGTTACATTCACTACGTCGTATAACAAATTATCTGCATCAGCGAGAACTTCATCAATAGTAACCGGAACGTAGTAATGCCCGTGGCCAACCAGTTCATCATCTTTCTCATCAGCCTTTACAGCAGTTCCTACGAACTTAATTCGTCCTTCTCTTGGCGGTGGCGCTCCAAAACCCACGTAATCCTGGTCTGATATACTTGAGGTTACATTAAAGTATGACCTATACAGCGGGTCGAAAGTATAATCACTCTTGCTCGGCATGGACGTCCCTGACCAGCCATCCCCTACCCTCTTAGTGTAATAGCCGCTGCTATTGGTAGTAGCGCTGCCGCCGCCGTTACTGAAAGTCAATATCACATCACTAATTCCAGAGCCATCGGCGGTCCGAACGTAGCCGGAAATGCTCGGAAATGGAGGAGTAGGAGCAACGTCAAAGCCGTCCAGCCAAAGAGTTCCCTGGAAATGGACATAGAAAAGCCACCTACCCTCTCCGAGCGGTCCATAATGACCTTCAAGGCCGCAAACCGGGTCAGGGTCTATCGGGACGGGAATGTTAGGAGCTGGCTCTTGAATCCATAGTTCGATGGTTCTTTCCACAGGGTCGATGGAAAGCGTCGGGATTCCGCCCAAGGCTTGCTCAGCAGACCATTGATTGACAAAAACGTCCGTAGGCACGGTGAAATGAATTATATCTGAAATAGTGGGTTCGCCCGGATATCTGCTCGGAAGCTGTGGGTTTTCTCCATGAATCCAGGATATCTCTTGCTCGTAACCGGATGCCATCACACACAATACAAGAACTAATAGTGATGCTAATATTACCCTTCTCATTTTCTTACCCTCTTTCCTTGATATATAGATATGAAATTAGAAACGGCACCGGAATACTGCAACTAATGCAGCATTTCATAAGTTCTGCGACTATTAAACAGTGCCACCAGATCTCCTCCATTATACGAAAATAATGAAAAATATCAATAAGAATGTAGAAATTTTGAATGTTGTTTGAGATGAATCTTAATCATTCCCACAAGTGTCTAACAACAAAAAAACAAAATTTTTGAAAAATTTTAATCCCTTTCTAAAGGGGCTTGAATGGGACAAAACTCAAAGAAAGTGAAAAGCCAGAATTCAGCTCAACGGTCAAAAAACATACCTTGGCTCTTTCTCTAACGAAATAGACGCCGCGAAAGCCTACGACAGAGCAGCAAAAAATTGTTCAAAGAATTTGGATGTTTAAATTTCACACACGATGTTTAGCCCTAGGCCTGTACAGGGGAGCTTTCTTCTTCCGCAATTTACTGATGGATGTCTCTAATTTTGTGGCAGAAAAAGGCCTGCCATGAGCCGGATAGATGAATCTTGCTCCGTGTTCTCGGAGCTTCCGCCAGCTTTCATACACGGTCTTGATGTCCTCGATGTAAATAGGCCTGTGCCCAACCCCGGTCCACCGCAGGAAATTCATCGCAGCATCGCCAACAAAGGCACTTCCGTCAGAAAGCAAAACTGAGATCGAATCCCTTGTATGACCGGGCGTATGCAGGATGACCCCGTCAATGCCAATTCCTTTTAGAAGACTGTCGTTATCGCCCTCAATCAGAATGTCCTTCTCGGTTAATCTCACCGGCGGAAACTTGAACTCTTTATGAAATAGCATATAAAACGAAAAGACTACTCTGATGCGCCGATTGACGGGTTTAATATTCTCTTCTGACTTACCTTCTTCCAAGGCCGATACCGCATTGCGGTGAGCTATGATTCGACAACCTGTACGCCGAACCACTTCTGCCGCAAAACCGGCGTGGTCATCATGATGATGGGTCAGCAGCAGGTACCTGATATCTGAGGCCGCTATCCCCAACCCGGCAAGCTTCTTCTCAAAGCGCGCGTAATACTTTTCATAATCAGTGTCAATCAGCAAATAGCCACCAGTGCACTTCAATAGAAAGCACCGGGTCCAACCTAATTTCACGCTGTGGACGGTATGGCTGCTCGTGTTATTCATAGCGTTGAATGTCCTTCATATAAAAACCATATAGCAAACGTAGAGTGGGGCTTGCTCGGCTCGGCGAAGTTCTACCGGAACTGGCCACCTGCATTTTATACTAAAAGTTAATAGCAAAAAGCCAACAAAAATTTACCCCGTGAGATAATTCATTACTATCTCATGGGGCTTCTTCTTGTCATCCTGAGCGAAGCCTGTCTTGAGTGTAGCCGAATGGATCGAAGGAGCCATTCTCCATCTTCATCCTGAGCGCAGTCGAAGAATCCTGCCTGCCCCGTACCAATTTAGGTATAAGCCTAATCTTAATTGGTGTGGGGGCGATAGCCTACTCTTGCCCCGAACGACCAACATGAAATCATTGAAAGAATCGACCAATTTCGGTAAAATCTGACAACAGCAGCTCTTTGTTTTGCAAGACTGTAAAATTCGCATGAATTTTGGCAATCTTCAAGATAAGGAAAAAATGAGGATTAAAGATGAGCACGGTAATAAATCTTCCCGGGCCGAATCAGGATAGTTCGATATCGTTAGAACAAGCTATCACCAAGCGGCGGTCTCGGCGTAAGTTTGTATCGAAGGCTCTTACCTTTGAGCAAATAGCACAACTATGTTGGGCAGCCCAAGGCCAGGAAGCCCACAGTCGCTATCGCAACGCACCTTCAGCCGGGGCAACATATCCTCTGGAGCTTCTTATTGTGACCTGCGATGGTTTGTTTCAATATTTGCCTGCGAAACATTCACTCCAGAGACTCGCAAACCAGGACCTGCGTGCAGAACTCACATTGGCTGCCTGGGGACAGAAATTTATAGCCGATGCGCCGCTGACTCTTGTCTTTGCAGCACAGTTTAGCAGAACCACCGGACCCTATGGCCAGCGGGGCATTCGTTACGTTTATATGGAGGCCGGCCATGTAGCGCAAAATGTCCATCTCCAAGCTGAGGCTTTAGGACTCGGTTCTGTTGCCGTCGGTGCTTTTGATGATACTTCCGTCAGCAAAGTGTTGTCATTGCCGGATTTTCTTGAGCCGCTCTATATGGTTACAGTCGGCTACTACCGTAATTAGTTACTAAATGCAAACATCAATGTCACAAGATTGGGCCCAAGAGATTGCTAAGCAGCTTCTCAACCGGGACTTAATGCGAAAAGGCACTTGTCTGGTTCTCGGCTCTGCTGATACCGGCAAAACCGCTCTTGTAGCGGCTATAGCAAAGCACGCAGCTTCGAGCCGGCCCATCGGCATTGTCGACGCGGATATTGGCCAATCCCATATTGGGCCGCCTACCACTGTCGGCTGGGCTATAGTAGATGGGCCACAAGCGGATTTTTCACAGCTTGCTATCGGCGGTATCAGCTTTGTAGGGGATATTGCGCCTACAGGTCATCTTCTGCAGATGACTGCAGCTATAATACAATGCGTTCAGCAGTCATCTAAAGTCGCCGAACTAATCATAATCGACACGCCTGGTTTTATCTATGGACCAGCAGCTTGGATTTTATGGTGGACGGTGCAGCGGATTTTACAACCTGAATTAATCTTGGCTGTCGAGCGTGATGATGAACTGAGTGATATTCTTAGTGGCCTGCCGGGTTACGGCGGGCTTCGCCCAGACGAGCAGTTTTGCAGCTCTAAGTCTGAACTAATTAAATGTCCACCACAACTACCAACTAAATCACCGCATGAAAGGCGAAACTATCGGCAAAATCAATTTAATAAATACTTCCAACATTCTTGTCTTTATAATATCAAGTTGAGTGATGTAGCAGTACAGATGTGTCGCAATTCGAGCAGCAAGAACCTCATCAATCGGCTGATTGCGTTGAGCGACGGAAAAGGCAAAGATCTGTCCATCGGTCTAATAACGAATTGGCAGCGCGATAATGATATTGTAGAAGTGAGGTCCCCTCAGCTTGATATTCAGCAAATTCGCTGTCTTGTTGTTGGGGACATTACAATAAATATTGCTGATGAATGACATAGAAACTATTTTCATAGATGGCAGTATAGGCGAAGGGGGAGGCCAAATTCTGCGAACGAGCCTGGCTTTATCCTGCATAACCGGCAAACGGCTGCACATTGAAAATATTCGCTCTGCAAGGCGAAATCCAGGACTGGCTAAGCAGCACCTAAGTTGTGTTCGCGCCGCCTCTCAGATCTGCAATGCAAAATCTAATGGAGCAGCAAAAGGCTCTAAAGTACTAAACTTTCAACCCAGTCCTGTACACAGTGGCGATTTTCGTTTTGATATTGGTTCAGCAGGCTCTGCATCTTTGGTAATCCAAACCCTCTTACCTGCTTTATTTTTGGCTGACAAACCTTCGACAGTCACTGTTACTGGTGGAACACATAATCCGATGGCACCACCATTTGACTTCCTTTCCGAAACCTTCCTGCCGGCTATAAAAACCGCCGGTTTTAAGGGCGATTGCAAGCTGCTAAGACACGGCTTCTTTCCGGCTGGGGGCGGCAGGATAACTCTTCGTGTTCGACCCTGGCAAAAACAATCACCTGTGCCTGCGCCGCCCCCGTTCTTGCTTTCGCAAGAAAGCACGGGGGTGCATGCAAATCAGACTATCGACTTTTGTGACCCACGCCGAGAGTTTCGCGTTAACGCTCGGATATACACAGCGAAGCTTCCCACACGCATCGCTCATCACCAAGAGAAACTATTGCTCCAAAGTGGACTGAACATCCAAAATATCGAGCACACTGAAGTGAGAGATTCGCAAGGCCCTGGAAATGCTGTATGTATTCGACTTTGCTGTAATAAGCGGACCACAGTATTTACAGCATTTGGAATGCGGGGCAAGCCGTCAGAACAAGTAATTAGTGAGGTGATTGATTTAGCAAAGCATTTTATTGAAAGTGGTGCGGCAGTCGATCATTTTCTTGCAGACCAGCTTTTGCTCTATATGGCGATAGCAAATGGTGGCTGTTTTACCACCGACCGGATTTCCGCCCATACTAATACTAATATGGAAGTGATAAAGAAATTTTTACCCGTCGATTTTATTATAGAAGAGCAAAGAGACTGCTTTCGCGTTTCGTGTCAACCTGACTAATAGTAGTAAAACGCAGAGAGATGAGAAGGCGTATGCCATACCCTGAGATGGATATGGAACGGCCGGTGGCAAGTCAATGGGCTGACCTTCATTACTGCTATAATAAGGCAACGTTTCGGCTGACGGAGATTAGCGGACAGATTCTAAGCTCACCGGATTCCTACTTATATTTGCCTGATTCCTACAAATGTTTGTTATTTAGTTTGCATTTTCATTTCTTTGCTGATTAAACTGTGGGTATCAAATCCAAGCAGCAAGGCTTTTTTTTAAGGAGATTAAAATGAATGGGCAAGGCAGGGACAACGAGAACAAAGCGGCACTTTCCATAGGAGCAAAAGACCCAAAAGAAATCCCACGCAGGACATTTCTCCAGGGCCTAAGTGCGATAGGGATGGGATCTATCTTCTTCTCTACAGGCCTCGCCAAGGAAGCAAAAGCCCAGTCTGTTTCCACTTACATCGATAGTCTGTCGACAAAACAGCTCAGAACTATGTACACAGAAATGTTAAAGATTCGCTTGTAGGAGACGAACATCGAAGACCTGGCACTTAAGGGGGGCTTCCGTGGTGTAGCCCACTTATATGTGGGAGAAGAGGCTATCGCTGTCGGTGTCTGTAGTGCCCTGAGGCGAGACGACTATATAGCCAGTACTCACCGTGGCCACGGCCACCTGATTGCAAAAGGCGGTGATCTGAACCTGATGCTGGCCGAAATTACCCACAAGGCCACAGGGTACTGTAAAGGTTATGGTGGTTCCTTGCACATAACGGATATGGGTTTGGGAATTTTGGGTATGAACGGGATCGTGGGAGCTTCACATCTGTTCGGCGCTGGGGCCGCTTATGGAATCAAGGTCAAGGGAACTGACCAGGTGGTGGTAAGTTTTGGCGGAGATGGTTCCATACAGGGAAGCTTCTTCACCAGTGCCGCAAACAGCGCTGCCACCTATAAACTACCCTGGATTAGCATCATCGAAAACAACCAGTTCCAGATTTGGGTACGATGCTCAGATGTATACGGCATCGAGGAACTTGCCCGAAGGGCTGACGGTTATGGTATTGAGGGGCGAGTAGTGGATGGCAATGACGTGTTGGCCGTTTACGACGCGGCAAAGTACGCAGTGGAAAAGGCTCGTGCTGGAGGCTGACCAACTGTCATTGAGTGCAAAACTTACCGATGGTATGACCATTACGGATTTAGTGGTTCCAAAATCGGCAGGGACGGCGCTTTTGGTCTTGGCTATCGCTCCGACAGGGAACTAAGGGAGTGGATGGCCAAAGATCCCATACCACGATTCAGACGCTTCTTAGTGAACGAGAAAGTCCTCACCGAAGAGCGGGCCGATGAGATCGTGGCTGAAGTCACCAAAGCAGTTGAGGATGCTGCTGCATTTGCTAAGGTTCAGCCGGTTCCTAAACCTGAAGATGGCCTGTCGAACGTTTTTCCGAAGGTGCCGTTCCTCTCCATAAAAACTGAAAAACAATAGGAGGCAAAGACCATGCCAAAGACTATGAGCTATGCAATTCTTGAAGCTATTCAAGGGGAAATGCAGTCCCTGTTTACTCTCTGACCGATGTGAAGTAACCTGCGGGCATTGAAAATGTTTACAAATTTCATGTTTTCTATGACTCACTGTTGAGTTTCGCACTTTTTATTAGAAGAATCCCTTACGAAATAAAGACTTACAAATAATTTGGTTATTTATGCATGTTCGGTAAATCGCTCGAACATTACAAAAATAATTATATTGTCGTGAAATGGCTCATAAGCTTAAAATTACCCAATTTAACACAATTCAAAAAGTGCGAAAGTTAACTCACTGAGACTACTGAATTTATGAAATGAACATTTATGTCGAATTGGTGGATAACGGGTTGTTGGGTCGTTCCTTATCACTCCGGTTGTAGCCGTGAAGTCGCGAAAATGGGGCCGTTTTTACGACATTTGTGCGAGGCTCAGTGCGCTTCTGATTGGCTTGTGGGGTTGGTTAAGGGGAATCCCCGAGAATCGGCGGTTACATTTTTATACTACGACGTGAAAAACACACTTGTAAAGTGCTGTACGATAGCTATGATAGTGAATAGTGTGGCCTATACGATGTTTAGGCCGAAGGGAAATAGCAATTCCCGGAGCAAATATGCATTTGAAGTTGAAACCATTCAGTTAGGAGGAAAACCATTATGAGCGACATTACTAACAAAAGCACGTCACGTCGTGAGTTTTTGAAGGACACCGGTCGGATCGCCGCTACCTCAGCTTTTATGGCGGCGGCCGTTCCACGTATGTACGCTGGGCAGAGCAACACTATCAAGGTGGCCTTGATAGGCTGCGGCGGCCGGGGCACCGGCGCAGCCTCGGACGCCCTGTCCGTAAATAATGGGCCGATCAAACTCGTCGCCATGGGCGACGTCTTCGAAAATCGCCTTAACAGCAGTTACGGGAATTTGAAGAAAATTCACGCCAACCAGGTGGATGTACCCAGGGATCGCCGGTTCGTGGGCTTCGACGCTTACAAACACGCGATGGATTGTCTGAGTCCGGGCGATGTCGCGATTTTTGCAACGCCTCCGGCGTTCCGCTGGGTGCATTTCACCTACGCAATCAAGAAAGGCCTTAATGTTTTTATGGAAAAGCCTGTCACCGTGGACGGCCCGACCAGTCGGCGGATGTTCAAGCTCGCCGAAGAGGCAACAGCGAAGAACCTCAAAGTAGGAGTGGGATTGATGTCCCGTCACAGCCGGGCGTTCGAGGCGCTGTTTCAACGCATCCAGGACGGCGAAATCGGCGAAATCATTTTGCAACGCGGCTACCGGATGCATGGGCCTATCGGATTCTTCTCCTCGCTGCCCAAGCCACCCGGTATCAGCGAACTACTTTACCAGGTGCAGCGCTTCCACAGTTTCATCTGGGCCAGCGGCGGGAACTTCAGCGACTTTTACATCCACATCATCGATCATCTATGCTGGATGAAGAACGCCTGGCCGATTAAGGCCCAGGCCTTGGGCGGTCGCCATTATCGTCAGAGTCCCGAAGGCATCACTTATGTGGACCAGAATTTCGATACGTATTCGGTGGAATACACGTACGCCGACGGCAGCAAATTCATCATGGATGGACGCTGCATTATGGGTTGCAACGATATCTACTCCAGCTATGCTCACGGCAGCAAAGGCATAGCAATCGTCTCAAAGAGCGGTGATTATGGAATGCCCTCCAGCACTTACAAGGGCCAGAATCCGACTCGCTCAAACTTGGTCTGGGAATCTAAAGTCAGCCGGGACGAGGCGAATCCATATCAAAACGAATGGAACGACCTGATGGATGCCATTCGCAACGACAAGCCCTACAATGAAACCGAGCGTGGCGTCCGGGCCAGCCTCGTGACGAGCCTGGGTCGTATGGCCGCGCATACCGGCCAGGAAATCACCTACGACGAGATCCTAAACTGCGACCACGAGATGGCGCCTGACCTGGACAAGTTGACGATGGATTCTCCTGCGCCCCTGCAGGCCGGGCCCGATGGAAAATATCCCGTTCCTCAGCCGGGTATCACTAAACAGCGGGAATACTGAGGCCTCGTTGCGCGTTGCCGATTTATCCTAATGTTCTGTCAAGGCTAAAATGATGGATTGTCATTACCGCGAAATCCGTCCTGAGCAAAGCCTGCTCTGAGCGCAGTCGAATGAATCGAAGGAGCGGGAATCCAGACTTATTGATGGTACTGGATTCTGCATCGAGTGTGGACTAATAACTTATCAAAGCATGTGTGAGGGACAGTTGGCCTGTTATCGATAAATCCTCACCTTCGGTAGCGCCTTCTGCAATTCCGCCGCCTCCTCATCGCTTACCCTCGTGCGGGAAAGGTCAAGCACTTGCAAGCTCGTAAGGGCCGTTAGAGGTTCAAGGTCGCTCACCTCCGTGTTCCAAAGGTAGAGCCTCTGTAAACTTGTAAGGCTCTTTAGACTTTCAAGGCTGCGTACTTTCGTGGCGGGGAGCCAAAGCATTTTCAGCTTTGCAAGGGCCAGCAGAGGTTCAAGGTTGGTTTCCGCAACAGATACTATTTAGCAGGTCAATTTCAAGTAGTGGGCATGCAGCGCATAGCCATGCAAGAAAAGGCTTTGGGGATGGTAAAAGGTAATGAGGGATATATAGTAATAATCGTATGAGTAATCAACTTAATCGCTGGGTTCGTAGCCGAGCTCCCCCCAGGCCGCTTTCTGGACCGCGTGCAAATCCGGGTTTCCCGGCTGTACACTATCGCCTGCCTGAGGGTTTGTCATTTTAGCAAGATGTACTGTGCGTGGGTCTCTCCATTTCCAGTAGTCGCTATGTCCGTCGGCGAATGAGAAATTTGTACCGTCCCCGTGCCGAACCGTCGGCTGGTCCCACCAGCTTTCCTGGTCGTAGAACACGGTCCAACTGTCGGGCGATATCTTGCCTTCGTCAATAAACACGAACCGCTCTGGCGGCCTGCGGATCTGACTTAACCGCTTGATCATCAAATCCTTGGTTCCTGGTATGCTTGTCGCGCCATTCATCGCATCAACGATCGCGTATGTCAGCACCTCTCCGCGGATCCCCGTGGGACATTTGAAAATATCGACATCATTACAGTATTCGTAGAGGATCCCGTCTTTGAGGTGTTCGCGCAGCTCTTCAGCGGTTCCGTCAACCTGCCAACGCGCGCCGATCCAGGCCGGCTCGCCCGGTCGTGAGAAGAAAGTGCTTGCGTTAACGATCTTATCATCATTCTCATACGCGTACAATATCCACGCAAGGGTCAATTGCTTGACATTGCTCAAGCACGTGGCACGCTGTCCCTGCTCTCTGGCTCTATGTAGTGTCGGTATCAATATCGCCATGAGAATGGCAATGATCGCTATAACGACCAACAGTTCGATGAGCGTGAAACCTTTTCGCTCAACCATGTCTCGCCTCCTTCACCTATGGCAAAAAACACCTTTCTTATTTAGCGGCGACTCGCCATTTAGTGTTCATGCTCTCATTCTGCCCGCCGGATAACCGGCAAGGCATACCAATTCTATTTATTGATTGCCGATTACCTGACTCTGTCATTCCTGCGAAGGCAGGAATCCAGTCTCTCTATGTGTATTATATGCAATTCTTTCGTCAATTTTTAACTGTAATTGGTAGCAGCTATATCATTATACACCTTCCGAGCTACAGAACCAACAAGAATCAGGCAGTGAATCACCTCCGCAGCCTTTCATTATTTCCGTAACCACCTGTAGTGCTTTGGGACTTCAGTGCATCGGTCTTTTTCTGATGGGGCCATAACCACCCCATCCCGACCCATGACGGCCGGTCCTCAATTTGTTGGAAGCCTCACAACCATAGCCCTTATCAGTTCCTCGTATCTTCGTCATCCGACAGTAATTCAAACACCGCAAAAACCGGACAGTGGTCCGATGCGACTTTCTCATCTATGACCCGTGTCTCTAATATCCTCCATCGACGTTCTGGTTTGTACATGATATAGTCGATTTTCCGACTGGGCCCGATAGAAGGAAATGTCGGCTTTGGATCAGATTGGCTGACATAGGACCATTCCTGGCAAAGAAGATTGATCGGACCGCTTCCTGGAACGGCGTTGAGATCGCCGGCCAAGATGGCTGGTAGAGTACAATCCTGATATAAGTCTATGATTCGGCTTGCCTGCATCATCCGGTTCTTTTGGTCTCGCAGATGGTCTAAATGCGTGCCCACAAAGACTATTCTTTCCCCGGTCGGCAGTTCAACGTGGACTTCCAGTGCTGTTCGTGGTTCTGCTTCCGGGGCGTGCGGAAGCGGATTGTTCTTTATCTTGACAACAGGATGGCGGCAGAGAACGGCTTCTCCGTACTGGCCTCCGGCATAATCCATTGCTTTTCCAAAAATTCCCCGCATTCCGGTACGTTGGCTTAGCTCGGTCGTCAGGTCGATTCCTTTGACACGCGTCGTTTTGTTGTCCACTTCCTGGAGCGCAACGAGATCGGTTTCGAGTGAATTTATTATCCTGGCAACAGCATCCAAATTTGAATTGCCGTTGGCATCCTCCCCGTGATAGATGTTGTAGGTCAGGACTGCAACCCTGGTAGGCGATCTCAGTTTAACGCTGGCACAACCTCCAGCACATACGCTGAAAATCAATAGGATTAGCACGATTTTTGACGCGATCGACAAAGTCTTCATATTGTATGACCTCACGTTGTCCTCGTATGCTAAATATTAAAACTGTCTACATAGCTGCCCAGGCAATTCACATGCTGAACTACTTTACTCATTATCACCTTTAATTTCAACAGTGGCTTCTTCCAGTTGATATGATTCCACCTCAAACCGATCCGTGACCTTGTTCGATGGAAACATCTATGTGATTAATCTCCTTATTTTGTTGTCTGGCAAATGAGAAACGCCATCATTAAGATCGCAGATACAAAATAGCTATTGAACATCGATTTCATTCATCTTGGTTCTTATGCAAAGATTTGAACTCGGACACCTATGAAGCGGTTTGTTTCTTTGATAGTCATTACATAATTGACCGCGCATTAAAAAAATCATTCGGATGACTATTTACGTTTTACTTCACAGTATAGAGATAGTCAAGAGCCAACGCTTACTGCTCATCTGCAGATAGGACACCAGATAGCGAATTTTGAAGGCAGACTTGTAGAACGACAACAAAGAGAATCATGGCCAGTTAATATTCACAGTAATGGCAGTCCATGTGCCTTGTGGAAAAGGTTTTAAAACTCCTTGCTGGATAAGTTTACTGCCAAAAGAATTTAAGTATAATGTTGTTCTAAGCTCTGTGTTCTCTGTGGCTAAATATGCGCAAAGGAAAAGGCCGAGCGCTTTAACACGCGGCCCTCATAAATCTCGAATATCTGGCTTTAGACGGACTCGCCCATACTTTTATTTCAACGGTATCGCTGGCAATCTCTTCAAGGTTTTGTTGTCGGGATCAATGATAATCCCCACTGACTCAAGGGCTGTGACACCGAGAATCGGCTCTGCATCGGGCAGACCAAAAATTACCCGGCCTGCCGTGGTTTCACCCATAAATTCAATTCGCGCCAGCCCATACGGGTATTCCTTGACCGTGCCGTCGGCAAGCTCATAGGACATCCTGCCTTCCTTCTTTACGCCAATCTTCTCAAGCTCAGCCCCGGGCACTAACGAATCCGTTGCGCCCGTGTCCACAAGGAAGACAGCCTCGTAGGATCTCCGTCTGTTGCTGAATGCCGATATTTTCGTTGTTACCTTTGTTAAGCCCATATAAATAGTATACATCCCGTGTTAATCTGTGTCAAACAAAATTCGCGCAAAAGGAAAGCCCCAATGATTCTCACCATAGGGGCTCATAAATCCTGGCGATAGCCTACTCTCGCCCGTAAGGACTACCATCGGCCTGAACGGGCTTAGCTTCTGAGTTCGGAATGGGATCAGGCGTTTCCCCGTCAGTATAGTCACCAGGAAGCTCGTTATCCAGCACCTATTAAGTGTGAGCCTAAGCTCAATAGGTGCTGGACTGATTCAATCTTCCGACTTCTGTCTTCTGAAAAAATATGCAGATACAAATATAAGCACACAGTTTAGTTAATTTGGTTAATTAGTTATTTGGTTAATTCGTGTTTTCCCAAGTTCAACTCACTACTCACCAATCACCAATCACCAATCACCAATCACCAAATACCTGCCAATCAAGGATTGATATGGTCAAGTAATCGAGCGTTAGTACCGGTTAGCTAAACACATTTCTGCGCTTACACACCCGGCCTATCGACCTGATAGTCTATCAGGGCTCTTCTGACGTACCCGAAGGCACGGCATGGAATCCTCATCTTGGAGGGGGCTTCCCACTTAGATGCTTTCAGCGGTTATCCTTTCCCGACTTAGCTACCCGGCGGTGCCCCTAGCGGGACAACCGGTACACCAGCGGTCAGTGCTTGCCAATCCTCTCGTACTAAGCAAGCATCTCCTCAAGATTCCTGCGCCCACGGCAGATAGGGACCGACCTGGCTCACGCCGGTCTGAACCCAGCTCGCGTACCACTTTAATGGGCGAACAGCCCAACCCTTGGGACCGCCTTCAGCCCCAGGATGTGATGAGCCGACATCGAGGTGCCAAACCGCCTCGCCGCTATGAACGCTCGGAGGCGATAAGCCTGTTATCCCCGGAGTACCTTTTATCTGTTGAGCGATGGCCCTTCCACACGGAACCACCGGATCATTAGGTCCTGCTTTCGCATCTGCTCGACTGATAAGTCTCGCAGTTAAGCACACTTATACCCTTATGCTCTAAACGTGATTGCCAACCACGCTGAGTGTACCTTTGAACTCCTCCGTTACTCTTTGGGAGGAGACCGCCCCAGTCAAACTGCCCACCTGGCACGGTCCCATGCCCGGTTTCACGGGTCATGGTTAGGTGACTAACATAGCAAGGGTGGTATTTCAAGGTTGGCTCCGTCCCGACCGAAATCGGAACTTCATAGCCTCCCACCTATCCTACGCAAGATATGCCAGGCATCAATACCAGGATACAGTAAAGGTTCACGGGGTCTTTCCGTCTTGCCGCGGGTATGTGGTATCTTCACCACAATTACAATTTCACCGAGTCCGTCCTCGAGACAGTGCTCCAGTCGTTACGCCGTTCATGCACGTCGGAACTTACCCGACAAGGAACTTCGCTACCTTAGGACCGTCATAGTTACGGCCGCTGTTTACCGGGGCTTCGGTCGCAAGCTTCTCCAGCACCAATTTTCACCCAGCAAGTAAATACAAAAATTCGATTATCAAAATCCGAAATAATACAGTTAATAAGTTTATTAGGAACTTTAACACTCCGAGTTCCTCTGATATCCTTTCAGCTAATCTCTAATTAACTAATTCGCTAATTAACTGCAAATTTGGGCTTCGGATTTCCAACTCACTTCTGGGCAAAAAATGGTGCTGGATGACCTACTTCTTTAACCTTCCGGCACTGAGCAGGCGTCATTCTCTATACATCCACTTTAAGTGTTGGCAGAGAACTGTGTTTTTGGTAAACAGTCGCCAGAGCCACTTCACTGCGCCCTCAGCACGCATCCAATCGAAATTAAATGCGTCTGGAGGGACCCCTTATCGCAAACTTACGGGGTCAATTTGCCGAGTTCCTTAAGGACGGTTCTCTCGAGCGCCTGAGGATATTCTCCTCGCCTACCTGTGTCAGTTTTAGTACGGATACGCACCGTTGTCCTGTTTGAGGTTTTTCTCGACAGTAACTTGGGCTGCTCAGGAATCTTAAATCGTCCCTCGCCGTCCTTCAGAGTCTTTATGCCGGCGGATTTGCCTACCGACGACTCCTCCGGCAGGATAGCCACGACTAATCAGCTTCCAGCCGCTGTTACTGCGTCACCCCCACAGTTCAAACCTTCGGTACATAGTGCAGGAATATTAACCTGCTGTCCATCGTCTACGCCTTTCGACCTCGACTAAGGGGCCGACTAACCCTGGGCGGATTTACCTTCCCCAGGAAACCTTAGGCTTTCGGCGAACAGGATTCTCACCTGTTTTATCGTTACTCATGCCGGCATAATCACTTGCTGACGCTCCACCGCTCGTTTCCGTACGGCTTCGTCGCTGACAGCAACGCTCTCCTACCTCCCGCACCTACTTTGAGAATCCACAATCAAAATGTCTAAAATTTGAAGTGTCTAAAGCTTAAAACTCAATCTATTGTTCTGTCAAGACTCAAATGATGGGTTGTCATTCCCGCACCTGCTTCCGCAGGTGTAAACTTGTCCCCGCGAAAGCGGGTAGCGGGAATCCAGACTTATTGATGGTACTGTATTCCGCATCAAGTGCGAAATGACATCCCTAAAAGCACGCTTGACAAATCACTAGTTCACTTTAGCTCACTTTAGCTCACGTACAATGATGGTGAACTCTCAAGGTAGGTGCGGAACCGCAGCTTCGGTGTTCTGCTTATTCCCGTTCATTATCGGCGCCAAATTGCTCGACCAGTAAGCTATTACGCACTTTTTAAATGGTGGCTGCTTCTAAGCCAACATCCTGGCTGTCACAGCAATTCAACTTCCTTATGAACTTAGCAGAACTTCGGGACCTTAGCTGGCGGTCTGGGTTGTTTCCCTCTTGACCATGGAGGTTATCCCCCACAGTCTGACTCCTGAGATAGTCTTTACGGTATTCGGAGTTTGGTTGGGGTGAGTAGGCTGGTGGCCCCCCATCCCCATTCAGTAGCTCTACCCCCGTAAAGTAGTGGCTCAAGGCTAGCCCTAAAGCTATTTCGGAGAGAACGAGATATCTCCAGGTTTGGTTAGACTTTTACTCCTCCCCACAGGTCATCGCCTAACTTTTCAACGTTAGTGCGTTCGGTCCTCCAGGGATTTTTACATCCCCTTCAACCTGCCCATGGGTAGATCACCTGGCTTCGCGTCTACCACCTGCGACTAATTCGCCCTCTTAGGACTCGCTTTCGCTACGGCTGCACAGCTTAACTGTTTAACCTTGCCACAGACGGTAACTCGCCGGCTCATTATGCAAAAGGCACGCGGTCAGGCATTACGCACTCCGAAGAGCACGTCATAGCCCTCCCACAGCTTGTAGGTGTATGGTTTCAGGTGCTTTTAACTCCCTTAATAAGGGTACTTTTCATCGTTCAGTCGCCATACTTTTCACTATCGGTCGTCGAGTAGTACTTAGCCTTGGAGGGTGGACCCCCCGGGTTCACACAGAGTTCCACGAGCTCCGTGCTACTCTGGAACGCCGGCAGTAACGCAGGGCTCTCGCTTTCGCATACAGGACTATCACCTTCTGTGGTCGGACTTTCCAGACCGTTCTGCTTGCGATGCCTTTGTAACTGCTTACCGGCGCCCGCAACCCCCAGCACCTACTTTGACCAGAAAAGAATAAATCCTAAACAAATTCGAAATCCTAATGTTCAAATTCTCAAAACTTTTTTTTTTAGAACATTTGAATTTTGGTAATTTGATATTGTTTAGTGTTTAGAGATTAGGATTTAGGATTTAAGTTTGCTGAGCAAAGTAGGTGCTGGGTTTGGGCTGTTCCGCTTTCGCTCGCCGCTACTAACGGAGTCTCGGTTGATTTCCTTTCCTGCAGGTACTTAGATGTTTCAGTTCCCTGCGTTGGCTTCCACTGGCCTATGCATTCAGCCAGGGATGAGGCCATCTGGTTGCCCAGTGGCGACGGGTTTCCCCATTCGGAGATCCCGGGATTAGCGGTTGCTCGGCACCTGCCCCGGGCTTATCGCAGCCTGCCACGTCCTTCATCGCCTCTCGACGCCTAGACATCCCCCATACACCCTTAGTAACTTGACCATATCAATCTATGATTGAACAGGTTAAATCGCCTAAATGAGCGCTCATATTAACAAGCTCTTCACCTTGAGATAAAGAACCTGTTTGGAATTATAAAATTATAATCCCACGCATCTGCATATTAACTTGTCAAAGAACTCTGAAAAATATCCAATAATCAATAATGAATAATGAATATCAAACATTAAAGTAATGCCCTTCAGTTCGCTCGCTTGAGCGAGCTTGCTCAGGACATTTTTTCTCATCTAAGAGCGAAAAAATGGAGACGATCGGGCTCGAACCGACAACCTCCGGCTTGCAAAGCCGGCGCTCTCCCAGTTGAGCTACGTCCCCGAGCCACATTGGTTAATTAGTTAAATGGTTAATTGAGAAGCTTTCGGTCCAATCACCACTCACCAGTTAACCACTCAAAAAAAATGGGCCCGGGTAGATTCGAACTACCGACCTCACGCTTATCAGGCGTGCGCTCTAACCAACTGAGCTACGAGCCCTGTACCGATTTACTATTTATTATTTTCTATTTACTAATGAATCGGCGATAGTCAAGCGAAACTTCAAAGGAAGCTCAATAAACCAAATAATAAACAGTCAATTCAAAATAGTCAACCGTAAAGGCTCGTCGGTTACAACTATGAACTTAAAAAAGAGCAACAAAAAAAAGCCGCTGCCTAAACTGCCAGCGGCCATCAAATGCGGACGTTAAATCTCGTCCATCAGCAGTTTAAGACAGTAAAAAACAGCATTCTCGAAATTTTTTTCAAAACCCTAACCTCTTCCTTTCTAATGGGCTGTTACACACGTCAGCCTACATATAATTCTTAATTCTATTACGGTATCGACAGTTCGTCAAGATTTTTTTAATTATTTTTTTAATTTTTATTACGCGCTACAATACTACGTCTGATTCGGCGGTTTTGTTCGAAAAATCAGCATTAAAAACAGGTTTTTCGGAGTTTTTTGATAGCCGGAACGAATTCAGTAGAAGACACTGACTCAAATCACTGACTTAAACACTGATACAACACTGACGGCCCCGGTGAGATAAACTTCATAATCTCACGAGGTAAAGCCGAGCTAAGAGAATTTTAGTTTATTGGCAGCCGTCCCGGTTTTTTAATTGTATTGTCAATTTTCTTTACTAACTATGTCCTTCCACAATGGCGATTTCTTCTTCGGTCAGGCCGTAGAGGTCGTAGACAAAATTGTCTCAAAACAAAGGGGTTTGACCCCTTTACTCTGCTCTGTAATGCACTGTTACAGGACTGTTAGGACCTGATGTTATAATTGCGTTGGAAGAATCACTACTTGTTTCAGCTTTTGGACGTATGTTTTGATGGTCCTTACTAAATAGGTTTATTCTCGGCAATATATATAAGAGAAGGAGTATAAGCACCGCCAGAAGCACAAGCCACCAGTACTTTATACCATATTTTATTATCCATAGGATTTTCTGAAGAATCTCGGGCGGTTTGGATTTGATGTTCTCGGCAGCTTCAATTTCACGTACCAATTCAACTGCTTTGGCTAACGGTCTGAACGATGCAAATCTACCATCGCGCATATTGAGCATATTAGGGTCAATTCTTATTGCTTCCTCGTGGAGCATTGTTTGAACAAGAACCTCATAAGTATCACCATCAATATGCAGTTCCTTGATTACTTCCTCACGTATGACAACACGCTTGTTATCTTCAACCCACTTGGCATTTAGCTTCAAGAATTTGATTTCTTGCTCATTGAATATCATTGCTTGGGCACCTCCCCTTCGACAACCCTTATTTCTTCTTCTGTTAGGCCGTAGAGTTGGTAAACGAGGTTGTCGATTTGTTTATCGGTTGCGGAGATTTGGCGCTGGATTTTTGTTTTCTCATAAGGGATTTTGGCGGCAGCCAGTTTCTTGTGTAAATCCAACATCTTCTCAACAAGTTTTACCATTTTGTCATGCTTAGAAACATCATCTGGATTATCAAAATCAATTGTGCGAATAGGAAGTTTCCGCAAATGTATAGCTTTTACCTGTGCAAGAGCTTCGCCTCTCTCGGGGTTGATACAGTTGTAGCAGAAGTTTAATAGCTTAGAATTAATAAGACCTAAGAGAAACCTACAACTAATGTTGGAAATAGGAAGGATAGTATAAAGATTATCGCGAACTATAAATTTGTCGCAGTCAAGTGTTGAAACAAGGCTGTCACCGGTTTGCCTGATTACAATTTTTTCTTTTTCATCGTAGTTAGCGCTAAGCCTTGGTTCAGCAAGCCATTCGCCGAATTTAATCCAATAGTTTTGATTCCACGTAATACGGTATCTGTTCATCAGTTTTCCAGCTAACAAAGGACGCCAATCTTTGCTTTGCTTTTCATGGGACACGAAGGGCTTTGCGTTGACTACATCGCGGCTCTGCGGTGGATTCCCCTTTCCTTTCTGGAACGGCTTACATCCCTGTGTTACTTTGGCAGAGAGTTGGAGATGGGGATACTTTTCAATAAGGTGCTTCCACAAGCTCGCGTGCATTGGGTCGATACATACATTGAAAATCTCATTTTGTATCGATGTCCAAGCAGATTGTGCAGTGGAAAAAGATTTAATGCCGCCATCTGCACTTACTATTTCCACTTGTACGGTTTGCCTTGGGGTAAGTAGGGCTTTACATATGACCCATATCTCTGTATCGACTGTGGCTGCGGGAAAGACCTTATAATTGAAATGACATACACGCTCGATATTATGCTTAAGAACCAGTTTCCTGGTGTTGGGACAGCGAGCATTAAGTGCCCAAGTATTAGGTACAATCATCGACCACAAACCGTCTTTCCTAAGAAGATTTAGCCCTTTTTCTATGAAAAGTGGGAACGTGTCCAACTGGTACTCAGCGGTGGTATAGTGCTCACTTAGATATCTCTTTGTTTCAGAGTGAATAGTCCCACCATACGGTGGATTTCCGATGACGGCGTCGAAGCCGGGGTTTTTGCGTTTAAAGATTTGGGGGAATTCGGTGTGCCAATCGAAGGGATTTATTTTTTGGTAGAGGTCGTCGGGGATTGTTGTTTCGTGTGAGCCCCCCGCCACAGGTGCGGGGGCTAAACGTTTTTGAGGCCGCTTTGCGGCGATTATTTTAATAGATTCCTCGGCTGCGCTCGGAATGACAACCGTGTCGAAGAAGTCGGGGCCGATGAGGGAGTTGCCGCACTTGATATTGGTTGCAAGGTCGGGGAGTGCTCTTTCGTGAAATAGGCGATACTGGTTTTCGAGGGTTTGAGCGTCTTCGCCTTCGAGGACTTTTAAGAGCAAGCTAAGTTTGGTAACCTCGACGGCCTGTGAATCGATATCGACGCCGAAGATGTTATTTAGCAGGATACGTTTTTTCTCGGTTACAGTCAACATATAGTTTGAGATTGCTTCGTCGTCCGCGGCGGACTCTTCGAAATGACGGAATGTAGAAGCGACCTGGTAAATAGGTGGATTTTTCTTTTTTAGCCAGTTTTGGGGAGCATTTTTGGTGTACCAATCACGGTGATAATCCAGAAGATATGTATATGCTCCCAGAAGGAAGGAGCCGGAGCCACAGGCGGGGTCGAGGATTTTTAGTTTTTCGATTTGTTTCGGTGTTTTACCTTCACACAATTTGCCAACCGTATTTTTGACGATGTAGTCAACGATATAGGAGGGTGTATAATAGACGCCGCCGGCTTTTTTAACTTCGGGCTTTTCTTCAATATTCGCACGGTGAGCCGATGTGAGCGTGATAACTTTTCCGAGGAACTGCTCATAGACATTGCCGAGTATTTCAGCCGGCAGGACAGAGAATTCGTAGGGGCTTTGCGGATAGTAGAGGTGGTATAAAATCCATTTAAGGTCTTTGTCGTCTATAATGATATTCGGTGTCAGTTTATCGGGAGGTGTGGTACGGCCGGGTTCATCCTGGAAGTGGAATAGGCCTGAGTTGTACCTCTGGTCGGCTCTTTCAAAGATTTCGCAGAGGCGTGGATAGGTACGGTCGCCTGTGCTAATTTTTAGTAGCTGGCCATAGTCCTCGATTCCTCTGTCCTCGCACATACGTAAAAAAAGGATTCTGTCTATGGTGCGCTGAACGGCAAAATTTAGCTCGTGGATAAATAGCGAACTATTTCTTAGGGCAATGATTCGAGCGAGCATTTCGCGCCATTTTTCGATTTCTTTGAGGAATTCAATGTCAACAGTGGTTGTACCACGTTTTCCTTTGGTAGAGATTGCGAATTTATCGAAGGAGCCTTTTAGTATTGCATCTTTGCTGAAGATGTAGGCGATTTCGGACCATTTATCCTGGTAGTCTTTATAGGTCAAAAACTTAATTCGTGCGGTGTCAGCCTTATCGGTCTGCTTAGGCCTTATTTGGCAATCGTAAACTGCAAATTCTTCAAAATCGGTAAGAATCGACAAGGGAAGTTTAGCAGACCATGCGTAACGCCTTAACTGATAAGCGGGGTGCGGGTCACCTTTGATGTCGATAGATGGTTTTTTTGTTTCGAGAAAAAATTTGCGAACGCCGCCAATACGAAAGCAGTAATCCGGTGCTTTGGTTGCGCCACCGACCTTTATGGCATCTTCGTGGATGACATCCTTGTAGGACTGGGAGTAGCCGGCTTTGTTGGTTACGTCCCAGCCTAATTGTTCGAAAAACGGGTCGATAAATTCTCTTCGCAGTTGGGTCTCGTTATATTGCTGCGAACGATATGCCTCAATATTGCGGGCGAACGTTTCAACAAGTTCTGCAACTCTGGAAGGTACACTACTCATCAGGTAATCTTCCCACCATTACGATATTACCTAAAGTATCTCTACTTGATGCAAACTACTCAAAGGCTTGAAATTAACAGGACGGAGAGAGAAAATCAAGGAGATTTTTTGCCCCCAGAAGAAAAGAAAGTAAGCCAAAACCGGGGATAAAATACAGAGAATGGATTCCGCATCAAGTGCGGAATGACAGTTTCAAATAGATTCCCGCCTTGGTGGATCTTCGACCTCGACTCCGCTCAGGATGAAGAAAAGAATTAGTTAATTGGTTAATAGGTGATTAGTTAATTGGGCCAGAAGAGGAGGGACGGAAAGAGATTTCAGCTTTTAGCTATTATCTTTTGTTATTTAGTATTGGGGAGCGTTGGGCAGAGTTGAGATTAGATATTGTTCGCATGCCAGATTTCTCGACTTCGCCTTCGGCTCTGCTCGAAATGACATAAAAAGTGAATGCTCCGCTCGAAATGACATAAAAAGTGAATTCACCGCTCGAAATGACATAAAAAGTGAATGCTCCGCTCGAAATGACATAAAAAGTGAATTCACCGCTCGAAATGACATAAAAAATAAATGATCCGCTCGAAATGACATAAAAAGTGAATTCTACGCTCGAAATGACATAAAAAGTAAATGCTCCGCTCGAAATGACATAAAAAGTGAATGCTCCGCTCAAAATGACGGAGGCCTTGGAATCGAAAAGCTTTTGTCTGATAGTGCCAACCAATTAGCGGCGGTAAGTTTGAACACAAGAGTCGATTGGCCTGAAAAAGGAGGAAGCAGGGCTGAGGTGCGGAGGGAGAGGAAAAAGCGAGATATCCTCAGCCCTGCGAATGTGCTCTAATTATATATCAGATAATATATCACAAAGTTCGATGCAAAGACAAACTTTTTTTCTAATTTTTTTCAAAAATTTAATCCCGCCCAGAGGGAGTGTTAGTTAATTGGTTAATTAGTTAATTGTTTAATTGGTGATTAGCCACTGGAAGCTAAACTCAGCTAAATCGTGCTCATCAATTTTGTTATCTTCAATCAAATCTGCCGTTAGCGGGTTTTGGCTTTTGAGCCATTCTTCAGCTAAGATGCAATAATCACTAAAATTGACAAATCCATCGTTGTTAAAGTCCGCTGAGCCGACCATTTGTCCTATGCAGCCGAAGATGCCGTAGCCTGAGCCGTCCTGGCCGTAACTTTGCCAGGCCATAACAAATTTGCCGTTCTCTGTTATTGCAACGCTCGGCCTCTTCTGGTCATCGACCATATAGGTATTGACCTGATATTCATTGCCGAGGGGTACGCCTGAGCTGTCATATCGCTGGGCGAAAATGTCTCTTTCATTAATGTCGGGGTCAATTTTACTGTCCCAGACAATTATAAACCGCCCCCGATTATTCATCGCTACCCGCGGATTCTGTTGAGGCCCTGCAAGAGTTGTGTTGACGATAAACTGCTCGCCTATAGCTTTGCCGTCAGGGTTGTAGCACCGTGCGTGAATATCGTCCAGGCCGGCGAGCTTAGGGTCGCCATCCCAGGCCACTACGAAATTTCCGGCCTTATTCATCGCAATCGAAGGTTGCGTGATGGAGCTGAATCTGATTGTGCTTACCTCGAACGGCTCGGTCTTAGTTGTGCCGTCTGCGTTGTATAGGCGGGCTATTATCGAGTTGCTGCTTTTATCCCGCAACCAAACAACCGCGAAATTGCCTTCAGCGTCCATAGCCACATCCGGATAACGGCTGTCTGATGCTTCCTCGTTAATGACAAACTCCGGTCCAAATTTTGCGCCGGAGCTGTCATACAACTGAGCACATATTGCCTTGTTGCTCTGCGCCGGAATATTGCTACTCTCCCAGACGATGATGAAGCTGCCGTCATTATTCATAGCCACGCGTGGGTAAAGTTGTTTGTCGTTTGTATAAGTGTTGACGCGGAACTCGCTGCCGAGAGGCTGGCCGTTGGCGTTGAACCGTCTGGCGAAAATATCTTCTTTTTCTTCTCCCGGCCCGTACCAGGCGACCACAAAATTGCCTCCGGCATCCATTGCGACCGATGGCTCTCTTTGATTGCCGCTGGTTTCAGTATTGATTTGAAATTCATCACTTAGGGGTTTGCAATTTGCGTCGAAGCGCTGTCCAAAAATGCCGTTCGAGCTGCCATCCTGAAGATAGCTGTTCCAGACTATGACAAAATTTCCTTCAGAATCCATCGCTATGGCAGGGTTCTCCTGCTTATTAGATTTGCGTGTATTTGCCTGGAACTCAGCCCCGCAGGCCATCGCAGCAACTAAAGTTATTGCCACAGCCGTCAGATAACTCCGTTTAAGCGCCAAAATGCCATCCTCCTATGATTAAAATTGCTTACCTGCATTTTAGCGTATTAGCTCCGGCTGTCCAGAAAAATTAGTCACACACTTCAAAAAAAAATGCTCTTCTGCCGATTTCTGAAAAAAGGCTCTATGATACCCCTCAAGACGAGTTCACCGTAGAAATGGCCTGTGAGGAGCTTTTCACGGTTGCAAATTTGGTAACACAGGATTTATTTCTTATATTTTGTGGGGATAGTTATTTAGACTTATTCTTTTTGGACGTAGAACTTTTTTGATAAAAAGGGGCGAAAAATGGAAGCTAAAAGCGGTTTTACATTAGTAGAAATGCTGATTGTTGTCGCCATCTTAGGTATCCTGGCAGCTATCGTAATTCCTCAGTTTACGGAAGCCAGTACAGAAGCCAAGTTTTCAAGTCTGTGCACCGATCTTCATACGCTGCGTTCACAAATTGAGCTGTATAAGATGCAACATAACGATACTCCACCTTCTTTTGCCAACTTTGTGGCGCAAATGACAAAGTACACAGATATTGATGGAAACACAAATGCAGCAAAGACTGTTGTGTTTTTCTATGGACCATATATGCAAAAGGTGCCGGTAAACCAGTTCAATAACAGGTTTGATGCGACTGGTATATATGGTTTGCTCGATGACACTGGAACCATTGGTGATGATGTTGGTAGCTGGGAATATGACGAAACCACCGGTGTAATCAATGCCGACGACAACTACGATCAAGATGGTGTTTCCGGTCCCGACCATGCGAATCTATGATATGACCCAAAAAGGTTTTACTCTTGTTGAATTACTGGTCGTCGTTTTAATCATAGGATGCCTTGCGGCAATTGTTATTCCGCGAATTGCTGTCAGCGCTGAGGGCGCCAAGATTAGTGCCTGTCGCAATAACGTTCAAATCATAAATAGACAGATAGAAAGGTTCAATCAAGACACAGGTGGCTGGCCTGATGATTTAGGTGAGGTGACTAAAAATCCCGACTATTTTCCCGATGGTCCACCTCAGTGTCCATTTGGGAATCCATATATAATAAATGAACCGACCCACCGTGTTATCAGGCACAAGCACTTGCTAACGAGCAAAACTACTTGGGTACTCAAGCATTTTACAGGGATTTAATTAGTCACAGCCTATGTCTGCTTTGAGCTACTGCGCTTTATCTTTTCCAGTTCACTAATATCGTCATTGAACTTTCGCGATACCCCTCAAGACGAGTTCGCCGTTTAAATGGCCTGTGAGGTGCATTAAACACAACCACATCAAGAATAGATACCCACACAAAATCCAGAGATTTTCCTTGACGTGAAAGTAGATAATTTGGTATAGATAAGGTTAGTGAAGTTTGTTCCTGCTCAGTCGGACATCTGTGGCTTCGAGGTCATACAGCAGGCAAAATTCTTTCAGTGTTCCAAATAGAGGAGGAATTATAGCAGAAACTGTGCGCTTCGCAGTGAAGATATTTTGCATTTCAATTAACAACCTATATTTAGTTTTTAAAGGAGGACTATTATGTACAGGAAATTGTTTTGTTTGGTCTCTTTTGTTTTAGTGCTGGGCCTGGCAGGTATGGCCGGTGCTGAAGAAGGTCTGATCGGCGAGTATTATCACGGCAGTGCCTCGGACGCCTGGGATGATTTGGTTATGGAGCGCCTGGATCCTACGGTTGATTTTAGTTGGGGTGACGGCTCGCCGGAGCCGGGGGTTGTCAATGTTGACAATTTTAAGGTGCGCTGGACGGGTGAGGTTGAGATACCGAGCACCGGGACCTACACTTTTTACACGCAGACAGACGACGGGGTCAGGTTGTGGGTGAACGACATACTGGTTCTTGAAAACTGGACGGATCATAGCGGTACCCTGGACAGCGGTGACATTAGCCTGAAAGGCGGACAGAGATACCCGATTAAATTAGAGTGGTATGAGAACGGCGGCGGTGCCATATGCCAACTGTACTGGGAGGGCCCAAAAATAGCCCGGCAGATTATCCCAAGCCCGTATCTGTGGGTGGGCGGGGACAGGCCGAACGCCCATAATCCTACCCCGGCTGATGGTACCCTGCTTAGAGATACGTGGCTGGTCCTTAGCTGGGTGCCGGGAGATTTTGCGGTCTTGCACGATGTGTACTTAAGCGAGAATTTTGACGATGTGGATGCCGGCATCACCGAGGCGTTCCAAGGCAACCAGACCTTAACGGAATTTACTATTGGCTTTCCCGGATTTGCTTATCCGGATGGCCTCGTTCCGGGCACGACATATTACTGGCGAATTGATGAGGTTGAGGCCGACGGCACTACAAAACACAAAGGCTTTGTCTGGAGCTTCGCGGTAGCTCCCAAGACCGCCTTCAACCCAGAGCCGGCTGATGGTGCCGAGTCTGTGGATCCGAATGCAGACCTTCGCTGGACGGCAGGTTTCGGTACGAAACTACATTACGTGTACTTCGGTGACAATTTTGACGATGTCAACAATGCCACTGGAGCACTCCCTCTGGGAAATGCAACCTTTGACCCCGGCCCGCTTCAATTGTCTAAGACTTACTACTGGCGTGTCGATGAGTTCGACATTGTCGAAACACATAAAGGAGATGTCTGGAGCTTTACTACTGAGGGCGCCGTCGGGAACCCGAATCCACCTAACGGTGCCGTGGATGTAAGTCAGACACCGATTCTTAGCTGGTCGCCAGGCGACTATGCCGCCTCGCATGATGTTTATTTCGGTACTGATGAAGAGGTCGTGCGTAATGCCGATACAAGTGCACCAGAGTACAAAGGTAACCAGGCTCTCGGTTCCGAAAGCTATAACCCCGGACAACTTGAGTGGGATACTACTTATTACTGGCGTGTTGATGAAGTCAATGACACCAATCCCGATAGTCCCTGGACTGGCGCCGTCTGGAGCTATAAGACCGCCAACTTCCCTGTCATTGATGATTTCGAGTACTACAATGACCTTGAGCCCGATAACCCAGAGAGCAACAACATATTTTACACGTGGATAGATGGATTCGAAGACCCGGCAAACGGTTCTCTCGTTGGTTATGAATTCCCTCCTTTTACCGAGCGAATTATCGTTCACAGTGGTAAACAGTCGATGCCGTTATACTACGACAACAGTGTTACGCACTCTGAGGCGGCCAAGACATTGGATTATCCGACCGACTGGACCGCGGGAGGTGTTACAACACTGACGATTTGGTTCTATGGCGACCCGGCCAACGCTGCTGAGACATTGTATGTTGCTCTCAATGGCACAGCGATTGTTACTCACGATAATCCTAATGCTGCACAGGTAGCCATGTGGACGGAATGGATTATTGACCTGCAGGCCTTTGCAGACCAGGGCGTTGACCTGACCAATGTCAATACGATTGCCATCGGTTTAGGCGATAAGAACAATCCGCAGCCTGGTGGTACAGGTACGATGTACTTTGATGATATTGTTCTACATTAACCACCATCGGCACCAAAAGCCGAGATTTGATTGACAATTAGGATGTAGTAAATTCGGGGCTTATACCGAACGATTTCGGTATAGGCCCCGGTTGTTTTAAGACAATAATGGACTAACTCCATATAAGCCGGTAGTAAGTTAAAACCAGCACATGATTTTCTTTAGGACGGCTCTGAGAGGTGTTTTAGCGTTCTACAATGGCCAAACTCAAGACGAAGGGTATCTGAGGTAAACTCGCAAATTAGAACGTGAAGAGCGACTTTATTAGGTTCATTAGCATTATTTTTCGCCGGGTTTGAAAGGCAATGGTTCAGCGAACTGAACGGCAACACGGCGCCAATAGCTATATACTTTATCAACCCGGCAGACATGAGCTGAACGGGTAAAATTTACCATGTCAAAGGAATGATCCGGGTGATAATTGGGGACCCTAAAACGAGCGGTTATATTTTGGCCGAGGCAGGGACAACTATCGTGGGCGTAGATAATAAACGCAGCACCCCTGCTGGAAATATCAACCATCTGTCCCTGTGCAAGTGTCTCTTTGGGATGCTCGCCAAACCAGACCGGCGATGAATAACGCAATCTTTGTTCTGTTCTTCGCTCATTTCTCGTGTCCATTATCAACGCCCGTGAAATCTCTTGCTTTTCTTTAATGATTTGCGAATCGACAGATTTGGGGCTTGACTTTATTAAAAATAGCCGAAAAAACCGCGGCTTTTGGACCAAAAATGAGTTTTTACACACTTTAAAAGGCCGGCATTTTTCTTTTCGCCATCACCACATTAGGTTTATCTTCGGGTGCGCTCAGGTCTTTTGACCCAAAGTATTCTTAGCTAAAACCGTATGCTTTTTCTATTCAGGTTTTTTTGAATACTTAATAACCGATAGGACTGCTCCCTGCGGGTCCTCAAATACACAAAACCGGGCATCAGTGGAGTCCATTGGGGGTACCAATATCTTTGCACCAAGCTCTTTTGCTTTTTGTGCTACGGTATCTACATCATCCACAGTGACGTATGTACCCCAATGGTTCGGGGCTTCCGGCGGTACCTGAGGGGGCATCTTCATAATACCGCCGACGGGTCGGCCATCGACTCTTAGAATAGTATAACTGCCGTTTTCCATCGGCACATCTTCCATTGTCCAGCCCAGAAGCTCCTTATAAAACTTCTTGGATGAATCAATATTTCTTGTTAGCAACTCACACCAGCTAAAATCTCCATGAGTGTCGAATCTGTCAGCCATAATACCTGCCCTTTCTGTTAAGCTACCTTGAATAAGTTATTAGATAGTATCTGTTGCGGAAAACGAAATTCAACGATGTCACCCCTGCGAAACCTGTCCTGAGCAAAGCCTGCTCTGAGCGCAGTCGAATGAGTCGAAGGAGCAGGGGTCCAGAGCGAAAAACTAGATTCCCGCTTTCGTGGGAATGACAGAGTGGTACGATTGTCGAAAAACTTTGTAGCAGCAGCTTAATCGTACAAATTTACATTATTAGTGCTATGCTTTGGACCGTAGTGGCCCCTTAAAAAGAAAGCACTATTACGCGGTCGCATCTTATCCCTTTTGCAATATCATAGAACAGAGCTGACTAATTTCAAGTATTGCTTTACAGGTAAAGTTGATTTAGAGTATATAACAAAAAGAAAGAATGCTGAAATGAGTAACGAGGGAGAAATTGTTTAACAGATTTCTCCAGTTCGTCCCGCACCAATTGTGTTAAGGCACGGTTTGAATGTTGATATCCAGTGACTTATAGCTGGTGAGAGACAATTGGTGTGGGGCTCCGGTCGAAATGACGTAGGGTCTTTTCAACCGAGCAATTAGAATTATTTTTGTCTTACGTGGGGATATCACGGCGCAGGATTTTTGTAAAGTATCTGGATGGGATTTATGATGCCGGATTTTGGATATCTGAAATACGAGATTAAAGAATGGTGGGAACGATTGGCGATACGGGAATGGCTTAGCCAGAGCCCCAAGCTGGTTATTGGCGTGAGCGTGGTCTTGGTGGTAGGGCTGATGGTGTTCGTAATATGGCTAACGCTGCCGAAAAAGGTTGTCGAAGTTGAGAATTACGAGAAGGAGTGGTTCTACGACCTGAAGCACAGAAGGCTTTTTGTTGCACGAAAGGGGCAAATACCGCCGATTGAGGCGCCTTCGGGCCCGCTTGCCAATGGAGAACCGGCAGGTGTCAGGGCATACGTGTTTACTTACAGTAATGAGCCGAACACTACTGATACCTTTATCGGGTTTCTGGAAACGACCGACCCGAACGTAGATAAGAGCAGTATTGGGCCTATGGATTTGAGAGTCAGCGGAGCGGAAATTTGGGGGAAAGGCAGGCTTATCCGCAGGGTCAAGGATGAGAAATGGGTGCCAGCCAACAGCGAAGAGGGACGGGCTATCCTGAAAGAGACGTTTCGCCATAACGAAGCCGGCGAGATTCCTCATTACTTTCCCCCCAATTGAAAGTTATTTGCAGTTCAAGGAATTGAGTTTTTCGGTCATTTCAGCAAGAACGAGTTTTTTTGCGTTTTCCAACGGGCCGGGCAGAAATGTGCCGGCAGCCATCTTATGTCCTCCTCCGCCGAACTTCGCGGCGATTTTACTGACATCGACGGTGCCTGTGCTTCGCAGCGAACACCTGATTCGGCCATCCTTCAATTCTACAAACAAGGCCGCTGTCTCAACTGTGCTTATTCGCCGACATTCGTTGATTAAATTCTCCGTGTCTTTGTATGTGGCTCCGGTCTGTTGGAAATCCCGCTGCGATACATGCTGCGTTGCGAAGCGTCCATCGAGATGCAACTCAAGCGTGTTGAGCATAGCAAGCGTTAGCTTGAACCGTTGGTATGAGAAATTTTCGTATAAACTGTGGTAGATTTCTGCCGGATTCGCGCCGGCGTCTATTAACTCGGCGCAGCTTCGATACACTCTGCTGTTTGTATTGCTGAACTGGAACCAGCCGGTGTCGGTAGCTACGGCCACGAACAGCGCCTCTGCGATTTTTTCAGTTACGGGCCAGTTGGCGAATTTTAGCAAATCATAAATAATCAAGCTCGTGGCGGCTGCATCCGAATCGACCAGCTCTACATCCCCGAGACTATCGGTGGTTACGTGGTGGTCGATTATCAGGACAGGTTTATCGATTTGCTTTATGAATTTTTCAAATTCGGGCAACTGGCTGAGGCTGTTGGTATCGACAATAATTATCAAATCGAATTCGCCGAGCCGCCCTTGTATCAGCTCATCGAGCTGGATATCTTCGCCGAGGACGGGGACCTTTTCTGCGAATAAAAACTCGTACCATTCCGGCATCGGCGAGAGCATCAGGGCTTTTGTTTTTTTTCCAAGAGCAGTCAGCACATTAGAAATTGCCAAGATACAGCCGCAGGCATCGCCATCCGGCCTGGTATGAGTTGTGAGCAAACAATTATTCGATTCGTTTATCAAATCAACAGCTTTCTGAAGAATGCTGTCATTTATCATAATAATCCTTTTAATTAAAGATTACCAAACCTCGGGCCCTGAGCGGCACAGATTCGATATGTTTCATCTTTTTGTCGAATGCTCCAGTTCCAATTCTATTCTCTCGGCCAAAAACATTTTTAAGAGGGATTGATAAGGTACATCTTTTTTATGAGCAAGAAGCTTGAGCTCTTCCAACATAATTTCAGGAATCCTTATGGAGATTGTTTTAACGGATGGCTTTAGATTCGGTAGAATAGTTTTCTTTGCCTTATCCCAATCTATGTAATCAGTTGAATCATGCCGGCTCCAGAAGTCTCTTTCCTTATCTTCATTTTTGAATTTGGGTATTTTCTTATTACTGTTTTTTTTCATATTTCGTCCTTTCTCTCCGGCTCATATTTCTTGCAGAAATAACCCTTATCAAATTCTTCCGAATTGTAAAAGCAACAAATAATAATCTTCCATTATATGTTCGACCAAGGGCATAATATCTTTTCTCTATCTGTGAGTGACTCAAATCCTCAGCAACAAGCAAAGGCTGATTAAAAAATATCTGCTCACATTCAACAGGATTGACCTTGTGCTTTAGCCAATTCTTTTCAATATTGCTTTTATCCCACTGAAATCCGATACAATCCAGTAATCTTTTTACGTCGTCCATGTTAAATAAAGTATATGACAGTTATATACGCTTGTCAAGCTGATTTTTCATGATTTGTTGTGTTTAGTATGAGTCGTGAGCAAAACATTGCTGGATTTGTTTATTAACTCAACGGCCTGTTGAAAATCGTTTTTAGTTACCATAGCTATCCTAATCTGTATAATCTGTGGTTTTTATTTGCTTTCGGATATTACTTTTTCAAGTAGCTCATTTATGCCAAGTATGTCTGACCATTTTCTCATATAACCAAAGTCGAGTTTTTCTCTCTGAGTTGTTAATATTCCCAGAACATCATCCCATTGGCGCTCTGAACGGCCAGTGTTGCGATACCATTGCAATTTCAAAAGGATAATGTCCTCGGGCGAAATCACCGAAAAAGTTTTTTCCAGTGAGTCGGAGAGCTTTAATGTTCTACGCCGTGTCATTAACTGTTTTTCAAAATCTGTATCTTTTCGAATGAATATATCAATCTTGAAGGCAGACTCCAGGTGGATAATGTTAAAGCTTCTCCGTTGGCTCAGGGCCTGATACATTGCATCCCTGCTGATATAGTATTGGGATTTTAAAAGGTCGAAAAGTTTATACGCCTGATTGTCAAACGGCTCGACGGTTATATCAGCATCCTGGGTGAATCTAACTTTGCCATAGATTGAGCTTGCCATTGAGCCGCCAATGGCGTAGGCAATATCCAGATGCTCAAGCACTTCGGCGAGGCTTTCTAATATTTCCAGCTCCTGAGAATTACTCATCCGGCACTTCCCCATACACTTCATTGAAGAGTTTTTCTCCGAGGTGCTGCTTTGCCCAGAGGTACCATATCTTTTTCTCGCTCGCCTCTGGATAGCGGTCTCTCAGGCCTGCCATTGCCAGCATTTTGCCGGTCTGGTAGGCCTCAAAGATACGCCTGGTTTTGACGGTGGTCAGCATCTTCCGGTATATCTCATCCAGAACCTGCTGGGCTTCGGGACTTGTATCTTTTTCGTTCATATCTCGAATTATACAATTCTACATATCTATTGCTTCAATAATCAGGTAGTTTAATGAAAATATCAGGATGTTTTCTTATCAATTAATTCAGTTGCTTGTTGAGAATCACTATTTTTTTTGCGGGTACTTTGCGAAATAAATCAAACCATCTTCTTATCGATTTTCCATTTCCAGGGTAATGCAATATTCCTTGAATCCCACAGCTTTCCAGAACTTAATGCCAACGATATTACCGACCAAAACGTCCGTTCTGAATCTTTAACGGCATCATATTCGTTTTGAAGGAAATCCGACATCCTTTGCTCAAGCTTAGGTAATGTCATTTTGTTGCGATGTCCCTCATCAAGAATGAGCTCCTGATTCATCTTTGCAAGCCAGGGGACGTCACTTTCTGTGGCAAATCTGAATTTTAGTTCTTCTGCCATTGTATTACTTTTAACATTTTCTATGTTTCTGTGCTCTTTAGGTCTAAAATTTCTTTTGTATTTTTGCAGTCTTTTGCGATTTGGGTGGAGAGCTGCTGGGGTGAGGTAAACTTTTGCTGGTGTCTGATAAACTCCACAAAATCCATCGCCAAGTATTTGCCGTATAAATCACCCGGGTCTTTTCCGAGTATGTGGGCTTCAACCATTAAAGGATGGTCGGATATAAAAGTCTTGGCTCTTCCAATACTAAATGCGGCTGGGAGCTTGTTCTTACTTTCACAGAGCTGTTCTTCAGTGTCGGTAATATCAACGAAGCCGGCATAGACACCCTCAGCAGGTATAATCTGGTTAACGGGGTCAATATTGGCCGTTGGGAATCCTAACTTTCGACCTTTTCCTTTACCCAGAGTGGTTTGGCCGGATAGTCGATAATATCTGCCCAGGGCTTTTGCGGCATCCGCTACTTTGCCCTTGTGCAGCAAATGTCGAATCAGGGTGCTGGAGACCCTGGCATTTTGTTCATCAGCAAGTTTAATCTCTTTGCCCGGCACAACAACGATTCCAAAATTGAACTTCTGTCCCAGCTCCTTTAGTATCCGGATGTTACCGCTTCTGCCGTAACCGAAATTAAAATCTTCCCCTTCGACCACAACATCCGGCTGAACAGACTTTAGAAGAAATTCATCAACAAAGGACTCCGGGGAAAGGTTCAAAATCCTATAGCTGCTCTCCAAAATTACGAGGCAATCCACACCGAATTGATTTAGTAAATGTTTTTTCAACACTATTGGAGTTAATACACCGGGTGCTTTTTCCGGATATAAGATAGCTACAGGATGTGGCTCAAATGTCATCAGGACAAGGTCGGAGTGCCTTTGGTCAGCGAGCTTTCGCGCAGCGTTGATTATTTCCTGATGTCCGAGGTGGACGCCATCGAAATTGCCGATGGTCAGCACACAGCCTTTCTTTATTTTCGCCAATTGCGAAAGGTCTGAGTTAGTTTCTATAATTTCCACTTTCGTCTTACCTGTCTTTTTTACGGAGAGTATTAGTTTCTCGCAGCGCAGGCCCGAATCAACGCACCGTAGATTGCATTTCGGTGCTCGGTATCTTCCATTTTTTCCGGGTGCCACTGGACAAACAATCCGAACCGACAGTCGAGGCACTCCAGGGCCTCGATGACACCATCTTCGGCGTGAGCAATGACCTTCAGTTTTTTCCCCAGCTTATCGACCGCCTGATGGTGGTTTGAATAGACGAGGGCCCCTTCGGCGCCAAGGAGCTCAGCCAAAGAGCTGCCCGGCTCAATTCGCACACGATGGTAATTTCGGCGATGCGCCACCTCTGTTCCCACCTGCGAAGGGATGTCCTGTATGAGCGAGCCACCTGAAACGACATTTGTAAACTGCATACCCAGACAGACTCCCAGCAGGGGTTTGCCGCTACTCAACCATAAGGAGATTAGTTTTCTTTCAAAATTGTACCGCTGCATTGGTAATACTTTTACTGTTTCGTGCGGCTGCTGGCCGTAGGCCGAAGGCGGGATATCATCGCCTCCCACCAGCACCAAGCCGTCCAGCTCCTGGACATATCGCTGCAAAATATCTTCATTCGTAACGGTCGGCAGCACTACCGGCACGCCGCCGTTCTCAGCAATGGCCTCCACATAAGTGAAGCTAACCATAGTCGAAGCTGAACCGTTGTTCTCATCTACCTTATAAACACTTGTAATTCCGATGAGCGGCTGAGCCGGACCAGAGGTGCTCCGGCAACCCACACAAGACGTGAGAATCACCAACCACAGCAATACAACTATCTTTTTCATTGTCTGCTCCTTTATTAACGTCACTACAATTAAGCGGGGGCTGCCACCGGTTTTTGCCCCGTCACCGGTTTTTCCGTGGCGTCCACCTCTTTGAAACCCAGCCGTAGTGAAAGGCGACTGAGCATAACGTAGAGCGAGGGAGCCACGATGAGCGTCAGGACCGTGGCGAAGCCGAGGCCGAAGATGACGACAACCGCCATGTTTCGCCACCACTGGCTGGATTCGCTCTTGGTGGCCCAGGTAAAGGTGTGGAAGTCGTAAGCGATGCCAGTGGCCATCGGTATGAGGCCGATGATAGTGGTCGTCGCGGTGAGCAGCACAGGGCGCAGGCGTATGACACCGGCCTCTGCCGCGGCGGAGATGAGGTCCATCCCCCGCTGCTGCAACTGCCGTGTATAGGCGAGCAGCACAATGGCGTTGTTCACTACCACTCCGGCCAGGCTAATAACGCCGATGCCCGTCATGATGATGCCGAAGGGCAAGCCGCAGATTAGTAATCCTGTCAGCGCGCCAATGAGAGAGAGAAGCACCGTGGTTATTATGACGAACGGCACTTTAAGTGAGTTAAACTGGATGACCAGCACAAGGATGATAAGCAGAATGGCGATGGCAAAGGCCTTACCCAGGAAGGCGCGTGACTCGTCCTCGGTTTCTTTTTCGCCGGCATAGCCAATCTCGTAGCCTTCCGGCAGCTTGAATTCTTGCAGGCGTTTCTGCACGTCTTTTAGCACCTCGGAACTGAGTCGGCCTTCGGCGTCGGCCGTGATGGTGACGACGCGTTTCTGATTAACGCGGTTGATGGTGCCGAATCCGCCCTGGTACTCGAAACGACCGAGTGAGCTGACCGGTATGGAATTCCCGGATAGGTTTGGAATCTTGAGGCGATATAGGTCGTCGATGTCAACCCTGTCGGCCAGCGGCAGGCGCACGGTGATGTCGTACTCGTCGTTGTACTGACGGTATGTCCCGACCTTTGTGCCAAAGACGGCCATCTTTAGGAAGTTTCCGACGGTGGCGGTGTTGACGCCGAGGAGCATGGCGACGCGGCGATTGACGGTAAAGGCCAGCTCTGGACGGGTTGCCTCCAGGTCGCTGCGGAGGTTGACTATGTTGGGGACGTCCGCGATTGTCCGGCGGGCTTGGTCGCTGAGGCGCTCGAGCGTGGAGAAGTCCTCTCCTATTAATCGCACGGTGATTGGCGCACCGGTAGGTGGGCCGTCCCTTTGCCTTTCGATCTTAATCTCGGCGCCAGGTATGTCAGCGATGGCCTGTCGAATTCCGGTGATGATTTCCATTGACGGCCGCTCTCGCACGGCGAAGTCGTAGAAGATTAGGCTGATATTGGCTAAGTGCGGGCCGCCGGCGCTGGCCATGATGTCCAGACCGCCGCCCGAAGAGCCCACGTTCGTGACGATGTTCTTTATCCAAGGCTCGTACGGCCTGATGCGGTCTTCGATCAATCGAACGATTCGGTCCGTCTCGCGGATGTTCGTGCCCTGGGGTGTGCGGAGGTCGATGACGGCACGCTCAGGGTCGCCTTGCGGGAAGAACTCGGTTCCCTTGCCTACCTTGGCATACAGGGTCACCAGGCCAAACAAGAGGCACACAGCCAGAAACAAGGTTAGGGCCGGATTCTCAAGTCCGGCTCGCTGTAGGCGACGGTAGCCCCTGATAAACCAATGGTCCTTCTGACGCGGTTTGGGCGACCGACCGGCCCAAACCGAGCAGATGGTGGGGCTGAACACGAGGGCCACAAAGAGTGAGGCCAGCAGGCCGAGGGACAGGGTGATTGGGAGATACTTCAGGAAGTCCCCCATGATTCCCGGCCAGAACATCAGTGGTAAGAAGGCGCATACGGTCGTGAACGTTGAGGTGGTGACTGGCCAGGCGACCTCGCGCGCGCCGAGCTTTGCGGCCTCCAAGCGGCTATACCCGAGCTGGATGTGTCGGTAGATATTCTCCACGATGACAATCGCATTATCTACGAGCATACCCAGAACCAGCACGAGGCTGAACAGCACGACCATGTTCAGTGTGTACCCGAGCATCTGGATGAGGAAGAAGGTGATGAGCATGCTGAGCGGTATAATCATCGCCACGATGGTGCTCGGTCGCCAGCCCAAGAACAGCAGTAGCACGCCTGAGACCAGTATCAAGGCGGCCAGGATGTTGTTTTCCAGGTCGGCCACCATGTTGCGGATGTACTTGGACATATCGAAGGTGATGTCGAACTTCACGGCGCCCGGGACCTGCTGCTGCGCCTTGTCTATAACGGCCTTGATGTAATCGGAGATATGGACGACGTTTGCGCCGACACGCTTCTGGATACTGAGGGTGACGTTTCCGGAACCGTTAAGTCGTGAGTAGCTGGTTCGGTCTTTGAAGGTTGCCCGCACGTTTGCGACGTCTGAAAGATAGATGGGCTTGCCGTCGCGCACGGTCAGGAGGAGGTGGTCCACCTCTTCGGCCGTGACAAGCTCCGCGGGAACCCGCACATTGAACTTTGTGCCCTGGGTCTCGAGACCACCGGCGGAGATGTTTACGTTTTCCGAAGGGATCAGTGCCAGGATCTCAGGTATCATCAGGTTGTACGAGGCCAGACGGTCGGGGTCAAACTCCAGGCGGATTTCAGGTTCCAGCGCGCCGAGCACGTCGACCTTGAGCACGCCGGGCACCGCCTCGAGGGTGTCCTGCAGGGTGTCGGCAATCTCCTTGAGCTGGACGGGCGAGACGTCACCGGAAATGCTGACGAGCATGATAGGGAACTCGGCTAAATTTATCTCCTTGATTACCGGTTCCTCGGCGTCCATGGGCAGCTCGCCTTTTGCTATGTCCACGCGGTCGCGCACCCGCTGCAGGGCCACATCGCTCTGTACGTCCGGCGTGAACTCTACGTCTATCATCGAGAGCCCCTCGGCGCTGCTGGAGCGGATTTCTTTGACACCACGAATGCCGTTGAGCTCCTTCTCGATCTTCATTGTGACGGATGTCTCGATGTCCTCCGGTGAGACACCTTCGTACATCGTTGTGACCATGATATGCGGGATGGGGATGTCCGGGAATGCCTCGCGCGGCAATGAGAGATAGCTGTAGCCGCCCATGAGGATGATGATTAGACCAAGGACGGCCACGGTGGTTCGGTTTCGAATAGAAGTGTCGGTGATGAGCATAGCGGCTATTTGTTCTCTGATACAACGTTTACTTTCTGTCCCGGCGCGACAAATCGATGACCGGCGATAATCAGGCGGTCGCCCGGTTCCAAACCCCCCGTTACTTGGACACGATTACCCTTGATGACTCCGAGCTCGACTTCGCGACGCTCGGCCTTTGTGGAATTGACGACATAGACGGCCTTGCTTTCCTCCATTGGAATCACAGCCAGCAGCGGGACCAGGATGGCGTCCTTCAAAATACGTCGCGTCAGGCGGACAAGCACGATCTGCCCGCTCCGCAGAAGCCGTTCCTTGTTCTCCAGAGTAATTTCCATTCGCGTGGAGCGGGTTCGCTGATCGGCCAGCTCGCTGATGAAGGTGACAATCCCGACCAGTGATTTCTGCTGGCCCTTTACGTCCACAAAGATACGCGCCTTCCGGCCGACGGCGAAAAACGCAATGTCGCGTTCAGGTACATCCACCACGACCTTAACCGTATGCGTATCCACGACCTCGGCCACCGCCTTGCCGGCATCAACGTACTCCCCCTCCTCGACGAGAAGCTCGTTCAGCACCCCGGCCGTGGGTGCGAGGATGCTGGTGCGGTCCAGACGGGCGCGGACCTCGTCGAGTCGGGCCTTGCTGATGGCCAGTTGTGTGGTGGCATTCTCGAGGTCACGGCGGGGGGTGGCGTCCTGTTTGACGAGATTCGTCATGCGGTCGAACTCAATCTGGTCGCGCTCGACCTGCGCCTCGGCGACTTCAAACATGGGACGAATGAGGTCTGTATTTAGCTGGATGAGCAGGTCCCCGGCGCGGACTTCGCTGCCCTCCTTTTGGGGGATCCGCTCGATTCGGCCCGCGACCTCGGCAGAGACCGTAACGATGCGGTTCGGCTCGACGATGGCCGGCAGGTCGAACGTGTCGGCAAGCTGAGGTTCGGCAATTACAGTCATGACCGAGACGTTCACCGGCGGCGCTTCGGCGGGAGGTGCACCCCGTTTTTGCGTCGGCATTTTCGTGATTGCGGTCAATATCGCTAACGCGGCGATGACGATGACCGCCTTTGGGGCGTTCCGACGCAGCCACCCTTGACTTATCTTACCTGTTCTGGTTTCAGGCGATTGATTGCTCATTAGCTGTACCCGTTTCTTTAATTTAAACGGCGGCTCATAATATGAGCCATCGTTACGTGTGAGCATTATAGATTCGAGGACAGCGGAACGCAAGAGGTGGCATACGGAACTGTTAAAAAAATCTTTTGGTTCATAAACATTCGCACTAATGTACTGTCGATTTAGTTAGAGAGCTTTTTGCAAAGCTCCTTTTCCACTTCAGTGGTATAATCCGGCTTATCACTTTTTTATCCGGAGTAGGAGTAAACGAGCTTGCCTATGTTTATAAGCGTATAACCATCCGGCTAAAGCTAAAAATGGAGGGGAAAAAAATTAAAAAATATGCAACTTAGTTGCAATTTTAACGTAGTAAGTATAAAATGTTCTTTTCAGTTAGAATCTAATTTTGACAATCGGCAACTTTGAGGTGCTAAATGCAAATACGAAAAAAGCTTGCAGTTATTTTGCATGAATTGGAGAGCCATGCACCGTTTACTTTGTTCGGGGCTTTTACAGGTATCGTCTGCATGCTGCTGTTTAAGAATCTTGAACACGAGACGAGCCGAAAGATATTCTATGTACTCCACCCAGGGCATGTGTTACTGAGTGCAATCGTAACCGCCTCGATGTTTAAGTTTCACAGCAAAAGAAGCAAAATCATTGCTGTCCTGCTGGTGGGATTCTTTGGTTCATTAGGGATTGCAACCTTGAGTGATTCGCTTATCCCTTACACCGGTGAGCTGTTATTGGGTATGAACATTGATGTCCACGGGCACGGGCATGAAAGTTTTGCTGAGAACGCTCATATAGGTTTTATTGAAGGTTGGTATGTAGTAATACCAGCCGCCATAGTCGGCGTATTGATTGCATATTTCAAGCCAAAGACAAAATTTCCTCACGCAGGACATGTTTTGCTCAGCACCTGGGCCTCCTCGTTCCATATGCTTATGGCAATGGGCGGACAGCTCTCAGTTTGGAAAGCCTTGGGCAGTTTCGGATTTCTATTTTTAGCGGTCTGGCTGCCCTGCTGTATCAGTGACATTGTTTTTCCGCTGTTGTTTGTTAAATCGGAAGTAAATTTATCGCATGCCCACAACTAAAGCAGTAATAACGGAGCTGCGACTGTGAGAGAGCGGTAATCACTGGAGTAAAAATGACAAAGACAGATTCAGTTTTACAGGCTCGCAGCATGCTAAAAGCAGCGAAGCTTTACTGTACTAAAGTCAGAGTAGCCATATTGGAAGTTTTTATGAAGGCCGACGAGCCACTCAGCCAGGAGCAGATTTCCCGGCGATTGGGGAAAAAACACTTCGACAAGGTTACAATCTACCGAACCCTGGAAAGTCTGTTGAAGGTCGGGCTGGTGCATAAGGCTTTTATCGAGAAAAGAGCGAGCCATTTTGAATTAGCCCATAACTGCACCGAAAGCCAGTGTCATCCTCATTTTACCTGTACAAACTGCGGCAGCACACACTGCCTGACGGAAATATCGCTGCCTATGGCAAAAAGCCCACACAAGGGCTTTGTTATTCACCGCCAGCAAGTCCGGCTCGAGGGGCTTTGTCCATCGTGCGCGTAGAAAAGCGGAAGGCATCTTATTGTTTTTTTTCACTACAAATCACTTCAGTATAAAACCTGTTATTTTTGTCTATTGTCGGAAGGCAAATAATAGTACTTTTTATTAATGAAAAGTACTACGTCTTTCCTTTGAAAACGCAAGTCTTTTTATTCGTTACGTGTACCGCCAGGCTATGAGCTGCAGAATTCTTCGAATCAGATTGTGGACGGATTTATGGGTTTGGGGTAGAATAGGCTGCGTGAAAGCATATCCGTTAAAGTTTAGGCCGATTTATAAGCAGCGGATTTGGGGCGGGCAGAGGCTGCGAGAGGTTTTCGATAAAGATTTACCGCCGTTTGAGAAAATCGGCGAGAGCTGGGAATTGGCTGATTTGCCGAACGATAAGTCTGTAATCTCAAACGGTGAATTGGCCGGGCAGACCCTCATCTCGGCGATTGAAAAGTATCCTAAGGAAATAACCGGCAATGAAAACTTCTCAGGGCCTTTTCCACTGTTAATCAAGTTTCTGGATGCCCAGGACATCCTGAGCGTTCAGGTGCATCCCGACCCGGAAACGTGCCGGCGAATGGGCAAAGGGGAGCCTAAAACCGAGTGCTGGTATATCATATCCGCTGAGCCCGATGCGGTAATTTATAAAGGGCTGAAAAAAGGCGTAACAAAGGAGCAATTCGCCGAGGCGATAGAAAAAGGCAATGTCGCCGATATGTTAGAAAAGGTGACGGTTGAAAAAGGCCAGTGTCATTTTCTTCCGGCCGGAACGGCACATGCCATTGGGCCGGGCTTATTAATAGCTGAGATTCAGATGCCCTCGGATACAACGTATCGGGTATTCGACTGGAACAGAGTTGACGATACCGGCAAACCCAGAGAATTACACATCGAAGAGGCTCTGGAAAGCATTCAATTTGATGCGTCCGGTGACAATCTTTCTGTAACAACAATGGGGCGGCTGGTAGATTGCGAATACTTCAGGGTAGATAAAGGACACCAGGCCAAAGACTGCGAGCTGTTGCTTTCGCCCGGCCCGCCGAAGGCGGGTTTGCGCCAGTCCAGGGCTTCGCCCTATATGAAAACGCTGATTTTCATTTCCGGCTTTGGGACAATTACAGGAGGGAGGGGAAGCGAAGTTGAATTCGAGGCCGGTGATACCCTGCTTGTTCCCGCCGTCTTTGAGGGTGTGATGCGATTTGCGGATGATACACAATATTTAACAGTAACGATTTAATCAATTGATTATTGACTATTGATTCCGCCAAAAGACGGCGGATCTACGATATTGAAAAAGACATTAAATAACCACTCGAAAATAAATCAATAGGAAATGGCCAACCGAAGATAGGTAATGCTCAAAGCGGGTAATAATCTTAAAGCAAGTTACATTGCCGTTCTTTTAATAGCGGCTGGGTTTTATGCAGCCACCTGTGCGCCGGGGGCGCTCTGGCAGGACAGCGGGATGTATCAATACCGAATCCTGCATAACGATATTGAGGGCAAGCTCGGTCTGGCACTTTCACATCCGCTTTATCATATTATCGGCATCGGCGTAAAACATATTCGGCTGGGCGAATTCGCGTACAGGATAAACCTGATTTCCGCCATTGCGGCGGCGTTTACAATTGCAAATCTGTTTTTGCTCCTGCGGCTGTGGCTGAATAGGAATTTGCCTGCTGTGATTACTGCGGCTACGCTGGCATTATCGCATACCTTCTGGCGACACGCCGTTATCGCAGAGACATATACTCTCTATACGGCACTGTTACTGGCCGAACTGTTAATGCTCCTGCAATACGTTAAAACAAGGCGGAAGGTCTATCTATATTTGCTTGGGTTTTTCAACGGCCTGGCAATCGCTAATCATATGTTTGCTGTTATTGCACTGGTTTGCTATCTGGTATTTTGCATAGTTCTGTTGACGCGGAAGCAAATTAAGATAAGACACTTTGGAATTATTGTTCTACTGTGGCTTATCGGTGCAGCTCCATACGGATACCTTATCGGCAAAAATATTATTCAGAGCGGAAGTTTTACGGCTACCGCGGCCTCAGCGCTTTTTGGCAAAAGCTGGCAGAGGAATGTTCTTAACGTAAGTTTCTCGGCCGGCCTTATCAAAGAAAACCTGATATTTTTTGCGTACAATTTTCCTACACCCAATGTCATATTTTTCTTTGCGGGTCTTTATGGGCTGAAAAAAGTGCCACGAGGTCATGGCTTCGCGAAGGTTCTTCTGGCGTTGTTGATACTTTTCTTTGTATTTGCTTTTAGATATACGGTGCCGGACAGATACGCGTTTTTCATACCCTTTTATTGCTTGGCTTCGGTCATTATTGGCGTTGGTGTTAATTTGCTTATTGCTCAGTACAATAGCAAAATTCTGTGTTTGGTGATTTTAATCTTATCCTTGCTGCCAATCCCAACTTATATTGTTGCTCCAGCCATAGCCCAGAAACAGAAGTTTAATCTTTCCACCAGGGCGGATGTCCCCCGCCGTAATGATTATGTATGGTTCTTGCAGCCTTGGAAGGCAGGTTATAGTGGGGCGGAAGAGTTCGCCGATGAAGTATTCGACAAGCTTGGGCCCGACGCTGTCGTTTACGCCGACAACACGATGGTTTATCCACTGCTGTATATACAGGAAGTTGAGGGAAAGAGGGCAGATATCAGAATCATATCCGAACATGCCGGCAGTGAAGGTTTGCCGTTGTTGAGTGAAAAATCCATAGAGCAATGGTTGTCGGAAGGAGATGTTTATGCCGTCTCACCGATAGCCGGACATAAGGGTAAGGGCATTGTCTGGAAAATAGCCGATTAACAAATCTCTGTGTCGATTAAGGATTTTTCAGCCAGACTTCGCTGTCGTAGCGGAGCATGATTAAATCATCTTTGAAGCCGTCGAAGCGGATATTTGGTTTTTTGCCTGATGCTTCCTGCAATATCCATTTTGGAAAGTTGGCGCCGGCCTTTATTGAGAGCGGTGCGCCGCCCCCGAAACGCGGATTTATCTCGATGAATTTGACCCTGTCATCGTCTGTCAAAAACAACTGTAAAGTTATGACGCCCGGCCCTGCGCCGAGCGTCTCGACCAACATCGCAGCTTCGCTCATAATGCGGGGATTTTTTACAATCTGTCCCTTGCTCACCTCGCCGGCCCTTACCTCGATGCGTCTTCGAGGAACGACACAGCGAACCTTCATACCGAAGTCGATATATACATCACAGGAATATTCGGTGCCCTCGATAAACTCCTGGCAGATGGCGTTTGGTATCCTTTTGGCATAGAATAACAAGTCCCTGCGATTGTTAACGACGGCGTTTCCTCTGCCGGCGTAGCCATCCCAGGGCTTTAGAAAACAAGGCCAATTCAGTTTCTTTTTTGAAAGTGCAGAACGAACGCTCATAGTAAGGGCAGTATCAAAGCCGTTTTTGGCCAAGAATTGATACGTTTTCCTCTTGTCCTGGCAAATATCGACTACTTGGGGAGTTGAAACAAGCACACGACATCCGGCTGCAGTGAATTTTGGTTTGTTCCGAGCCAGAACTTTCAGGTCGAGGTCAACGGTGGGAACGAGCAGTTTCACCCTGTTGGCTTTGACAATCGACAGCAATTGCCCGATATAGCCGGGGTGTGTCGTTGGCTCGACCAGAAAGCCTTCGTCGCACAATTGCAGGGCCGAACTTAGGTCGGTAGTGTCTGTGCCGAAAAATGCAGCGTTTATTTTCAGTTGATTAGCCGCTCGGCGAAAGCTCTCCAGTAGTGAGACACGCCTGCCGATGCAGGTGAATAAAACGCCCAGGTTATTTTCAGTTTTTGATTTTCGTTTCTTCACTGCTAACCCATTTCAATCACGGATTTGAGTTCCCGCGAAGCGGGGGCACTCACAGATTTCACGGATTTTAGTGCCGTTTCCAATAAATAAGTTTAACTTTTTGATTCGCCTTCGGCGAAGCTATTGAAATAGATTCCTCCGCTTCGGCACGACAAAGCCGTGCCTTCGGTCGGAATAACAGTACGTATAGAATGTTACACTCACTTTTTAGAAATAGCATTATTTCTTGATTTTTTATTTTGTAATCTGTGTTTAATTTTCAACTGCCAATTTTTAACCGAGAGTAGAAAATAGTCAATATTTAATTCGCAATTTCTAAATCGAGAATGATAGTTCGAAAATCAAATTTTCACCGTTAGAAATAAGATGCCAAAGTATTTATCTTCCGCTTGACAAAGATTTCTAACGGGGTAAACTACCTTGGTTTGATTAATCGACCAAAAACAGGTGCCGGTTTAGTGATTGTTGGATAGGTAAATATTCTCAGGTTTCTGATTCTCAATTATTGATTGGAAATCCGGAGTAGAAAAAAGAGATGTGTAAGACAACATTCAAAGGAGCTTTAATGCAGGTTCCACTTCTGGATTTGAAGACACAATATGCTACTATCAAGGACGAAGTAATGCGGGCTATAAGCGAAGTTTGCGACAGTCAGTCCTTTGCCCTTGGTCCGGCCGTGGCCGAATTTGAAGAAAAAATCGCCACGTATTGCAACAGCAAGCATGCAATCGGAGTTTCCAGCGGAACGGATGCTCTGATTGTCAGCTTGATGGCTTTGGAAATAAAACCGGGGGACGAAGTAATAACTACTCCATTCACCTTCTTCGCCACTGCTGGCTCTATCGTCAGACTCGGCGCAAAACCGGTCTTCGTTGATGTTGACCCCGATTCTTACAACATCGACCCGTCTGGTATCGAACAAAAGATAACCGAAAGGACGCGAGCAATTGTTCCGGTGCATTTATTCGGACAGGTAGCTCAAATGAAAGTCATCATGGAGATTGCCCGGCGTCACAATCTTGCCGTTATTGAAGATGCGGCACAGGCGATAGGTGCGAGCCAGGATGGTATCTTGTGCGGCAATTTCGGTGATTGCGGATGCTTTTCGTTTTACCCGGCCAAGAACCTCGGCGGTTTTGGCGACGGCGGCTTGGTAACAACCAATAGAGAAGACCTTGCTCAGAAAATCAGGACCCTTCGCGACCATGGCCAAAATCCCCGATACTTCTACAAAATGATTGGCGGCAATTTCCGTCTCGATGGTATCCAGGGCGCCGTTCTTACGGTCAAGCTCAAATACCTCGATGAATGGAATGAAAAACGAAGGCAAAACGCCGCCCTTTATGACAGTCTCTTTGCCGATTCAGCGGTCAAACCGCCAAAGCTCGATGCAAACAACGTCAGTTTTTATCACCAATACACGGTTACTGTGCCGGAAAGAGACAAGCTGCAAAAATTCTTGGCTGAAAACAATATCGGCTCGGCAATATTTTATCCAAAGCCATTACACCTGCAGGACTGCTTCAGTGACCTTGGATACAGGCCGGGCGATTTTCCGATTGCCGAACGGCTTTGTAATGAGGTTTTGTCCCTGCCGGTTTATCCTGAACTTTTACCAGAACAAATTGAATATGTAGCTAAAACAGTACTTAAATTTTATGGAATCAGTTAGGACGATAAAATGCTGAAAGCAAGCGAAAATCCACCAATCATCTGGCCGAAGGTAGAATCGATTCGTGATTTTACCGGTCGATGGGGGGTTGCCCATACGAGAAGCAGGAACGAAAAGGCGCTGGCGCATGATTTAATTAGCAAAAATATCAGTTACTTTCTTCCGATGAGCTGGAAAGTTCGGCGTCGAAGCCGCAGAAAGATACGCTCGTTCCTGCCTTTGTTCAGCGGGTATTTGTTCTTCTGCGGCCAGGAAGACCAACGGGTTGAACTATTGAAAACAAATCGCGTTGCGAACCTTATCGAAGTGCACGACCAGGAGAAATTACTCGACGAATTAGTTCAAATTGCCCATGCCCTCCGAACGGGTGCTCCGCTGGTACCGCATAAGTACATCAAGGCAGGGGAACGATGCCGGGTTATAGCAGGGCCGCTAATTGGCCTGGAGGGTATTGTGGTCACAACGCGGGGCGCTACACGCTTAGTGTTGCAGGTAGATATGCTCGGCCAGGCCGCGAGCGTTGAGATAGATATCGATATGATAGAAGTCCTGGATCTTTGATAAACAACGGATTTAACGGATATGCTTTTCATTAAATAATCAATTGTCGCAAAACGTAAAATTAAAAGTGACTAAAGTGAGCCAAGTGACAGCTCTGCTGTCATTCTGAACGTAGCGCAGCAAAGTGAGGAATCTTTTTTTCGTTGGCCAGATCCTTCGGCTTCACCTCAGGATGACATTTACGTGTCACTTTAGGTACTCTAATAACGGGAGCCAATACAATGCAGATTTGTGTGGTTGGTATTGGTTATGTCGGATTGGTAACAGCGGGGTGCCTGGCGGAGGCCGGCAACAATATTGTGTGTGTGGACAATGACAGCGAGAAAATTGCCCGTTTGAAAGATGGTGTAATACCTATTTATGAGCCGGGCCTGACTGAAATTGTCAAACACAACGAGAAGCTCGGCCGACTACACTTTACCACCGATTTAAAATATGGCGTTGACAATTCGCTTATTATTTTTCTTGCGGTCGGGACCCCATCGGCAGAGGATGGCTCGGCCGACATATCGGCAATCCTTTCAGTAGCCGCCGATATCGCCGAAAACCTCAGCGACTATCGCATCATTGCAACGAAAAGCACTGTGCCGGTAGGTACTCATAAGAAGGTAACGGATATTATGAAATCGAAGACCAAAACGCCATTCGATTATGTCAGCAATCCGGAGTTTTTGAAAGAAGGCGCCGCTGTCGAAGATTTTATGCGTCCCGACAGGATAATCATCGGGACAACCAATCCGGAAGTTCAAAAAATAATGAAACAATTGTACAGCCCGTTTATGCGCAAGAGCAGCCGAATTATATTTATGGACCCTGCTTCGGCCGAAATGACAAAGTACGCAGCCAATACGATGCTGGCAACGAGAATCTCATTTATGAATGAAATCTCGGTACTGTGTGAGAAACTCGGTGCTGATATTGAACGGGTAAGGTGGGGTCTCGGCAGTGATTCAAGAATTGGCTCGTCTTTTCTGTTTCCCGGTGTCGGTTTCGGCGGCAGCTGCTTCCCGAAAGACGTTCGGGCATTGATTCATACCGGTTCAGTGAACGGCGTTGAAATGACGATAGCCAAGGCTGTCCAGCAGGTAAATATACATCAGCAGGAGCGATTTGCAAAACGGATTATCGATTATTTCGCCGGCCGAGAAGACCAAACGACATTGGCCGTCTGGGGACTGGCGTTTAAGGCAAAAACCGATGACGTAAGAGAATCACCTGCAATTTACTGTATAAAAAAGTTCCTCGATTGCAAAATGAAGATAAGGGCCTATGACCCTGAAGCGGCCACCGCGGCGATGACGGCCCTGGAAGGCAAAATAGAAACGTTCCAAAATGGATACGATGCGCTTGAGAATGCTGATGGGCTTGTTATCTTCACCGATTGGCAGGAATTCCGAAATCCCGACTTCAGGCTTATTACAGCGAAACTAAAAAAATCCGTTATCTTCGACGGCAGAAACCTCTACGAGCCCAACGTAGTTAAAAAGGCAGGAATTGAATATTACAGTATCGGAAGAGCTCCGGTTTGAAAATGTCTTTTTTTTGAGTCTAAAATAAAGGATAAAATTATGGACATTGTTATTAAAAGTTTAGGCATAGTTTTCTGTATTATCGGAATTGTGTATTTGCTAAGACCGGACATTATGAAATGGCTGATGGAATTCTTCAAAAATGGCAAACGCATATACTTTGCGGGAGTGATAAGATTTGCCCTGGCCATCGTTTTTTTCGCCGGTGCTCGTGAATGCAAATACCCCTGGCTAATATTTGCTTTCGGGCTCCTTTTCATAATAGGAGGCCTCTTGATATTTGTACTCGGTCCCGAAAAGATTAGACGGATGCTCGAGTGGTACCAAAAGCAGCCGGTTCTAATTTTTCGAGTCATCGCTGTAATCGTCCTGGCCGTAGGATTAATAATTATCTTTTCCGCGTAAGAACACAAGAGACGTGAGACGTAATATGAAGGTATTGATCACGGGGGCTGCTGGTTTCATCGGTTCACACCTAAGCGAACGCCTTCTTACAAATGGCTGGACGGTCGTCGGCGTTGACAATTTCGATGATTTTTACGACCCTCAGATTAAACGCGGGAATATCAGCGACTGCCTTCAAAACAAAAATTTCCAGCTTGTCGAAGCCGACATCCGTGACGGTGCAACTATGGACAAAACGGTCGGCGACGGCGTCGAAATAATTGTCCATTTGGCCGCCCTGGCCGGCGTTCGCCCATCGATTGCCCAGCCGTTGCTTTACGCCGACGTCAATGTCAATGGGACAATGGTCTTGCTCGAGGCAGCTAAAAAATATAAAGTCGGCAAATTTGTTTTCGGCTCAAGCTCCAGCGTTTATGGCAATAATGAAAAAGTCCCCTTTTCGGAAGAAGATAATGTTGATTTCCCAATTTCGCCTTATGCCGCCACCAAAAAAGCCGGCGAGCTTATCTGCCATACGTATCATCACCTTTCCGGGATTCATATAACCTGCCTGCGTTATTTCACCGTCTATGGCCCGAGGCAGAGACCGGATTTGGCCATCCATAAATTCGCAAAACTCATCGAGCAGGACAAACCTATACCCGTCTATGGGGACGGCACTATGATGCGCGACTTTACTTATATCGACGACATAATCGACGGCACAGTCGCGGCAACGGACAAATGCGTAGGCTTTAATATCTATAATCTCGGCGAATCAAAACCGATCACGGTCAACAATTTGGTCACTGAAATCGAGAACGCGCTTGGTAAAAAAGCTGTCAAGGAATATCAGCCCCCTCAGCCGGGTGACGTCGAACGAACTTATGCCGATATAAGCAAAGCCGCCAAAGAGCTCGGCTACAACCCTTCAACAACCATCCAGCTCGGCCTGGCGAATTTCACCAAATGGCTTAGAAAAAACGCATAATTCAATTTACTTCTACTAATTTTCAGAAAGAGCCTTGAAAACTATCACCACCTTCACTATTATTTGCACGCCTAAGTGACGAAGAGCTATGTTTTGAGAAATGATTATGTTGTGTAGAAAGCACTGTAGATGTTATTTCGAGCGAGCCGAGGAATTTGTTTTTTAAGTAGATTTCTCCACTTCGACTATGCTCAGGGCAGGCCACTTCGCCCCCGTGCTTTCTTGCGAAAGCAAGAACGGGGGCTCCGGTCGAAATGACATATGGTCTTTTCTACAGAACAAAATGATTATACAAAATATTTAGGAGGCTACAGAATGACAGACAAAAAAGCGGATTTGGCCGGCCCCGGCATCGGTGACTATGCTGAATTAGAGAAAACCCTTCCACAGGATTACAGCTCTCTGCTGAGCCCGAAGGAGACGCAGATTGCCACCTATGCCGCCAAAGACTACATTGAGGAAAATCTCTGCAAGGAACTAAATCTCATCCGCGTGACCGTCCCTCTTATCGTGGACGTTGAGAGCGGCGTCAACGATATGCTGGACCGCGACGGCTCACGGACCCCAATCGGGTTCCACATCTCAAATGACCATGACAAAAATCCGATAGATGCCCAGGTTGTCCAGGCCGCCACCAAGTGGAAACGCATGGCCCTCAAGCAGTTCGATATGAAGGTTGGCGAGGGCCTGCTTACCGATATGCGTGCCGTACGCAAGGACTACTTCCTCGACCACGACCACAGTGCCTACGTTGACCAGTGGGACTGGGAGCTGGCCATTACAGCCGAGCAGCGCAACCTGAAGTTCCTGCGCGAAGTGGTGGAGAAGCTCTGGAAAGTCCTCAAGGGTGCCGAGACCCACGTCCAGGAGCTTTTCCCTCAACTAAAAACCGATAAGTACGCCGACCTTCCCGACGAGCTAACCTTTATCCACGCCGAAGAAATACTTGAAAGATTTCCTAACTTGCCGCGCAAGCAGCGGGAGGAAATGATTCTCCAGGAATACCCCGCCATATTCATTATCGGCATCGGCTGGGTCCTCAAGGACGGCTACGCGCACGAAATGCGGGCCGCCGACTACGACGATTGGGTCACAGAGACAACCTCCGAAGATGGAAGACCTATGCACGGCATTAACGGTGACATTCTCGTCTGGAACCCGGTAACGAAGCGCCGCCACGAGTTGACTTCTATGGGCATCCGCGTCAACGCCGAAACGCTTAAAAAACAATTGGAGCTTTCAGGCCAGCTTGATATGCTGAAGTTCCCGTACCACCAGGCTATCTTGAATAATGAGATTCCGCTGAGCATTGGCGGGGGCATAGGCCAGTCGCGTACTTTTATGATTCTACTGAAAAAGGCCCACATCGGCGAAGTCAGCGCAACCGTCTGGCCAAAAATTCTAAAGGACATGTGCAAAAAGAAAAACATCCACGTGATAGAATAAAAAAGATGTGCTTGTTCTGTACAAAATAGACTCTGCCGTAATTTGGTGCGGGGCCTTTGCGTTTGTTGCGAAGCAATTTCGTTTTGGATTTTTCATTTTGATTGTTTGTAATTATTCGATGGGATATATTATATAGTTACGCCGACGTTTCGGCGGGGTGCAACGGGTACAGGACGCCGTAATAATGCATAATCATGGCATCACTCCAAAGGGGTTGACTTAAATGGCTGACACACGTATACAGATACAGGTTGAGGATTGGATTCGACGCAACTGGATGCCTAAGAAATTCGGTCAGAAATTTCATAGGGAGCGCCTTCAACTCTCGTCTGGTGGAGTCTTCGACTTCGACGCTGTGAGTGCAGACAATAAAATCGCAGGAACTCGATGACAAGCTGAGATCTGCCCGACGGAGAGTTTCAAACAAGGTATCTCCGAAGTGATCTATAAATTACTTTCCACGAGCCCTAATGCGTGATCTATCCATTCGCTGAACTGGATTTTCTGAACTGTGGTGTTTAGACAAAATCTTGTCTGAGAAAAAGACTTAACTCAGGTCGTCATCAAAACCCGTCCGCTTCGTGAATACGCTTGTCCTTAAGCAAGACAACCGAGCCGAAGACTATGCAAAGCCATCGAAGACTCGGCGGGCGTATTGGGCGCTTTGCTTGAAGGCCTCGAGGATGCTCATTGTGTTGGGAGAGCCGGACTCTATGGCCTGTTCGAGCACAATATGCGGGCGAACGCCGATATTTAGCAGGTATTTTGCCAGGGCCGGGTAGTCGATGTCGCCATCGCCAAAGGTCTCTGTCCAGATGTTGTCCTTAGACTGGCGAAGATGCAACTCGGTAATCCTCAAGCTGTAAAGCTTCAAAACGTCGAAAAGCGCAACGGCCGAGTTGCCGGAACCGCGGTAAATCCAGTGGGCATCCAGGCACAGCGTTACATAGGCCGGGTCTGTGCCGACCATCATGTGATGGAACTCGCGGGCGGCATTGCGCAATTCGATATCGTGGTTGTGATACGACAGAGTAAGTCCCATCTCTTTTAATTGCCGGCCTAATTTCTCAAGGGCCGCGGCCTGCACTTTTAACTGAGCATCATTCTTGTTTTGAGGCCCGCCCCATTGAATAGGGCTCGGATTGGTTACGATGATTTTTGTGCCGATGCTTTTTGCCTTCTCAGCAATTGCTAATACATATTCGATACTCTCATCGGCCTTGTCCGGCTCGTGCAGGACGCTGTTGACGTACAGTGAGCGCATTTGGAGGCTGTGTTTTTTCAATAGCGGGCCAAGGCGGTCGAGCTCCTGTGGGTTGTTGGCGAGCGGCTCATAGCCGTCCATCACGCTGGCCGCAAGCTCGCCAAGTCCATTATCAAGCTCGTTGTTGAAGTTGCGATTGTCACGCTGATAGAAGACGGTCCAGGGATACTGGTTGCAGGCCAGGTGCAGCTTATGCGCCCGCTTGCGTTGAGCTGTGCCGACTGTCTGAGTTCCCATTACAATCGCCCCCCCTGCCATTGCCAAATCTTTGACGAATCCTCTGCGAGAAATTTTATTATCCAACATAATCGGAAGCTCCTATAAATGTTTGTTTCAAGAGATCTGCGTTTCTTTAATATACTCCTCTCGGCCAATCAGCCGGCATTTATCGTTATTAGTATGAGCCAAACGGACTTACTCTGCAAGTGTATTCTTTGATGAGTTCTGTAGAAGAAGCGAAAGTCCTCGACACATGCCAACATCATTATAAATACGTGCTATGGGAAGCCATTTTTTCAATTGTCTCGGCCGAACATATATAGTAGTCTGTCGTATTAAGCGGACTTAGTGGTGTTGATAAGTGCCGTATATGTGAAAAGACAGATGGTAAAACCGCCCTACGCGGTTGACACTGGTCTGAAAACTGACCGCCTGTAAAAGTCAACAGAAAGGTAAATAATGAGCAAAGACACAACAAAGCAATTCAGTTGGCGGGCGTTTTTTTCCGTCCTTACCGCACTGTCCTTTATTGGAATGGTCTTTACCGGAGTCATACTTTTTGTAGTCCCGCCGGGCCGTATCGCAAACTGGACCGGCTGGACCCTCCTTGGTCTTACAAAGCACCAATGGATTGGCCTGCATGACTGGTTCAGCATCATCTTCGTGGTCGCATCGGTCTTCCACGTGTACCTCAATTGGAAGCTTTTCGTTAGCTATTTCAAGAGCAAAGTGAGTAAAGCCTTCGCCTTGCGCATTGAATGGGCCTTGGCATTGGTCATTTGCGGCATCGTTTTTCTTGGCACTCTTGGCGACATTATGCCTTTCTCCTCGCTGCTCGCCTGGAACGAGAGCATAAAACACAGTTGGGACAGTCCGCAGCGACGAGCCCCTATCCCCCACGCTGAGTTGCTGACCCTCACCGAGCTTGCCGAGCAGGTACGTGACGTTGACCTCAAAACCATGCTCACGAACCTAAAGGCCGGGGGGATTGAAGTTGAGTCAACAGATGTTTTGCTTGGTGAGCTTGCTGAGACCTACAATATGACACCGGCACGGCTTTATGACATCGCTTTAGGTCAGGCTGTCCGCGGTAGAGGGCATGGAGGGCCGGAGCAGGGAGAGCGGCATGGCCAGGGCGGACCCGGTCGCGGCATCGGTCAGATGACACTGAAAGAGTATTGCAGCCAGATGGGCTTTGATGTGAACACATCCGTCAAAAAACTGCAAGACGCCGGTTTCAAAGCAAGCACCGATATGACCATTCGAGTAATCGCAGACACCGCCGGCATCCACCCGTCCGAAATCCGCACGCTCCTCGAAGCTCCAACCCCATAGTATGGTTCACATCTGTACATAGTCCAGTGATCCAGTGATTTATTCGAGGATTTTTCATGGAGGCCTCCCCAAAAAGAATGCCATAATGATAGATTTTATCGTGACTCTAACCTGATATAAAGCTACCGAGCTGATAAACGATGAGCGTTATCACATAAGCTAAAGCCGTCAGGCCGAAGAATTGGAACAGCGCCCAGCCCCAGGAATTTGTTTCCTGTTTTGTCATTGCGACCGTTGCAACACACGGCATTGTAATCAGGCAAAACAACATAATGCAAAAACCTGTCAACGGCGTATAGTTTGCCCGCAGTTTTTCCCGTAAACTCTGCGTTTTTTCCTCAGCGCCGCCAACCCCCTCGGCCTGGTGTGAACCGACCGCAAATACTATTGCTAATTGTGATACGAACACCTCTTTGGCAGCGGTTGCACCGATGAGGGCCGTTCCGATTTTCCAGTCAAAACCGAGCGGCTTCATAGCAGGCTCTATTGTTCGTCCTAATCGGCCAACCAGCGAATACTCCAATCCGGCTTGCCTTGCCTGCTCGGCACTCAAACCTGTCAAAGACTGTTCGCTCGGTTTAGGGTAACTGCCCGCCGCCCAGAGTATAATCGATATGGCGAGGATTATTGTGCCGGCCTTTCTCAAATACATCCAGCCTCTATGCCACATGTGAATACAGACGGATTTGAGGGTGGGCATACGGTAAGGCGGCAGCTCCATAACGAAAGGCGTAGTTTCACCCTTAAAGAGGGTCAATCGCAAAACCTTAATACAAATAATCGCCAGCACAATCCCTATCAAATAAATAAACCAGAGCGTTGGCCCTCGCCACTTTTCCGAGAAGAAAGCCGGTATTATCAGCGCATAAATCGTCAGCCTTGCGCCGCAGCTCATCAGGGGTATTACCATTATTGTCGTAAACCTGTTGCGTCTGTTTTCGAGTATTCGTGCTCCCATTATGGCCGGGACCGAACATCCGAAACCGATAAGCATGGGTATAAAGCTTTTGCCGTGCAGGCCTATCTTGTGCATTAGGCGGTCCATAATGAAGGCGGCCCTTGCCATATAGCCTGAATCCTCAAGAAGGGCAATAGCCAGGAACAGCAATAAGATATTCGGCAGGAACACAAGCACCCCCCCTACTCCACTAATAACGCCATCAACCAAAAGAGACCTGAGCCAGCTCTGTGAGCCTGTGGGCCAAAAGCCGGCTATCGTTTTACCAGCCCAGCCGAAAAACTGCTCGAGCCAGCTCATCGGATATTCGCCTATCTTAAATGTCGAAAAAAAGACTAAATACATCAATATCAGAAATATCGGCAGCCCCAGGATACGATTTATTACTACCGCATCTATCATATCGCTGGTGCTATGACGCAATTCTACTGTGCTCTTGATAGTCTCCTGACAGGCACCCGATATGAAACCATACCGTCGGTCCGCCATTACAATTTCCGGTTCATCACCGAAAATACTTTTAAGGTGTTCATTGCTGGCTGTAACGGCATCGAGCAGTTGTTGGCTATGGACTTTTGCAATTATCTCAGAGTCCCGCTCCAAAAGTTTAACTGCCAACCATCGTGAGCCGTATTTTTCTGTCAACTGCTGCTCTTTATCATTGATGAGTGTTTCGATTTCTGCCAGCTCATGCTCGATTTCCCTGCCGTACTTTACCTTATGAGTGCGTTGCAGCTTTTCCTGCCGGGCCGTTTCGACAATGGTATCGAGCAGCTCTATTTTGCCTTTGCTCTTATTGCCGACGGTTGGGATTATCATTGCCTCCAAAAGCTGAGATAACTGTTCGATATCGAACTGCAATCCCTTTTGCTTGGCAATGTCGCTCATATTGAACGCCAGAACTAACGGCACATTCATTTCGATAAGCTGGGTCGCCAGGTACAGGTTCCGCTCGATATTGGAGGCATCAATAATATCCACCACAACATCCGGACACTCTTCGATTATGAAGTTACGGGCAACAAGCTCTTCTATTGAATAGGCCGTTAAGCTATACGTTCCCGGCAGATCAACGAGCGTTATTTCGAAACCGGCGTATTTACAGACGCCCTCTTTCTTTTCCACCGTCACTCCGGGATAATTGCCAACGTGCTGGTGCGCGCCGGTCAGCATATTGAATATGGAGGTTTTTCCACTGTTAGGATTGCCGGCTAAGGCAACTTTAATTTTGTTTTTCGTAGTCATATCGAATGTTTTATAGCTTTGGTTTTATTGTAAAGTTTGGTTTGAATGAATTTTCCCGCCGGAGAATATGATTGGCTAAAACACTATTTTTTTATCAAATAACCATAATCTTATGAGCCATTCCCCTGCCTAACATCATCTTGGAGTTCTTGACGCTTATTACAAAAGGACCGGGACGGCTGTTGCTTACGACTGTTATTTCCACGTTTGGTACAAGCCCCATTGAGGCGAGCCGGCTGTTCAAACCCCGGCCGGCTTTGATAGAGGCTAACTTTACCGTTTCGCCTGCCTTGACCATCGATAATGACCTTACTTCCTTATTTTCCACTTGCTATCCTCTCTCTTCTGTTTAACGTGGAATAATTTCATATTACCCAGGCAATTAATCTCCATTTAACTTCTTTCTTGTATTTAATATACTCCTCACCATATCCTTCCATTAATGATTTCTCTTCGATGAATATCGTTAAAGCAAAAAGAATAATTATGACTGGCACATAAAGAAGAGCATAAACTGCTCTAAAGACCAAACCTAATCCTATCGGCATAAGAATATTCCCCAGATAAATTGGATGTCTAACAATACCATAAATACCAGAAGAGATTACTTTTGATTTTTGCTTTAAGCTTGGAATTGTTCCGATTTGTTTAAAGGCCTGTATCCATATAAGTACAGACAATAAGGCAAGGACAATTCCAATAATGAGGATTATATAGTATAATTCGAATCTTGGCTGAGGCAACAAAGGTAAAAAAGCTATAGGAGCAGCAAAGAAAATTAAGACATATATTTTTTCGATGGCCTTTGGTAGATTCCAGAATTTCTTTTTTAATGGTGGGTTTGACATAATTACAAAGCATGAAATAAAACCAATTAGATTAATTAAAACCAGGCATAAAAAGGCTGAATTTTCGAATGAAATCATTTTTTAGCTCGAAATATTTTGGAAATGCGGGTTTAATTAAGTTCTTCTATCCTTCAACCTGTTTTTGCAGAATTTTTGAAATTCATCCGCCAAATCACAACCATTTTCACTGCTTTGGCTTACAAAGTCGATAAAACACAGAAGCTTTTCAATAATCTCCGGACCAAGCTCATGCTCAGTTTTGCAGGCAGCCTTCTGGGCAACATCCGACTCGACACCTAAGACGTTGACGAAAAAAGACTCGAGGATATTATGTTTATTGGCAATTTCGGCTGCTGCAACCCTGCCGGATTTGGTGAGTGTTACATAATCGTATGGCTTATAATTGGCCAGTCCCTTTTTTTTCAGGACCCGCAACGCGCCGGTAACAGATGCTCTGGAGACACCGAGCTGTTCGGCTATGTCCCTGCTGCGGGCAACGTTGGACTCATTGGTAAGATTGAGAATGGCCTCGAGATAATCTTCCAAAGAGGCACTTAGGTTATCACTTTTCGCTGTAACCATAGCTATTTTTCCTTATTTTATGTGTTCTGCCTAATATAGTTAGGCTTGCCTAACTTTGTCAAGTATTTTTTTATTTATTTTTGAAATTCCTGCAATATGGTGAATTTCATGCGTATATGTCTATGGAACCAAGTTGCTTACAGCAGGATATTAGATGGGCTGGCTGTGTTCCACATCGCGTGTTAGTAACCGATGAGATCCGGACAACGCTGCTGAAACGTTGTATGTTTCTCTCAATGGCAGCGCGGTTGTCTCTCATGATAATCCTGATGCAGCGCGGATAACTACCTGGTCCCAATGGACTATCGATCTACAGGCATTTGCAGACCAAGGCGTGAATCTGACCGACGTCGATACGCTTTCTATCGGCTTTGGCGACAGGAACAATCCACAGGCTGGCGGTTTAGGTAAGGTATACTTTGATGACATTCGGCTGTATCGGCCACCGCCGGAACCGGCACCGTAAGTCGTGTGATATATTTGGCAATTAAGATTGAGTCGTTAGTATAGCAGGTTTACATCAATTAAGGGCTTATATCGAATGATTCGGTATAGGTCCCGGTTGTTTAAGGGCAATAGCGGACAAACTCCATATACGCTGCTAAAAGGTTAAACCGGCTCAGGATTCTCTGTAGGACGACTGTGGGAGGGGTTTTAGCGTTCTACAATAGCCAAACTCATGCCGAAGGGTATCTGAGATAGGGTCCGGGGATTTTAAGGCAAATTAGGGCGAAAAGAGAGGTTTTATCTTCTCACCATCACCACACCCAGGACGAGCAGAAAAAGCGAGTAGGGTATTCCTGGTTATAAGGTTCGCAAAGCCTGTTTTTTGATTAGGAAAAGGATAAAGTAGCTGCCCGAACACGCCGATAAATAGTTATGCAAAGTTAAGTTTATTTTCATATGACAGGGAAGGAGATAAATTATGACTTATAAAAAAAAATCTCAGGTTCTTCAAGAGCCACAACAGACACCATCCGAACCCTCTCAGGAAACACCGTTGAAAGAGTCTGAAGAAGCACTAAAAGTAACGGCAGAAATCGAATCCGAGTCACCAGGATGCGATGGGCCCGACTCTCACAAATGGGACAACAAAATGGAAGTACAACGCCTTCTTTCAGGTAAGCCTGACCTCGAAATAAAGGGAACTCCTGAAGCCACCGATTGCATCGAACAACCCAAACCACCAGCGAAGAAAAAAAGTTAGACCTGAAGTTCCTGACAAAAAAGTCCATACAGATTGTTCTTGTGCATTGGTCGAGCCAGGCATTATTTCTACATAGTGCTTGGCTTTTTTCATTCGATGAAAAAGCCCCTGCAATCCTTTAGAGGATGGTGAGTGAAGAAAAAGAAGGGACTTAGTTATGTGAATGATTATATACCTTTTTGTTTGCGAGGTCAAGGTGATTTGCGGAAATAAGTCTATTATGATACCCCTCAAGACGAGTTCGGCGTTTAAATTCCCTTCGAGATATAAATAAGAGAAGGATAAAATATAATGCACAAAGGAGCAGTGGACTAAGGAAGCGTGGAGAAAAGGAAAAAATAAGGATGATAAAACTAAAACTCCCGCTGGTTTATATGTTCTTTTATCCACTCTTTAGATATGCGGGGGTCGTTTGGTTCTATCTCAACGAGTATATACTCTTGTCTTGCGATGTCTTTCAAAAATTCCGGAGCGAACTTCGGCAAATATACGACTTCTTTTTTCGTGGATTTAGCATCATGAAAGCGGCAAAGCAAATAAACGGACACAGCAAAGCCAATAATAACAAACAAAGCAATAATATTTATAGTGGTTTTAAAGCGACTGGACATAATCAAAAAATACACCGATTTAACGGGTATATCAAGAAAATAATTTTAATGGGCCTGGTGAAGTCAAAGCCATGAGATGTAGTTGATGGCGCGAATACCGACATATAAATCTCATCGGGTTTTAAGCGCGAACTCTGAAAATATGCCCTTTTTATGATACCCTTCAAGACGGATTCGTCCTTTAAATGGTCTCTGGGTGTCTTAAAAATTGAAAGCTGATGGGGATTCTGTAAGAATCTAAAAAATAGACTTCAGAGTTTTTTTTGAACATGTCTTTTAGTTAACTTTCGCACTTTTTGAATTGTGTTAAATTGGGTAATTTTAAGCTTATGAGCCATTTCACGACAATATAATTATTTTTGTAATGTTCGAGCGATTTACCGAACATGCATAAATTACCAAATTATTTGTAAGTCCTTATTTCGTAAGGGATTCTTCTAATAAAAAGTGCGAAACTCAACTTTTATAGTTTGAAGAAATTACACCAATTAAGCGGTGTCCACCCCTGCCCCTTCTGCATTTCTGCATAGTTATATCAAAAAGGCATGCCAATACATAACTAAGAGATTGTACTTGACGGGAAGGTGGCTGATTTGGTATAAACGACAATAGTGAAGCTTGTGCCTGCGTAGATCCTGCTCTGAGCGGAGTCGAATGGGCGGGCATCTGAGGATTTTGGTCTTCCTTCGGGCGCAATTATTGTCGGGATGCGGCGGACTCCGCCCCGACGAGTAATTTTCCAAATAGAGGAGGATGTGTATTATGCGAAGCATTGAGTTTTAATGCTAAATTTGTGCTTCGCGGTGAAAATATTTTACATTCCAATTAACAACCTTTATTTATATTCACTTTTTTAAAGGAGGACTATTATGTCTAAGAGAGCGATTTGTTTAATTTCTTTTATTTTGACTTACGCGTTGTCTGGGTCAATCTCCCTCGGTCAAGAAAATCAGATTATAAACGGCGAGTTTGATAATGGTCTCCTTTCATGGGGCTCGTATGGTGGGGGAGGTTTTACTCTTGAAGTAGTACACGGTGCCGGCCTATCGGGGAGCAGTGCGGTATTGATAGATATTACCAATGCTTCTGCAACAACTTCCATAGGGATTTCCCAGGGGATATCTCAGCTTGTGGAGGGCGAAACGTATCCTCTCGGCTTTATAGCTAAGTCTGACCAGGAAAGGGAAATGGTGGTCTTAATCCAACTCCACAAACCGGAAGGCGAACAGTGGATCGACATTGTATTGGAGCGGGTAGCGCTAACCACCGAACCGCAGACGTTCTTTATAGAATACACACATGAAGACGAATCGACCGAGGACCATCCGGATTGGTCTGTGAATATGTATTTGATGCTAAAGGGTGCCTGGTGGGGCATGGTCGGTGATGACCTGAACACAAAAGTATGGATTGATTGGGTGTACTTTGGTGCTGAGCCTGAAGTCCAGGAGCGCGGCCGTGCCGTGAACCCAAGTCCGGATGAAGGTGACATAGTTGAGGATACATGGGTTAATCTTACCTGGTTTCCGGGAGATTTTGCTGTCTCACATGATGTGTATCTGGGCGAGAATTTTGACGATGTGAATGACGGCCTCGGCGATACATTCCGGGGCAATCATGGCTCGACCTCTTTTATTGTCGGCTTTCCCGGATATCCTTATCCTGACGGTCTTGTTCCAGGCACTACTTACTATTGGCGAATCGATGAGGTCAATGACACCAACCCGAACAGTCCCTGGAAAGGTCCTGTCTGGAGCTTTAGGGTTCCCTCAAGGATTGCGTACGACCCAAGTCCACCTGATGGGGCCAAATTTGTGGACCCGAATGTAATCCTTAGCTGGGCCCAAGGGTTCGGTTCGAAATTGCACACCATATATTTTGGCGACAACTTTGACGATGTGAACAACGCTGTTGTAGGTCTGCCCCAGGCGGAAACAACCTATAGACCCGGCACACTTGAATTAGAGAAGACTTGTTATTGGCGGGTCGATGAGTTTAGCGGCGCCGCTACAGAGAAAGGCGACGTCTGGAGCTTCACGGTTACCAAGGCCGGCGGCGGTCTCAAGGCAGAGTACTTCAACAACACAGCCCTCAGTGGTGAGCCGGTGCTGACACGCCTGGACCCCGTAATCAACTTTAACTGGGGCAGCGCTGACGAGCCCGGAAGGAATTCTCCCGATGCGATTATCAATGTGGACAACTTTTCGGCCCGCTGGAGCGGCGAGCTTGAGGTGGACCTGACAGACACTTATATTTTCCAAATTACCGCCGATAACGGTTTCAGGCTGTGGCTGGATGGTAAGCCCATCATCGATTTTTGGAACAATGGCACGACAAACGATCGCCTGAGCGAACCAATCGAACTGGTAAGTGGTGATACCCACTCAATTCAGATGGAGTATTTCGAAGGCGTAGGCACGGCGATCGCTCAGTTGTTCTGGGAGAGCAGCAAGCGGGAACAGCAGATAATTCCCAGCGGTGCGCTGCAGCCTCCGTTGAAGGCCGGGGGTCCGAGTCCGTCAAGTGGTGCTGTGGATGTAAAGCAGATACAGGTTCTTAGCTGGAGACCGGGAGACAATACCACTTCGCATCAGGTATATTTCGGTACCGATGAAGAGGCTGTGAAAAATGCCAATACAGATTCGCCGGAATACAAAGGCACCAGAAACCTTGGTTCCGAGAGCTATGACGCCGGACAGCTTGAGTGGGGTACAACTTACTACTGGCGTGTCGATGAAGTCAAGGACGATGGTACGATACAGAAGGGTAATATCTGGAGATTTACGACGGCCAATTTCCTTATTGTGGACGATTTTGAGGACTACGATGCCGGTGACAACCAGATATGGTTCACGTGGCATGACGGGCTTGGCTATGGCACTCCGGGTACTGCAGATTACTTTGCCGGTAACGGGACAGGCTCGGCTGTGGGTGATGAAAGCACTCCTTCTTTTACCGAGGAGATTATCGTTCATGGAGGAAACCAGTCGATGCCTGTATTCTATGACAACAGCATTCTCAGGTATTCAGAGGTGAAGATGACGCTGACTTATCCGCGTGACTGGACCGAGAATGGTGTGACCACGTTAACGATTTGGTTCCATGGCGATTCGGATAATTCTGCTGAGACTTTATATGTTGCTCTCAACGGCAGCGCTGTAGTCAATCACGATAATCCTAATGCAGCACAGATAGATGAGTGGACACAATGGGATATTGACCTGCAGGCGTTCGGCATAAACCTTACTAATGTCAATGCGATTGCCCTTGGTTTAGGTAATAAGAACAATCCGCAGGCCGGTGGTTCAGGTACGATGTACTTCGATGATATTCGACTGTATGCTCCACTGCCATAGCCGGGACCATAAGCACCATAAGCTGTGTGAGTGACAATTCTTATAGCTGAGGTTTTTGATGCCTGTTGAAAAAAACGAAAATTTTGGCGTGTGGCCAAAACATAATTTATAATTGTTTTACTTTAACTTTTTAAAGGAGGACTATTATGTGTAGAAAAATGATTTATCTGGTTTCTTTTATTCTTGTCCTGAGCGTGGCAAGCAGTGTGTGCGCTGATCTGGTGGGCCACTGGACGCTCGACGAAGGTTCCGGCACCACGGTGGTCGATGTCAGCGGCAACGGCAACGACGGGACCATCACGGACAATCCCAACTTCGACGATCCCACATGGATTCCCGGCATCAGTGGGACAGCCCTGGAGTTCCATGGCGACACCTCGGTCTATGGCAGTGCGGACTACATCGATTGCGGCCATAGCCCCAGCCTGGACATCACCGGGCCGATCTCCATCGCCCTCTGGATAAGACCTGACGCGGATGACCCGGAGGGAAAGGGCAGCCCTGATGGTGAGACAGCGCCGATGTGCAAGGCGATGAGCGGGATGAGCCCCAGTTGGAGCTTTCAGGTTCGATACGGCTGGGGCGGCCCACAGCCCTACATGGCATTCACATTCAATACGACGCCCAGAGCCTGGGCCTTCGTCGGCAAAAACCTGGAGCGCTACGAGTGGTGCCATATCGCATGCTCGTATGACGGCACGACGCTGAAATGCTATCTCAACGGAGAGGAGACCGACTCGACCCCAATGGGCGCAATTACCAGCAGCCAGACACCTGTCCTCATCGGCTCGGATGGGTGGGGCTGCGACTGGATTGGCGCGATTGATGATGTAAGGATTTACAACCATGCCTTGTCGGTGCCCGAAATAATGGGCACGATGGAAGGTGAGGTATGGCCTTACGCCTTGGCCCCCAAGCCGGAGGATGGTGCCCTCCATCCGGATACATGGGTGAACCTTAGCTGGTTACCGGGAGGTCTCGCGGTCTCACACGATGTATATGTTGGTGAAAATTTTGGTGACGTGGACGCCGGCGCCGAAGGCACGTTTGTTGGTAACCAGGCCGAGACGTTTATTGTTGTCGGCTTTCCCGGATTTCCTTATCCGGATGGTCTCGTTCCCGGCACAACTTACTACTGGCGAATCGACGAGGTCAATGAAGCTGAGCCGAATAGTCCCTGGAAGGGTGACGTCTGGAGCTTTTCGGTTCCACCCAAAACCGCCTACTACCCAGTCCCGGCTGATGCCGCAGAGCAGGTAGAGACGGATATAACTCTGAGCTGGACGGGAGGCTTCGGTTCGAAATTGCACACAGTATATTTCGGTGACAACTTTGATGAGGTGAGCAATGCCGCTGGTGGACTTCCACAGGGAGGTGCAACCTATACTCCCGGCACACTTGGATTGGCTAAGACCTACTACTGGCGTGTCGATGAGTTCGATGCCGTCGATACATATAAAGGCGACGTCTGGAGCTTTACTACTGAGGGCGCCGTCGGGAGCCCGGTCCCGGCTAACGGCGCTGTGGACGTAAAGCATACTCCGGTTCTCACCTGGACGCCGGGAGTCTATGCCGATTCGCATCAGGTCTATTTCGGCACAGACAAAGAGAAAGTACGAAATGCTGATGCCGGTTCGCCGGAGTATAAGGGCACAGGAAACCTTGGTGATGAGAGCTATGAACCAGCAAAACTCCTTTGGAATACCACTTACTATTGGCGTATTGACGAGGCCAATAACACCAATCCCGACAGTCCCTGGACAGGTAATGTATGGAGCTTTACCACCGCCAACTTCCTCGTCGTTGACGATTTCGAGAGCTACAATGACCTTAATCCCGAGGACCCCGCCAGCAACAGGATATTTTTCGCGTGGATAGACGGATACGATGACCCTACAAATGGCTCTTTAGTTGGTTATGAGAATCCTCCCTTTGCAGAGCAAACTATCGTTCACGGAGGCAACCAATCGATGCCGCTCTTCTACGACAATAGCGTTGGTTACTCTGAGGCGACGTTGACATTGACTTATCCGCGTGATTGGACCGAGAATGGTGTTAGCACTTTATCTATTTGGTTCAGGGGCGCTCCGGATAACGCTGCCGAGACGTTGTATGTTGCTCTCAATGGCAGCGCGGTCGTCTCTCATGATAATCCTAATGCCGCTCAGATAAATAAGTGGACCGAATGGACTATCGACCTGCAGGCATTCGGCATAAACCTTGCAAATGTCAATACGATTTCCCTTGGCTTAGGCAATAAGAACAATCCGCAGGCCGGCGGTTCAGGTACGATGTACTTTGACGATATTCGACTGTATCCACCGGCACCGTAAACCGAGATTTGGCTGGCCCCAACTGCTTCTTATGAAGCAGGATATGGGGGTATGGTTGATATTGCAGATTTATGTCACTTGTACCTGCGGTTACACAAGTGCAGGCAATTCGGGGCCTGTACCGAACGATTAGGTATAGGCCCCAATTGTTTAAGGACAATAGCGGACAAACTCCATATATGCTGCTAAAAGGTTAAACCAGCTCAGTTTTTTATGTAGGACGGCTGTTGGAGGGGTTTTAAGAAATAAGAGAATGATTGGAGGAGTAACCTAAATTTTTAGTGCTTTTTCAATAGTCCCTAAACCTTCTCATCCATTGGGGCCAATCCGAAGGCTGTACGAGTCCGGCTTTGGTCCAGGGATTACGAGTATCAAAACTGCGGTGCCAATTTAGTGTCCAAAGTTCCTTGAGACCCACCTTGTGCGTAGAGAAGTCCATAAAGAATATGTTTACCTCACCGTTGTGCCGATTCGTGCAGACACGTCTCATGCCGCCCCCGAATGCCCAGAGGAACTCTCCATCCTGGTCTGGGGGCGGGTCTGACGGCTCGGCTCGGACCAGCATAAATCCGCAATCCATTAACACAGGAATCATACTCGCATTCTTTTGGCCTGTACGCCGCCATTTGTTCTTTGCATCATGTGCACCCACAACCAGGTCGCTGTCATTGACCCACCAGTTAAGCCCGTAACTGCCGACCTTGTACATTGGTTCCCTGAGATAGGAAAAATCATTGGGATTGGTTTTACTAACGTCCCAAGCCACCCAGGGCATTGTGCCCCCCTCTTCGACCGTGAGTTTGGCCTTCGGACAAAGGCGAATAACCGGCTCGTTGTAATATGGAATCAGCGTATATATCCAAGAGAACCGTCCGGTTGCCCAATCTTCGTCGATGCCCGGCATGAACCTGCCGTCATAGTCGGACGTGTATATCATAAAGCAGACCGACCATTGGTGCAGATGGCTCTTGCAGACCACCTCCTTAACCTGCTCCTTGGCCCGACGAAGGGCCGGCATTAATATTGCCATCAGCAATGCAATAATTGCAATCACTACCAAAAGCTCTATTAGTGTAAAGCCCGTTAGAAATCTTCTGCCCTCCTGATTGGGAGTTCTTATTTCTAACGGGGTAAAGCCGTTTCGCTTACGCATGACGTTTGCCCTTCTCTTTCAAAGAGAGATAATGAGTTTCACTGGTATGCTTTTCTGCCATAATTATAACACACTCAGCCGCAGTGATGCAAGCTATTGGCTGATTGTTAAGCTGCGGGATGACAGATGTCCCTCAAGACAAGCTCGTCGTTTAATAGCTTGTGAGGCGTTTTAAATTGAAAGACGATGGGCGCATTATGTAAGATTTTGTGGGCCGGCTAAATAGTCAAAATAAAGAGGAAGGTCGTACAGATTGCAAGGCGGCAAACTGGTCATCGGCAAATTCAAATAATGGCTGAATACCGGTTCGTTCAAGGATTTGTCGGATCATTGAAGAAACAGCGTACAAAATGACTTTGTGTCCGAAGCTTTTCAGCCATCCCTCCAATATAATGAGGCTGCTTATGCTCTCAGATGTCAGTAGTGTGACGCTGGAAAAATCAATAATTACGTCACAGGCATGTCCATCGCCTACGATTTTATTAACAGTTACAAGCTCATCACTTATTAACTGTGGCTCTTTAGGTAAACTAACGAGAAAAACATTTTCTGAGAGCTTTTCAATCCCCATTTTAGCTACTTCCTTTTTTGGATTACAACCCTTTAGTCAGCTTAAAACGAATTATCGGAATGGCTTGTTCGTGAAAACCAGCCCTTTAATAAACTATAACATAAGAACTGGAAAAATCCAAATGAGAACGACCTGACAAACGGAGGATTCCTGGGCCAAAAAGGCCAGCCTCAGGCTGCCTCGGGATTTTCTTTAGGACGGATTTGAGAGGGATTTTAGAGTTCTACAATGGCCAAACTCAATCCGAAGGAGTATCTGAGGTAGGGTCAAGACAAAGTCGGCGATTCTGGGCGCAGGAGTTCTTTTCAGTAGTCCTTAAACACTTTCATCCATTGGGGCCAGTCACCGGGCTGACACCCGCCTGCTGTTGTCCAGGGGCCGGTAGTGTCGTACTGCCGATGCCACTTAAACGTCCACAACTCCTTAAGCCCAATTTTCCTGGCGGAAAAATCCAGAAAAATCCCGTTCACAAAACCACCGTGCCGGTTTAAACAGTAACGTAACATACGCCCCTCACCACCTTCAGCCCACCCCTGGCCGTCATATGCCGGGGGATCATCTACTGAGTCCACCACACCATTATAGCGCTGTGCCCCGAGGAACAAAGGCACGTACGCGGCCCCCGCCACAGCCGGCCCGCACCAGTACCAAGATGCCTCCCCGCGAGGTTCCCTACCTGGCTGGATATCAACACAATAGCCGTTGATACCGTAACTTCCTTTCATTGGCTTGGCCCAGTGATCCTGGTTCATGTAGCCCCAGGCCATGGTCACACCGATGGCCGTTCCCTCGGCTCCCTCGGTGATACCATTCTTATCAACCCACGGCTTCGTCGCGTTCGGACAACAGGTAAATTCGTCGTCCCATTTATAGTAGTCCCCAAGTGCGCTGACCCACCGATTGGGCTGAGGCTGGGCCGTATGGCCCGCCATGAATCGACCGTCGTTATCTTCGGCGTACATCGCAAAGAACAGGCCCCATTGTTTGAGCCTGTTTAGGCACGCAACGCCTCTGGCCTGTCCCCTTACCCGCTGTAAAGCCGGCATCAATATCGCCATCAATAGTGCAATAATAGCAATGACTACCAAAAGCTCTATCAGGGTAAATCCTTTTTGTCTGTTCATAATGACACCGTTATTCCTGTACAAGAAGAATCTAAAACCATCCTAATTCTTTTAGTATCTGAAAGTCAAAAGAAATGTTTCCCGTTTCGCCTTGCATTTGCGAATTTCAACTTCACAGTCAATCTATTTGAGGCGAGCAGATGGAGCACTACTAAACTTACTTGCTTTTATCATCCAGCCAATGGAAAGCCATAATGCAAAAGTCCAGGTAGTCAACTTTGCAATCGCCATTTATGTCGCCGGCGATGATTGTTTCACAGGGCGGCTTACCGAAGTATGACTTGCTGGCCTCGGATGTGCCGCCGAACGCTCCGATATTGATTATGCCGCCATTGGGAAATGGCTCAAACCCGATGGCAGTGCTCATATCTCCTGCATCAATACACGGGCTTGTGATGTCGTCTCTGACCCAGCTCTGCGTAGCCGGTTCCCAGCGGCCGGCCTGTGATTTCAGGTGATAATCGCTGCTGCCCGGGTTAACGAATTTAGGGTCGGCATTAATATTGCCCTGTCCCCAGGTAAGAGTCGAATGGGTCCCGGACACTGATACGCTGTTCCGGCCGCCTTCAATGTTGCAGTATTTGATGTTTATGTGAGAGCCGCGGTCTTCGATTTGTTTATTTGAACTGTCTGCCAGCGTGACCGGTTGCGGACAATCCCAAATAACACAGTTAATCAACGTTGCCCATCCGCCACCCGGATTCAGGCTATATGGAGGGTCCCACCTGCCCAGGTCGAAAAGCCTGATGCCCCTGCCGCAATTGACAATCGTGTTGTTCACCAGGAGTGCCTGGCACGAATTTTCCACCGCGATGCCGGCGCTACTACAGCTATAGATTAAGTTGTTTATCATAATAGGAAAGCTCCTGTCCCGTAGAACGACGCCGTGGTCGTCGCTCCCAGCGATAACGTTTCCAATAATTACCGCCGAACATTTGGTGGGATTTATCATATCATCATGTTCGGGATTCAAGAACAGGTTGTTTTGTATAAGAGGAGGTGGAGTGCTCTCTCCGTACAAATCAACGTCGTCGTTATCGCCTCGCTTTCCTGTAAAAAAACAGTCCTCAACTAACACATAGGAATATCTGGTATGAACGGCCTGCCCGATTGAAAGAAACCGACTACCTCTAATATGCGCTGTTGCTTTCCCGGGGTGGTCCTGGTCATCCGATATAACAGCTACGGCATCTCCCTGGGCATTGGCACTTTCGTCAGGAAGTTTCTGAAAGGTGCACTTTTCTATATCGACGTGACTTGCCAGGACAACGACTGCTTCGTGATATGTCCTCGGCCCCTGCTCGTAATAGTCCTGGTGCTGACCTTCGCTATCGGCATACTCGATAACACAGTGCTCAAGACGGCTATCTGCTGCCTCTACAAACACAATCTGTTTCCACTTGCCATTACGGTAGTGTGTAAAGCGAATTGGCTCGGTTTCGTTCCCAATAGAAAGGAGCTGTCCATAAACGATGAGCGTCACTGCGTTTTTCATCAAAACCACCGTTCCAGGCTCAATATTCAAAACTTTACCGCTGGGAACAATAACGGTATCTTCAAGAATACAGGTACCGGACCATGTAGTATCCTGGGTCAGCTCATCGACGATAAGATTCGCAGCTTGAGCATACTTGAAATCTTTGGATTCTGAATCCAGAACATTGGTTTCTGTATCGAGGGCCTCTACAGTTGTGGTGTTCAGGCCGTTGGTGTCTTCATCGACGTATATGGTTTTTCCCAAAGCAACCGTGCTTGCAATACCAGTTGCTAAAAGTATCATTGCCAATGTAAGAATTGATTGCCGTTTCATTCCGGCTCCTCCATTAGTGTTTTGTAACTTCTCACAGTTAATATCATTGTATCGTTTTCAAGCTGTAAGTCAAGAAAAAACGAAGGAAATTTGTGTGATTTGAGGCTAACCTTGCGTTATTAAAGCAATCCCGGATGGCACCCTCAAATTTGTTTATTCTCACCGGGTTTCAAAAAATTGTTTGTGTTACAATATGTTTTATATTATAATATCTAAATCTATTCGGGGCGTGGCGCAGTTTGGTAGCGCGCATGACTGGGGGTCATGAGGTCGCTGGTTCAAGTCCAGTCGCCCCGATTACAATAATTTCCTCTACTGCTCGTCGGGCATACCTTTCCGTTTGCTTAGAATAGCAAAACCTAATATTGCCAATAAAACTACAGCCGATGTGTATTTAACAATATCTGGGAGCATCCAGCCTGGTCGAGTGGCTATTTCAATGTCGATGCCGGCGGCAATGTAGTCAAGCAAGACACCGCCCAACAGAGCGCAGCCTGCCACCGTAGCCAGATATGTAATTGCTGTTGCCCTGCCTAAAGCTTTCCAGATTGTTATAAATGAGGCGGCGTTTGTGGCCGGGCCGGTCATAAGAAAAACCAACGCTGCGCCAGGGGTTAGGCCTTTCAATATCAGCGCTGCTGCTACCGGCACCGAAGCCGTTGCGCATACATAGACCGGTATGCCTAAAAACATCATTACCACCATTGCGAAAATCCCGGTGCCAAGTTTTTCCGCAAAGTAGCCATCCGGCACTAAGGCGGAAATAAAGGCAGCTATAATAAGTCCTGCCAGCATTGCCTTGCCAATATCTCGCGGAAGCGTGACAAAGCCGTATTTTAATCCTTTGATAATCTTGTTTTTCTTGTTACTTTCCGCACAACACTCATCTTTACACTCTGGTTGCGGGCGGTCTGCATTATTTTTGTCCCGATTAAACACATCGACCAATGTGCCGCCGAGGATGCCGGTAACGAATGCAGCCAAAGGCCTGAAAATGGCAAAGACAGGGCCAAGAAGACTTAATGTTACGAAGATACTATCAACGCCGGTTTGGGGCGTGGACAGTAAAAATGATATTGTGGCTCCTTTGCTTGCTCCGTGTTTGTGCAGGGATATTGAAACCGGAATAACGCCGCACGAGCACAAAGGCAGCGGCACACCAACAATTGACGCTTTAACCAGTGGCCATACCCCCCTGCCGCCCAGATGCCTTTCAACAAGGGGTTGTGATACGAGCACAGAAAGGATGCCCGCCACAAAAAAGCCAAACAGCAGATAGGGTGACATCTCGGCTGCGGTGCCCCAAAAATCTATGATTACCGACTTGGCAAAATCGACCATTATATACCCCCTATTGAGCTGCTGACTTTCTACTGTTTCAGTCCCCGCTCCAGGTCTTTAATTATATCTTCAACATCCTCAATTCCAACGGCAAGCCTGAAAAGTGTATCAGTGATTCCCAGCTCATAGCGTTCTTTTCTCGTATAGTCGTAATAACTTACTAACGCGGGGTGCGTTATCAGTGTTTCAACACCGCCCAGGCTCGGCCCAATGTAGCACAGCTTCAGGGCATCCAGGAACCGTTTTGCGGTATTGAGGTTGCCCTTTGTTTCAAATGTAACAACTCCCCCGCCACCGGCCATCTGTTTTCTTGCTACTTCATAATGACTGTGGCTTTTAAGGAAAGGATAATAGACTTTTTTTATACGCGGATGATTTTCAAGAAATTCTGCAACTTTTAGAGCGGTTTGGTTTTGCTTTTCTACACGTAATGGAAATGTTTTAAGGCCTCGCAGGAGGAGATAACAGCAATGCGGGTCAATGAGGCCGCCCATTGACTTATGCAGGTTGCGTATCTTATCAACCAGCTCTTTCTTTCCAAGCACGGCGCCGGCCAAGATGTCATTATGGCCTCCGAGATACTTTGTCGCGCTCTGCAGGACAAGGTCCATCCCGAATTCGATGGGTCTTTGGTTCAACGGAGTGGCAAATGTACTATCTATCAGGGTCAGGACATTATATTTGTCCGCAATCTTTTTGATTTTAACAAGGTCAAAAATATTCAGGTAAGGATTGGTCGGCGATTCAGAAAATATAAAACGGGTGTTCTTTTGGACGGCTTTCTCAAGAACTTTGTAATCTCCGAATGGGACAATGGTGCACTCAACGCCGAATTGTTTCAAGTAAGACCGGCAAAACTCGAGGGTCTTTTTGTAGCTGTCATCTGTGATGACAATATGGTCACCCGACTGAATCAAAGTAAGAATGGTCGTGGTTATTGCACTCATCCCGGAGGAAAAAACAACACAGTCTTCAGCACCTTCGAGGTTGGCGAGACGCTTTTCGGCGATTTTTGCAGTTGGATTACCATATCTGCCATACTCAAAGTGTTCTTTTCCCTTCCTGGTGTAATCTTCGATGTGCTTGCTGTTACGAAACGTAAATGTAGAAGTCTGAATAATAGGCGTTGTTATCGAATCAGCATATTTTCTTCTCGGTTCGCCGGCATGTATTGCTCTGGTGGACAAGGACATACCTTTTTCGGCAATCTTGTTTTTTGGGGAGGATTTAGCCATTATTGTCCATTCCTTACTCAATTAACAACTGCCATTTATACATCGGGCATAAGATTTCTATTGTTTCAGTTTGACTGACATTACCCTGTAAATCAATTCTAACATCTTCGAAGCTCATTTCAATTTTGTTTTTAGAAATAGCCGCATCCATCACATTTTTCGTCATCTATTTTTATAATGTTTCGCAGTACCATCTCGAGCTACTTTCTAACTCAGCATTTTAGCCAAATCTTCATCGGGATTGCCAATCGGCTTTATATTGAATTTCTCTACGAGAACATTCAGAACATTTTCGCTAAGAAACGCCGGCAGACTCGGACCAAGTCGTATGTTATTTATCCCCAAATGCAGCAGCGCCAGCAGAATTGCTACCGCTTTCTGCTCATACCATGAGACTACGAGTGAAAGAGGCAAATCGTTCACACCGCAATCAAAGGCCTCGGCGAGCGCAGTTGCAATCTTGATGACTGAATAGCAGTCATTGCATTGCCCCATATCAACCAGACGGGGAATTCCATCAATATCACCATAATCACGTGCATTCAATCGGTACTTTCCGCAGGCCGCCGTCAATATCACGCAATCATCCGGAACCTTCTCAGCAAGCTCGGTAAAGTAATTGCGTCCGGGCTTGGCACCGTCACAGCCGCCTATAAAGAAGAAGTGTCGAATTTTGCCTGCCTTTACGGCTTCGATAATCTTGTCTGCCAATCCGAGAACAGCCGTATAATGGAATCCCGTGCTTAGTGTTCCCTGGGGATTCTCCGGAAGCGACGGCTGGGACAAGCCCTTTTCAATCACCTCACTGAAATCCCTGTTTTTGATGTGCTTAACACCTGAGACGCCGGCTATCCCGCACGTAAACATCCGGTCTTTGTAAGAATCCTTCGGTATCATAACACAGTTTGTCGTAACTAAAATTGCACCGCTGAACTGGTCGAATTCTTTTTTCTGATTCTGCCAGGCCGTACCGTAGTTACCAACAAGATGTTTGAACTTCCTGAGCTCCGGATAACCGTGAGCGGGCAGCATTTCACCGTGAGTGTAAACGTTAATGCCTTTACTCTCAGTCTGCTTTAACAACTCATAAAGGTCAAGCAGGTCATGCCCTGTAACGACGATTCCCGGCCCGGCCTTCGTGCCGGTCGGTACCGTTGCGGGTGTCGGATTACCAAAGGTTGATGTGTGTGCATTGTTAAGCATTTCCATCACACGAAGATTCATCTCGCCGGCTTTTAGCAACAACTCAAGATATCGATTGAGATCAAAGTCCACATTTGTTAGCGTTGCAAACATTGCTTCGTGCATAAATGCGTCCACTTCTTCATCTTTTTGCCCCAGCTCTCGCGCGTGATACGCATAAGCAGCTATCCCTTTTAGCCCGAATATGAGCGTATCCTGCAAGCTCTGAATGTCCTGGTCCTTGCCACAAACTCCGACTTTGGTACATCCCGTACCACCTGCTGTCTGTTCACATTGATAACAAAACATAATTTTCCTTTCATTTTTCCGATTGTTCTTTTTACTTTAACTTTTTACAAACAACTCTGCTGCTATCCGACGACCCTCGTCGGTCTTGAATGTTTTATCAATAATCTCCTGCAGTTTCTCATTGCTCGCATTGGCAAATTCCGTTGGGATATTAACGAGCTGGTCTGCGTCCCAAACAATCCTGAACTCAATCGTATCGATGTCTTTGGCACTGTGATGTTTAGCGATAATCCTGCATATATGCTCGATAGCTTCAGCCGGAATATCGTATCTTTTCAGAATCTCCTCAGCAATTTGTGGGCCTTCAATCTCCTGATACTTGCCGGCTGACGAGCCGTACTTGCGTTCGGCCTCTTGAATTCCGATATCGTGCAAAATCGCTGCCGCCCTGACAATCAGCGGGTCGCCGCCTTCGACATTCTGTATCTGCTCGGCATAATCCAGGACGGCAAGCGCATGCTCAATGCGTTTCCGGTCATCGCCAAAAACATTTTTCATATCCTCTATCAACTTTTCCCGCATAATCTTCAAGTTCTTTACGACGTTAACTCCCAGGCACTGCTCGGCGTATTGACACCATTCGGCGCAGCCGAGGTCTATCTTCGGATTAACGACCATTTGTTTGCACTTGCGGCATTTTAGCTTCGGCTCATCCTTGAAAAACTCGACATTTTCACCACAGCCGGAACATTGTACTTCAAAAATGTCTTGCGGTTTCCAAAATCTCTGGTCTTGTCCTGGACATCTGAGCATATCTCTGCCTTTACTTATTTCAAATGAATTACACCTTCTTATGCACGAATTATTGTTAGTAACATCTTGAATTTTTCCTGGGCTGTAACTGCATGCGGCACATTGCCCGGCATTATGATAATCTCTCCGGCTGTAACGTGCTTGTCCTGGCCATCTATGGTCAACTGACTGTGCCCATCAAGAACCTGTACGACGGCATCATAAGGTGTCGTATGTTCGCTTAGCTTCTGGCCCTTATCAAAGGCAAACAGCGTGATTGTTCCTGCTGACTTGTCCAGTATTGTTTTACTAACAATCGAATCCTTCGAGTATTCGACCAAATCCGCCAGCTTTTGCACTTTAGCAACACACGCCTTGAGGACACTGGACCTTTCCTTTTGGCAGGTCATATTTTTCTCCTTTTTACTTTCTTTGCTTTTTCTTTTTTGCCTCGGCTATGCTTAAGTTCATCTAATGTAATGTCTTTAAGATAATTTAATATATACTTTTGAAGTTTAACAAGCTTCTCTCTTATCGGGCAATCTTTCTGGCGTGGGCAGACGTCCAGCCCCAATAAACATCTGTTTAAGCTCAATGGCCCCTGAATTGCCTCTATTATTTCCAGCAAATTTATCTTGTCCGGCTTTTTGCTTATGACAAAGCCGCCGTTTGGCCCCATACTGCTTTTCACCAGACCGGCATTATGAAGTTTCTGCATCAGTTTACAGGTAAGCTGGTAGGAAATATCTTCGGCTTGGGCTATTTCTCTTGTTGACACCGGTTCCCGACCATAATGCTCGGCCAGGTTTACCATAGCTCGCAGAGCATAGTCAGTATTTCTCCTCAAAATATCCATATTCAATTTACCTCAATAATTATCAAGTCTTATATAGGACTAATATAGTCCAATATATAGATTGGTTCAACAAAAAAACAAAATATTTTAAAAAAATTATATGTTTAACCTGAGAAAACGCTGTTTCGTGATGTTTATCGAGATTTTAGGCTCTTTCCGTAGCTTAAAAAAACAGGTCTAATCATTCGTGAGTGTTCAATTTTGTCGAAAGAGCCGTCATTTTTTATGCCAAATTTTGACGAAAAAAATAATTCAGGCCGAGTGGTAAAAAATTCCATATCAGTCGCCTATGGCAATTTTTCCATCTGCACTTATGATAATACTCTTTTCGAGGTTTTTGTTGGATATGAATCTGTGCTCATGCTGCACTTTTAAGATTACCAAGTTGTTATCTGCGATTATTTCGATGTTCTGCTCCGGGTTCCTTTCCCTGATGACATTAGCCAACAAGAATGCCTTTTCGAGTCCGTCGCCGGTCTTATAGTTCGCCACTTCATCGGGCTGCGCCAATCGCCTGCCATCGTAAATCGAATCATCTTTCATTTGTTCAAGCCATGCATATATTTCTTTTATCGACATTGCTTTGACCATCTGAATTGAGACGGGGTTACGCTGCACTGCTGCTTTGATAAACGGAACCCAGTTACAGCTTTCCATATCGCGATACGAATAGAAGGCAAGGTCGGCAATGGGATTGCTTTGACGCACTTGTTGCAGATAGTCAATTATTTGTTCTCTATTCTGCTCTACGGATATTTCAATCGGCTCAGCGGGCAGAAAATTCTTGTCCGAAGCTGGCAGCCTGGCTTCGATATGTATAAAATCGGCTAATTCATCCACAAACCACTGGGCATCAGGAATGACCGGCTCAATAAATTTTGTAAAAGCCGTTTTGCCCTCGATGCTTCTAAGGTCGGGCTTTTGCTTTTCAATAAATTCCTCAAGCTCATCGCAGCGAATTCTGTCGGGCAACTGGTACAGGACAAAATCTTCATCCGAAACTTCAGCAAGCAATTTATCGAAGGTCTTGTCGGCTACTCTGTAATTGCTGCTGTGCTCGTAATGGAAAAGGACCTCGGCTTTTAAGAATTGTGCCTGTCCGTGACACTCGCGGCAAACCTGAAAAAATTTCTGATAGTCTCGGTTGGACCGTAGAAAATTTACTAAGATAGAGAGCGATAATTCCACCGATAAATAGGAATCGAGCTTATTCCTAAAATCCTGGTAAAGTTGCCTATTTATTGTTGCATCCTTATACAAACAATGTATATAGCCGGATGAATGGGCCACGATTGTAACGTTTTCGTTTCGCAGTGCCCGCCGGGCCTTGTTGGAAATGGCGGTGCCGTTAAACCACATCGTTTTCGTAACGAGCCTTCTGTTGTTGGTCAAAATTCCATCCTGTATGTCGAAAAAATTTTGCGAATGAAGTGGCGTAAGTATCATATAAATATCTTCCAGCGGGATTGAGCAAACGATGAACGCCGCCGCCGCATAAAGGGCAGCCAGAGATACACATTCACCAGCCGCTGTTCTGTAACCTTCCTTGAGGCGAAAGGCGTTCATCGCCTCGACGGTTTCCGTCTTCCAGTACGGGATAATGTCGCTGTCATATTTATCCAGACCAAAATGTCGGCGGATATCAACGTCAAAATAATACTTATCGCCGTGGTAGCCGAACAGTGCGTTGCTTTTAGCGATGTCGTCAGGTGAAGTAAACTTCTCAAATCGTTTGAACTCTTCGGTCTTACTTGTCAGCCCCCAAGTCTCAAGGTCAAGATTAAAGTCAAACTCGTCCATTATGAACTGCCTGAGCCGCATCAATTTCCGGTAGCTGCTCTTACCCTCAAGTTTCTTGAAACAGTCGAACTGCCGCCACTGCCAGATAATCGGGCTCATAATATTAGCTAAAACCAGGCTGTACATCAGTTCCGGAAAGACAAAGATTTCCATATCCGAAAGCGTTATCGCGGAAGTGTATTTTTCTAATTGTTCCGATTTCATTTTGCGTTTCAACTCTTAACCACTTTTGTCTTCAAGGCTCTCCGGCATCGTTTCAATAAACGTTTTTATATCGTCCCGCACCTTTCTAAAAGTTGCCATAATCTTTTCTTCGCTGCCGGATGCAAAATATGGGTCGTCAAATGGCTTATGAACCATCTTGGCTTTACCATCGAATACAGGACAATTCTGTGCGGCATTATCGCACAATGTTACTACATAATCAAAGTCGATTTCCGAGGATTCGTCAACGTGCTTGGATTGGTGCATCGAGATGTCCACCCCCGCCTCGGCCATCGCTCTTATTGCCCAGGAACTGACACCGATGGGGCGAATCCCTGCGGAGTACGCATCAATGACGTTACCTTTTAAGTGTCTGGCCCAGCCTTCTGCAATCTGGCTTCGACACGAATTACCGGTACAAATGAATAATACCTTTATCTTTTCTTTAGTTTCCGACATAATTGTTTCATATCCGCTTGTCAAATTATCTCCTAATACAGAATCCAAACAGCTCACAGCCTTCACACTTCGGGTTAAAGCTGCCGTTACAGTTTTCTACAATTCCAATCCTGCTCAATGCAAAATCATATTTGACCGGGTCGGCCGGCTCAATTTCAGCGAAGCCTTCTGTTATTTTTACTGCTGTTTGTAAAGAAACGACTTTTTGGTCGTAGAATCCTAAAATCTTACACAGTCTACCCATATGCACATCAACCGGCACAATAAGCTTGGCCTTGTCAATCGATTTCCACAGCCCCGTATCGACATCATCATCGCGGACCATCCAACGCAGAAAAAGATTCAGACGTTTGCAGGGACTGCCCTTAGTTGGATTGACTAACAAATACTTCAAGCCTCGGCTTATATTTCCATTGTGCTCAGCAGCATACATGTCAAGAAGTGAATTGCAGAACTTCGACAATGCCGGAACGATATTTATATCACGTGGACTGTAGCCCTGAATAAAAAACTCCTCGATGCCGGCATATCGGTTCAGGACTTTCTTCAACAACATCAGTAAATCCGAGATGTCCTGGTTCGTTGTGAAACGATGTTTGAAACCTTTTAGGCTTCTTTGCTCAGCTTTACCAAAGCCTTTTATAAACGCATACGGACTGTCACCCATACGCTCGAACAGGTTGGTCAGGCTTTTTTGAATCTGTTCGACCCGGCCATAGGCAAGGTCTGCCGCCAAGAAGGCGGCAACCTCCATATCAGAGGGCTTATCATATCGATACACAAACTGCAGCGGGTCCGGCTTTATCAAATAACGATGGTTATACTTGTGGTAGAGTTTTTCCAGTACATCCTTTGTTGTAACAAGCCGTTTAATCACCAGGCATTGCTGACTTGAATTCATCATATTCCAAATGTTTCTGCTATCTAAACAAACAAGAGCAAACTCAAAGCCATAACTGCCATACCTGCGACTAATCCATAGGCTGCCAGATGAGGCTGGCCGTATTCTCTCGCAGTAGGCAGGAGCTCATCGAGCGAGACAAATACCATTATGCCTGCTACTGAGGAAAAGAGTATACCGAATACTACATCGTTAAAGAATGGAACCAGAATGGCATAGCCAATTAACGCACCGACCGGTTCAGATAATCCTGATAGAAACGAGTAAACGAATGCCTTTTTTCTGTTGTTTGTTGCGTAGAATATGGGAATTGAGACAGCAACACCTTCAGGAATGTTATGTATCGCTATGGCAACAGCTATTGCTATTCCGAGCTTCGTATCTTTGAGGGCACTTACAAAAGTAGCGAGTCCTTCCGGGAAATTATGTATTGCGATTGCCAGTGCCGTAAATAAACCCATTCGATATAGTTTCTTGAACCTGGCGGCAGATCCAGGTTCATCCATTTCCTCTGTTCTGTGAACTTCATGTGGATTTTCAAACGAGGGTACAAGCTTGTCTATAACACCGATAAAAACAATCCCACCAAAAAAAGCCAGAACTGTAGCCCAATAACCGCCGACCTGACCTAACTCGACAACAAGGCTGTCTTTTGCTTTGGGAAATATCTCAACAAATGAAATGTATATCATCACGCCTGCCGAGAAACCAAGGGCTGTAGAAAGGAACTTAGTGTTAGTTCGCCTGGCAAAAAATGCCAAGGCACTGCCAAAACCTGTTGATAGGCCGGCAAATAGTGTTAACCCAAACGCTATTGATGCGCTTTGAAGTTCCATTATATTATTGATTTATCCCTGCTTCTAAAAGCTTTTTCCATCTGTTGATATGTCCATCTTCATCGGCCTGGTCCTTTTCAATGACCTTACGTGTCTCTTCGTCCCAGTCGATTGTCTCGAGAAGTTCAGTATAGTGGTGGACAGCTTTTGTCTCAACCCAGATGCCTGTTTTGAGAATTGCCTTTCTGCCCATCAGGCGAGAAGCAAAGCCAAACGCAAAGCCAACAAACCAGTATGCCAATCTGATTATGCCGGGCTTGAAACCGTATTCGTAAAGCTTTACCTGATAATCCTGGTAATGCGTCATCTCGTTACACATAGCGGCTATCAATTGACGATTGAATTCGCAACTCTCTCTGGTAATCTGGAACCTGTAGATGGTCGTTGCCATAAGCTCCAGCGTATGCAATGTCAGGAGCCCTTTTCTTATAGACTCTAATCTGGCAGATTCCATCCCCTGGCCTCTCATCTTGAAATCCTCACTGTTCATCTGAGGCCGAATGATTGAAATATCATAATGTGTTTGCTCTTGTGTATTCTGATTGCTCATTTTTTGAATTTCTTCTTACGTCACTAACATAGATAATATGTTAGCTTTTCAAGAGTTTTCGCCACTCTCGTCCATCCGATTCGATAAGTCTGTCAGCCTCTGCAAAGCTCTCACTACCGGCAGGATACTTGTAAGGCGCCGACTCATCCTGCTCCCAGGCCTGTAATATTGGTGTAAATAGGCGCCAGGAAACCTCAACATCATCCTGTCTTGTAAAGAGTGTCTGGTCAGAAACCATGCAATCCAGAAGCAATCTCTGGTACGCCTCGGGCATGTCAACCAGGAAAACGCTTTTATAGCTGAAATTCATATTGAGCGTGCTTATACAAATCTTTGAGCCGGGTCTTTTTGCCTGAAAGCTAAGCGATATTCCCTCTTCCGGCTGTATTCGCAAGACAAGGACGTTAGGGGACAGCTCATCAAGGCCGACAGAGGAAAACATCGAATAAGGAACCTTCTTGAAAGTGATTGCAATTTCCGTATCTTTTGCCGGAAGTCTCTTGCCGGTTCTCAGATAAAAAGGCACGCCCTGCCATCTCCAATTATCGATAAACAGTTTAGCAGCTATAAAGGTTTCTGTTTTTGAATTTGCTCTTACACCAGACTCTTCCAAATAGCCTTTGACTTTTTTACCATTTATCGAGCCGGGCCCATATTGTCCTCGCACACAAAAATCGCCCAGCTTATTAACATCAAACGCCCGAATCGACCGCAGCAGCTTGACCTTCTCATCACGGACATGGTCTGCCTCAAAGGATATGGGTGATTCCATCGCCACAAAAGAAAGCATTTGAAGCATATGATTCTGGAATATATCTCGAAGAGCACCAGAGGTGTCATAGTAGCCTGCTCGGTGTTCAAGCCCTTGTGTTTCAGCAATAGTGATTTGCACATTGTCTATGTAATTTCGATTCCATATCGGCTCAAAGATAGTGTTAGCAAAACGCAGCATCAGAAGATTCTGAACGGTTTCCTTGCCGAGATAGTGGTCGATTCGATAAATTTGAGACTCGTCAAAACATCGATGTATTCTGTTATTTAATTCCACAGCGCTTTGCAGGTCTCTGCCGAAAGGTTTTTCAACGACCAGCTTAATCTGTTTCTCTGTGGCGAGTTTCTCCAGACAGGACAGTCCCACCGAGCCGAGATGCTCTACTATCGTTGTGTACAAAAAAGGAGGAACCGAAAGATAGAACACCAGACTTTCATAGACTTTATGCTTTTGCTCTAACTCCGCAAGTCTGGTTTTGATACGTCTGTAAAAGTCCGCATCATTATAATCACCATCTACGTAATAAAGCCTGCTCGTAAAGGCGTCTAAGTCTTTCGAGGACAGATAGACGGAATTTTCCCGTATTGATTGCTCTGCCTTTTTACGGAAATCCTCATCGGAGAATTTTTTTCGGCCGCATCCTAACAGATAAAATCTGTCACTAAGTAAATCCTGCGTGAATAGCCAAAAGATACTCACAAGCAGTTTCCTTTGCGCCAGGTCACCTGATGCACCAAAAACAATAAACGCGTTAGGGCCCGCCACTGTCTCTGCACAGAGAATCTCCCTCTTATCTATTGTTGGCTTGATTTCCGGCACAATATCCGCTCCTTATTTTGGACTGGTGCCAAATATTGTATTTGGTTTTTATGTAATGGTGTTCAATCTTCCACCGGCTCAAATTCGTCTTTGCCGGCACCACATTCCGGACATACCCAATCGTCCGGCAAATCCTCAAAGGCAGTGCCTGCTTCCACGTCATTATCAGGGTCGCCTATAGCCGGGTTGTAAATATATCCGCACATAAGACACTTGTACTTTTTCATATCGTTGGCTCCTTGTTTTGATATTTTCTTTGGCTTCTTTTCTATGTAAGTCGCCGCTGTCCGCGGTGTTCTGCCGTGCTTGACATCCCTGTAGTAAGTATATGTCATCGGTATTTTGTCGTCATCAATAATTTCACAAGCCGTAATTTCGCCGATAAAGAGAGTGTGTGTTTCAACGTCAATCGCATCGACAACCTTAGCTTCGATAAAACTGACCGCGTTGTCCAGGATTATCGGTGCGCCTGTCTGCCCAGTTTTGTATTTTGCCTGCTTGAATTTGTCTATGTCTCTGCCGGTTCTGAAACCGAATCTGCCTATAAACGACATAGGTGTACTTTCGGAAAGAACCGATATGGTGAAAACCTTACTGTCGGTAATATACTCGTGAGTCAAACATTGTTTATTGACACTGACAGCCACCATTGGCGGCTCAGGCACAATCTGAAATACGGTATTAACGATACAGCCATTAAATCTATCACCCTTCTTCGAGCAGATGATACACATTGGATAGCAGAGTTTGAATAAGGATTCGAGGTCCAACATCCCTGTCTTCCAAACCGGTTGTGCTTTTGGAAACTGCTCCATATCGCAGCTCACTTAGCCATCCTGGCTATTTCAAGGCTTCCAGTTTTTGGCTCAAAGTGGCGATGTGGCCCATTTCTTCTTTAATTATATCTTCAATCTTGTCCTTGCCGGCCCTGCGTGAGACAGTTTCTTTCAGGCCGACATAGAAAGCGATAGAGTCTTTTTCCAGGCCGATAGCCATTTTCAAAACGTCCTCTGGCGTGTCCTGCCCTGCCAACTGTTCGACAGGGTCAGCTTTGATGTTAAAAACATGTTCATCGGCCATCACCCGCAGATACATCTGTGCCTGGCCATCGGGGTCGAAAACTGGTGGATCCAGCTCTGTTCCGGAAAGCTCTGCCCGCATAGCTGCAAAAGTCTTCTCGTGCTCATCTTCCATAGCTGCAAGGTCTGAGAACACCTGACGTACCTCCGGGATTTTTTTTGCTGCGGCACGGTAAAATTTGGCCCCATTTCTTTCTATCTGTTCGGCCATCTCAAAAACTTCATCAGCGTTAAAAGGCATAACCATTATTCTTTTCCTTTCAACTGCATATTTGCAATATTCTTTAGTGTTCCATATACATAATCAATTTTCAGGCTCATTTAGCTGTGGCTTTGGCCCTGTCTTCCTGGGACATTGCCGCCAAATTCTTAACTTTCTTAATGTCCAAACCCAGCCCTTCGGCCACACGCTCTCCATAGTCGGTATCGGCCTTGTAGAACAATGCCGCCTGGCGCAATTGGATTCGTTTTTGAGCACCACCCAGGTGACTTACAATGTTGCCGATAAGATGGTCCCTGTTCTCATCGGTCATAACGTCGCGGTAGAGATTGCCGGCTTGTACGAAGTCATCATTGGGGTGCGAGTAAGCCTGCCGGGCTGCCTGGCCCGATACCTCAAAGGGCGGCTCTAAGGAATCCGGATCCGGTGCAGGACCTCCGGCGCTGTTGGGCCAGTAATTCGGACCGGCACCACCGTTATCGTCGGTACGCATGAAACCGTCTCGTTGGTAACTATGTTCAGCGGCTGCCTTAGGTGAGTTTACGGGTAAAAGGTGATAGTTAGGTCCCAGGCGGTGGATGTGTGTATCATGGTACGAAAATATACGCGCCTGCAACATCTTATCCGGTGAAGCGGCAATTCCGGGTACCAGGTTACCAGGGCAAAAGGCAGCTTGTTCAACCTCGGCGAAGTAGTTTTTCGGGTTGCGGTCCAGGACCATACGGCCTACCTTGATTGGAGGAAAATCACTATGGGGCCAGACCTTGGTTATATCAAAGATGTCAAATTGGAAGTCTTTTTCCTGTTCGGGGGTCATTATCTGCATTTGCAGCGTCCAGCTCGGATATTCACCCCGCTCGATAGCATCATACAAATCTCGGGTGGCGTGATTCGGATCCTCACCTGATATTCGGCTCGCTTCCTCTCTTGTAAGGTTCTTTATGCCCTGGTCGGTTTTGAAATGATATTGCACCCAGAAGTACTCGCCCTTTTCGTTGTACCATTTGTAGGTGTGACTGCTGTAGCCGTTCATATGGCGGTAAGTGGCGGGTGTGCCCCTGTCGGAGAACAGAATAGTGACCTGATGGATTGATTCCGGAGTTAGTGAAAGGAAATCCCAGAACATGTCCGGGTCTGGGCAGTTGGTAGCCGGGTTCCGTTTCTGGGTGTGGATGAAATCAGGAAACTTTATTGGGTCACGAATGAAGAAGACGGGGGTGTTGTTCCCAACCATGTCGTAGTTCCCCTCCTCGGTGTAGAACTTAACAGCGAAGCCGCGGGGATCGCGCGCGGCATCGGCTGAACCCTTTTCGCCGCCTACGGTGGAAAAACGGACAAAAACCTCGGTCCGCTTACCAATTTTGGAAAGGAACTTGGCCTTAGTAAACTTAGTTACATCCGAGGTTACTTCGAAATAGCCTCCGGCTCCGGCACCCTTGGCATGCACTACACGCTCAGGAATACGTTCACGGTCAAAATGAGCCAATTTCTCCAGAAGATGGGCGTCTTGCATGAGAACTGGCCCTCGGCTACCGGCAGTCATGGAGTTCTGGTCGTCGCCGACCGGTATCCCGAACGCGGTGGTCAACTTTTTTTTATCACTCATTTTCAAATCTCCTTTTTTTGACTATCAAAATTTTAGACAGTGATTTCCCATTTATACAAGCTCAGCTATACCGCTGTGCCTCATCTCCAATAGAATTTTAAGTCTATATTGAAAAATCAAGCTTTAAGCAATTGACTCAAGTCGAAATTCTTTTTAGATACTTCAAGGCTGATAATCTTAGATTTAATTCAGCAATATGGCCCATCTCCTCTTCGATGATTTCTTCGACCTTATCCTTTCCGGCCTTTGCAGGGACGAATTTTTTCAGGCCGAGATAGAAAATGATGGAGTTCTTTTCAGCCTCGATGGCATATTTTAAAATGTCCTCTGCGGTTTCTTTGTCTTTCAGTTGCTCGCTTGGGTCTTTTTTCAGGTCAAAGATGTGGCTGTCGGCAATCGTCCGAAGGTACAAGGTCATTTCGTCTTCTGGGTCGAAAGTTATCAGGTCCCATTCCTTGTTCGATATCTGTTTTCTCATATTGGCGAAGGTTTCTTCGTGCTCCTTTTCGAACTCGGCAAGGCTCAACAGTGTCTGACACAGGTCAGGGTCAGAGAGGGCTTCTGCCGCTTTGCGATAGAACTTTACAGAATTTCTTTCAATCCGTTCTGCTATTTCAAAAACTTCGATAGCATTAAAAGAGATGCTCATCATTATTCTCCTTCGGCTGCGGGCGGTGTAAATACTCGTTGTCCTAATTCACGGTCGAGCATAAACATCCCACCCGGGGCATTTTCCATCATTTTCAATTGTTGCACTACTTCATCGGCGGAGGACTCTTCTTCGACCTGCTCGTTGACGAACCACTGCAAAAAGGTGTTTGTCGCGTGGTCTTTTTCTTTAATAGCTAAATCCACCAGGTCGTTAATCAAGCCTGTAACTTTTTGTTCATGTACATAAACCGCCTCGAAAACCGCCAAAGGGGAATCCCATTCGGTTGGCGGGCCCTCTATAGCCTTCAATGTAATCCTGCCGCCGCGTTCATTTACGAAGTCATAAATCTTCATCGCGTGAGTAACTTCTTCTTGCGTCTGCACTCTCATCCAGTTAGCAAAGCCATTTAAATTCAAGGATTTAAAATACGACTCCATCGACAAGTAAAGATATGCCGAGTACAACTCTGCGTTCACCTGCTCGTTCAAAGCCTCTTCCATCTTTTTGCTTATCATTTCTTACCCTTTCCATAGACTGTGAACATTGCAATACTCTCTTGCACTGACAGAATCGGCCTCCACATTAAATATCGTCTCAGGCGGCATCCCCGGCTCAAGGAACTGTCGATATGCCCTGCCATCGGCGAGCAGCTCAATCCATTCGATATAGTGTTTTGCTTCCATAGGATGCGGCACAGAACCGACCTTGACTTTATAGCCGCCATCGATTTTTTCGATTACGGGCACATGCTTTTCCTTTCCGGTATCAGCGGTTTTTTCGTCGAGAAGCTCCATTGGCTTACCACAACAGACTAACTCACCGGCACCACCGTGAAGGACCTCGACAATGTTACCACAAACGGAACATTTGTAAATTTGAAGTTTTTCAGCCATAATAGATCCCTTTCATAATATTGTCATTCCCGCGAAAGCGGGAATCCAGTTTTTCATTTCTGCATTGTGATTCCAACCTCTTTATGCTTAGCAAGAATTTCATCAGCAAGCTTCTCAAGCGCAGCAAAGTCGCTGTCCCTGGCTTGGCCTTTTGCTAATACCGGTTCGAGAATTTCTGCCTTGAGATTTGTTAACATGCTCGTTAACTGCTCGACCATTTTGCCGCCCCAGCCATAAGAGCCTATGATAGAGGCAAATTTAGTCTTGGGTCTAAGAGCATTCGCCAGAAAGGTTGCATAAGCCGCACACGGATGCGGCCCAACCAAAACTGTGGGTGAGCCGATAACCACCGTTGCCGCATCTACCAATGCCATCGCAAGCTTGCCTATATCGACCGTCGAAAGCTCAAACTGCCTTACCGTAATGCCTCTGTCTATCAAGGCCTCGACAAAATATGACACCATTTTAGCTGTGCTGCCGTGCATCGAAACATAAGCCACTACCACCTCATTTTTGACGGTCTCAGAAGCCCAGTCCTTATAAGCATCAACGATGAACTTTGGCCTATTGTGTACCGGCCCGTGACTCGGTGCAATGGTCTCTATATCTAAGTCACCAAGCTTTGCAATGTTGACATTTATTTGCCGTCTGAACGGCATCATAATCTCGGCGAAATAGCGCTTTGCCGATTCATACACTACCGCCTCATCGTCAACGAACAGACTGCTGGAGGCAAGGTGAGCGCCAAAGAAATCGCACGGAAAGAGTATCTTGTCCTCTTTAAGATACGTGCCCATAGTCTCCGGCCAGTGCACCCAGGGCAGATAAACAAACTGCAGAGTCTTGTCGCCTAACGAGAGTGTTTTACCGTCTTCGACCGTGATAAATTTATCGTCTTCTATACCGAGCAGGTCAATCAGCATATCCTTACATTTGGGATTCGTTACTATCTTTGCATCCGGATATACCAGCAGGACATCAGGCAGAGACCCGGAATGGTCCTGTTCAGCATGATGCGCAACAACATAGTCGATTTTGTTAATCCCAAGTTTAACGAGGTTATCCAGCAAAACTTCTGTCTTGGTCGGATCCACTGTATCTAACAATGCAACTTTTTCACTGCCCCGCACTAAATAAGAATTATAGCTGGTCCCGTCCGGCAGCGGAATAAGCCTGTCGAACAGTCTGGTATCCCAGTCAATTGCCCCAACGGCGTAAACATTTGGCTTTAGCTGTCTCATTTTTCTATTCCTTTTACCGCTTTTAGTGCCGCTTCATAATCAGGTTCATTCGTTAGCTCATTAACTATCTGTATGTAACGAATAACACCTTCTTTGTCCACAACAAACACTGTTCGAGCCAGAAGCCGCAATTCCTTAATAAGAACGCCGAATGCATTGCCGAACTCTGCTGTGCGATGGTCCGAAAGTGTCCGGACATTTACCACGTTTGCCGAGCCACACCAGCGCCGCTGTGCAAACGGAAGGTCCATACTGATAGTCAATACAACTACATCATCTCCCAGCGATGCAGCTTGCTCATTGAACTTTCTGGTCTGGATATCACATACCGGAGTATCCAGAGACGGGACTGAGCAGATTACACAAACCTTTCCCCGAAAGACGGAAAGTTTAACCGGTGACAAATCATTTGCCAATACCTCTGCATTCGGTGCTTTATCACCGACCTTGACCGGATTACCCACGAGCGTAAGGGGGTTGCCTTTAAAGATTACAATATCCTTTCTTTCCGTCATAATGTTACCACTTTCTCTTCAATGCTTATGCTCGGCTTCGGCAGCTTTACCATAATATGATTCGTGGAACTGATTCAGTAGAGATTTGAGTTTCTCCACATTTGCAGTGTCGGTGGTTTGTTTTGCCTTCATAGCATAAAAAAGCATTTCATGCAGCAGCGTTAGCTTCTTAATATATTTCTTGTATTCCTGTGGATTTCCTTCTGATACTATTTGTATGCGTTGAGCCATGAAATAATATGTTACAATATGGCTCAATTCATCGGCGTGCACCTCTTTGTTATTGACCCACCGGACTATCTGGTTCATATTCGGCTTACCTTCGTTAGAGAGGGTCTCTATCATCTGCATCGATTTCTCAATCGTTTTGATGTGCTCGGCCATCGTATTAAAACGGGCCTCGTCATCATATATGCCGCACGGCATTTGACAATGTGAATATGCCAATGAGCCAAAGACAATAGCCGAAACAAAGACAGCCACGAATATTAGTTTTTTGCTAATTCTTTTTTTCATTATTCTTGTTTTCCTTTGATTAGTAGTTTGTAGCTTCCAGTTCAAAATGCGCCTGCGGATGTGCACAGGCTGGGCACATATCGGGAGCTTCTGTGCCTTCGTGCACATAGCCGCAGTTTCTGCAAACCCATCTTACCGATTTTTCACGCTTAAAAACCACCCCATTTGCTATATTCTTAGCCAAAGCGACGTATCTGTCCTCGTGCCGTTTCTCAGCAACTGCAATATTCCGGAAAACCTTGGCTATTTCATCGAACCCCTCCTTTTCCGCTACCTCGGCGAAGCCTGGATACATCTCGGTGGTCTCGTAGTGTTCACCAGCCGCTGCTTCTTTTAGATTTTCGATTGTGCTGCCTATCACCCCGGCTGGAAATGCTGCGGTAATTTCCACCTCGCCCCCATGCAAAAACTTGAACTCGCGCTTGGCGTGCTCCTTTTCCTGGTTGGCCGTCTCTTCGAAAATCGACGATATCTGCATATATCCTTCTTTTCTGGCCTGGCTGGCAAAATACGTGTACCTGTTTCTTGCCTGTGATTCACCTGCAAATGCTGCTAACAAATTCTTTTCTGTTTGACTTCCTTTAAGTTCCATACGCTACCTCTCTTTCTTAAAACCATAAACCCAAACTGAGTTCATTCTATCAAGCTTTTATACCCAGGAGCACACGGCAACTCTCAAGCTGCTCAGTTGTATTACATTATGAATAATTTGAGATATGAGACTACTGGGATAATTACGAGTTTTGGGATGAAAAACTAACAGGTAAATTTGTTGGATTGAGACAGTTCCGTGTTTTATCGCAAAGTGAATTAAATTCATCCCGGGTTTTCATACCCAATTGCTCCATCATATTGTACCTATGAAATTCCACGGTTCTCGTGGCAATATGAAGGATTTTGCCAATCTCCTTATCTACTGACTTGCACCAAAGGTCGCAATTTAGCGTTAGAAGATTAAGTTGTCAAAGAGCTAAGATAAAGCTATGGGGGATACTCTTTCCAAAGTTAGCTTTATGAGTCCTAAACTCAGCCAAAGCTAACTAACACAAGTACCTCTATCTGCACGAATCGCATATCCCTTCAAGATATACGGTTTTTCTAAGCACCGTAAATTTCTTACTGATTTCCGCAGGTAATTTAATATTATCAAAGGGCTTATGATGAAAATCAATAATCTTTTTGCATTTTACGCACCTAAAATGCTGATGTTCGTTTAATCCGCCGTCAAATCGCTTGGCGTCGCCCGAGCCTTCTACCGTAAAGGCTGCTCCAATCTCATTTAGCGTCAGCAGTGTTCTGTTGACCGTGTCCAACGATATGCTCGGAAATACCTTTTTTACTTTTTCATACAGCATTTGCGCCGAGGGATGCTCGTCTGTCTGCAGAAGCTCTTTGTATATTGCTACCCTCTGTGGCGTAACTTTTAAGCCGAACTTTCTACATTGACCCTCAAACCAGTGGGTCTTTTTGTCTAATTCGGAACAAATGATTTTATTCTTTTTCTTCTTCATAATGATTACTAAATAGTATCTACTCCTATTTGTCAATCAGGTTATCAAATTTTTTGAAAATTTTTTTTATTGCCGTAATTCCCCACAAACTCCCCCATTTTACCGGATTATAAGGAAAAACTTTGCCCCCCCCGCCATTTCGACGGAGCAATGAAATCTCAAAATAAACACTAATCTTTTTTTGCCAGCCAGTTATCAGCCAGCTCTTTCAAATCATTCAAGTCAATATTGCCGTCATTTGTAAGGTCGGTTCCGCCGTCACCGCAGAAGAAACTACTGTCGGTTCCAAGCCAGCGTTCGGCAAAGACAGCAAAATCCGCAAACCCTACTCTACCGTCACCATCGAAGTCTGCTATAAGAAATTGCCAGGCTAATTCAGGATAATCGCCCCCCTCACAGATGCACCAGATATCCTGCGGGCCGTTTTCACTCTCAGCCACAAAATCCCAGCCGGCATCAGTAAAAGTGCTCTGTGATTGCATTTGGGCTGTTGTCTTACCGGTCCCGCCATCACTGCTTGTCTGTCCGCTTATTTCGATATCCCAGAAAGAATTTCTAAACTGGCCTTCGTAGTTTTGCCCAACCAGCCCGCCGACATTATTATTTCCTGTAACGGTTCCTGCGGCATAGCAATTCCAGGTTGTGCCGTAGGAACTGTAACCCAGCAGGCCCCCGATATAGCTAACACCGGAGACAATAGCTTTAGCGTAGCAGTTCGTGACTGTGTAATTCTTGTAGCCCACCAAACCGCCGACACAATTATCTCCCGAAACGCTGCCTACGTAATAGCAGTCGGCAATTATGCCATAATTCCATCCCACCAAGCCGCCGGCATCGTCACCGCCGGTAACGCTGCTGGTAGAATAGCAGTTGTACATCTCTGTATCAGAGTCATTGGATCCCACCAGTCCGCCAACGTCCTCGGCACCCGAGACGCTGCCTGTGGTATAGGAGTCATAAATTAGGCCATTATAATTTTCTCCCACGAGCCCGCCAACAGATGAGCCACCCGAAACGCTGCCACCCTCAGCGTAGCAATTGGTGACTGCAGCCCATCCAAGCTCACCAACCAGCGAACCAACAATAAAACCTGCTGTTCCGGCATCGACATTGGGATTTATCAATCCCAGATCTTTGACCCAGGCGTATTCGCCATGAACGTTCCCGAAAAGCCCTATGTAACCTCCATCCTCAGAGGTGTGTGTAAAGTCTGAGATTTTTTTGCCGTTACCGTCAAATACACCGTCGTAGGGATATCGTGGGCTTCCTATAATGAAAAAGTCGGTCCCTGCTAAATTGATATCGTTTGTCAGCTTAAAATGTGCCTTCATAAGTCTTGGGTTATGGCCGATACTGTTCAATTCATCAGCCGTTGAGATGAGGTAAGGGTCGTGAAGGTCTCCAGTTCCGCCCGCAAAATTGGGCAACGAAGGTAAAGGGGAAAGCTGCCACCAAAGAATCATATAGCCTCTTGAGGCAGGTTCTGCCCAGATATCATGTGGTCCGTCTCGTTGGCCAACAAAATCCCAGCCGAGATTCATAAAAGTGTTGGGATTCTGCATCTCAACCCTTGTCCTGGGTGTCCCGCCATCACTTCTTAACTGTCCGCTGGCTGCGACATCCCAGACAGAATTTATAACCACACCTTCATAGTTATATCCAACCAGCCCGCCAACATCAGTCATTCCCGTAACGCTGCCTACCGAATAGCAGTTCCCGATTATGGCGTAACTGCTATTGTCTCCCACGAGGCCGCCGACACCACTATTTCCCGAAACACTGCCGGTAGCATAGCAATCAGCGATGGTACCCCAAGTGATTCCCACAAGGCCGCCGACACTGTCACCACCCCAAGCGCTCGCAGCGGTATAGCAGTTGGTGATTGTGCCATCATTGTATCCCACCAGACCTCCGACAGATTCATCACCGGAAACGCTGCCGGTTGAATAGCAGTTTGTGATTAAGCCCAAATTATATCCGGCCAACCCGCCGGCAGAAGAGTTGCCGGAAACGTTGGCTTGCGAATCGCAGCTAATGATGGTTCCATAAAAGTTCTCTCCCACGAGGCCGCCGGTATCACTTCCTCCTGAAACGCTGATGTTCTCGACATGGCAATTTTTGAGTGTTCCGCCACTGGAGCCCACCAGCCCGCCGGTAGTCCATCCAATCCCCGAAACGCTGCCGCCCTCAACATGGCAGTTGGTGATAGTTCCGCCATCAAGCAAGCCGACGACTGAACCAACATACTGTTGCGATCCTGCGTTAACATCAGGATTAATCAGTCGCAAATCTTTGATTTCTGCATTTTCTCCAGAAACGTACCCGAAAAGCCCTACGTAACCTCTACCTGTGGAAGAGTAAGTAAAGTTTGAGATATTTTTGTCATTGCCGTCAAATACACCTCTGAAGGGATTGTTGCCGCGCCAATCTATGTATCCGATAATGTTGAATGATGTTCCCATGTAGCTGCTCAGGTCAATAGCTGCCATCAGCTTGAAGTGCTTGTCCCAGTCGTTAGAGTCCGCCCCGATTTCATTCATCTGCTCGGCGGTGTAAATCAAATACGGGTCATTAGGCTCTCCGGTACCGCCGCCGTATTGTGCCTCAGCCGGTCGACCGAATAAACAGATGGCAAGCAATACGAGTAACTGCATTGTTAATTTACTGCTTGGTTTGAGCATCGTAAACAGACTAAAAGGTTTGCTTAAATTAAACAGTTTTTTTACCCTCCTTTAAAAAATCGAGATAATTTCCTTTTAAGAACTTTAATTATATCAATTATTAAAGCTACAGTCAAATATTTTCGACGAAATGCAGCATGGAACTTTCAAAATCGTTTGGAGGTGTTCGTGATTGTTGCCGACTTTACCACTTCACCGGCCTTGGCCGGTTGTTTCCAGGACAGTCTGCCATAAATGGCCATCAGGGTCAACTTTTTTCCTCTTGATGATAGTAAGTGATATGGGGATATGAACGAAGTATTGATTCCGATACCCTACTACCATATTTGTTCGGCCTGACATTCCGGCGTGGACGGCATTTTGGCCAAGCATTACGCAAAACACAGAATCGTTGGAGTCGGCAGGTAAGCTGCGAATCATATAGCTGGGGTCTATGTATTTCAAAGCCAACGCTTTTTTCTTCTCTGCAAAATATCGAGTGATTCTTTCTTTCAATATAAGCCCGATGTCCTCACGCATAATATTCCCGGAAGCCTCCCTTTTCTGAAGACCATTTGTTTCAGATAGCTGACGGCCTACACCTTCGGCTACAACTATTACTGCGTGATGTTTTTCATCCAATCGTTTTTCGAGAGCTTGCAAAAAACCATTCTCCCCTTCCAGAACAAGGGGCACTTCCGGGATAAAGCAGAAGTTCACATCGCTGTTGGCCAAGGTGGCATAAGCAGAAATAAAACCGGAATCCCTGCCCATCAGTTTAACCAGCCCGATGCCGTTCCAGGCGCCTTTGGCTTCTGCGTGTGCACAGAGAATCGCCGGGCGTGCCGCTTCAACAGCAGTCGAAAAGCCGAAAGACCGCTCTATGCCGTTTATATCATTGTCGATTGTCTTTGGTACGCCGATAACCGAGATTTCCAATCCTCTTTTTTTTATAGCTGTGCTCAGGGCATGTGCTCCTCGTAGTGTTCCATCTCCGCCGATAGTAAATAATAAGCTGATTCCCATCTTTTTCAGATTATCAACCATATCTTCAGTATCCTGCGGCCCGCGGGAAGATGATAGAATATCTCCACCTTTAAGATGGATTTCATCTACCAGTTCAGGCGTTAGCAGCACAGGCTCCTTGGGAGCTTTCGAAGATAGGCCTGCATATCCGTATCGAAAACCATAAACTGCTTTGACTCGGTACTGCCAGAGCAGACTAAGAGTGATGGTTCGTATCACATCATTAAGGCCGGGACACAATCCGCCGCAGGTAACTATACCGCAGTTTAGTTTTTTCGGCTCGAAGAAAATCTTTCGGCGGGGACCGGCCATCTCGAACATTGGAAATTCTCCTCCGGAGTCTTTGTCCGCAGGATGCCTTGCGGCAGATGCTTTTAGTCTCTCAGAATGTGAGTACAGCAGAACCTTCTCGTTGTCATCGGTAAAATGACGCCCTCCTCCTATAAGAGGGGAGTCTATCGTCAGCGAGCCAAGTTTCTCGATGGTTAAATCGGGCAGCTCATCCGGTCTTAGGTCATAAGCATCCATAAAACATCCTCAATTACTTTGGGATTATGCTCTATGAGGTGCTGTTCTGTCAAAGAGTTTTTTACAGTCCCCTTCGAAGTGGATGCAGAAAGACTCCCCTAAGAAATGTCATCGCAAAGTCCTATGTAATTAGTATCTGTTGCGGAAAGCGAAAATCGACGATGTCACCCCTGCACCTGCTTTCGCAGGTGTAAACTCGTCCCCGCGGAAGCGGGGAGCAGGGGTCCAGAGCGAAAAACCGGATTCCCGCTTTCGCGGGAATGACAAATACTGTTTCCGCAACAGGAACTAATTATCCGGCTGCACAGGATGTAGAGACAGTGCACACCTTAGGGCCTGCTAAGATGTCCGTGAAGAAAACTCGCGGAATTTCCTACCCGATAACCTCCAGGACGGCTTCTAATTGTCCCCGGATGTTTTCGAGTTTTTCCTTTTTCTCTATTACGGCTTCGGGAAGTTCCTCAGCAGATTCATCTATCACGTGGGGGGTCATAAACACAAGCAGCTCGCTGTTTGTCTGATTGACCGAGTTATGTCGGAATAGACCTCCAATCAAAGGAAAATCGCCGAGTAACGGAAGTTTGGCCTCGACTTTGCTGTCTTTCTGGAATAAAATACCACCTAACAAAAGCGTCTGCTTGTCCTGTACTATCATATTAGTCGTGGTATTCATCTGGCTCCTAATGAGTATGCCTGTTTTTGGTTCACTCTCTGATGTAAGCTGAGAAATCTGGACATTGACAATCATATCGACTTTATCTTCGGGCGTAATACTCGGTCTGGCCCGCAGCTCCATACCTACCGGCTCGTAAGTAATACTCTGTTGGGAGCCTCCTTGCCCGCCTATTAAGGTTGTAGCTCCCACGAATGGAACTTCACTGCCCTTAAAGAAACTTGCTTCTTCATTGTCCTTTGTCCAGAGGGTCTGCTGATTCAAAATCTTGGCGTCTGTTTTCTTGATGAGGAAATCAAGCAAGGCGTAAACATCTGTTCCAACGCCGAGCAATGTACCTGACGTTCCTTTGGCTCCAAACCCCACGCTGGGTGATATAGTACCGCCAGGTGAGCCGTGTGTTCCCAGATGTGTAATATTGCCCAGAGCGGTAATGGCATTTTCGCCTGCTGAGCCGAACGCAGCAGGGTTCGTTGCCAACTGGACACCGAGAGAAGTTACTTTGCTGTGCTCAATCTCCACAATAATCGCCTCTATCATCACCTGCTTGCCCGGTACGTCCAGTTGTGCGATTAATGTTTCTATCTCGTCCATAAACTCCGGTGGAGCGAGTACCATAATCGACTTGGTATGCGGCTCCGGCACGAAGCGAATCCTGCCTATGACATTGCTTATCGGCAGCTCTTCGTCGATACTGCTGCGAGCCCCGGAGCCCGACCAGGGCGGCGTATAAGTGCTACTGTCCGACTGGCTGCTGCTCGAGCCCTGGTTGCTCTGAGTGCTCTGGGTGCTCTGGGTGGTCGAAGAATCACCCATCTCCGACGCTGTGCTTAGTCCCTGGGCGGTTAGTCGAATCCTGGCCTGCTGCCCTGCTTCTACGAACATTGCATTTAGACGTTCGCTCAGGTCTTCGGGGTCTGCGTACTTGAGCTGTAAGACTTTGGGCACCTCGCCCATCTCCTCTCTGTCAAGGTCAAGTACCAGTTGCTCAATGACATCGTATGCCTCGGGAATCTTGCTTATCACGATTATCTTCTTTGTCCCCGGCACATTTTCGAAGGTCAATTGGCCATAGAGCGGCCCGACAATCTTTTGCTTTTCCTCGGCACCACTGCCGAATAAAATATCGTATATATTCAGCCCTTGGCCGCCTTCTTCGGTGAAAAGCGTCTTTAGCAGCTCGGCCATCTGCACCGGGTCGGAGTTATGCAGTGTGATTATTCTCGGTTTGACCTCGTCCACATTGATGGGGGTATCCCATTCTGCTATCTGCTTTCTTACTTTTTCCATATTCTCAGCCGAGGCAATCACGGTAACCTGCTTGAGCGTAATATACGATATTACTTTCACTGTATCGGCCGACATTCCGGTACTTCCTCGAGAGCTGCCGAAATAATATACGGAAGTGTATCTGCTACCGGAGGCAGGGCCGGTTGCGGCATAAAGTTCCTCAATTTTTTCTTTGATTTGGTCAGGGTCAGCGTATTTTAACTTGAAACGCTCCGTCTGGAATAGACCACTTGGAATATCTATTTCTGCAATAAGGCCCTTGACCATTTCGCGCATATCCGCCCTGCCGAAGATGACAATCTGTCTTGACTGCGGTAAGGGCTGCACAAGAACGCTGGCCTGCAATTCCGAGCCCGGCATCTGCTGCAGCGCCTCGTTAAGACGCTCCGCCACTTCGCTGACATCGGCATAGGTTATTGAAATTCTTTCGTATTCTGATTTGACCGGTTCCTCTTTGTCGAGCTTATCTATCCATTCGCCAATCCGTTTCATATCTTCAGCCGAAGCTCTTGCAATAATCCATTTGCGCTTTGGTTCAGGAATAAGCACAATGGGTTCTTGGCTTGGACCAATCAGAACTGATGATGTTGAGCCGGGCCTGGAACCACCTCTACTGCTCGTATAACCACGACCTGACGAATAACTGCTCCGGCTGTAACTGCTGCTTCGGCCGGAACTGCCGTAACCGCTGCTTCGACCCAGACTCCTTGAGCTGGTGCCGGCCTCACCGCTTATAAGCATCCTCAACAGCTGAACTATCTCCGACGGGTCACCGTTATGAACTTCAAAAATCTCCGTAACGGTTTGCTCGGCCTCGGGCACATCAAACTGGGCGATAATCATCTCGATGCGCAACAGAGTTTCGACCGTATCCATCACTACAAGATTGCCCGTGGTTTCATCGGCGCTTACATAGCCGGTCTCACTAAGCAAAGGTCCGACAATCTGGCTCATCTGTGAAGGACTGTAGTTTTCTAACTTAAAGAACTTCTGAACTATCTGATTTTTATTTTCGATTCTCGCAAGAGGTTGATCAACAAATAGTGTAGGCACAGCCCTGTCGAGTTTCTCAATCCACTCGGCAACCCGCTTTACATCTTGAGCCGTTGCTTTTACGATAATCCAGTTGTACGTTGGCTCCGCGATAAGAATGACCGGCGTCCGGCTGGTCCCGACCGTAACTGATGTCGCCGTCCCACCTGAGGTTCTACCTCGAGATGATGAACTGCTCGAACCTGTCCTTTGTATAGAGGAAGGCCCACGACCTCGGCCGGGCACTCCCGGCCCTCTCACACTGCTGCTACCGTCACCTAATAGTGTCTGCAGAAGCTCGACAATCTCAGTGGGATTACCGTGACGAATTTCAAATATCTCTGTGATGATTTCCTCAACTTCGACTACGTCAAACTGTTTAATAATCAAGTCGATGCGCATCAAGCTCTTAACCGTATCAATTACCAGAAGACTCCCGGTGCTTTCATCGGCGCCTACATAGCCGTACTCGCCTATCAATGGCTGAATAATCTGGCCCATTTGCTGAGGACTGTAGTTCACTAACTTAAAGAATTTTTGGACTACCTGGTCTTTATTTTCAACCATCGCAAGCGGGTAATCTTCCGATATCGTGGGAACCTCGCCGAGCTTTGCTTCCGCTATAGGTTTGAGAAAAATCGTGCCATCGGTCTGTTCGGCAATATAGCCCTTCATACGCAGCGCACTATAAATCTTTTGAAGGGCTTTGCTTCTTGGCAGCTTCTCCGGCGCATATATTGTTATTTTCTGTTTCATTGACTCATCGGTGGGAATTATCACCTTGCCGGTCCATTTCGCGAGCTTCTCAATGATGGTTTTCATCTCGACATTTTTGAGATTCACGATTTCCATCGGCTCGTTTGGCTCAACGGATTCGCCCGGCTCAGTAATTACGGCTGGTCTTATTTGCCCACCAACAACATCTGGCCTTCTTGATTCGCCAGCGGTAGCCACTACTATTCGGGGCTCATTAACATCCGTTAATTCTCCGGGTTCGTTAACATCAGATGCCACCTCAGGCTCGTTTGCGTCACCCGGCTTTTGAACATCGGGAGGTTTCTCAGCCTCAGTAACTACTTTGGTTTCAGCTGGTTTTTCCGTTTGCCCAGGCACCGGCGGGTAAATACCAACCCTCCAGATAATAAGAATCGCTGCAATACCAACTACTATCGATATTATTAATTTTGACCGTTCCATTTTATTCACCTCAATCTAATTATTTTCTTGCCGTCTGCCACCTTGTCGGCGTCTGCCGACTTCTCCGTCCCCCGGGCTTCGGTTACCACCTGGTCTGCCACCCGTTCCTATTCTGGGGACGAAACCGTATTTTTCACTCATTTGAGATCTTGCTTCTTCCCTTTCCTCCTCAGACATTTCTTCCCATCGTCCCCTCAGCTCTTCCATTTCCTCCCTAAATCTGGCTCTTTCTTCTTCAGAAAGATTTTGTAACATCCCGCCGCCTTCTTGACGCCTGCCGGCAAATCTTTCACGCATTTGAGCCCTGAACTGTTCCCTTTCTTCCTCAGACATATTCTCAAGCCGCTCTCTCATCCCTCTTCTTCCCTCTTCTAAACCGGCTCTGTCTTCGGGAGAAAGATTGCGTTCTCTCGTCACTCCTTCAGGGGCCGGCACCGGCCTTCTCTTGGCCAGCTCTCTTAAAAGTGGATCTGTCTCGCCTGGCTTTTGAACCTCACTGCTTACCTGAGCCTCAGTGACTGATTGGGACGCCACCCTGGCACGATTAAACCTGACTTCTTTGATGCAAATGCCGATTACATATGAAGCAAAAAGCACCGAGGCCCACACTATTACGTATATTAATGTTGTTCCTGAATGTTTCATTTTTTAGCTCCCTTCAATTATTTTATCGCCTTCTATCACCTGAGCCCCGTCCACCGCTTGGGCCACGTCCGCCACCTGGGGGTCGTCCACCGCCAAATCTTTCTCGCATTTCGGCTCTAAACCTTTCCCTTTCCGCTTCAGGCATATTCATATATCTTTCTCTTCTATCCTGCATTTCGGTCCTGAATCTATCCCTTTCTGCCTCAGACATATTCTGGAATCTTTCCCTCATCCCTCCTGGCCCTCCAAATCCTCCGAACTCTCCCCCGCCTCCAGGTCCTCCCGCCGACCCGACTGCAACCATCTGGGCGCTTCCTCCAGCTTCACCTGACCTGGCTGTTGCTCTTGAATCCTTCGGGCCACCGGGCTGTGAGGAACCTTCTGAATTGATAGGGGCAAAGGTTTTTTCCTTGCCTTCCCATTCGATAGTAGCTTCTGTAGGTCCGATTGCGACAACTTTTGCCTCTCCCACCGTGTCACCGACCTTGTACCACTTGTCATTTATCAGCACCTCATCACCAAATATACCCAGCACCTCCTTTACGGGATGCTCCTTCGGCGGAGGTGGAACAAACAAATTGTTCTTCTTTAGCTCATCAGCAAGCATCTTGTATTTGGCAAAATACTTGTCCATATCTTCGGCGTCCGCATTATTTTGCGCAATAGCTGTCTTAACTATGTTTTCTGCCCTGGCTGAGGCTGTAAAAAAGCCTGTTATCTTAACCAGGATCAAAACCGCCAAAAAGGCTGAAACACCAAGCAGGATAATTGAAACCAATTCTTTCTTTTCTTTCAGATAATCAAGTTTCATAATTTACCTCCCTTACTTAATAAATGTTGATACTGTCAGGTCCAGCTCAACTTCCTGGGGCTTTTTGCTGTCGCATCTTATTCTAAGTTCTTCGACACCGACCAGATAAGGATTCTCTTTCAGGTTGGCAAGCAAATCGAGCACCTGGGTGAACCTGCACTTAGCGCTGCATTTCAAGCGCAGCAATCTATACCCGGCCTGTCCCGATTTCCCGATAGAGCCAACTTGTAAAGGCTGATTTTGTATTCCCGCCTTCTTTAATTGTTCATTGAGCTTATCTCTAAACAGAAATCTTTGCGTCTCCTCCTTCTCGGGCATCTCGAACGCAGGCACAATTGACAACAAGCCGGCTTTTTTGGCCTTTTCCACATCGATAAGCTCCAGCTTGTTCTTCACCTCGGCAAGTGATGCTCTTGCCTTTGCCCAGCGGTCAAGCCATTCGGATGCAAACACAAACAAGAAGATTGCCGCAACACATACAGCACCAATCTTCAATATCCGTATGTCTTTTTGGCTTAATTTTTCTATCATAGCTTTTAAACCTTACTACGCGAGTTTTCTATGTGGTAAAATTTTTGTAATGAAAAGTTATAGTAAATTTAATCTTCTTGGTTTTTGTATCTCTGCTTGGATTCATCTTTACACTTTTTATATTCCTTCGGTCCTGCAAACTTTTTTCAAATTTGTAGTACTGCTCATTGGTGGAGGCCTGGCCTGTTATAGTCACCGGCTGGCCCTTCTTAAAATGAAAGCTCTCCAGCTTTATCCCGCTGTCACCGCTTACGGTCACCTGCCCCAGCAGGTCGAGCAAATCCGGCCTTTGCTGTGCGACCTCTTTGATTAGTTTTTGCCGCTGCATAAGCAGATTGATATCAGCATCCGAACCTGATGTTTTCAAACGCTTTTCGATTGCACCCGAGCTGGCCACATCAATCGCATAAGAGACAACAACTGATAAGACCAGCATTAACACCGCAATCGCAAAAGCTATTTTTGGTGAATACAACCAATGCTTCTTTTCTTTCTTCCAGGACGGGCTGTACAAGCGCTCAAAAATGTTAAGCTCATCCTTGCGCGCCTCAAGCGCCATCAGCCCAAGACCTATTGGCACACGATATTCGTAAATAGCCTCAAGACCGCTTTCGTTTGGCAGCCTCAATTCTTTAATGTCCGGCAGGGCTACTCGCGCATTTAATCCTGCCGACCTGAGAGAAGAAACTATGCTCACATACGCAGCGCTGCCGTCCGAGAGCACAAAAACGGGCAATACAGCTTGCTCGGCATATCCAAACAGTTCCAGCACGCTCCTCATATCCTGAACAAATCTTTCTGAGGTTTGCGTTTGTTCCTCTTCGCCTCCCGCAGCAAAATCATCCATTCCCATATCCAGGACTACAGCATTGGTTAATTGCCCATTTTCAGCCAGACAGACCTGGGTATTCTGCGCTGTCGAGCTCAGAACCACAGCGTTTCTTTCGTTTCCGGCAAAGAAGGCCCTCCAGACCTTTACTATTGCCTCACAGTCCAGCAGTATCTTCGCAGGCTCAAAACTGTGCACATTTTTTATAAACCTTACCAACTGTTCCTTTCTTGCCGCCGCTATGGTAACGCCTACTTGTTCATTTCGCGTTTTGCCGGCCCGCCAGGCGAATTCCATTTGCTCAGCCGGCAGCGGCAGGTAGCTTTCAGCCTGTAATTTAACCATCGCTGCAGTATCTTCTTTGCCCACATCAGGCACACTAATACGATAAAAAGCCACCCCTGCCGAGTTAAAACCGATAACAACGGTCTTGTGACTTTCAGCGCCTGTTTGTGCTTTCTGCTCAACGGACAAGCCGCACTCGGCTGCAAAGACTCGCCAGTCTGCATAAGCCTCTTTGCTGCTCTTTGTCCAGAGAACTTCGAGGGTCCCATCCTTTTCTCGAATCTCTATGGCTTTGAGCTTGCTTTCCTCTTGTGCTATTGCTACCACAGACTGCTGTGTCCTGATTTTAGCTGCATTATTGCTCATTTAATTACTTGCTCCCTGATACCAGAAAAGCACCTTACAAGGACTCGAGCTTCTGTCCACTACCGCTTCTGTTTCCAGTGTTGCTCCACTAACCATATTTCTGTCAGCCGTCGCAATGCAGCGAATTGTAAAGACATCGGAACGAGTGGTTATAAGACCCGCAATATTCTTAAACGTATCAATGTTCATCGACGGCACCTGCATCAGTTCTGCAATGCTTTGCATCCCGTATAATAAACTTTCCCTGTACGTGATTATTTCCGAGGCAATCTGTTCAGCCGAATCGCCGCCGCCCAACAAAGCGGCCAGAACTATCTCTGATGCTGTATTTACGTTCACTTTCCCCGGCCCCTTTTGACTGTCATCCACGGTTATTTTATCCGCTATCTGACTAAACGTCTGCATATCCAATGGTTCAGCTTCATCCGAATTCCTGTTCGAGCCGCCTTGTGCTGATTGAGGACTGTTCCTATTTATCAAATCACCGATACTTTCATATCCGTTGTTCGGGCGGTTTTCCACAATCCATCTGGCCTGTGAGCTCCTGATATTAAGAGAGCTTGTCAACTGATTCTCATTGGCATTGTTGATATTAATCTTTTGATTACCATCGGCGTCTTTATTGTTGTCATAAGAATAGCACGTCAGATACGCAATCCATCCCTTATCCAGCTCACTGTCTCCGTCATCATTCGGGGGGCTTTCGTCGCCGTCTTGTTCATTGTAGTCTAACTGGTCGTTAAAGTTGGTGTCCTCTCCGTACAGCAGCTCCGGTGTAACATCCTTGACCATCAGCAGCTCACGTATCGTCCTGAAAGGGCCGTTCCGGGCCATATATCCGAACGGCAGATTCTCATAATAACCGCCTTCGGCGCCTCCCTCGCTCGGCGTATCATCTTCATCCCGCCAGTCAATTATCGAATCAGCAATTTCTTCAAGCATCTCCGGCAATTCTAAAAGTTGTCCTTTCGTGACGGTATTTATGTTTAATTTACTTGCCTCATCAACGACCCGGACGGTGAACGAGCACCTCTGGAGCCAAATATCATTGAAATCTTCTTCATTGTCGCTCCACAAATCAGTCAGGCAGTCACTTTCCCTTGTGTCCTCGTTCAGCACTCCGACAGCTTTCTCTATCCCTGCCCTGCAGGCCCACTTGCAACGCAGCGCCTCTGTCCTGGCAAGGCAGACTTTTGTATCGAGTCGGCTTTTGCGCCCGAGCACTGCTACAAGCACCATAAGAACCACAACGACCCACAGCACTGCTACAAGAACAAGCCCTTTATTGTTACCGTTAGTATCCATTTTCTCAGCTAAACTTTTACTTTCCGATTCTTCTTTTTATCTGCCCTGAGATCCCTGGCCACCTTGTCCACCGGTTCCCTGCCCGCTTTGTTGTCCACCTCCCTGAGCACCTCCCTGGCCGCCTGTCTGGCCGCCTCCTTGACCGCTTTCCTCTTGCTCACCACTTTCGGATTCATCAACGGTGGCAGTTACAGACCTGGTTAAATTCACTATAAAGGATTCCAGTGTCGGCACTGGCCGGTTTGGTGGTTTTGCCACTATATTGACCTCAATCAACTGGGGCAAAACCTGCATCTCTTCAGGCCATTCAGTGGACCATTCTTCCCCGTCAAAGTATCTGACCTCGAAGAGGTCGATGTTCTCGGCAATTACAGCTAAGATTCCGCCCGGGTCCGTTTCTTCTTTGTTGGGATTTGGCCACAATCGTCTCATCAGCAACGACTTTTCTTCATCTTTCATCAGGTAATATTCCACTTCGTATATATCACCTTCCGGCTGGTCAGCCCTGGCCTTTGCCCTGCTGACGGTGTAAAAAACCAGATAGCTGGTACTTTCCTGACCTGACCCTCCGGATGTCGCGATGAATTTGGTATTTTCTATATTTTCGTCACGGTAAAAATTCACGAGGTCCCTTTTGAGTATATTCGAGGCAAACCTTACCTCAGCCGCAGTGCTAATATTGTTCTCCACCAATTCGACGCTGGCTGTAATGGCCTTCAGTGTCCCCACCGCCACTAACATAATAAAGGCCCCTATGGTTGAAGCCACCGTTACTTCCACCAATGTAAATCCTGTTTTTCTCGCACGCATCTTCTTAATCACTCCTGCGTCGTACTAACTTCAATATATATGGTTATCCCGTCGAGCATAGTATCCACCGAAAGGCTGTAAGGATGTTTGCGGTCAACCCACGTAACCGTTATAGTCACCAGATAGAGACTATCAATATCCTGGTATTCGGTAACCACTTCCCAATGATACCCCGGCTCAATCTCATCAAAGTCCCCCTCCATATTGCCTATATCGACGAATTCATCGATGCCGACATAGTCAATCAGACTGAGCTGTTTATCAATCAATGACGCCGCCACTTCATATTGCCTGTTAAGTCTTGTCCCACTAAGAGAGCTCGTGCTGATTGCTCCCACGGTCAAAACAGCTCCACAAAGGATGGTACTTGCAACGGCTGCCTCAACCAGAGTAAAACCTTTCCTGTTTTTCTTTGCCCACACCATCATTCTGCGTCCAAATCAATAAAACCTACTTCCACATCCTCAGAGGTGCCTAAATATACCTTTGCCTTACCGGTCGCAGCGAAGATACTCACCGTATAATGAGTTTTGCCGTTACCAATCTGAATTACCGCTGACTGTGCTGTGCCGTTCGGCAAAAAAACTATTGTCTGCTCCTCCTCATCGTCTTCGGTGGTCGTCTGCAAACCAATCGGCGTAATTTGGATGTCCTCGAACATGACTCCACCTTCGAATTCCACCGGTCTGCAAAAAGAGTCTTTCACAATCATCTGCTCCGTTTGCCCGTTTTCTTCATCCAATTGCGTTGTAGCTAAGAAAAATCCGTTATTGGCTGCATCTAATTGTATTTTGTACTGGCGCTGTTTCTCAATTGCCATTATCCTTGCATATTGGGCTGTAAGCACAAAGTCGCGTGCCGCTTTTTCGACCAGCATCCTCTTATGTGTCCCCACGTAAATACCGCCCCCAAGGCCTGTGAGAAGTCCTATGATAACTACCACAACTAAAACTTCCGCAAGGGTAAAGCCGCATCGATTCACCTTGACTTTTGAGTTTTGCCTCTGCACTTCCATAACCAGGAACCCACTTAAGTGCGTAGTTAACAGTTCATTGACTACAAACAAGGGTCAATGAATTACGAACCACTCTAATCATTATATATATCTTCGTAATCGCCTTCGCCACCCTCTGAGCCGTCAGCTCCGAGGCTTATCAAATCGTAGCTGCCCGGATTAATTTCACCTTCCGCAACATAGATATACGGATTCTCCCAGGGGTCGAGAAGCTGACTTGGCTTTAAATATGGCCCGTTCCACCTTTCCTCAAGCCCCGCCGGTGGAGTTAACAAGCCCTCGAGTCCCATCGAATCGTCCGGATACTGCCCGCAATCAAGACCAAATCTCTCCAGTGCAGATTCGATAATTGCCATCTTGGGTCTTGCCAGGTCCTTCTTGGCCTTGCCAACACGCGTCAACAATCTTGGTGCAACAAATCCTGCAAGCAGTGATATAATAATAATCACTACAAGTAACTCTATGAGCGTAAATGCCAATCTTTTCTGCTTCTTCCGCTCCATTTGACTACCTTTCTTAAAACTATGAATCATATTTCACAAATCCTGGTTCGTGTTGAGAATCGCGAACCACTAATTACCGTCAAAGCACTCCTCCACCAAGAGTCATTACAACTATTGGCAGCAGAGTTGCCACTATTATGAACCCTATCACCAACGCTAACAGCAATATCAACAGCGCCGGGAAAATCGCCATAAATCGATTTACCGCAGAGTCCGCATCGGTATCGAAAGTGTCAGCGGCATTGAGCAGTAATTCATCAAGCTTGCCCGTTTGCTCACCTATCGAGACAATCTGCACAAGCAGCGGCGGAAAGTTTCCCGACTCGCTCAGAGGTTCTGCCAGCGGCTCGCCACGCTTGACCTTTTCAGCCACGGCATCGATTTCTCTGCCTAACAATTCGTTACCGAGCGTATCACGAACAACGCTAAGGGCCTCCAAAATGATAACGCCTCCTTTGGTTAGTGCCCCCAGTGTTCTTGCAAATCTGCCCACCGCTATCGTCCGCAAAACATTACCTAACACGGGTATTCTCAGCTTAAAAGTATCCCACTTGATTTTGCCCTTGGTTTTCGTCCATCTGAACAGGTAATACAGCCCCGCCCCAATCAGAGCGAGAATAATCCATCCATAAACCTCAGTAAGTATAGCTTTCGTAAATTCGCTAATTCCTAACAGTATTCTTGTCGGCAAGGGCAGTAACGCACCGCTCTCGCTTATCGTTCCTATTATTGTCGGCAGTATCCACGTGATGATGATAACCACCGACGCAAGTCCAACGCACAAAACAAAGACAGGATACGCCGACGCATTTTTCATATTTGTTTTTATCTTCTCATCCCTGTTCAATATTCCTGCTAATTGAGAAGTTGTCTGTTCGATGATTCCTCCTGTCTCACCGACTCTTATCATCGACAGATATAAGGGGCTGAAAACTCTCTCATGCTTGGCCATAGCTTCTGAAAGTGACTGTCCGGAACTGACCGCATTCACAAGGTCACCTAACATTTCTTTCATCGCAGGCTTGTGCTGCTGTTCGCGAATAAGCTCAAGGCCGTTCAGCAGGGGAAGTCCCGCCTGCAAAGCCGTGCTCAACTGGGTAGTCATAGCTAAAACGTCTTTGCTGGTAACCTTTCGAGAACCGAACCGCATAAACCTGCTCAGGTCAAGGGTAACTTTCTCGCCAACTTTAACAGTCGGCTTCACTCTCAGTAATTTAGCTTCTTCTGCTAATTCTGTGACGAAATGGCCTTTATCAGCCAGAGCGGCCACAGCGCTTCTGCGGTCAATCGCCTCTATCGTTCCCCTGACGTGTCCGCCGCCTCGGTCAACTGCTTTGTATGAAAACTGGCTCATTTCTCATATCCGGTATCTCATTCGAGATACGTTTGACATTTCACGCTTTACTCTTCAGCAATACTCTTCGAAACTCGGAAAATCTCCTCAGGAGTTGTAATACCTTCTAAGACCTTGCCGATACCATCGTGTATCATACTTATATGGTCTGCCGGTGCCGCTTTAATAATCTGGTCGGTTGTCGGCTTTTCCGCTATCAGCTCCCGCAGCTTGCCGGTTATTCTAAGCAATTCGAATATACCTATACGACCCGACATGCCGGTCTGACTGCACTCATTACAACCGGCGCCGTGATAGAATTTCGTATTGGGTTTAATTTCCATCGAGCCATTCAGGTTTTTGATTAGATGTTCGTCCGGCTTATAAGGCTCTTTGCACTTAGGACAAATCTTGCGAACCAGTCTTTCGGCCAACACGGCTTCAAGCGAGCTGGCTAAAAGAAACGGCTCGACACCCATATCTATCAATCGCGTTACCGCGCCCGGAGCGTCGTTTGTATGAAGTGTTGAGAAAACAAGGTGTCCGGTCAACGCTGCGCGAATTGCTATGTTGGCGGTTTCTGCATCTCGAATTTCCCCCACCATTACGATGTCCGGGTCGTGACGAAGGATATGCCGCAGACCCGTGGCGAACGTAAGGCCCCTTTTCGGATTGACCGGCATCTGGTTAATACCTTCGAGCTGATATTCGACGGGGTCTTCTATCGTTATCATTTTCACAGACGGCGAATATATCTTATTTAACGCCGCATAAAGCGTCGTTGTCTTACCGCAACCGGTCGGCCCTGTAACAAGCACAATCCCATGTGTTTTATGCAGACATTTAGTGAAACCTTCCAGGCATTGAGCGTTCATCCCCAGCTTTTCAAGCCCTATCAATGAGGCCGTCCTGTCCAAAAGCCTCAGCTCAACAGATTCTCCGTATATCGTCGGCACAGTTGAAACACGAATATCGACCCTGCCGTTTTTACCGGCAAATTCAATATGCCCATCCTGCGGCACAAATCGTTCGGCGATGTTCATATCCGCCATAATCTTAATCCGCGAAGTGATCGCCGCCTGAAGACGCCTTGAGGAAGGCGTCCTTTCAACAAGCATACCGTCGATTCTGTATTTTATCTTTACCTCATGCTCAAAAGGCTCGATGTGAATGTCACTTGCACGGACCTCAATTGCTTCAAAGATTATCAGATTCACGAGATTAACCAAAGACGGCTCCCTGGCTAACTCATGCAGCTTCGCCGGTGAGTAATCTCCGTTGCCCAGCTCATTAACCTCTGCTTGCTGGTCGGCAGGTACAAGGTTATCCAGCATCCTGGCCACGTTGCTGCCGTAGAATTTCATTATCGCATTTTCCAGATCTTTCGGCTCAACATAATACCGGCGAACTGGATAGCCGGTTACCATCCGTAAGTCCTCAAGAACCTGCGGCTGAAACGGGTCCGTCATCGCCACTGCCAATAATTTATTATTGATTGCTGATGATTGATTATTCCCTGGATTATTCGTGGTGTTTCTTTTCTCAAACCGTAACGGCAAAATACTGTATTTGCTGACCAGTTCCGCAGGGACAAGGCCGGTGATTTCTTTGCTTATCGAAACTTCTGTCAAATCTATCCTTTCTATACCCACCTGGAGCGCAAGTGCTTCATTTAACTGGGCTTGCGTTATATAGCCGAGACCCAGCAATATCTGGCCCAAACGCCGATACTCGAGCTTTTGCTCAGCAAGCGCAAATTCAAGGTTGGCCTCGTCCAAATATGATTTTTCACAAAGTAACTGGCCTAATTTTTTCCTTCGCTGCAATTTCATTTCGCTATGACCGCCTTAGAACAAATGTCCTTTTAGAATCACAAGTATTTATAAATACGGAGTTTACATCAACTAATACCAACTGATATATAGCAATACCCATAACTACAATATCAGACGCTTGAGAATGCCGTTTTGTTACAAAAAAATAGCGATTACCCATAAAAACTCATTGTCATCACACGGTTTGTCTATCGCGATGCTTGATATTTCCTTCAAAAATCTGTTTTTTCTTGACGAAAAGATTACTAATATGATATAAATAAATTAAGAGCTTATCCGAATAACCGGGTCGTTATGAGGCCGAGCGGAAAGTTCGAGACCAAGGCGGCAGGCCAAAAAGGCTCGCCAGGCGTGGTTTGCTCCACGTTGAGAACATTTTTTCACCGACAACGCAGGCATTGGGCTTTGCAGCCGGCCACAATAGAGCGGGTTATTGGGATAGGCTCTAAGTTGAGCCTGTGGATTATTGGTCCTCTGGCAGGAAAATATCCGTAGTTTTTCGATAGAGGAGGAGCTATTATATGAAGCATATAGTCTTAAATAAGAGCTTTGTGCTTGGTGAGAGGAAAACTTTCCATTTCAATCAATAATTAATACTTGGGTTTTGAAGGAAGGAGGTAGCATTAGGACCAGAAACCATTTTGAATCAAGATGTTTAGTCTAATAAAAGAAAATTACAGCCAGTTGCTTTGGTGTGTTGCCGGAGCGAAATTTCATATCAATTTTAAGTTAAAATTAGGAGGAACAAAAATGTTAGCTAAGAAATACCTTTTGGTGGGAATTATCACTTTGCTCAGCGTGAGTTTGGCGATTGCGGACCCACCTGCAGTACACCCAGTCACCGAAGAGCCACTGGTGATAGAATGTCTCAGGGGTACTCCTGCTGCAATTGACGGAGACCTGAGCGACTGGAGTCTTGGAGCTATGAACCCGGCAGTTCTTGATGCGCAAGAGCAATTGAGTAATGACAGTAGTGACAGGACTACCTGGAGCAGCCCTGAGGACAGTAGCGGAAAGTTCTATCTGCTATGGGATGACGTGAACATCTACATCGCAGTGGTGATGAAAGACGATAAGTTATCCCAGAATAAAACCGGCGATAGTATCTGGAATGCGGACGCTATAGAAGTATTTTTTTCCACAACGAACTTTTGTCCGGATTGCAGTGAACATTACCAGTACGGCTTTGACTTCAAAGAACAGAAATGGAACTGGTGCAACATGGACGGTAATGGGTCGCGCGAGCCTGATTACCTACAGATAGCCTCCTCCGAAACTGAAGATGGATACATCTGCGAAGCCGCTATCGAATACGGACGGATGGAGTCATTAGAATTTGAAGTAGGCAACACCATCGGATTCCACCCTGTATTCGACGACACCGACATCGACAATAGTAATAGAGAAATTCAGATGACCTGGACTGGTCGTATAGCTCATGACCAGAGTCTCGGGTATGGGCATATTTTTCTCTCCGACGCTTCAGTCATACCGGGACCCAGTAGTAATCCCAGTCCTGCCAACGGTGCCGTCGATGAAGATATGTGGGTGAGCCTTAGATGGCGGCCGGGAGATTTCGCGGTTTCGCACGATGTGTACTTCGGTGAAAGTTTCGACGATGTCAACGATGCCAGCAGAACAGATCCACGCGGTGTATTGGTCAGTCAAAACCAGAAAGGCACTATTTATGAGCCCCCCGGCTTCTTCGAATTCGCCCAGACTTACTACTGGCGAGTCGATGAGTTCAATGACGCCGAGCCGAACAGTCCATGGAAAGGCAATACCTGGACCTTTACGGTAATAGATCATTTTGTCGTGGAAGATGTTGAAGACTACAACGACTATACACCAGACCAGATATTCAGTACTTGGTTAGACGGATATGAGGTGCCGACAAACGGCGCCCTTGTAGGTCATGACGCAGATTTTAGTAGGGGAGAGCACATTGTCGAGACTACGATTGTCCACGGCGGCAAGCAGTCGATGCCGTATTACTACAACAACGTTGGCACAGCAACTTATTCAGAAGCCGAACGCGCGCTCAGTCCCGCTCAGGATTGGACCAGAGAAGGTGTGGGGGTATTGTCGCTGTGGTTCAGAGGTCATCCTGCGTATATGGGCAGCTTTATAGAAGGCCCAACCGGCACTTACACGATGACTGCGGAAGGCGCGGATATCTGGGGTAATTCTGACCAGTTCCACTTCGCCTGGAAGGAGTTCTCCGGTGGAGGCTCGATTGTAGCGAAGGTGGAAAGTGTTAGTGACACCGACCCCTGGGCCAAGGCTGGCGTGATGATTCGCGATACTCTTGATGCGGATTCAAGGCATGCAATGATGGTCGTTACACCCACTTCGGGAGTTTCCTTCCAGCGTCGCAGAACGGCGAATAGCAGCAGTACCGATGATACTGAAGCTGGAATCACAGCACCGCAGTGGGTGAAATTGGAGCGTACAATAGGTGGCCTTGTCCGGGCCTACTATTCGGCGGACGGCAGCACCTGGACGCAACTGGGTATGCCTCAGACGGTCACAATGAATTCACCTACGTATATAGGTTTGGCGCTGACCAGTCATAACTCCGGTGTAAAATGCGAGGCCAAATTCTCCAACATTACCAGCGATGGTACGGGCCAATGGGTCGATGGGGACGTCGGTCTGCTTAGTAATGAGGCTGAGCCGATGTATGTAACTGTCAAAGACAGCAGCGGCACATCTGCGACAGTGTATAACGATGACCCCGACGCATCGCTAATAAGCACCTGGACGCAATGGTGTATCGACCTGAAAGAGGTCGGTGATGCCGGCGTTGTTCTAACCGATGTCAGCAATCTGGCTATCGGCTTTGGCGACAAGGACAATCCGCAGGCTCCTGGTTCGGGTTTGATGTTCTTTGATGATATTCGTCTGTATCGACCGGCAGAGCAGGCACCGTAAGCCGGTCTTTATATGGCCCCCATTGCTTCTTGCCCGCCGCCCCGACTCGCGTCGAAAGACGCGGGGGCAGGCGAAGCAAGATGTGCGGGCTTGGTTGATACAAGGCTCTATAAGTCTGATATTGCGAGTCCGCCTAAAGGAAAGGTGGACGCGCAATGATTTTGAGGATATTAGTGTATTCTGTCAAGGAAACGACATTTGGTCAAGGTGTGTGTTTTTATGCTTGTTGAAGGCAGCGAGTGTTTTGGTGTGTGGCCAAAGCATAAAGAGTAATTTTCTAACTCTTTTCTAAGGAGGACTATTATGTGTAAAAAATTGATTTATCTGGTTTCTTTTGTTTTGGTGCTGAGCATGTCAATTAATGCCTCAGCCGACCTCATTCTTCACTGGAGGTTTGATGAGGGTTCTGGGACCATAGCCCATGACAGCTCCGGCAATGGCCATGATGGAACTATCGAAGGCGCCACATGGACGGTCGGTGATAAAGGCCCATGCCTGGAGTTCGGTGGTGATGGTGACCGTGTGGTTGACGAGAACGCTCCAAACTACCTCAATGGTCTGGACGCCGTGTCGCTCGCTATCTGGATTAAATCTGATGTGGTCCCCACAGATAAGGGGTTTATCATCTGCGAGCAGCCTGATGGTGGTGACAATATCATCACTATGCGCTACGACTCAGCCGGCGCGACCGGTGGCGGCACGAGCTTGCTGAAGATGGGAGTGGTAGCACCTAACGATGAACAGCAATTAGAGAGTTCCAGCAATCTTCAGACTACCGAGTGGCAGCACGTTGCCCTGACATGGAGCCGCGGAGAGCAACTGAAGTTTTACGTTAACGGAGTGGAGGATACACCTCAGGCCAATAGTGCGCCAAGGGACGTGAGCACGGGAGATGTAACGACATTGATTGTTGGCTGGGGCGGCAAATTTAACGACGCGGGCGTCGGGGGTTGGGACGGTCTCATCGATGATGTACGTATTTACGACCACGTTCTGTCGGAGGTCGAAATCCTGGGTGCTATGGAAGGTACGGTATGGCCTTACGCCATAGGCCCTGTCCCGGCTAATGGAGAAATGCACCCGGATACCTGGGTGAACCTTGGCTGGACGCCGGGAGCTCTTGCGGTCTCGCACGATGTATATATCGGCGACAATTTTGACGACGTCAGTGCCGGAGCCGAGAGCACGTTCCAGGGCAATCAGACCTCGACATTTCTTGTCGTCGGCTTTCCCGGTTTTGCGTTCCCCGACGGTCTCGTTCCGGGTACGACATATTACTGGCGAGTCGATGAGATCAATGAACAAGAGCCGAATAGTCCGTGGATTGGCGATGTCTGGAGCTTTTCAATTCCACCCAAGACCGCCTACGCACCCGACCCGGCTGATGCCGCCGAGCAGGTAGACCCGGATGCGAAGCTTAGCTGGACGGCAGGTTTCGGCTCTAAATTGCACACCGTGTACTTTGGCGAGAGTTTTGACGATGTGAACAGTGCCGCCGGAAATTTTCCTCAGGGAGCTGCAAACTATACGCCCGGCACACTTAAATTGGCTAACACCTACTACTGGCGGGTCGATGAGTTTGACGCCATCGCCACGTATAAAGGCCACGTCTGGAGCTTTACTACTGAGGGTGCCGTCGGGAACCCGAACCCCGCTAATGGCGCTGTGGATGTAAAGCAGACACAGATTATTACCTTCTCGCCGAGTGTCTTTGCTGCTTCGCATCAGTTATACTTCGGCACTGATAAAAATGCCGTGAAAAATGCCGATACCGGCTCGCCGGAGTATAAAGGCACTAAGGACCTTGGTGCTGAGACCTATGACCCCGGAAAACTCCTGTGGGATACCACTTACTATTGGCGTATTGATGAGGTCAATAACACCAATCCCGACAGCCCGTGGACTGGCATCCTCTGGAGTTTCACGACTGCCAACTTCCTTGTCGTGGACGATTTTGAGTCTTACAATGACCTTGACACCGATGACCCCGAGAGCAACAGGATATTTAACGCGTGGATAGACGGATACGACAACCCGATAAACGGTTCTCTTGTTGGTTATGAAAATCCTCCTTTTGCAGAGCAAACTATCGTTCACGGAGGCAACCAGTCGATGCCGCTTTCATACGACAACAGTGTTGGGTACTCCGAGGCGACTTTGACGTTGACTTATCCGCGTGACTGGACCGAGAATGGGGTGACCACATTATCGATTTGGTTCAGGGGCAATTCGGATAACGCTGCTGAGACGTTGTATGTTGCTCTTAATGGCAGCGCTGTAGTCAATCACGATAATCCGAATGCAGCACAGATAGATAGGTGGACCGAATGGACTATCGACCTGCAGGCGTTTGCAGACCAGGGTGTAAACCTAACTAATGTCAATACTATTACCCTTGGTCTTGGTAACAAGCAAAACCCGGTAGCCGGCGGTTCAGGTACGATGTACTTTGACGATATTCGTTTATATCCACCGGCGCCGTAAGCCGGGATTTAGGTAGCCCCTATTGCTTCTGTCGTAAGGCATCCTGTGGACTTCAGATTGGGAAGCAAGATATGGAGGCGTGGCTGATATTAAGCTCTCAAAGTTTGAGATTGCCGCGTCCGCCTTAGGCGGATTCGCAATGACAAACGAGAGTCCAGCCGATTTACGTAAGTTCGGGGCTTATACCAATTGATTCGGTATAAGCCCCTTTTGAAACTCGAAATTAGGTTTACAATATTAAGCTATTTAAAACCTTCCAGCCATTGTTCCGCGAAGATTTCAAGGTCTAAATCATCCACTGAGCCGGATTTGTCGAGGTCTGTGCCGTCGCAAAAACCATTTGCCTCGTTACAGTTATTTCGGCCCCAGTGGTCGGGGTCGGCGAAAAAGGCATAATCTATAAAATTAACGCCATCCGGACAAAGGAAGTCTGCAGCCGGAATCTGCCATTGCAACACGGGATAATTTGTCTCCTCACAGATTGACCATGTATTCCAGAAATCCCAGCCTGCGGAAATGTAAGTGTTCATAAGCTTCATCTGGACTGTTGTTTCGCCCGTCGCGCCGGGGTCGGTTGCTTGGCCGCTGGTTTGAGTATCCCAGAAGGATTGCGAAACCCTTCCCAGGACCCTTATATATCCCACAAGGCCGCCGACGTATTGGCTGCCTGATACACTGCCTGTTGAGTAAGACTTGTAAGCATTGCCGCGCTCAACTTGCCCCACCAGTCCGCCCACGTATAGGTCTCCCTCAACGGCGCCGGTGGCATAGCTGTGAGTAACTTCGCCTGCTTCGTCGGCTGTTTTGCCCACCAGCCCACCGACATTTCTATTGCCTGAGACGCTGGCCCTCGAATAGCACATCATCACTTTGCCGTCGCCGACTTGTCCGACCAACCCACCGACATACGCTTCACCAGAGACACTGCCGGTTGAGCCGCATTTCGTGACGTTGCCGGTATTCAAACCCACCAGGCCGCCGACGTACAGGCCGCCTGATACGACGGCGCCTTTGGCATAGCAGTTTGTGATACTTCCCTCGTCCAGGTAGCCTATCATCGAGCCGACACTTTTTCCCTGTGCGAAGACATCGGGAAACAGCAATCCCAGATTTCTGACCTCTCCACCGACGATGCCGAAAAGTCCTGTGTTCTCTTCGCGTGTCGAGCTAAGGCTGAAGTTGGAAATTGTACAGTTGTTGCCGTCAAAAGTGCCGGTAAAGTCCTCGATAATATTGTAGTCTGTTCCCGCTATATCGCTCATATTTACATCTGCTATCAGCATAAAGTGCTTATTCCAGTCGCCGCGATTGGCGCCAATCCCATTCATTTGCTCGGCTGTACAAATCAGATATGGGTCCTCAGCCGTCCCGGCTCCGCCTTCGTATTTTGCCCAGCCCGGCTGGACAAAAATGCAGATTATAAGATATATAAGGAACAGTATTGAGACCACGGATTGCACAGATTTCATTGATTTTTTATTTGTGTCTAGTCCGTGTAATCCGCGAAATCCGCGGTTGTGAGACCCTGACAGCTTAAAGGTTTTGCTCAAACCACTCATATTTACCCTCCTTCGAAAAGACAAAGGAATAGTTCGTATGTTTTAACTATATAAAGGATACCATATTATGGCACCTATAGTCAAGCTTTTTCCGTTCGGAACGGACTAACAGTGAAGCATTCTCAAAAATATTTAGCCTTGGGTTTTACCCAGGGTTTTTATATTTAGCCCCGCTTGCCCCCGCAATTCTTAGGCGGGGGTCCTCTTGGAGGGGATTTTAACTAAGAGGATTCTATTTTATTGGCCAGCCGCCGTGGTCATCGATTACTTCGTCAATATGTTTCATGAGTCGAATTGTCTCCCCCAGTGCTACTACTATCTTTTCGTAATGGCTTATATCTTCATAAGAAAGCTTTCTCTGCCGTCTGTCTTTCAGCCACTTTTCGCATACCTGATAACGATAAAGCTTTAATAACAAGATCTTTTTTGAACCTACTCTATTCGAAAAAGTAGTTCCTCTTCAAAACGGTCTTTTTGGTTCCCTTTATTAAAGAAAGTGCAAATACCGAGTACTTCCCTTCTATTCTTAAAGTTGATCTTTATGTAATCTATTTTGTTGTTTGGGTAAGGCAATTCATAAAAGTTGGATAGCTCACTCCAATCTTTGTCTCTAATAGTTATTATTTCGTTTAAGAAGAAACTCACCCAAACAGAACCAAGTTGTGATACTTCTTTTTCCTGTGCAAGTTTCTTTGCTGTTATTTCCGAATACGCTTCATCTATATCAAAACAAATATACTTTCGCCCTAGTCTTTTAGACGCAATTGCGGTAGTACCTGTTCCAACGAAGGGGTCAAGGACAATGTCGCCTTCGTCTGTGGACATTAATATGATGCGCTCTAATAAATGAATAGGAAGCTGGCAAGGATGCTCATCACGATATTTATTATGCTTTATTCTATGAATGTCTGTCCAAACGTCAGAAACGAGAGGCCCAAACGGGTGAAGCCCCGCCTTTTTCCCTCCATAATCTTTTATCAAATAACCACATTTTCGACAACGCTTGTGTGGATAGCGTATTTCATAGAATTTGTTCCGCCTCGCATCCTTAGCATAGTATAGAAGCCCATAGTGAGATGGTTGGAGGGATTTCCCCATTGGTGCCGTCGGAGCATCCCATGAAATCCAGTGTTTAAAGTCTGCCATTTTGTTGAGTAAACAAGAATAATACGTCAGCCAGCGTGGTATATTATGAACAAAGATGGATCCTGTGGGTTTAGTAACCCGGACCATTTCTGAAATCCACATTTCACACCAATGCAGGTATTCCTCAAATTTAACACTATCTTTATAACTTGCATATTTCTTTCCCAAATTGAATGGGGGATCAGCGAAAGTAATGTCTACGCAGTCATCTGGTATATCGTTGAAAATGGACAAACAATCACCCTGTCTAATTGTATTTATATACTTTTCAATCATTTTCGAAAACTTCCAACAATAGCTCTTCAAATCTTGTTAATTCATTCTTATGAAAGGTAAACACGTCCTCGTAGGCACTCACCATCCTTTTTAAATCTCCCTTTCGCACATACCAACCAATCCCGTCCACAAATCCTATAAATCTTGCACTCGGATAATACTCTTTTAGCAGAGAATCGATTGATATTTCTGTTTTTGACTTATCACCTTGACCTGAAGAGGTCGTCACCAGATATGAGCACTCAACAACAATAGACGGTTGTTTCTTACTGGGGATGATGAAATCCATCGTCCTTTTCGTATCTGGTGCATTCTTAATCAATTCACCTAATTCACCTTTTTCAAATGAAATACTCCTATTATTCAACATCTCCTCAATCAATATCTCTGGATTATTCTCCTTCATGCCTGAATATGACCCCTTTTCTTTGTATCTAATAAGCGTGTCGATCATTTCAGGTATTTCAAACATTAGCTTTGATATACTTAACTTTTTTAATTCAAACAGGGGTAGTGTTCTGGACAAAAATTGAATTGTCCCGCCTTCAAAGAACATATTCACAAGTCCTTTTCGGAAGTAATTATTGGTCTTTATCATCTTCTCAATTGTTTTGTCACTCCATTCTTTGACATTTTCCGGCGTATCATTTTTGCACCAATGATCCTTAAGAACTAAATCCGATAATTCCTTATCATCCACAACACGAATCATCGTGGTCATTCGTTTTAGATACTCATTTGAAAATCCGGTTAATGCTAACAAAGCCCTAAGTCCATTTTCCTTCTCTGCCAGAAGTTTCTCAAAAGAGGACTTTCGCAACCCGTTGTTCTCTATATCATTTTTCAGAACTAATAGAGTTTCTTTCAATGAATTCAAATATCCTTCATATTTCTCTTCGAAACGTTGATTGAAAAAGTAAAATGTATTCTTTTCAATAACTGTCTTAAATTTATCTTCAACTGTTTTCATGATCACTCTTTCTCTTTCCTGAATATGAGAACATATTCATCTTTCATAGTGTTCCGCATTCCCTTAATTGTCTTTAGGATACTTCTCACCAGCGTTAGCCCGATTCTCTCACAAATTTCTATGATAGTATTTTCCAACCTAATTCCACCAGTCTGATTTGTGTTTGAACCAATTATAAGCACGAAATATCTTTCTTTCTTCAATACTCGCTTTATCTCAGAGCAAACGCTTACCATATCCTTAAAATAACTCTTAAGCCTCTCACTTTTACTTTTTCCTTTTAATCCAATCATCTTTGACCTCAATTTTTCAACATTATACCCCAAGTATTCTAATTGAGGACCATCATTTTTGGCATAATCGATAGCAAAAGAATATGGCGGTGATGTGATCACGCTATCAATGGTACAATCGTCTATCTTCAAATTCAGTGCGTCGGACTCTGTTAATACTTGCACGCACCCCAAATTTTCTCTATAAAAAAAAGGATTTGTTAGAAAATCCTCGATCGTCAATAAATAGCGTTCCAGTACTTTAGTAAATAATTCCTTGTGTGTCGAACTCGAGACTCTCCTTGCGTATCCCATTGCATCAAGAAATGCCAGAAGACAAATCTCGTAAACCTTTACTTTCTCAGTGTTCCTAATCTTTGCCACTCGCTGTGAGAAATCACCTTCCATAAAAAACTCGAATAGTTGATCTGCCTTTCTTCTAATAGTCAGAAGCATGTCTTTGTCAACCGTCAGAGCGTCGTACTTCGCTTTGGTCATGAGTTGACAAAAGGGACTAACATCAACAGCAACCGAATTGATTCCCATTAAAGCCGCTTCGATATTGGCTGTCCCGCTCCCACACATTGGATCTAGGATTGTCTCTCCCTTTCTTATTCCTATAATATTAAGTAAACCTTTTATAAGCTGGGGATGAAATTTCCCACGATATGGAAATAAACTATGTGTGCTGTATCCTGTCGAGAACTGTCCGCTCTCAAAGTATGCCTTAGTTTTGGCAGACCGGTTTTTACTTACAACTTGACCGTGGTTGGAACACAGTAAGTAATGTTTTGTAAATTTTCCGTTCACCGATTTGAAAAAAGCACTTCGTTCAACAAGCTCTTTTTTGTTTAGAACTCTAAATTCTAAGTTTGCCATTTCTAATTCAAAGAGTTCATTAACCGAAGGAAGTAACTCATACTTCCCACCGAAAAGTGAACAAGGAATTTCTGGAATTGACCAAAACTCACTATTCATAATATCTAGGTTCCTAACTTCTCTTGACTAAGAATAAATCAGGATGTTCACTGACACTGCTATTGTGTTATCCAAACAAAAATTATTCAGGAAAAAATCTCCTTATATATATTGTTTGACTCGCCCAAGTATTTCTTTAAGACTTCGCTTGGCATATTGCCCTCTTAATAGATTTCTCTTTCTCTTTTTATATTATCAAATCCGCAATCTTCTCGCCATTACGCAATTTCCCAAAAATAACCCCACGTGATGCAAACCTCTCAAAAACTCAAAATTACCACCCCGGCCAGCGAAAATCAAGCAAATTCCCCCCAAAAACACCCAAAAATACGCAATACTCAATACGAGTGTCGTCTCTCTGACATTTTTATCGAATTGTCTTGAAATTTAACCTGTTTTATGGTATAATACCCCCCTGTTAGCCAGAAGGCTAACATAAACCGCCAGTAGGCGAAGTTCACTGCCAGAAGGCACCGCAAAGCTTGTCCTCGGTGTATGCTCACTTGCTTTTCTGCCGGGGATCCAGATTAGAGTTTATACAAATTACCCAATTTAACCATTTAACCACTTATGAAAATCAAGAATCCAACTTTAGCTTACTTTAGGCACTTTAGCTCACTCTTCACTAACTTGCCACCACTACATCTGTCGAGGATTCTCTACAAATCAGCCCTTTTTTTGCAAAACAAACCCAATTTCCTGTATGCCCGAATGAATGCAAGTATCTTTTCGCAAATGGCTTATGAAAATATTCGCAATTGGACACTTGGTGAAAACAAACCCAATTCAAACCTTGTCCTGAGCGCAGTCGAATGGGCCAATTCAAACCCAAACAAACCCTGTCTTGAGCGCTGTCGAATGGGCCAAACAAACCCAATCCCGACACAGCAGCAGGCATTTCTTGCTCATCAAAGGTCAATGGTCGATTCACCTTTGGGTAAGTCAAAGCAGACCGTAACGTCCCGGCCATCCACATACCAGGTTTGGCTTTGCAATTGCAGCAGTTCCTTCACCCGCCGTAATCGAACAGGATTGTTGTTAGAAACCAGCTTAGGAAGGGTTGGCAAATCGCTCTTTATTCGCACGGTAAATCGCGTTGTCGCAAATGGGGCGTTGAAAGTTATGCGGTCGCCCTGCTTCTCAATCTTTGTAAGCTCCTTAGCGGCCCAGTATCGGGCGATCTCACTCTGCTTCATCCAGAGCAGATTATCGTACTTAGAGTGGATTCGGCGGACCACTTCTTTGAAAATATTGAAGCCAATTTCCTCGCCGTTGAAGTATATGCCCGGCCAATGGCAGACGAGTATCGCCGGCTCGCCTTTTTCGATGACCTCCGGCAGCCTGCCGCCTATGAGGTCTTCGGTGATGAACCTATCGACAGAGCCTGGGACAAGGCCGTCCCAGCCGCCGAACCAGTCGCCCGTACAGCCTATGATGGACACAACGCATTTCGGATTATCACCATCAAGGCCGGATGCGTACTGGACAAGCGGGGCAACACTGCGGTCATCTGTGAAGAGGTCGCGGAAGTAGTGAGGAATCTCGGCACCGAACACATCCCGGCACGACTGGAGCGTCGCCTTGGCGAGGTTGTCGCGGTTTTGGCTGCCGAAGCCGCCCGGCGTCGTGATGCCTTCGCACGGTAGACCGACGTTCTTCAGGATTCGCAGGGCGTAGGCCATGTAGTCCGCGAGCTCATCGGCTGATTTGTCCTGGCTCCAGCCGGCGTTCTCGATGTAGTAGCCGGTCCGCTCCGGATAGGGTCGGCCGGTCTTGGTATTGATGACCCAGGTGTGGCTGAGCATCTCAGGATGGATATCCCAGTCGGGCAGCATCAGTTCGCGGACAAGCTTAAGGCTGTCGTCAAGTTCCTTTTGCGACCAGCCGGGAAGGCAGCGGTCCATCCAGCCGACGCAAGCCGGATATGGGATGATGGTGTATTTGCCTTTTACGCCGTGCTCACGGCACCACTGCCCGAACTTGCGGACGAACGAGTCGGGTATCTCACGCGGCAGGCTGCGCCAGTCCTGCTTGTACCTGTCCGGCCAGGCCGTGGCGAAGTGCGGTATGCCGAAGTGCGCCATGTTCACCAGACAGGTCGAATCATCGATAATCAGGCTGACCGGCACACGGTTCTGCGGGTTGAGCACGGTAACATCATCGGCCTGCATTGGACGTTCGCCTTTGTCCTGAGCCGTCACAGGTCTGCTGCGGATAACAGAAGCGGCGCCTGCGGCTGCCAGCGCTGTTATCTTTACAAAATCGCGTCGTGTAATTTGTTTTTGCTTATCCATATCGTATCCTCTCATAGATTTAAAAACGATAAACTATCTTGAAATCAGATATATAACAAGATTTTAAAATCATATTTGATTTGCACTCGTAATGCAACTTTTTGTGACAAGACTTTCGCTCTATCTGCCGCCTGGCTTATTTCTGTTACACTGATAATGAAAAGAGCTGTTATTTACCTATGCAGTATAGATTTCGGGCGGTGCGGATGAACAGGCGGCCGTCAGCGATAGAAATCGAAGACTGGATTGGACCTTCGTCTATCTGTGTCTGGAAGATAATTTTGAACTCATTGCCGCCGGCGGCAAGCACGACGATTTCGCCGGTTTCGTTGATACAGTAGAGTTTGCCGTCTGCGCCGGTCAATGAGGCGCGCCAGGGACCTCGCCCACCGATTTTGCCCTGCCAGATTTGCCGGCCGGTTTTCGGCTCAAGGCAGGTTACTACTTTCCCGTACCCGATGCCGTTCAGCACATACAGACGCTTCTGATAATAAAGAGGCGTGCTGGCATCGGGTGAAGGGCCATCAAATTCCCATACTATGCGAGCATCAGAAGGATTATTCAAGCTGGGGGGTTGAAAAGCAAAGACGCCACCGTGTTTGTGCCGTGTGCCAAAAATCAGACCCTCGCCGGTTACAAGAGAAGGGATGATACGCGAATTTCTGACTTTGGATGTGTGGTATTCAAAACGCCATAATTCACTTCCTGTATCCGGGTCGTGCGCGGTGATAAAGTCAGCGCCGGTATTGAGGATTTCAGCGTGTCCGTTACGAACAAAGGGGATGGACGTACTGTAGGTTTCCATACCCTCATCAAATGCGTTGGTTGGTCGCTGTTTTTTCCAGATAGTATTGCCGGTTCGTGGGTTGAGCGCCATCAAATACGAATCAAGAGGCGCATCAGCGTCCGGCCGGCGATAAGGTTTGTTGCGGCGAACCACGAGGATAAAGAGTTTGTTTTGGTACAGGAGGGGGCTGGAACTATATCCGAACTGCAGGGCCAGATTACCATATTCGGTTTCAATGTTCCGCGACCATAGCTTGTTCCCTTCATAATCAAAGCCGACGAGGTCACCGCTGCCGTACAGAAAAAATACGTTGTTGCCATCGGTAACTGCAGAAGGCGAGGCCATATTATTGCGGGAAAATCTGCGGGTATCTGAGCCGATATGTTTATTCCATAATTCTCTGCCTTCACGGGCGTCGAAGCACAGGGCGACGAAATCGGGACTTGACTTGACCGTTGAACTGACGAACACCTTAGAGTTACAGATGATGGGAGTGGCACCGCTGGGACCGGGAAGCGGGCTGACCCAAGCGATGCCTTCGGTTTGACTCCAGGAATCGGGGAGGTTTTTTTCGTCGGTGGAGCCGTTAAAAAATGGTCCGCGCCATTGGGGCCAGTCAGCAGCCAAAAGCGGCGCAGACATCACCAATATTGTAACGATTGTCCAAAGTAAAATTTTCTTTTTTGTCATCTGTTGTTTCTTTATGTTACCGGCCCGTATCGCGGTCCGAGACTCGGCGCCAGCTTTTTGCCGTATTCTAACAATGAGGTGCGCTGCTCATCTGAGAGCGGCTTGTATTTCCGGGCGAACTCCACGTTCTGTATGGCCTGCTCGACTGTATATGGACCGACCACAGCTACGCTGACGCCTTCGAGATCGAGTGCATAGGCCATTGCATTCGGCAGATAAGCAGGCTCGGTGACACAGCCTATATAGCCGCTCCTGTGATTAGGGAAGCCGCCCTTTATCCCGGCATAGACCTTCATAGCCACGCAGCCGACGTTGCGTTTTCTTGCCTCCGGTAAAACCTTGCCCTCGAAATCATAAATGTTCCTGTCTGCGTAATTCATCACGCACATAATCACATCAATCTGGTCGGTCTCGAGCATACGGACGAAGTTGGGCGGTCTGTTATGGCCTGATATTCCAATGAAACGTATCTTGCCGGTTTCCTTTTGCTTCAAAAGGTATTCGAGGACGCCATCCTTGGCCAGAACGCGGTCAAGATTTTTGCTGCCTATGCTGTGGATATGGACGAGGTCGAAGTGGTCGATTTTGAGCCGGCGCAGTGATTCGCTCAGGGAAAGTTCTGCTCTATCTGCATTATCGGTCGAGACCTTTGTTACGACAAACAGCTTGTCACGCTGTTTTGGGATTAGGTACCCGAGAATTTCTTCGGCGTTGCCGTATATCCTTGCGGTATCGATATAGTTAACGCCGCGTTCGATGGCTTGGCCAAAGATTTTAATGCCCTCCTGGACATCAACGGGACCTTCTCCAACAGGGGCCGTTCCGAGGCCGAGGATGGTGACCTTCTGGTTTGTTCGGCCAAGAACTCGTTTCTGCAATTCGTCGACCGGCTGAGCAGATGCCTGTCGGTGAATAGCGGCAAGGGCCAATCCGGCTCCGGCGCAGCCGGCCCTTTTCAGGAATTCGCGTCTGCCCATTGCCTCGCCCTGCCGTGATAAGTCGCTGCCGGTCAAAGCAACACGTGGTTTGTGAATAACATCGTTTTTCATAATTTTTACCCTTCTAAATTAGTTTGTGTTGTGGAAACAGTATCTGTCATTCCCGCGAAAGCGGGAATCCAGTTTTTTCGCTCTGGACCCCTGCTTTCGCAGGGGTGACATCGTTGGTTTTTTCTTTCCGAAACAGGTACTAATTCGCTTCTTTCTCAATAAAATGCATTTCTTACTTCTCCGCGACCGCTCTTTTCTGAGCGCCATTTTTCAAAACAAATGAATTTTTTGCAGCGGAAAGGTGGTTTCCAGCTAAGTGAATGTTTTTTGTGGTTTTTCCCTTAAGTTCCAGAAAGCTTCCTGTTCCGGAAAATGCCCTGCATCCGTGGATAAAGGCATCTTGTACATTTTCCATCCGGACCACCGGCTCACTAGCGAGCGGTTTTGTGGTTTTGATTCCATTGAGCTCGATATTTTTACAGTTCCTGATGTCGAAAGCAGGCCCTTTGTTCGTGTTGACCTGCACGTTTTGCAGCTCAAGCCCCACAGTGCTGTCACACAATAATCCCACCTCGGTTGAGGCCACCACGTCGGTGATACGCAGTCCCTGTATGGGCATTTCGGGCAGGCCGAGGATTTTTGCCATACACGGTGACTTCTTGATAGTAAAATGGCTTATGGCAATGTCACGAAAGATTGGGGTCCGCTGCGAAACCGGCTCCGGGTCGGTCTTTGTATAAAAAGTCGTAATGTAGATTGGTTCTCTGACGTTTTCGACTACAAAGTTGGAGAAGCGAATGTTTTCCACAACGCCGCCACGGCCCCGTGTGCTCTTGATGCGGACAGCACGGTCGGTTCCCACACAGACGATGTTGTTAGCGGTAACGTTGCGGACATCTCCTGACATTTCGCTACCGATGACTACTGCGCCGTGGCCTTTGTACATTACGCAATTGGTAATGGTGACATTCTCCGTAGGACTGCCCTTCAATCTGCCCTCTTCATCGCGTCCCGATTTCAACGTGATGCAATCGTCGCCTGTGTCGATAAAGCAGTTCGAGATTCGCACATTGCGGCAGGATTCGGGATTCACGCCATCGGTGTTTGGGCCGGATTCGGGATTGATAATCGAGATACCTTCTACTACCAAATTATCACAACCAACCGGATGAACCGTCCATGACGGAGAGTCGACGATGGTAACTCCCTGGAGCAGTACGTTACGGCAGCGGTAGAGGTTGATGACTCTTGGCCGACCATAGGTAAGAATCTTCTTTTGGCCTTCCTTTTTTTTGTTATCACTACGCAAAGCCTCCCACCACGGCTTGCCCTGACCATTTAGAGTGCCCCTGCCGGTAACGGCGATGTTCTCAAGGTCGAGACCGGTAATCAGACTCGAACGTTTCGTGTCATCTGACAGGATGCTCCAGTTTGGTTTAAATGGAGGAAAATCTTCGAAGCTGGTGCTCGCTAACAGTGTTGCGCCTTCGGCGATGTGCAGCGTTACGTTACTCTTGAGAAAGACTGCACCCGACAGAAACTTTCCTGCGGGAAAATACACCGTTCCGCCTCCAGCGGCGGCGCACGCGTCCACGGCCTTCTGAATGGCCTCGGTGCACAAGTTTTTCCCATCCCCCACTGCTCCATAATCGGTTACGTTAAAAAAAGGTGAGGTCTTGGCCGCATGGGAAACAGATGCATCCGAAAAAAGAATAAATCCAGCAAGAAGAGCCGATAAGATTGAGGTAAAAGATTTTCTCATGGTTGCTCTTTCCTTATAATGTCCATCGCTTACTTTGCTTCAATCAACAGCACCCAGTCGTTACGGTCAACAGTCTTAAAAGTCTGTGGAGATTTTTCGAGCTTGCCGGCGTCGAGCCAGCCGCCCGTGCGGGGGTGATACCAGCGAGCGGTCGCGTTTTCGTTGAGTGAATTGCTTTTTAGAGTGACGGAGCCGCCTTCAGGTAGATAGACTACCGCTAAGTCCCCTTCTTTTGATTTTGCGGCCGCTATGAATTTGGAGGCATCTTCTTTCCCTGGTTGTTCGGTGAGAATTTCCTGTGCGGGGACCAGCCGCCACCATTCGATTGACTTGAAGAACTGGTGCAGGTACTTCATGCTCAATGCGCCGGGAAGGTCCTTTGCGATGTACCAGGGTGAGCCAAGACCAGTGCTGATGTGATCGGCGGGGGCTTGTACTTTTGTATGCCAGCCCCAGATTCCCTGACCGCCGTAGGTTACTCCCGCCGTAGGAGAAACCAGCAAGCTCCAATAAGCGGCGCGACGGACCGAATGGTCGTTATGGACTTTTCGATAGGTGTAGCCGTTATGCGCTTCGTAATTAGGCTCGATATTGACAACGGGCAGGTTGGGTTTGTTGTTCCATTCCGTGCTGGGCGGTCCCTGGTTTAGCCAGCGGAAGGTTTTTTCGTCATCACCGTGTCCGCTCTGATAGCCGATGAAACTGAACCACGGCTCATTGCGAAATTCCTTGCCGACCCAGCTTCTTCCCCTTACGTGCATTGTCGCCAGGCGATGCTGGTCCTTGTTAAATACTGCACGACCGACTTTCTTCCAGGTTTCAGCGTTTTCTCCACTGTAATTACCGTCACCACCGAGGAACCAGATTACCTGATGGGCGCCGTATCTGGCTATCATGTATTCGGCCAACACGATTTTCTGGTCTTCGGGCAAATAATAACCCGGATTGTCATTGCCCCGGATCGCCCAGAGCAGGACGGGTACGGCAAGAAGCCCTGCGTCATTAATCGCATCCACGTATTTGTCCAATCGCTGAAAATATGGAGGATTGACGGCGACTTTTTCCTCGCCCAAAAAAGTGGGATTTCCCTCAGCGTCTGTTTTGGTCATACGCCATTGAGTCATTACAAACTGAATCGAAGTAAATTCTTTCCAGACGCGGTCTTTGAGGAAAATGTTCCAATCATTCAGGTCCGCAAGTGATGGACCGCACCAGACGGTATCGGCCAGCCAGAAAAAAGGAGTACCATCAGCGTGCTCGAAGTATCGCCGATTGTCAGAAAGACGCAATTCTCCACACCGGTAAAGTGGAAGAACACCACGGTATTTTTCACATTGAAACGAGCCGGCTTGGTTGTGAAGTCCTTTATTATTTGTGTCCGAGCATATTGTTTTATACGTCCACTCACCCAGCTCATCCGGCGAAAAGCGTACACACCATACACGGTTTCCGTCCCAGAAGGCAAGGAACGTTCTTTTGTTTCCACTTGGTGAAATAAATTCTACTTTTACCTTTATGTCCTGAACCGGATTATTATAGTCCCTTGAACTTTGAAACGTGTCCTCAAAACGAGTCCATTGTTCTATAACACTATTTGCAGCCAGTGCTGAAGTATCACGAGAGAGAGTTAGAACAAATCCAACAACGATAGTGAACAGAAAAGAATTATCGCGCTTCATAATTTTTTCCTTAACTGTTATAGCCGGGTTTTATAAATTTTTTTGAACTATACTTCTCCTACATCGCACGTAGAATTTTATAAAATCTATTCTGACGATTTTTTTACGGCGTAGAGCTTTTTCATTGTGGCAATATATAGCACGCCGTTTGCGGCGACAGGTGAGCCGTGCATGGGGCTGTCTAACTTAATCGAGCTGATAATCTTCTTGTTCCTGCTCGCAGCCAATACCCAAAAATCCCCCCGCCGGGTGCCGATATAGACTTTTCCATCAGCCACAAGCGTTGAGGCCCAGATTTCGTCACCGGTATCGTGGGTCCAGTAAAGTTTGCCGGTATTGGCATGTACACAGTGTATATATCCCTCGCAGTCAGCGACAAGAACCAGGCCATCGTGGACAGACGGTGTCGAACAGCAATGGTTGTTGAGCTTGTATGACCAAAGCTCACAGGAATTCGTGACGTCGCCGGTTTTGGTCGCATCAATACACTTCAACCAAGCCTGGTGCTTGCCCCACCAGATGTCACCTCCATACGTCACATACACTCGAGACCTGTGGAAAACCGGCATACTCTTAATGTTACTTGGACTTTCCTGGCGATTTCCAATGTATTTGTGGATGTTTTCTTTCGGGGCCGTGGGGTCACAATCGAACCGCCAGACGTTTTTTAGGTTCTGTATTACTAGCGTCTCTGGAGCGGACCGTAACGCCTCGAAGGCATAGCAGACACCATCTCCTCCGCCAAATAATACCAGTGGCCGACCGTTTACCCGGCCCATAGCTGGCGATGACCAGGTACAATGGAAAATCCGGGTACTAATTTTCTCATTTTCCTGAGCAGCCAGCCGCCCTGTCACTTTATCGAGCACAATCAGGCTCGGAGCATCTGGTGCGGGAATGCCTTCGTGTTTGCTGTTAAGACCATTGCTCGTGTTAATGTACAAGTACCGGCCATGCAGGAGAATCGAGCTGTTTGCCGCGTCATGTTGGTGAATTCCTACTTCGGCGAGCATATCAAACAGCCAAATGATGTCGGCGTCTGTTTTTGTTATCTTGACAGACTCGGCACCACGTGGGGCTATATGCCGACCTTCGTCTTTGTATGGCCCATCGTTGCCGTTGGACTGACCGTTGAGGTCGAGACACATTACCTCACCGCGATTGCTCACGATATAAACTCTGTCGCCTTCAACGGTAGCCGGCGAACAAATACCTGTTCTTGGCCAATCCCGATATACGGCAGGTACCAGCTTGGGAACGACGAGCTGCCAGCAAAGGCTCCCATCTTTTTCGTCTAAGCACAGTAAAACGCCGCGGTCTCCCTTGTGCTGCGGGTCTCGCGGCCTGTCATTGTTTGTACCAATCAGCACCCTGCCGCCGGCAACTACCGGCGTCGAGTAGGTCTGTGTACCTAATGGAGCCACCCACTTTATATTTTTGCCGGTGGCCGGGTCAAAGGTATCAGGCAGACCCGTTTCATTCGAGACCATGTTGCGAGAATACCTCTGGCCCCACTGCGGCTGGTCTTCCGCATAGACAGTAGAAATGACGATTAGATTGAATACTAAGAAGGGGATTAATAATTGAATAAATAGTATTTTCCTTTTCAGCATTGCTTATTACCATCATATTGACACTGCAAAAATATGGGCAGGAGATACGAAATCACCGACCGAAATAATCATAACTTAAGCGGTGTTGTAATGGAAGAATAAAATGAAACGGTATTGAAAGATTCGCTAAAGCCTTTCGACACCGAGACAGCTCTTTACGACTGCCAAGCCCGTTAATATAATATGTACATAAGCCTGTATTTATAGGCAGGGAAAACATAATAGAGCGAAAAGAAAGAGAAAGATGACAAAAAAATAGTTGACTATCCCCATTTAACTCATGGAGATAAATATGAGCAAAGGAAAATTGTGTATAGTTCTCGTTGGATTGTCTCTGCTGGTTCTACTGGCTATAATAGGTTTTAGAATCCAACGGTGGACACAATCACTCGTTGAAAGGGCACATGAGCGTTTATTATCAGTCGAAGAGATTAGACCTGTTTTCCTGCGCATAACAAATCGCGAGCTACCTAGCCCGAGTTTCCTACTTACACGCACCAGATTTCCGTAAGTGCTTGCACGTAAACTGGTTATGCACATGTAATCCTATGCCCTAAAATGCAGTAATAAAAATATACTCTAAAGACATCAAAAAA